>OJBY01001122.1_pt1 | contig 11115 bp, 10 predicted proteins | sample 1591731 | NCBI WGS metagenome assembly OJBY01 (sample SAMN05416837, study PRJEB24817) | seawater metagenome | isolation source: Sea water | place: Canada:Atlantic | collected 2013-07
CGACAGCGGCGGTGCGCTTGACATGGATGGAGTTCGTGATCGCCTGCGCGCCTATAACCGGGTGCTCAAGCCGGAAACCCAGCGCGGCATCCATGCCCACCACAATCTCTCGCTTGGCGTGGCCAATTCGATAGTCGCCGCCCAGGAAGGGGCGGTACGGATCGATGCTAGCCTTGCCGGGATGGGGGCAGGAGCCGGTAACGCTCCGCTTGAAGTATTTGTCGCAGCAGCCGACCGCAAGGGGTGGGACCATGGCTGCGATGTGATGGCGCTGATGGATGCAGCGGAAGACATTATCCGTCCGCTGCAAGATCGCCCGGTGCGGGTTGATCGTGAAACACTTAGCCTGGGTTTTGCCGGAGTGTACTCCAGCTTCCTCCGGCACGCGGAAAAAGCAGCCGAACAATATGGTCTCGATACCCGCAATATCCTGCTGGAACTGGGCAAAAGACGCATGGTCGGTGGACAGGAAGACATGATCGTCGATGTCGCTCTCGATCTCGTCAATGCAAATGCGGCCTAGGTCTGAACAGCCACCCCGCTTTCAATCAATGCTTCTATCTTTTGTTCATCCATGCCCCATTCTGCAAGAACGGAGCGGGTGTCCGCGCCAATTTCACGCGGACCGTAATTGATCGCCCCCGGAGTGCGCGAGAGGCGCGGCGCTGGTGAAGGCTGGACCATATCATCGCTGCGCGAAAACACGGCACGATGGACATTGTGCGGCGCATCAGGTGCCTCCGCAAGCGAGTGGATTGGTGCAAAACAGGCATCGGCCCCGTCAAACGACTTTTCCCATTCGTCACGCGTGCGTGTCGCGAAGATCTTCTCCAGCCGAACGATCATCTCCGGCCAGTTACCAACCTTGTGAGGCGATTGGAAAAGGGGATCTTCCGACAATCCAAGGACATGGGTGAGGTTGAAAAAGAACTTCGCCTCAATCGCACCCACACATATGAATTTGCCATCGCTGGTTTTGTAGGTCCGATAAAATGGCGCCCCTCCGTCGACCAGATTGGCCTCACGCCGGTCGTTCCATAGACCTGCATTGAACATGGAATATGTGAGGGCCATGGTCATCGCCGCACCATCAATCATGGCCGCGTCAACAATTTGTCCCTTGCCTGACCGGCTGGCTTCGAAAATCGCACAGACAAGGCCATATGCGAGCAACATGCCACCCCCGGCGAAATCACCGACAAGATTCAAGGGGGGAACCGGTCTTTCCGCTGGACCGGTCGCATGAAGAGCGCCTGTCAGGGCGATATAATTAATGTCGTGTCCGGCTGTTTGCGAGAGCGGCCCTTCCTGTCCCCAGCCGGTTATACGGCCATAAACAAGAGCCTCATTCGCCGCCAGACATTGCTCGGGGCCCAGGCCAAGCCGTTCCATAACGCCGGGGCGAAATCCTTCGATCAATCCATCTGCCTGACTGCATAGCTCAAGAAGGGTATCGACCGCAGCTGGTTGTTTGAGATCGAGTGAGATGGATCGCCGGTTGCGGTTCAAAATGTTCTTCCGGTAATCAATCGGAGATTCTTCGCCGAGTTCAGCCCTATCGACCCTGATGACGTCAGCTCCCATATCCGCCAGCATCATTGCGCAGAATGGGCCAGGGGCTGCACTTGCGATTTCAATAATTTTTACGCCCGCCAACGGGCCGTTATTGCGCTCAACCACTCATCCCTCCTGTTGTACCGTGTGTGCATTGAATGCATCACATACCGCTCTCAGTGCTTTGCAGGACACCCAAAGACCTGGACCCCGCTCATCTCCGCTGAATTATATACCAGGGCCGTTTGCAGATGCGGACGAAGGCTTGATATACACGTTCCCGTCCAGCACCATCGCAGGATAGGTAAGGAGGCGTTTTGAGCAAGGCGGGGTAATTGGATTGCCCGATATTATCGAAAAGGCGCCGCCATGGAATGGACACTCGATCGCCTCACCTTCCTGAAAGCCCTCGGTCAGATCGGCATCGCCATGCGTACACGTACGGTCTGTCACATATATTGTGTCGTTAAACCGATAGACAGCCAGCGGAGGAAAACCCTCAATAGTGACAGAGACAGGCAGGTCTTCTACGACATCCTCTTCCTTGCACAAAAACAACATATCCTGCATAAAATTCCTCAAGCCTCTGACCGGCCCACAATTATTACTTAATTTTGTTCTTCAACGTTTCGAAGAATGATTAAAAATCCACGCCTCCACTCTTTCATTCACTTGGAACCTGTGGCGAGGGCAGAGAAATATATGCGTATAAAACGCAGATCTGCCGGAATAATTGCAGGCAGATCTCTCACATCTTACCATATGGAGGATAAGGAACCTTGGCGTACCGAATGCGACTATCGCCCCGTCGGCCAAGTATTCAACAATCGGAGCGCGAAGGGTTGCCTAGCAGGCTTCACGGAAATGGGCCTAATCTGTAGCCTTGCCTGTTTCCATAATTTGGACGAACTCAAGTACTGGAATCTGATCTGGCATTTTCGACCATTTGGCCTGCACTGCATCACCAATATTCACAGCGCCATTGCCCTTCACTCTCGAAACTATCCGCACGCCCTCTTCAAGCGCTATCATCGCAACGCCGTATGGCGGAGTTTCATTCTTGCTGAGCGCACGGTGGAAGACAACGAAACTGTAAACCGTTCCGCGCCCTGATGCCTTAACCTCACCCAAGTCATGCGACCAACATTCCGGACAGAACTTGGTACCAGGTGCAAGTACGGTGCTACAGTTGCCACATTTCTTGAGCAAGAATTCGCAACGGTCGATTGCCTCCCAGAAAGAGATATCTTTCTCATTCCTAAAATTATGGTTCTTGTTCAATGTGTCTTCTCCGAACTCAGGATCAGGCAAGCGTGGTAATCCATCCGGCCTCCCTGTGCGGTGACCAGTGACCAACCATTCTTCTCGACCTGCCTCTCTCCGGCACGACCAGAAGCCTGCAAATATCCCTCGGAAACCTGGGTCATTCCTTGCAAATAATATCCGGACAATTGGCCACCACCGGTATTGACCGGCATGCAGCCGCCCGGCGCCAGTGCCCCGTTCTTCACGAATTCATTGGCTCCGCCGTGCGGGCACAGTCCATAACCTTCAAGCCCAAGCAAGGTGGTCAGGGTAAAAGCATCGTAAATCTGTGCATGATCAATTTCGCGCGCGGAAATCCCAGCCATTTCATAAGCTATGTTTCCAGAAACCGTAGCGGATGTCTGGGTCTCATTGTCATACTCACCATGGGCTAGATAACCGCGATTGCCCTGCCCCATCCCCCAGATATAGGCGGATCCATTCTCGCTCACTGCGTCAGATTCCGCCGATGATACAACGACCGCACCAGCACCGTTCACAGGGAAGGCACAATCGAACATTCTCAACGGTTCGGCGATGAACTTCGATGAGAGGTAATCATCGACAGTCATCGGTTTGGTCAGGAAGGCGAGCGGACTCATTTGTGCCCATTGACGCGCCGCCATTGCCACTTCTGCAAATGCCTCTTCACTCACGCCATTCACATCCATGTAGCGCCGCATAGCGAGACCATATGCGCCGATAGCGCCGGACAGGCCATACTGTCGCTCCCAACCAGCAACGTTGGTCAATCCCAGGTCGATGGCATAGGCATCTCCACCGCGGCGCTGAGGAAGGATAGGGGTATCGGCAAACACACACACGATATTCTTCGCCATCCCGTGCGCGACTGCCATCGCCGCATATTGCACCATCTGCACACCGCAGGCAGCCTGAGAGGCAAAAACATTCCCAAAGGACAGATCTCGCAAACCGAGATCATCCAGCAACCTCATCGACAACGCGCCAGGCGGATTCATATCGCTTCGGTTGATCAGAACGCCATCGATATTCTTTTTTGGAAGACCGGCATCGTCAACCGCCGCGATGATAGCATCGGTTGCCAGGCTATCCTGCGCCTTGATAAATTCACGGGATATCTCGCTAAAACCAATACCGCTCATCTTGGCGATCGGCCGTCTGGTCTTTGTTCGTTTTTTTGCCATCGCCTTACGGCCCTTATCTATTCTAATTTTGACTCTGAACAAACGAAACAGTTTGGCCTATGTTAGATCAGGAATGCCAATGCCGGAACCGGCTCTTTAGAATTGATAAGGTCCACACGTTTACGAGCGATCTTCAGCTCCCCGTCAACGCGCCGGATCCGATGCTCAACTCTGCCAATCCACCAGTGAAGATCTCCAGTCGATTGGATTTGCAATTCACCCAGCATGAATGCCGAAGAGACCGTGTACTCATCGTCTCCGACCGATTCCACTTCTACATTCGAGATCAGCCTGGTCATTGGCGACGGCGGAACCTGTGCGTGCCGGACGCCGGTCTTGAGCATCCGAATTCTAGTAGCGACACGCGATCTGTTATCGTAAAGAAGGGAGAGTTGCGTCTCAGGATTAGGGTTATCGTGTTCAATCGGAACCCAATATTCCATATCGTCAGTCAGCAAACTTTCCCAGTCGTCATACTTGGCTCCGTCAGCAAAACGTGCCTCACAATAGAGAAGTTCGCAAATAGCCCGATGCTCGTCGATTGAAATCATTTTACTTCCTATTTTCTATTTTTCAGCAGATCTGGATGCTCTCAAAACTGATTTAGGCAGTCATTACTTCTCTGTAATGATTCCAGAACGCGCGGTTCGTGACTTCATCAGTCACATGCGATTCTATCATGCCCATCCCATCTCGGTTTTCACGATCGCTTCCTCTACGAAGATCGATGTTCATTGGTTCGCCTTGAAAAGCGGCCTGCTGCCGTTCGGTTATTACCCCGTCGTCGGGAAGGAAGAATGAGGTCGGGCCAAGAGCTGCCTCACAAAGCCGGATGATGCGAGTGTTAACTTCATCGGATACGCCCTCAAGAAGCATCGGCGTATGACGCTGAACCGTCTGGCCTACCTCGTTAACTTCATAATAAACGATATTTGTCTCAGCAAGGAACAGGTTGGGGAAGATCAGCGCATGCGGCGGGCCATCGCGCACAATACGTGCTGCACGGCTCTCCTCATACGTACCATAAAGCTGATCACGATAGGCAGCCGCAAACGGCTTCAATGGCTTCGTGTCGCTGTAACCCAACCATTCAAGATCGCTTTCAAAACCCGCGGCCATGAATATTTCGGAATGCCCATCACCCCAGTCGACAGCAGTAGTCTTGAGGTCCTCTTCGTCGGCCAGAACCGCCTCGTTATAGCGGGATGGGATAGTACGAGCCAGAGAAGCATGGACATAGTTGACATGGTAGCCATCTATATTGTTCTCGCACTGTAGTTTCCAATTAGTCTTATACAGGAATTTGGCCCAGCCGGTGCTCAATCGGACTTTCTGTACTGGGGAGCACTCTACTGCGCGATCGATAAGGCTGGCACCATCGCCCAAATATTCCATGAAATCAATAGGGTCAGGGTTCGGGCTTGCGAAGACAAATCCCTTGTAAATTCCAACCGTCGCTTTCGGCAGGCACTGGTGATCAACTCCCGTCGAACCCGCTTCGTAGGGTACAGATTTTAACTCGCCGTCCAGTCCAAATACCCATCCATGATACCAGCAGGTAATTGCGCCTCGAACATTCCCCTTCTCCTGTTGGCACAATAGAGTGCCGCGGTGGGTACATTTATTCGAAATAATATTTATTTCGTTATCGCGATTGCGAACTACTAGATACGGCTCACCACCGATGCTGCGGCGTACATAGTCCCCTGCCTCTGACACCTCTGATTCATGCGCAACAAAACTCCATCCATCACGGAAAATTTTCTTCATTTCATCTTTGAAAATACGCTCATCTTGGTAGACGAGACTATTGACAATTCCATTGCCGACAAGCACGGAGTAATCATTTGTGTTCTGAAATGTCATACGGTCTTCTCCTCGCCACTCTAAAATTAACTCTGAATACATTAACTAAAAAATCTAGAATCACTCCAGATAATCCAATAGAAATGTTGCCAAAAAAAGCATGTCATGATAATTTCTTAAACAATATCTCTAAATATCGGCTGAACCCGAAACATATTACTGTCCCACAACGGATGGCTTCGGGTCAGCATTTTATTGTGTTAAAGGGGAATGTAAACTATCGTGACTAAGATAAACGATATCTCTATATCGAATAACAGAAGGCTTGACCTCAATCTATTGAGGGTATTCGAGGCCGTGATGCGCTCTGGCAGCATTTCCAGGGCGGCCGAAGAGCTGGGTATGACTCAGCCATCGGCCAGCGTACATGTTGCCAAACTCCGCGACGCACTGGCTGATCCGCTTTTTGTGCGTGAGAGCCATGGCGTTTCACCAACGCCATTCTCGGAAAACCTCTATCCCTACATTCGCGACGCGTTGGATATGCTAGGCCGCGGCTTGGAGGATGCGCGGGATTTCAATCCAGAGGAAGATAGTCGCACATTTACCGTCATCATGACCGACATTGGCGAGACAACGATATTGCCGTCATTGATACGCGCCTTTTCGCGGCTCAGCCCTTCAATCTCTTTTCGATCCATCAACCTCCCCACCCATGCAACACCAGAAGCGTTAAAAAGCGGGTTGGCCGATGTCGCCATCGCCTACATGCCATATCTCGATGTCGGTTTCTTTCAGCGAAAGGTCTTCTCTACAGACTATATTTGTCTGGCCCGGGAAGGCCACCCTGCGGCGACTGACGGAATATCAATGGCAGCATTCAAGAGCGCCGATCACGTAGTTGCGGAAGCCCGCGGTACCGGTCATTTCTACTTGCTGGAACAGAACTTCGAAGCGCTTGGCATCGATCGCAAGATAAAGGTTCGGGTCCCCAATTTCATGTCGATACCGAATATTGTGGCAGAGACTGATTTGCTTGCGACCTTGCCGCGGGCCTTCTGTTCGGCCCTGAAAGACTCCCCGATCAATCTGCGTGGATATGAGCACCCTGTCAAATTGCCGTCAATTGACGTCAAGCTGCTATGGCATGAACGCTTTCACAGCGATCCCGCTCACAAATGGCTGCGCGAGCGGATCGTCTCAGTAATCCAGGGCATCCGCTGGAACGAGGGCGTGGAGGATTTCATGGGGCCGGATCATGCTGCGCGTATGCAGCAACGCCAGACAAGAAATGCGACGAGTGAAAAGGAGCGCAGAACCTAAATGACAGATGCAATTGAGAAAACCGGACGCGTTGCAATCATAACAGGATCAACACGTGGGATTGGAAATTCGGTTGCGGCCGAATTGGCGAGCGCCGGCTTTAACGTTGTGATTTCCTCCAGACGAAGCGAGGCCTGCGAAGAGGTAGCCGAACAGATCAATCAGGCGCAGGGCCGAAACCTCGCGATCGCATGCAGCGCAGACATCGCGGACAAATCAGCGCTGGAAGATCTCGTTGGTGAAACGGTTTCGGTATTTGGCAGGCTTGATTGCATGGTCTGCAACGCGGCCTCGTCCTCTTACTTTGGCCCCTTGCGAAAGACGCCAGACGAAGATTTCGAACATATGCTTCAGAACAATATCGTGTCAGCGCATTGGCTGACGCAGGCTTCGATACCGCATATGGAAAAGATTGGTGGCGGGTCAGTAATCTATATCGCGTCAATCAGCGGTTTTCGCGCTTATGATTCTATCGGTGCCTATTCCGTTTCCAAGTCGGGCCTGCTGCAACTGGCGCGCAATTATGCCCGCGAACTTGGCCCCAGCAATATCAGGGTTAATGCTATTTCTCCCGGTGTAGTTGAAACTGACTTTTCCCGATCAACGCTCGCAAATCCCGAAGTCAGGGCCGAATACGAATCTGCAACCTGCCTCGGACGTCTTGCACTGCCGGACGACATAGCGCCCACGGCAGCATTCCTCGCGGGACCTGGCGCCGCATTCATTACCGGCCAGAATATCGTGATTGATGGTGGCGCGTCCGTTTAGGGCGGCTCCTATAAGAACAAATTTGCGAGGCAATCCCCTGCCGGTATTGATGTAATTTCCGATATCGGCAGGCGGAGGCCTCCAGCCGGAGCGGCCCGAACTGGTAAGCCGTAAATGTCCCTGACATTTCGCTCTGCGGTGGTGATGCCATGCCTTCGTTCTTCCGCCCGAAGGAATGCACGACATGGGCCTTCGCATATGGATCGGCGCTGGCGATAGAGTATTAGCCTGTTTGCACTGCAACAAGCGGATTGACCCAACCTGCGGATTGACGCACTACTCTTCACTGTCTGGTGGATGTGCAAGCATCCGGCATTCGCGCGGGAGAGCCCTCCGCCGCTGGCGGAGGCACCGAAGGAGCAACCGCCCCGGAAACTCTCAGGTAGAACGGACCGCGCGACTGGCACAGACACTCTGGAAAGCGCATCCGCCCTGGCGGGTGCCACCCAAGGGGAAAATGCTGCTTTCTCAGGCGGTGTGACGCTCTCAGGTTTCCCGACAGAGGGGGCATGGCGAAAGGGTCCGATGTACCGGACGCTGCCGGGCCGTGTCAGGATTGTCGATGAGTGAAACCGAAGTTCCCCCCTCCGATGAAGCGCAGGACACTGCTCCCGAATCGCTGCCGCTTGACGCATGGCATCGCGCCCATGGCGGGCGCATGGTGCCGTTTGCCGGCTATGAAATGCCGATCCAATATGCCGGCGAGCATGGCGGCATCATTGCCGAACATAATTGGACGCGGCAATCCGCCAGCCTGTTCGATGTCAGCCACATGGGCCAGCTTGTCGTATCGGGCGAAGGTGCCACCGCCGCGCTGGAGGCATTGTTGCCGGGCGATTTTTCATCGCTGGAACCGGGCAATATGCGCTATTCGCTGCTGCTGGATGAAAGTGGCGGCATATTGGATGATCTCATCGTCACAAATATCAGCCGTGACGGAAAAGAAGAATTCTACATTGTCGTGAACGGCGCATGCAAATGGGATGATATCGCCCATATGCGTGAACATCTGCCCGATGACATCGTGCTCAACCACATGGACGAACAGTCCCTTCTGGCCTTGCAGGGGCCGCAGGCTGCCGCCGTTCTTGGCTCTCTCTTCCCCGGTGTGGCTGATGGATTGAGCTTCATGCAGAGCACTGGTTTTGAATGGGATGGTGTCATGGTGGGCGTGGGCCGATCGGGCTATACCGGTGAAGACGGCTTCGAGATCAATTGTCCTTCTTCCCGTGTCGTCAAACTGGCCGATATGCTGGTGGCTGATGACCGGGTCCACCCGGCCGGACTGGGCGCTCGTGACAGCCTGCGCCTGGAAGCGGGTCTGCCGCTTTACGGGCATGACCTGACGACCCAGACCGATCCGGTCAGCGCCGGACTTTTGTTCGCGCTCACCAGGTCACGCCGTGAAAGCGGGGGGTGGATGGGCCACGGTCCGGTCAGCAAGGTGCTTGCCGATGGCCCTGCGCAAAAGCGCGTCGGTCTGGCGCTGCAAGGGCGCATGCCCGCCCGCGAAGGTGCCGGAATCTTCTCTGGCGATAAACAGGTCGGCACGCTTACCAGCGGCGGCTTTTCGCCTACTCTCGGCTATCCAATAGCTATGGGATATGTCGATACGCCATTGGCCGCAAAAGATACTGCACTCGAAATTGAAGTGCGCGGCAAGCGCCTGCCTGCAATTGTAACACCACTTCCCTTCGTCCCCACCCGCTATCACCGCAAAGGAGCCTGACACGTGGCACGATATTTCACCGAAGAACATGAATGGATCGAAGTCGATAGCGACACAGCAACGGTCGGCATTACTGATTATGCGCAGGAACAGCTGGGCGATGTCGTGTTCGTCGAGGTGCCGCAAGAAGGTGGCGAACTGACCAAGGGCGGCGAAGCGGCCGTGGTCGAAAGCGTAAAGGCCGCCAGCGATGTCTATGCCCCCATTTCAGGCAAGGTGATTGAAAGCAATGGCGCGCTGGAAGGCGATCCTGAACTGGTCAACACCTCACCCGAAGAAGAAGGCTGGTTCTTCAAGCTGACAATTTCCGATGCTGCAGAACTGGAAGGGTTGATGGACGCCAAGGCCTATAAGGCATTCTGCGATTCGCTCTGATCTCCTGCGACATTCCTGAATTTTCCCAGACTGAAAGCCCGACATGCGCTATCTTCCCCTGACCGAAACCGACCGTGCAGCGATGCTCGATGCGATTGACGCGCCAAGCGTGGATGCACTGTTCGCCGATGTCCCGGTCGATCAATATCTCGATGCGCCTGTCGAAGGCCTGCCGCTGCATGCCAGCGAAATGGCGGTTGAAAAACACATGCGGCAATTGTCGAAAAAGAACCTTGCCGCAGCCGATGCGCCGTTTTTCCTGGGTGCAGGCGCTTATCGCCACCACGTGCCCGCCAGTGTCGATCACCTGATCCAGCGCGGCGAATTCCTCACCGCTTATACGCCCTATCAGCCTGAAATCGCGCAAGGCACCTTGCAGATGCTGTTTGAATTCCAGACGCAGGTAGCGCGGCTTTATGGCTGCGCGGTGGCGAATGCCTCTATGTATGATGGCTCCACCGCCTGCTGGGAAGCGGTGGCGATGGCAGGGCGCGTGACGCGCAAGAAGCGCGTGGTTCTGTCGGGCGCATTGCATCCGCATTACGCCGAGGTCGTGCGCACAATGGCGGAATTCACCGAGGACGAGATTGCCGGTGCCGCACTCAGCCTCACTGCGTTGCCCGATGATGACGGGCTGATTGCGCGTATTGATGACAAGACTAGTTGCGTCGTTGTGCAATATCCAGACATTCTGGGCCGCATTCCCGATCTGCCGCGCCTTGCAGAGGCAACGCATGCCGCCGGCGCCTTGCTTATAGTGGTCAATACAGAGCCGGTGGCATTAGGGGCGCTGGAATCGCCGGGCGATCTTGGGGCTGATATCGTGGTCGGCGAAGGGCAGTCGATCGGCGTGGGCCTGCAATTTGGCGGGCCTTATCTTGGCCTTTTTGCGATTGCTGATCCCAAGCTTGCGCGTCAGATGCCTGGTCGTCTGTGCGGCGAAACGGTAGATGCGGATGGCAAGCGCGGCTTCGTGCTGACCCTTTCGACCCGCGAACAGCATATCCGCCGCGAAAAAGCGAAGAGCAATATTTGCACCTGTCTCTTATACACATCTGACGCTGCCGACGAAGAGGATAGTGGAGATCT
>OJBY01001133.1_pt1 | contig 10989 bp, 8 predicted proteins | sample 1591731 | NCBI WGS metagenome assembly OJBY01 (sample SAMN05416837, study PRJEB24817) | seawater metagenome | isolation source: Sea water | place: Canada:Atlantic | collected 2013-07
GGTTCATCCCCGGTGACCTGATCAAAGCAGTGCTTGCAGGGTTTATCACCAGCGGTCTGGCCAAAGCGCGCCCCGCCAGCGTCCTGTCGCGCAGCTGATCCGACGCAAAGCCTGAACAACGAAAGCGCCCCTAAAGGGGGGCGCTTTTTTCGTTGCCAAGGCAGACGAAGCCTTACCCCCGCGCATAGACATCCTCGTAGCGGATAATATCGTCTTCGCCAAAATAGCTGCCGGTCTGCACCTCGATCAGCACCATAGGTAGTTTGCCGGGGTTCTCCATCCGGTGCACGGAGCCAAGCGGGATGTAGACTGACTGGTTCTCGCTGATTAATTTGATGGTATCGTCCACGGTCACTTTCGCGGTGCCTTCGACCACAATCCAATGTTCCGACCGGTGGTGATGGCTTTGCAGGCTCAGGGCAGCACCGGGGTTCACCACGATGCGTTTCACCTGAAACCGCCCGCCGATCACAAGGCTTTCATACCAGCCCCACGGGCGGTAATCGCGCGGCAGTTGGACCGCTTGGCTGGCATCCCGCCGTTTGAGCGCCTCAACCGCTTCCTTCACCCGCTGCGCTTGCGATTTATCCGCCACCAGCACCGCATCGCCCATAGCGACGGCGATGATATTGTCCAGCCCGATGCCCACCAGCTGCAACCCGTCGGTTTCCGACCGCAACAGCGTGCCCGCGCAGTCAATCGCCGTTGCATTGTCGGAACAGACATTCCCTGCCGTGTCCGGCCCGCTTTCCAGCCAGACCGCATCCCAACCGCCCAGGTCAGACCAGCCGGCGGCGAAAGGCATCACCGCCAGGTTATCTGCCTTTTCCATGATCGCATAATCGACAGAGATATCATCGGTTTGGCCCCACGCCTCTGCCTCGAGACGGCTAAACCCCAGATCCGAATCCGCCTTGTTGAGCGCTGCGGTGACGGCGCTGATCAGGTCGGGGGCGTGGGTGTGGTAAGCATCAAGGATCGCCTGCGCGGTAAACAGGAAAATGCCCGCGTTCCACAGAAAATTCCCTGCCTCCAGCATCGCGGTCGCGGTCGGGCCGTCCGGCTTTTCGATAAAGCGCGCAAGGGGTTGCGGGGATTTGGCTGTGGCGTCTGCATCCGCGGCAAGCTCAAGATAACCATAGCCCGTTTCGGCCCGCGTGGGCGTTATGCCGAATGTGACCAGATCACCAGCCTGTGCCCGCGGAACGGCCGCCTGCACCGTCTGGGCAAAGGCATCACAATCGGGGATCACATGGTCCGACGGGGCCACCAGCATCAGCGCCTGCGGATCAGTTTGTGCGACGTATAGTGCGGCGGCGAGGATTGCAGGGGCGGTATTGCGCCCGTCAGGTTCAATCAAGATCGCCTGCGCCGTCATTTCGACCTGCGCCAGTTGTTCGGTCACGATAAAACGGAACGGGTCCCCCGTCACAATGATCGGAGCGGCAAATTCGGGGCCGGACAGGCGACGGGCCGAGATCTGGAACAGACTTTCGTCGCCCATCAGTTTGGCAAACTGCTTGGGGTAGCATTTGCGCGACAGTGGCCAAAGACGTGTGCCCGACCCGCCGCAAAGAAGAATGGCTTGCATCATCGGGGCATTAAATCTGAAAAATTCTAACGAGAGATTAATCAAATGCGAGTGATTTAGCTCCGCAGCCTTTCCTGCTCCAAAAACCAATCATAGGTTTCGCGCAACCCGTCTTCCAAATCGATCCTTGCGCGCCATCCCATATCGGCCAGCCGCGAGACATCCATCAGCTTGCGCATTGTCCCGTCGGGCTTAGACCTGTCGAACACCAGCCGCCCTTCAAACCCTGTGACCTCTGCCACCATCTGCGCCAGCGCGGCGATGCTGACATCGCGGCCCGTGCCCACGTTGATATGGCTGAGCATGGGGTGCGTATTCGCGGCGTAAACGTCACGCGGCAGGTCGAGCACAAACAGCGACGCTTCCGCCATATCGTCCACATGCAGAAATTCCCGCATCGGTTTGCCGCTGCCCCAAATCACAACCTCCGCCGCCCCGTCGCGCGTGGCCTCGTGGAAACGGCGGATCAGGGCGGGCAAAACATGGCTGTTCTGCGGATGAAAATTATCCCCCGGTCCATAGAGATTCGTTGGCATCACACTGCGATAATCCACGCCATATTGCCGGTTATAACTTTCGCAAAGTTTAATGCCCGCGATCTTGGCGATGGCATAAGGCTCGTTCGTGGGCTCAAGCGGGCCAGTCAGCAGGGCCTCTTCCGCCATCGGCTGCGCCGCGTCACGCGGATAGATGCAAGAGCTGCCCAGTTGCAGCAGCTGTTGAACCCCCGCCGCAAACGCCTGATGGATCACATTGCATTCGATCATCAGGTTTTCGTAAATGAACTCAGCCGGAAATGTATTGTTCGCCATGATCCCGCCAACCTTGGCTGCGGCGAGGATCACCACATCCGGTGCCTTAGAACGCATGAAGTCACGCACCGCCGCCTGATCGGTCAGGTCCAGTTCCGCACGGGTGCGCGTCACCAGCTCCAACGCCTCCCCAGCATCCTTGCGCGCCTGTAGCTGCCGCAAGATCGCTCCCCCGACCATGCCGCGATGCCCTGCGATATAGATCTTCCGCATGGGCCTACCCGTTCTCGAGCGGGATCGGCAGATCCAGCCCGTGCTCTTTCAACAACGCATGCCGCCGCGCGACTTTCAGATCATTCGCCACCATCTCTGCACACATCTCTTGCGCGGTGATCTGCGGTTCCCACCCGAGTTTCTTCTTCGCCTTGGCGGGCGACCCCAGCAGCGTCTCCACCTCGGCGGGGCGGAAATACTGCGGATCAATGCGCATCACCATATCTCCGGGGCTGACCGCGGGGGCATCTCCCCCGTTGACGCTATCGACAACCGCATATTCATCCACGCCCGTCCCTTCGAACCGCAGGGTGATCCCCAGCTCAGCCGCCGACCACGTGATGAACTGGCGCACGGAATACTGCACGCCCGTGGCGATCACGAAATCCTCTGCCACGTCCTGCTGCAGCATCATCCACTGCATGCGCACGTAATCCTTGGCGTGCCCCCAATCGCGCAGCGCGTCGAGGTTGCCCATATAAAGACACCCCTCCAACCCCTGCGCGATATTGGCCAAGCCGCGCGTGATCTTGCGCGTGACAAAGGTTTCGCCACGGCGGGCGCTTTCGTGGTTAAAAAGGATGCCGTTGCAGGCATAGATACCATAGGCCTCGCGATAATTAACCGTGATCCAATAGGCGTACATCTTGGCAACCGCATAGGGGCTGCGCGGGTGAAAGGGTGTTTCCTCCGTCTGTGGTGTCTCTTGGACCAAGCCATACAGCTCAGAAGTTGATGCTTGGTAAAAGCGGGTCTTTTTTTCCAATCCCAGAAAACGGATAGCCTCTAACAGCCGCAGGGCCCCGTTGGCGTTCACCTCTGTCGTATATTCGGGCGTCTCGAAACTGACCGCGACATGGCTTTGCGCGCCAAGGTTATAGACCTCGTCCGGCTGCACCTCGCGCATGATCCGCGTCAGGTTCGAACTGTCGGTGAGGTCGCCATAATGCAGGATCAGATCGGGGTCATCCTCGTGAGGGTCTTGATAAATATGATCAATCCGCTGCGTATTGAGAGATGACGATCGCCGCTTGATCCCATGCACCTCATATCCTTTTTCCAGCAACAACTCCGCCAGATAGGACCCGTCTTGACCGGTGATGCCGGTGATCAGCGCGCGTTTTACCATCAGGGCCCCTAAACAAAAAATGTGCCTGCCCGAGGGGGCAGACACATCAGTAACTACTCAACTTAGAGGATTTTGGCGAGTCTTGATGCAATCAGAAGGTTTGATCGTAATCGCCAACGTCCGGCTCTGTCCGGATCACCGCGTCCAGATCGGCAAAGATCGCGCGCAATTCTTCTTCGGATTCAGAGCTTTCGCAGACCACCACAAGGTTCGGCGTGTTCGAAGAGGCGCGCACCAGCCCCCAGCTGCCGTTGTCCAGGATCACCCGCGCACCGTTCACGGCCACGACCTCTTTCACGGGGCGGCCACCCAGTTCAGTCACATCTTTCAGCTTGGCGACGATCCGGTCGAGGATGTTGTATTTGTCCTCGTCCGACGCATAGGGCGACATGGTGGGCGTCGAGAACGTATGCGGCAGGGCGCGGCGCAGGTCCGACATCTTCATGTCGGGGTTACGGTCCATCAGCTTGCAGACCTCTACCGCGACGCGCATGCCGCAGTCATAGCCGCGCCCGATGGGTTCAGCCAAGAAATAGTGGCCGGATTTTTCAAACCCCGCCAACGCGCCCAACTGTTTGACCCGCCGTTTCATGTGGCTGTGGCCGGTTTTCCAATAATCCGCCGTCGCGCCATTGGCCTGCAACACGGGGTCAGAGGCATAAAGCCCGGTTGATTTAACATCGGCGACAAAGGTGCTGTTGGGATAGATCGCGGACAGGTCGCGCGCCATGATGACGCCCATCTTGTCGGCGAAGATCTCTTCGCCCTCGTCATCCACCACGCCGCAGCGGTCGCCGTCGCCGTCAAACCCAAGCGCGAAATCCGCGCCCGAGGCTTTCACGCTGTCGGACATATCATGCAGCATTTCCATCGCTTCGGGGTTCGGGTTGTAATGCGGGAACGTGTAATCCAGCGTGTTGTGGCTATCGACCACCTCGACCCCCAGACGGCGGAACAGTTCGGGCGCAAAGGCGGCTGCGGTGCCGTTCCCCGTGGCGCAGACGACCTTGAGCTTACGGGTCATTTTGAAGTCGCCCACCAGATCATCCAGATAGGCTTCGCGCACGCCATCGACGAATTCATATTTGCCGCCTTCGCGCTGTTCGCCACGCCCTTCCAGCACGATATCGCGCAGCTCTGCCATCTCGTCAGGGCCGTGGGTCAACGGGCGTTCAAAGCCCATCTTCACGCCCGTCCAGCCATTGGGGTTATGCGAGGCGGTGACCATCGCCACCGCAGGCGCATCCAGATGGAATTGCGCGAAATAGGCCATGGGCGACAGGCAGGGGCCGATATCCTTGACGTGAATACCCGCCTGCATCAGGCCCAAAATCAGCGCATTTTTAATCGATAGGGAATAGTCGCGGTAATCATTGCCGACAGCGATAACGGGCTCGATCCCGCGCTGTTGCATCTGCGTGCCCAGACCAAGGCCAAGCGCGGTGATGCCCGGCAGGTTGATCGCCTCTGGGTACTGCCAGCGCGCGTCATATTCGCGAAAACCGGTGGGGGCGATCATGGGGTCGCGCAAAAATTCCCATGTGTTCGGCGTGACTTTGTTCAACGGCTTGGTCATGAAAATATCCTGATCTATCGGCGTTTAAATATTGCTCTCTTCGATAGAAGGATTGCCCTCAGGGATCAACTGACAGCTTGGGCGCGGGACGGTTATTTGCCGAGTGCGCAGCCGGCTGCCCGACGAACGATCTGCACCGACCAAAAGCGGGCAGACATGAAAACGCCCCGCCCTTCGGTAAAAGGACGGGGCGCAACGGCCTTGAACTAGGTGACCCTTAGCCGATGATGGCGTTCAACGTGGCCGAGGGGCGCATAACCGCTTCGGTCTTGGCGGGGTCCGAATGGAAGTACCCGCCCAGATCGACAGGCTTGCCCTGAACCTCTGCCAGCTCGGCCATGATCTTGTCCTCATTCGCCGCCAGTTTTTCGGCGATGGGGGCAAAATGTTCGGCCAATGCGGCGTCGTCGCTCTGGCTGGCCAGCGCCTGTGCCCAATAGAGGGCAAAGTAATAGTGGCTGGCGCGGTTGTCCGGTTCGCCCACTTTGCGCGATGGCGATTTATTATTGTCCAGAATGCCTTGGGTCGCGGCGTCTACCGCTTTGCCCAAGATGCCCGCTTTGACGTTGTCCTTCTGGTCCGCGAGGAACTTCAGGCTTTCGCCCAACGCACAGAATTCGCCCAGGCTGTCCCACCGCAGATGGTTTTCTTCAACCAGCTGCTGCACGTGCTTGGGGGCGGACCCGCCCGCACCGGTTTCAAACAGGCCACCGCCCTGCATCAGCTTGACGATCGACAGCATCTTGGCCGAGGTGCCCAGTTCCAAAATCGGGAACAGGTCGGTCAGATAGTCGCGCAGCACGTTGCCGGTGATCGCGATCGAATTCTCGCCCTTGCGGATCGTCTCGAGCGTCTGGCGCGTGGCCTTGGCGGGGGACATGATCTGGAACTTGTCGGCCACGCCCTTGGCTTCAAGGATCGGCTTTACATAGGCGATCAGCTCTGCGTCATGGGCGCGGTTCTCGTCCAGCCAGAAGATCGCTTCGCAGCCTTCGGCTTTCTGACGGTCGATGGCCAGCTGTACCCAGTCTTCGATAGGGGCCTTGCGGGCAGACGCCGCGCGCCAGATGTCGTTCGCCTCGACGCTGTGCTCGGAAATCACGTCGCCATTGGCGGCGATCATTTTCACGGTGCCGTCAGCCGGAATTTCAAAGGTGGTGGGGTGCGATCCGTATTCCTCGGCTTTCTGCGCCATCAAACCGATGTTCTGCACAGTGCCCGACGTGGTCGGGTCCAGCGCGCCGGTTTCCTTGAAGTAATTAATGCTTTCTTCATAGACGGGGGCATATGAGTTGTCGGGGATCACGCAGTTGGTGTCGTGTTCCTTGTTGTCGGGGCCCCAGCCCTTGCCGCCAGCGCGGATCAGCGCGGGCATGGACGCGTCGATGATTACGTCGGATGGCACGTGCAGATTGGTGATCCCTTTGTCGGAATTCACCATATACATCGGCGGGCGTGCATCCATCGCGTCTTTGACGGCTTGGGTGATCTCGGCGTTGTCCTTAATACGCTCCATCATGTCGCCGATGCCTGCGTTCGGGTTCACACCCGCCGCCTTCAGCTCGTCACCGTATTTGTCGAACACGGGCTTCAGGTATTCACGCACAGCGTGGCCAAAGATGATCGGGTCCGACACTTTCATCATCGTCGCCTTCATGTGCAACGAAAACAATGTGCCTTCTTTTTGGGTCTCTTCGATCTGCTCGGCCAGGAATTTATCCAGCGCCTTGGCAGACATATACGTGGTGTCGACCACAGTGCCCGCAGGGAAAGAAACGCCGTCCTTCAACACGGTCTCGGACCCGTCAGCGCCGACATGCACAATCTTGGCCGCACCGGCCTGCGCGTCGGTGAGCGTCAGCGATTTCTCGTTCGAAAAGAAATCACCGCCCGACATGGAGGACACTTTGGTTTTGCTATCCTTGGACCATGTGCCCATCGAGTGGGGGTTCGCCATCGCGTATTTCTTGACCGCATTGGCCGCACGACGGTCAGAGTTACCCTCGCGCAGAACAGGGTTCACAGCAGAGCCCTTGATCGCGTCATAGGCCGCACGGGCTTTCTTTTCCGCGTCGGTGCTTGGGGCTTCGGGATAGTCGGGCAGAGCGTAGCCCTGACCCTGCAATTCCTTAACCGCGGCAACCAGCTGCGGCACCGACGCCGAAATGTTCGGCAGCTTGATCACATTGGCGTCGGGCGTCTTCACCAGGTCGCCCAGGATCGCCAGATCGTCAGACTGTTTTTGCGCATCGGTCAGCGCGTCGGGGAAGGCCGCGAGAATGCGCCCCGACAAGGAAATATCACGGGTGCCGACAGAAACGCCCGCCGCATCGGCAAAGCTGCGGATGATCGGCAGCAGCGAATAGCTCGCCAGTTCGGGGGCCTCGTCGACCTGTGTGTAAATGATGTCGGGTGTCTGCGTGTCAGCCATGGTATCCAGCCTTTCCTAAAGTTTGGTATGCGATAGTACACTTAGTTTGAAATATCCACCTCCACTGCGCTTCCGGGGCGGGGAAAGTACACTGCGCGGCGGCGAAGGGCGCAGGATAACCATCGCACCCTCACATAGCGCGGAACGGATGAATGCAAAACGAATCACGTCGTGCCCTATACTATTAATCAAGTTGAAAGTGTTTTCGGTGATACACGTGCAGGTTCGGCGGCTTAGCCTATGCCGTGTCGCTCTGTTCGCTGGTTCAACCATCGGGCGCTGGTTCCCTGTGGTAATAGCTGATTCTTTACAAATTCGGGTCGCAAACACGTTAAGATACCGCTAAGCGCTGCCGAATTCGCTCTTAACGACCTGAAAAGCTGGGACATTGATAGCGTTTGTAAAACAACACGATGCGACCAATAATAAAAGACGCAGGGCATATTCCGATACTGCCAGACTGCGCAGGATGCAGATCAATAGACCATATGACCTGACTGAAGGGGCCGTGCTGTCATGACTGACCGAAGGGAAGACGGGACAAGCAAAGACGGGCGCGTCGCCCGAGGCGAGATTACCCGCGAGCGGGTGCTTGATGCCGCCGAACGTTGCTTTGCCGAACGGGGCTTTGATGCGATCAGCATTCGCCAGATTGCCCGAGAGGCCGACGTGACCCTTGGCGTTGTCGGCTTTCACGGGGGCACGAAACAGGAACTGTTCCTGACCGTTTTGAAACGCCGGGTCGAAACCTTGAATGCGCTGCGTATCTCCAGGCTGTCCGCTTTGAAAGCGACCGAAAGACTGACGCTGGAAACCCTGATCGACGCCTATGTAACGCCCTACCTCGAAATCGCCTCGCGCGGGGATCCACAATGGCGCGCCTATGCGCAATTGGTGGCGCGGATCGTGTCCGACGAACGCTACTATCTCGAAGCCGGCCCGCTGTATGATCGTGTCGCCGCCGTCTACCTCGACGAGATGGAGCGTTTATGCCCCGATGCCGGCCGCGACCAGCTTGCCGCGCTGTTGTCGCTGACCGTGGCCTCGATGGTTTCTATTGTCGCAAGCGGCATCCGCATCGCAGGGTTGGCGCAAAGCGAAGTGCCCGACAGTCCCTTAGCATATCGCGATCTGTTGCTTGATTTTTGTGTGGGTGGCGTTCTGCGGGCGCTTGAGCCAAAGTGCTAGAAAGCTCAACACGATAAAAGGCCCGCCATCATGAAATCCTACCCCAAAGTCTGGTTCCTGCGACACGGCGAAACCGAATGGAACGCAGAGGGCAGGGTGCAAGGCCAGACCGAATCCGTGCTGTCTGAACGGGGCAAGATCCACGCGCAGCAACAGGCCGAACTGATGGCCCCGATCCTTGCGCAGAACCCACCCTGCATCGTGTCGCCGCTCAAACGCACGCGCCAGACTGCGGATATCGCGCTCGGCGGGCGGGACTACCAGACCGACGATCGCCTGAAAGAGATTTTCGCCGGCAGCTGGGAAGGACACCTGCGCGCCGATATCTTCAAGAACCTCCCCGAAGGCATCACGCCGCAAAGTCCGCATATGGAATTCTATTGCGCCGCCCCCGATGGCGAAGGCTTTGACGTGTTTCAGGCGCGGGTGAATGCCTTTGTCGACACGCTGACCGAACCCACCGTGATCGTTGCCCACGGGCTCAGCGGGCAGCTTTTGCGTGGTGCGCTTTGTGGTCTTAGCCGCGACGAATTGGGCCAACTCTCGAACCGTCAGGGCTGCGTCTACGTGCTGGAAAACGGCGCAGAAACGGTGTTGTCGCTTGACTAAGGACGCTGCGGCTGTGGCCCCTTGCTGTGTCGCGATCGTGGGATGCGGGTTAATCGGGGCCAGCTGGGCCGCCCTGTTCCAGCATGCCGGCCACACTGTGCGCGCATGGGATCCCGACACGGGTGCCCGCGGCGGGTTTGCCGCCCGCGTGGCAGGGCCTTTGACGCAGCTGCAACAGATCAAGACGGGTGCTGCACCGCAGGGCGACCTGACCGTCCACGACAGATTAGAGGACGCTCTTCGAGGCGCGGTCCTGATTCAGGAAAACGCGCCCGAAAACATACCGCTGAAACACCGGCTTTATGCCCAGATCGAAGCGGCGGTGCCGCGCGATGTGATCATCGCCTCCAGCACCTCGGCGCACCCGTGGTCGGACCTTGTACCGGGGATGCGCTCCCCCGACCGTCTGATCACCGCCCACCCGTTCAATCCGCCGCATCTGGTGCCGCTGGTTGAGCTCTATGGCCCTGACCCGAAAGTGGTCGACTGGGCCGAAGCATTCTACCGCAGTCTCGGCTCCGCCCCCGTGCGATTGAAAAAAGACGCGGTAGGGCATATTGCCAACCGTCTGTCGTCGGCCCTGTGGCGCGAGGCGGTGCATATCGTTGCCGACGGCATCGCGGATGTCGACGCGGTGGACATGGCGCTGGTCAACGGGCCGGGGCTGCGCTGGTCGGTCTTGGGGGCGCATATGGCCTATCACCTTGGCGGGGGCGTGGGGGGCATGGCGGGCTATCTCGAACACTTGGGGCCAAGCCAGCAAAAACGCTGGGACAGCTTAGGCTCGCCCACACTGGACGCCGACACCCGCGCGCGACTGGTAGAGGGTGTGAACACCGAAGCCGCAGGCCGCAGCATTACCCAGCTGGAGGCAGAGCGCGACGCAGCCCTGATCGAACTTGCGCAGATGCGACAGCGCTTAGCAGCGCAAAAAGATTAAAGATGGCTTAAAGCCCTAGAGCGACTTGCGCGCCCGCATCGCCGCAGTGATCGTCCCGTCGTCGAGGTAGTCAAGCTCGCCGCCGATGGGCACCCCTTGGGCCAGTGACGTCAACCGCACCTGACCTTCCAGCTGGTCGGCGATGTAATGCGCCGTGGTTTGCCCGTCGATGGTGGCGTTGAGCGCGAGAATAACCTCAGATACGGCATCTTCACGCACACGATCGATCAAGCGTGGTATGCGCAATTCCTGCGGACCAATGGCATCCAGCGCCGACAGCGTGCCGCCCAACACATGATACCGCCCCTTGAACACGCCGGACCGTTCCATCGCCCATAGATCGGCGACATCTTCGACGACGCAAATCTCGCCATTGGCGCGTTTTTCCGAAGTGCAGATATCGCAGACGTCCGTGGTGCCGACATTGCCGCAGTTGATACATTCACGCGCCGTCGCCGCCACGGTCTGCATCATATCGGCCAAGGGGGTCAGCAACAGCG
>OJBY01001135.1_pt1 | contig 10983 bp, 10 predicted proteins | sample 1591731 | NCBI WGS metagenome assembly OJBY01 (sample SAMN05416837, study PRJEB24817) | seawater metagenome | isolation source: Sea water | place: Canada:Atlantic | collected 2013-07
AACCGGCTCAACATCCAGCCGGAGAACAAATTACACCAACGGCTGGGACACTATCGCCTGTCGCGTGATTATGCTCAACCGCCGTGCGAGACGAACCCAGTAGGTTTCGTTAATATCTTCGCGATAGATGGTCGATGGTGGAGGCAATTTCGACACCAGCATCGCCGACGATGCCTCGATCTTCTTTGCGAACCTTTCGTTAGCCTTGCCAAAGTGGGTGACGAGTCGGTTAATTTCCTGACGCGTAAAAATGCACGAAGCTCTGTCAGGACCGAATTCCAGATCAAAGGCCTCCCGTGCCGCCAAGCTGAGTTCGTGGATTGGTCTAGATCCTCCCGCCACGGCGTGGGCCGCCCATACGGGGATTGGTGATGGTGATACGTTCGCGGTCGAACTGTCGTGAAGCATTTCCGCCGAGACAGCTTTTGGTACGATTAAATGCATGACCGCGCCGAAGAGCCCGCCAGTGCCGCTACGCGCCTGCATGTAGTCCAACCAGTGCATCTCGGGCGGTGCAAAGTGTTGCGACAAACAAGCAAGCAGTTCATTGTAATCGCACCAGAGACCGTCAATCTGTGCGGTCGCGAGCGCTATCTCGACAACGTCGTGCGGCCGTGGCGGAGGCGCATGGCGTGACAGTTCGAGGTAGACAGACTGAAGAAACTGCCATTGGTCACGCAGAACGCAAATAACCATGAAATCAAAGTCTGCGAAGATATCTCGTAGCTCCGCGAAATCAACTGCACCGCCTCGTCCCCCTGCCCGAGAGAATTCCTCGCTCGACAAAATAATGGTATTGTCACTGCCCGCCCACGTGGTGGCAATTTCTTTCAGTGCGCTGCGTCCACCGTTTTCAAGGTGATAAGCATTCGGAAGCGCGATCCAATCAGTCAGAAACCCGTGATGCCCTGTATGCCGCACGAGGTCGGGATAGATAACTCCACGCGCTTCGAGAGCCAGCCGATTTGCATGAAACCTATTTTGGATCATTGTCGTACCGGTCTTATGGGTGCCTATATGAAGACAAATTTTAGCCATGGCGCTTAAGTTCCTGGGTAGCTGCTGGACGGTTCGCCAGGGTGACTTCTGCAAGGACATCGAGGTTCAGGCGACCAAAAACTTCGGTAGGCTCCATGACCGCCTTTTCAGCCCATTCGTTCCAGGCATTAATGAACAGCTCTCCTCGATATGACGTTTCCAAACTGGTTTCTTGCAAGCGTCTCAACCAATGTCGAAAGCTCGCTGGATTTGCGCCACGTGCAATATGCGCGCGCGCGCCTCTTCGCGCGGTGTTGTCCCAGCCAGGCATGATGCCGGCGATGGTATACTCGGGCAGCCGGCGGCGATAGCGCGGCGTCAGAGACCTTTCGGCAACCTTGTTATAATCGTAGATCAGCCCGGCAAAGCCGTCGGCTGGACCGGCATCGCCCATCAGGTTGCCAGCGGGACCGCCAAAGTCGTAGCTGGCAGCTTCGACCAATCCATGTGGTGGCATTTCGATGTGAAAATCAAACAGGCCTCGCTCAACCACTGAGTCTCCTCCAACGTGGAAACCGACGGCCCCGAGTTCGACCGGACCGATCCCAGCCTGTACCCAGGCGCGTCGAAGACGGGCGACATTCTGCGCTGGCGCTGGCATGTCCTCCGGACGATAGATGACGAAACGAGGGCGCAAACCGTCGGGGCGCTGGTACCGGGGGTCGCGCATGTAAGGCAGTGTCGAGGCAACGAGGGCGGCCTCAAAGCCCGGTGCATAAGCCTGTTCCATCAGGGTTTCGCCGCTTAACCCGTCCCAGTTGCGTCGCCAACTCTCATTTGCCCAGCACAGGTAAAAAGGGAAATCGATTTCCGGGCGGGCCAAAATTCCATTTAGCGGCGCTTCGAGCAGACGCTTACCGCCGAACCAATAATGATAAACGCAAAAGGCATCTATCCCAGCCGACTGCGCAAGCGCTGCTTGATCTGACATGACCTCGGTCGCGCGTAAATCGTAGTAGCCGAGGTCAGCCGGGCGCTGTGGCTGCAAATGGCCCGGAAACGCCGATTTGGCATCCGACACGCCCCGCCATTCAGTGAACCCCTTGCCCCACCACCGATCATTCTCGGGGATGGGGTGGAACTGAGGGAGGTAAAATGCGGAGACATATCTCGGCGTAGCCGGTGCGCTTGGTATCGTCGGGATTAAGCTGGCCGTCTCACGAATCGACTGACCGGCCGCGAGAGCGAGAGCACCGATTCCTCGTTCCACGGCATGTGCGAGAGTGCCATCGACCTGTCCCTGTTCCGCTTCGAACATCTCGTCCGTCAATCGCAATGAGCGCATCAGTCCGATCATCAGCGGCTTGGCCCAATACATCGATCCTGCGGGAAACCGAAGGTCCCCGCCCGGAATGTCCATCTCTATTCGACGGAGCGCCGCAGCTGTTTTGTCCCTGTTTGACCCCCACCAATCCGAAACCGGCAGACTTTGGCCGTCCGCCACCCAGAATGCGGCATCAGGATCAGCGATGAACCGATTTAGGCGATGCGACAGGCCAGCTCTTGGGAGGATCCCTGAGACCAGCCTGTCGCGCCAATCAGCGCCATCATCGCGATGGGGTGATTTCTTTGTATGGATCTTGCAGACCGCCTCATATCCCTCGAACGCATCAGCGTTGATTAGACGGAAAAACGGCAAGATGTCGCGCCCCTTGTTGGCCATGGGTATGATCGTTGCATGCGGCAGAACCTCTGCAATTTCATCGGCAAGCCATTTTGTTTGCTCTCCGCGCCAAGTGAGGGTGACGTATATGTCGGTGTCGACCTCAATGCTCCTTAGTCGAGCGGCGAACTCTGACCAAAGGTCGGGATAGTAGACGTGCAAGTGGAGGGCGAACCGCTTCTTTTTACGAGCGGGATCAAAGCGCAGGGGAGGAGGCGCGAAACTGGGTAGAGCTTCACTCTCCAATCGCTGCGTCTGGCGCCCTTCACCTTGGCCAAGCGTCAGGAAATGATAAAGCGCAGGTATCCCGGAAAGAGCTATATCTGGGTGCAACTCAAGGTAAGCTTCGGGCGAGAATTTAGCGTTGGGCTGTAGGCCGGCTCGCTCTCCCCAAAGGACGTAATGGCGCAATGGAAATAGCCGGAAAAGGCGATTCAAACCGGGGTTTGAGCGACGGTAAAACGTAGGATCAAAGGCGCGTCGGCGTCTTATCGTGCGCATGTAGGCAAGAGCAGAGGGACGAATCAATATGATCGCGAGCGCCTTGCGGACACGGGCGGCGAAGACGCGGAATCGGGACATCGAAAGCTCCTATAATTCTACGCACAGGATGCGCCCAAAGGGTTAATCAAGGCTGAACCGTCATCAAGAAAATTAGATACGCCCCAAAATCTCCCGCGCGTAGCGGCGCAAGAACAGCAGACCGAAAAAAAAGGAAATTGCGGCCCATCCAAGGACGTAGGCCGAACTGACCTCGTCCGATTGGTACCCCGGATAAAGACCCACCCGGGTTTGCGTCACGACGTGAGCAAGCGGATTTAACCATATCCACTCGCGGTATGGCGGCGGGAGGGCGTCGGGCAAAAACAATACGCCCGAGATGAGGAAGGTCGGGCGATTCACAATCGCCCATAGCCTTTCCCAGACCGGCCAACGTTCAAAACAAAACGCGTTCAAGGAGCCGATGCCCAGACCAAGAGTTCCCGCAAGGGCAAGGGCGCCAAGAATCGGAAAAATATTCGGAGAACCCGCTCCGGAGACACCGATCATCGTCGCGAAGACGACCGCTATCACAGTGATATGTGTGAGGGAATTCAGCAAGAAGCGAGCGAGGATAGCGTCCAGCCACGTCACCGCCGGATAGGCCATCAGGGGCCGCGAGAATCGAATAGCCACACCGACCTTCTGAGCCATATCTGAATAATAGGCAAAAGGCAGATATCCACTGGCGTAGAACAGTGGAAAATCGCGTCCCAGGGGGGGCGTGTCGAACGCGAGGGCAAAGACAGCCGCAAGCATGGCAACTGCGGCCACCGGCTCCAGAAAAGCCCAGAGATAGCCGCCTGGCGTGCGCCCGTAGATGGTCGCTACCTCGCGCAAGAGCAGCGCGAAAATGGCACGGGGGGCGGGGAAAGACCTCATCGATGTATCTCACGTTAGGCTTTTGTTGATGCCTCCCGTGTAAACACGAATTGTGAAGAACAAATTAGCAACTATAGTCTGATTCAGATGGCCTCCCCAATCCGACCGATCGCGAACTATAAGACCACGGGCCCGGCACAGCCTTTTCCAGCGCTGGTTCGCCCTGACGGGGTTCGCTCATCCATCGTCGGGCGAGCGAGGTTAAAGTCGCGACATATTCTGTTCATAGCGTTGTTCATACTGATCGTACCGGTCCCCGTGGCGGTCTCTGGACTGTATTTAGTGATATTTGCCCAGCCCCAATTTAACTCGACAGTGAGCTTCGTCGTTCATGCCGAGAGTGAGGGCGGGGCAGCCAGCCTGCTTGCCGGAATGCCGGCCATCGCGGCACTTGCCGGAACGCCGTCTTCGGACGCCGATATCTTGTTCAACTACCTCGATTCGCAAGCTTTGGTGGCCAGGATCGACCACGCTATCGATCTGCGCGCCCTCTGGTCCGGAGTATACGCACGCGATCCGGTCTTTGGATTTAATCCCGAAGGATCGATCGAGGACTTGACCCTGTACTGGCGCCGCATGGTGCGTAAATCATATGACCCAGGCGCCGGCGTGATTGAGGTTGAGGTGCGTGGATTCGATGCTGTCGGCGTGCAGACCGTCGCGCAAGAGATCGTTGCCGCCGGCTCCGAGATGATCAATCGGCTGAGCAATGTGGCAAGATCGGACCGATTACGCCATGCGGGGGATGAATTGCGCATGGCCGAGGATCGGCTGGCCAATGCACGTCTGACACTGACCTCCTTTCGCGCGCGCCATCGTGTGATCGATCCAATCGCAGAGCTCGCCGGAGAGATGGAGGTCGTGCGTCAACTACAACGCGATCTGATCGAAGAAACGGTCGCGATGGAGCATTTGTCTTCGGCTCTCGGACAAACTCAGAATGCGGATCGGCGCGACATCATTAATGACGGCCGGATCAGGCAGAGCCAGCGCCGGATCGATGTTTTCCAACGTCAGATCGACATAGAACGTGAGAAATTTGGTGGCCACGGTGGCCAGCGAGACTACGCACAACTGATGGAGGAATTCGAAAAGCTGAGTGTTAACGTAAGCCTCGCACAAGAAGGTTTCGCCGCCGCCTTGGCTGCATTTGAGGCCACGCGCGCCTCCGCCGATCGACAAAGCCGATATGTGTCTAGTTTTGCGCCGGCCAGCCTCGCTGAACGTGCGCTCTATCCGAAACCTGCGCGCCTGCTTCTATTGATTGGCCTGGGGTTTTTCCTGATTTGGGCAATTCTGATGCTGGTCGTCTACAGCTTGCGGGATCGGATGTAACAACTGATGAAACTGGCCCTCTCTCATGTCAGCAAGACCTTCCGGACTCGCGGGATGCGCACTCTCGTAGCGCGTGACCTGAACTTTGTGTTTCCCGCCGGACAGGCGATGGCTCTGCTCGGGCGCAATGGGGCGGGCAAATCCAGTCTTCTGCAAATCCTGGCCGGTACGATGCATCCCGACCGTGGCAAGGTCATCCGTGATGGGACAGTCTCGTGGCCCGTCGGTTTTCAGGGCAGCTTTCATCCCGATCTGAGCGGGGTTGAGAATACTCGGTTCGTGGCGCGATTGTATGGTATCGATAGCGACGGTCTGACCGATTTCGTGCGAGGTTTCGCCGATCTTAGTCAACATTTTGGCCTGCCTGTGCGTGGATACTCGGCTGGTATGAAGGCCCGGCTCGCCTTTGCGGTCTCCATGGGCGTCCCCTTCGACACTTACCTGATTGACGAAGTGACATCCGTGGGGGACGGGGCATTCCGCCAAAAGAGCGAGGATATGCTGCGCACCCGGTTAAAGACGTCCGGCGCCATAGTCGTGTCGCATTCAATGGACCTGCTTGCCCGTCTCTGCACGTCTGGTGCGGTCCTGGAGAACGGAAGGTTGTTTTTCTACGCCAAAGTCGCGCGGGCGATCGAACATCATGATCACCTGATGAAGGGGCGATTGCCGCCCTGGATGGCCTGACAGATGCGCATCACCCTCCTCATGCCAGTTTACAATGGCGCGGCGTTTCTCCCCGACCAACTCCGCAGTCTTGCGTGCCAATCGCATTTGCCGGACCGCTTGATCGTGTCTGATGACGGATCGCGTGATGGTTCAAATCGGATCATTGCGAATTTCCAGCGTCATGCGCCCTTTCGCGTCGACATCATTCAGGGCCCGGGGCGGGGTTACGCCGCGAATGTTTTTGCCCTGCTCACAAAAGCTCCTGAGACGGCTCTGGGATTCTGTGACCAGGATGATGTTTGGTTGGGCAATCGCCTTCACCGCGGCATCCAGGCACTACAGTCAACGCCGGGGCCCGCCATGCAAATCACTCGCCGCATTTCCGTGGATGCCAAATTGCGACACCCTCGTCTCGCTCCGATCCCCGTGATGCCGACGTTTCGGACAGCGCTGGGGCAGAACCAGGCGCCGGCGAATGCGACCTTGTTGAACGTCGCCGCAGCGCAGTTGCTTTGTCGGTTGGTCGCCCGTCTGCCCACCGCCCCGCATTTTCCGGACTGGTGGGCATATGCCTTGCTGACCGGCGCTGACTCCAAAATTATCTTCGATCAGGAGGCGGGCCTTTTATACAGACAGCACCGGCGCAACCTGCTGGGGTCATGCGAGTCGGTGCGGGGCAGGATACGGCGGGCCCGGATGCTGATCGACGGCAGTTATCGAAGATGCGTTCGCCAACATCTCGACGCGTTGGAGCTGACCGCGAGTGCACTCACTCCCTCGGCCCGCGTCGAACTACGAAAGGCTTTGACACAAATACGATTCTCACAGGGCGGACCCCATTTGCCCGTAGCGCAACGAATACTGGGCTACAGCCGCATCGCCTCGCGCGGAGCGCCGTCGATAGATCACATCTGATCCAAATTTCGCGAAAATCCACGTCCTGAACCATCGCGCGGCCTTGCTTGCGCCGCGCGAGGACCACCTCAGACCAGCATCAAGCTCCTTGTGGAAACATTGGGGGCATCATGCTGACACTGACACTTTCATCGACCCTGGCCGGCGATAACGCACGCCTCTACGGGTCCATCGAGACGTTGTTTACCATCTCCGACCCGAACGAAAGCGATCATTGGGTCTATTCCGGCAGCCGTGCCACCGGCACCGTCACGGCCTTTCGCCTAAGTGAGAGCGGGACCTTCGACAAACCGGTTTTGACCACGATCCCGAACAACGGACTGGCCTTTCCAATCAGCGACTTCGCTATGGTGGAGGCCGACACGCCGCGCCTCTTGGTAGCCGGGACCGAACAGGCCAAGGTCGCTGTGTATACCACGGGAAATAGCGGCCGGTTAAGTCAGCAGGCGACGATAAATCTGGACTCCAACGCGCTGACCGAAATGGAAAGCTTTACGGTCAACGCCAAAACGTATTTGGCCGCCGGCGCGCGCGATGAAGCGGGCCTGAGGATTAGTGAGTGGTCCGACGCAGGCACCCTGAAAACCCAATATACCCTCGTGGATACGGATAAAGCCGCCCTCGGAAATGTGACGGACATGGCGATGATCAAGCGCGCAACCGATCATTTTCTGATCGTCGGCTCGAATGAGGATGAGGCCATCAGTTCCTTTCGTATGGGTGCCGGGGGGGCGCCTCAACTTATCGATACAATTGGAATTAATGAGGGTCTTTGGATCGACGGCCTCGATTCCCTTGCGGCTGTCCAGGCGCACGGAACAGATTTTGTTGCGGTCGCCGCCACAAATTCATCCTCCATAACTTTAGTGCGTATGAATGCCGTGGGGGTCCTCTACCCCGAAGACCATTTGATCGACACGTTGGAAACCCGATTTTCGCGGGTGGATGCGATCACCGGTTTTGACGTCGGCGATCGAGGATTTCTGGTCGCCGGTGGCGCGGATGACGGATTGAGCCTTTTGGAGATCTTGCCGGATCGCAGCTTGTTGGCCCATGACCCTCTGATAAACTCCGCAGGCGGCGCATTAACAAACATCGCCGCTTTGGCCACCGCGACTGTGGGGGCCGAGCTGCAGGTCGTGGCCGCGGGACAGCCAGGTTTGACGCTGGCGACATTGGATCAGGACAGCCTCCACTCCTCTGTCGGGGGCGACGGGTCGGATCGGCTGATCGGTGGAGCGCAAGATGATCTGTTATGGGGCAATGCCGGAAACGACGTGCTAAGCGGTGGAAATGGAGAGGACATTCTAGCGGGCGGCGTTGGGCGGGATGAGCTGACCGGCGGGGGCGATGCGGACGTGTTCATCTTTTCCGACGAGGCGGCACAGGACGTCGTGACCGATTTCGAACTCGGGCTTGATCGTCTCGACCTCAGCCGGTGGGGCCGGATTTACGACGTGAGCGCACTAGACATCCGCGAACGTTCGGATGGTGCGGAGGTGCACTATCGCGACCTCTCGGCACGACTGATCAGCGATGATCAACAACGCATCGATGCCGAAGCGCTGACGAACGATTGTTTCATCTTCTGAAACAAGCTGTGCCGATCCCGTCCACAAAATTCTTTTGCGTTTATCCCGATTCAGGCGGAAAAGTGTCACGGGGAGGTTATTACGCCCTTGGGTTTTTCGCCCGCAGGAGATTTTTATGGCTATTCGTTTATACCGTTGTTCCGATTGTACCCACCATGTGAAGCTGGGTGCGCGAAAATGTGGCAAGTGTTATGCCCCGACGCCGATCTATAACCAATTGTTATGGATACTTATATCGGTTTTCGGCCTGGTGATTCTGGGGGCCTTGATAATCTGACACCTACATATCAGGCGACTCCTTTTCACACATTTACGGTATTTAAAGATTAGCGTGTCATCGTGTCGTCAGATCCTGATGGAGGGACGAGCATGGGTGTCGCAAGGGTCCAGCGCGGGTTGGGTGGCCCAATGGGGTTTGGCGAAACCTCCTTAGCCCAATCTGACGATTTCGTTTGGTCGCCTGACTCGTCCACCCTGTTTCCCGACGGGTTGGAGGTTTTCGGCACGCGCTACGACGCCAATCAAATATACGTCGCGACCAATGGTTTGATCAGCTTTGGTCAGGCATTCTCGACCTATCCGCAGGTCGTATATCTTGATCCGGCGGTCGATATCATCGCGCCCTTTTGGGCCGATGTGGATACACGCGATGACCGTGAAGGTGCGGAAAGCGGCCTGGTCTGGATAGATGAGGGCGATACGACCCTGACAGTGACTTGGGCGGGTGTCGGCAGCTACCGTTACCAAGCGGACAAGACAAATCTGTTTCAACTGCAATTGACGGATCGGGGCGGCGGGGATTTCGACATCCGCATGAGTTATGAGCGCATAGAGTGGACAAGCGGCTCTTTGAGTGAAGACCTGGGTGCGCGTATGATGCTTGCGTCGGCCCGCCTGTCGGAACCCTGGCTCCCGGGAGGGAACGCATCGACGCTGGACAGCCGTGTGGGCAACACCGGTAACGTCGGGGAATGGCTGTTTGAAATGCGGGAGGGGGCAGTTTCCGGACAAGTCCCAGTGACAGGACAAACTAGGGTCGGGAACACAGGTAACGACGTCCTGACCGGTGGGTCAGGCAGTGACATCCTTCGCGGTCGCGACGGAGCCGACATCCTGCGGGGTCAGGCAGGACAGGATTGGCTTCGAGGCGGTGATGGGGCCGATACGCTGAACGGCGCGTCGGGCGACGACTTCATCTTCGGTGGGGATAGCGAGGCGGATCTACGCGATGTGGTCTATGGCGGCGCGGGTCACGACAAGATCGACGCAGGCTACGGCAACGACCTGATCTATGGAGGAGATGGTGACGACACGATTGAGGGCGGCTTCGGCGTGGATGACCTGATCGGTCAGGCCGGCAATGATGCGCTGTCCGGCGCCGCGTGGTCTGACGCCATCTTCGGTGGTGATGGGGCGGATTTCCTGAACGGCGGCTTTGGGTATGACCGTTTGAACGGCGGGAATGGCGCGGACCGATTCTTCCACCTCGGCATTCCCGATCACGGATCGGACTGGGTGCAAGATTACCGCGCGGATCAAGGCGATACGCTGGTCTGGGGCGGCGGAGCGACCAGTCCCAACAATTTTCAAGTCAACTGGGCGGATACTGCTGGTGCGGGCGTGTCCGGCAGGGCAGAGGCCTTTGTCATTTACCGCCCCACCGGGCAGATTATTTGGGCTCTGGTCGATGGACAGGACCAGGACACGCTGAACTTGCTGATCAGTGGCACGATGTACGACATCTTGCCCGGATGAGGCGGCGCTGGCTCCGCATTTTATTCTATGAACCGGCAAGTGTTCGGGGCGATATAAGCAGCCGTAAGCCGCCCGGTATAATATGCCCCCGTATCGATCGAAATGCGGCCATCCGCAGCCGTGGCGCGAGACACAACTGTATGCCCATGCAGTACCGTCTGGCCATCCTCACGCGGCGCCGCAAAGAAATTAGGGTGCCCGTTGATCATGACCCTCGGGTCTTGATCCTCCGGCGATACCTCCGGATCCATCGCCGCATGGACGCAATGGACATTGCCACTGGACCATCGCGGCGGCAGCGCGCGAAGCCAGTTCAGCATGCCCTTTGGCATTGCACCTTCCAACTTGTCAGCCGCTTCAAGCGCATCCTCGGCGTCCGGACGCCGAGAGGGAAGTGTTATGCCAAAGCTCTCCAGAGTTTCCTGCCCGCCAAAGGACAGCCAGCGCGCGCCCATGCCAGCGGGGTCGTCAATAAACTCCAGCATCATCTTCTCATGGTTGCCGACGATGCTGATGTGGCTCGTCGGAGATTCGACGCTCAGATCGAAAAGCGCGCGAAGGACGCTGGCTGTCTCTTATACACATCTCCGAGCC
>OJBY01001145.1_pt1 | contig 10865 bp, 7 predicted proteins | sample 1591731 | NCBI WGS metagenome assembly OJBY01 (sample SAMN05416837, study PRJEB24817) | seawater metagenome | isolation source: Sea water | place: Canada:Atlantic | collected 2013-07
ACGAGATCATGCCTAGTCTCGTGGGCTCGGAGATGTGTATAAGAGACAGAGCTACCTCAAGCCCAAAGACATCGCGCGTTAGAAGCCCTACATTCTCACCGAATGTCTCGTTTTCCGGGCGCGATGAGGACGAAGCTAACCCGACGCGCATGATCTTCCACACACAGGATTGTGGGATTTCCTGTAGGACTACCGGCGAGTGTGTCGCAATGATGGCAACCGCATTGCGATCGTAAAGCAACTCGCTCAGGCTTCGGATCAATGCTGACAAAAGCGGCGGATGTAGATGGCTCTCTGGCTCGTCAAAAAGAACTAACGTCTTTTCCTCGAGACGCGCGACGAGTTTGGTGATGGTTAGAAGAACAATGGCATGACCAGAACTCATACGCTTTTGTAGGGAGAGGGCCGATTCTTTTCTCGAGTCGCCCTCTAGTTCGCTCAGACGTGCGAGATTCATTTCGGCAAAATTATCGTCACTCTCTAGCGTTTGAATTGCAGCCAGCCAGCGTCGCCGCTTCCCCACTTCGCTAAGGCATATGTCTAAACTCTCGACGAACTCAATATATAGATCATTGAGCGATTTGAGGATCGCACCGTCCTCGTCTGCATAGCTTTTTAGGCCGATGTAGAAGTAACACGTTCCCTTAGTTGGATCGTGTTGTTCTTCAGGCGGGTTAAATGGATCGAAGGCGCTAAACGAAATCGATACAACACTGCTGAAATAGTCTGGGCCAATCGGCTCGAACTCGCGTCCCCATGCGTCTTCAGACTCAAAACGTGCATCATCTTTCGCATCTGTCGCAATCGACTTCGTCATCTCGTTGAGCAAGGTTGTTTTGCCCACGCCATTGCGGCCGATAAGAGCGTGAATGTTTGTACTAGGTTTGGAATGAGCAGATACTTTGAATGAAAGCTGATATCCGGCTCGCTTTGGGCGCGGATCGAGCGTGAAGCGAAAGTCGTAATCAGTTACCGGCGCGTGGCCTGCAAGCACACGTCGAAACTGACCTTCGAGCGAATTTATGCTCAATGAGCGCAGGTGCGAGGTTCTGAAAACTTTCTCTTCGGCAGCGATTTCAAGGATGGCCGCGTCAAACACTACATCGCGAAGACCCTCCAAAAATGCCTTTCTGTATTGATCTGAGAATCCGTCTCGAAGCTTTACATAGTAGTCAACGTCCGTTCCTGCAGAGAAATAGTTCTCAGGCAATTGTGAGAATGGGTCCTGTAGGGTTGAATATGTCGAGATAGATTCGGTTTGCCCTTGGAACCCTACTTTGACATTGCCGAGCTCATGACGAACGCCTTGTTCGTCAAAAGCAAGAACATCAAACATTGTGATGAAGGAGTAGTCGTTCCACTGATCTATCCGAAGAAAAACGACGTTCCGCGCGGTCAATGGCGTTGAGACGTTCCTCGGAATGACATGAAACTTTAGCACAAATCAGCCTTCTGCCACTTCAGCTTGCTATGAACGCCACCGCGTTCTTGAAATCGAATGCATCCCAACATGGGATTGAATGCTGGTTAACGGACGCCTTGCGACAAAAATGGCCTTCAAGATTGCAGGCCTTCTCGTCAATGGTTTTTCATCCTACTCTCAAACACATGAGCGATCTCGAAAGTAGATGGATTTCGCCCGCCGATGCGCTGGCCATCATGGCGCGCGCATATGCTTCAGCGATGGAAGTGGACATCTCAGAGGCTAGGAGGCGCTCGCAAGCGTCAATTCTTCGATATCTTGCTGCGGGACATTGGCCGGCGCGAGCCGGTGCCTATCATTGCGAGTTCAGGCCGTTCACGGGAAGAGGGCGCAAGCTAGACAAGGTTTCCAATGACGAAAACGATGAGAGGGTTATCCCAAAAGGTTATTGGCAGTTGGTCGAAAAGTCAGGCGCATACATCAGCGCAAATTGGCACCTAGGGGAATTCGATCTACCACCCTTCGAGGATGGCGCCGGTACCTACTCAGGCTTTGCGAAAAACGTAGAATTCGATCGGTCTTATCTTCCTGAGCGACCTTTCGGTCCCGCGTTGCGGTCGGAAGATGAAGGTACGGGAGATCCGGGCAGAACAGAGAAAGGCTTTACACTCTATATGGCCGAGTTTGAACGCCGCATAGAACGGGGCGACACACTCCCCACATTGAGCGAAGAGGCTGCTGCCCTGATGGCATGGTTTTTGAGCCAGCATCCCGGAAGACAAGCGCCGACAACAAAAACCATAACAAATCGGATACGCGCGGCCTACAACGCCTGGAAGGCTGCACCCGAAATAAATTGATAGAGCCTATTTCGAGCGCGTATTTCGGGCGTCTCGTTCTCTATATCTGATCGTCCCCGCAGCGTTCGGACAATTCCGTCCGTGACCTCGTGGGAGCGAAGCCGATGACATTTCCCCATTCTAACACACCCCCGTTGGGCTATTCCGTTAGGGAAGCCTGTCGCATCTCAAGTCTGGGCCGGACAACGATCTATGGCCACATTGCCGCAGGGCGCCTGAAGGTGACGCGAGTTGGAAGGCGCACAATCGTTTCTGCCGAAAGTCTCCGTGGACTAATCGAAGGGGGCGCGTGAACCATGCGCCTCGAAACGCTCAAACCCGGCCCGGTACGGGTCGCTCTCTCAGCCTTCCCTATTCGCCCCGCAAACCGCCCTGTGAATGCGTCGACGCACGATCAGGGAGGGTTGCACAGTCCCGACATCGACGCGCGGATTCCGCCGCACAGATCGGGAAGTTTTGTTCGGGAGGGGGTTGAGCATGTCTGAGCAAGGCTCTCCTCCGCCATTTTCATCACCAGCCGTCGGGATTCTCGCGGAGCTTCAAGCGCAACCTATTTGGCTACTTTGGAAATTCGAGCCGAACGACTCTCCGGGTGGCAAGCCGCGCAAGGTGCCTTACTATTGCAACGGCAAAAGGAGGCGGGGTCCGCTGGACAGCCCACTTGATCGTCAGCAGCTTTGCACGTTTGCCGCTACCTCGGCGGCATTTCACAGCAGCAACGGATTCTATTCCGGGATTGGCATCGCTCTCGGACCAGATGGTCGTGGCGGGCACGTCCAAGGCTGTGACCTCGACGATATTGAAGCCAACGGTCTGTCTGACATTGCCAATAGCTGGGTGCGCGGCGATTTCGCCGGAAAAGGTTATGTCGAGCAAAGCCCCAGTGGCAGTGGCTTGCATATCATTGGTTATGGCCGCCCCTTTTCCCATTTGAATGCGAATGGAAGTGGCATTGAAGCATACTCCTCTGCGCGCTTCTTCACCTTCACGGGCGCACATGCGTTAAACCTAAGTCCATGCGAGACATGCGACCTCGCCGAATATGTCGAAACGGAATTGGCGCCTCGGCATAGCTCACAGCCAGGTGAACATGGCGTCCAGCCTGCGACCACATTCGTCTCTCCCCAAACCGTGAGCGAGCTTCGGTCAGCACTTGCACATTTGCGCTCGGACGAACGTGACGTTTGGATCAGGATGGGCATGGCTCTCAAAGAGCTTGGGGACGCTGGGCGTGGAGTTTGGATGGACTGGTCGCAGACATCGGAAAAATATGATGCGCGAGATGCCGCTCGATGCTGGGAAAGCTTTGACCCGCATTCGACCAGCTACAAAGTGGTTTTTGCCGAGGCGCAGCGCAAAGGTTGGGTCAATCCCAACAGCAATGCGGCACAATTCGAACCCGGCCCGAAGGGGCAAGCAAACTCGTCTCGTGAACTTGTGGGGCGCCTGCTCGCTGGTGTTGCCATGCGCGCGATAGATTGGCTTTGGGAAGGATGGATTCCGATCGGCTACCTCACAATCTTCGCTGGTGAGTCCGGGGCGGGAAAGTCCACAGTACTTGCAGATATCGCTGCTCGCGTAAGCACGGGTGATCCGTGGCCAGGGGAAACTGCGGATCGACGTAGGCCGCCGGCGCGCGTTCTATGGCTTGGCAGCGAGGACAGCATCGAAGAGATGACGGTGCCGAGGCTGACGGCGTGCGGCGCTGACCTTAGCAACATCCTGGAAATAACTGGAACCCGGGTCGCTGGAAGTCTGAGTACCTTTTCGCTGCAAGACGATCTCAAGCTAGTCGAGCACTGGTTGCAATATGCCCGGGAAGAAGGCCGTCCATTTCAGATGCTCGTGATCGATCCGATAACGAGCTACCTGCCCGGGCAGCGTCTGCGAAAGGTCGATCTCAATGATGCAGGGCAGCTTCGGAGTATTCTGGAGCCTTGGCTGCGCTTCGCCAGCGAGCAGAATATCGCGATCGTCTGCGTAACCCACTTCAGCAAGGACACGTCGCGCTCAATGCTCAATCGTGTTTTGGGTTCGGCAGCGTTCGCGCAGACCTGCCGTAGCCTTTGTGCGGTACTTCAGCAGCCATCGAACGAGGATGGCGTTGTCGACCCGCATGCTAAGGTGCTTATGCAAGTCAAAGGAAACTTGCCTGAGCATCCGGGCGGGGCATGGCGGTTCACTACTGAAAAGGCTGAGGTTGGGATCGATCCCCGGAACGGAAAGCCAATTGTTGCTACCCGCCCAAACTGGGGCGAGCTTGACCCTGCGTTGAGCCATGAAAACGTCGTGGGTAAAACGCGTGGTCCGATAAGCTCCAAGCCCAATACATTCCGCTTTTGGCTGAACCAATTCTTTCGACCGTTCGGAATTGAAGAATGGGTTGAAATCGAAAATGTGAAGGCTGCAGCAGTTTCGGTGGATCAGATTGTCTCTCTGAGCTGGTGGAATAAGCATAGCACCGAGTTTCTCGAGAAAGACAATCGCGGAGGGAAGTGGTTCTGTCGCCGCAAGAATCCTCCTTCAGATACCCTGTAAGGTGGGGTAAGAGGGGGAATCTGGGAAACTGGGGAATGTGTGGAAAGTCAGGATTTCTGGGCGTTTGCATCGACTTTCCCACCTGCCCACTTTCCCACCCTCCTCATTTCAGCGTAGGCGACTGCCCTAAAACACGACCCCGTTCCCCCTCGGCCATCCTCTGAGGCTTCGTGGTCAAAGCTAGGGCTACAAGGTGAGATCAGCGCGCCTTCCGGGTTTCGGCGGTTTGCGCGGGGGACGACACCTGCGCGGCTCCAATTTAGGAGCGGACGGACCCTGCTTATTCTCCCTACGAAAATTGCATTGGGATGCATAAAACAACCTAAAACATTGGACCGACACGCGAAAAATCACATTGTCTTAACATGCTTTAGATCTTTTTGCTGACTTGAGCGCCCCCTTTTGGCATCAAGCCATCACACGGGATGCGAAGCGCGCTGAAGCCGTATTGCAAGGTAATCGCGGGCAAGCGGTTCTAGCTAGGCTGCCGTGTGGAGGGGTTGTTGTTTAAATGAAACTCGAAGAAGTTACGCGAGGCGCGCGAATACAAGGGCTTTCGCAAGCTGGAGGAGAGGCCGAAATTCGTGCCGTGGATTGGCTAGGGCCTGACCGTCTTCAGGTGACTTTTAAAGACCGAAATGGTCTACAAGAACGCGTAATTGACCGTGCGGATGAAAGCAGGTTGGCTAGCGCCGAAAAATTCAGGCCTTTCTCATTTGCAGCGAAAGCTGAGGATTTTAAAGTAGCGGCGGAGGCGCGCCGCATCGACCTGGCGCATTTATTCGATCCCTACCTAGCACTTACGAGTTCAGCCATCGAACCCCTGCCGCATCAAATAACGGCAGTTTACGGCTCGATGCTGGAGCGGCAGCCACTACGCTTCTTGCTCGCTGACGATCCGGGTGCGGGCAAGACAATCATGGCGGGTTTATACATCAAGGAATTGATGCTCCGCGGCGATCTGAAGCGGTGTCTGATTGTCGCGCCGGGTTCGCTGGTTGATCAATGGCAAGACGAACTTCAGGAAAAGTTCGCCCTGGATTTTCGCATCATCACGCGAAGTATGATTGATACGAGCTACAGCGGCAATCCGTTTGTGGACCACGATCGCCTCATTTTGCGTTTAGATATGGCTTCGCGTAGCGAGGATATCCAAGCACTCATCGAAGCGTCAGATGACTTTGATCTGGTGATTGCCGACGAGGCGCATCGCATGTCGGCGAGCTATACTGGTGGGGAGGTGAAGTACACGAAGCGCTTTCAGCTGGGCAGGAAGTTGGCGGAACAAGCACGTCATTTCCTCTTGATGACCGCTACTCCCCACAATGGCAAAGACGAGGACTTTCAATTATTCTTATCGTTGCTGGATGCTGACCGCTTCGAGGGAGCTCATCGCGACGGCACTAGAATGGCGAAAGCTACGGACCTTATGCGTCGTGCTATCAAAGAGGACCTCTACTGGTTCGATGGGCGACCGTTGTTTCCAGAGCGTTTCGCCCAAACTGTAAGTTATCCGCTTTCACCAGCCGAGGCCGACCTCTACGAGTCCGTAACCGAGTATGTCCGAGAGGAAATGAACCGCGTTCAGAGGTTCGCCTCCGATGAGAAGAAGAGGCTAAGTGTCGGCTTCGCGCTAATGGCATTGCAGCGAAGATTGGCGTCGTCCCCTCGGGCTATTTGGCGTTCCCTTCGGCGGCGACGTGAAAAACTACAGTCCCAGCTCGATGAATTGAAAATTGGGGTCAGGGCCAAGGGCTTTGATCCGGATGATCTACCGCCGGAAGCTGACCTTGACGAAATGGGGGGCGAGGAACTCGCTGAACTGGAGGACAATGCAATCGAAGGCATCTCGGTTGCTGCAAGCATGGACGAGCTTGCTCGCGAAATCGATACCCTCACTGAGTTGGAGGAACGTGCACACGCACTATGCCAATCTGGAGAGGATGCTAAATGGCGACAGTTGGCTACCATTCTCAATGAGCCGCCCGTTTACGATGAAGAGGCTGGTCGCCAGAAGAAAATCCTAATCTTCACCGAGCCAAGAGATACCTTGGATTATTTGCAAGAGCGGATTGCAAGCCATCTCGGGAATCCGGATGCCGTCGCAGTGATTCACGGGGGCGTTACCCGGCAACAACGCCGAGCGATCGTGGCCCGGTTCAACGATGATCCATCATTGCGCGTCCTGCTCGCTAACGATGCGGCTGGCGAGGGTGTGAACCTGCAACGCGGGGCTCACCTGATGGTCAATTATGATCTTCCCTGGAATCCCAATCGGCTAGAGCAACGTTTCGGTCGGATACATCGCATCGGTCAGACCGAGGTTTGCTATCTCTGGAATCTGGTGGCGGGCGAAACGCGTGAGGGTGCCATATACCAGCGGTTGCTGGAGAAGTTGGAGGCGGCTCGGCAGCAACTTGGCGGTAAAGTTTTCGACGTCGTTGGCGAAGCGTTCGAGGGTCGACCTTTGCGCGAGCTGCTTTTCGAGGCTGTGCTCTACAATGAGAAGCCTGAAGTTCGCCAACGGCTTTACGAGACTGTCGAGGGCGCGGTGGACACTGAATCCCTTCGTGCCCTGACAACGCGAGCGCAGCTTGCCGAGGAGGCTATGAATCCAGCTGGCGTTGAGGCTCTCCGCCATGAGATGGAAAGGGCGCAAGCGCAGCGCTTGCAGCCACATTACGTGAGAGCATTCTTCATGGAGGCGATGCACCGAGTGGGTGGTCATATCGCCTCACGCGAGCCGGGGCGGTGGGAAGTCATCCGGGTTCCAGCCCGTGTTCGCCTCGCGGATCAGCTTTCCGGTAGCGGCGACCCAGTGCTGGAGCGGTACGAACGTATTGCGTTCGACAAGGCAAATGTTCGCGGTGCAGGGGAGGGTGATCCTAGCGCCGCTTTGATGGCGCCCGGGCACCCGCTGTTAGCGGCGCTTACCGCCATGATGCACGAGAACCTCTCCGGCGCTCTCTCAGCTGGGGCCGTGCTTGTAGCGGACGACGATCGCTACGATACTCCACAACTGCTCGCCATGCTTCATCACAAAGTGCACGATGAAGTGCCAGCGGCCGATGGCCGAATGCGGTCGATTTCCGAAGAGATCCAATTCGTGACGATCGCGCCTGATGGAACTACGAGTGATGCAGGGGCAGCGCCATATCTCGATATGCGTCCCGCCACCGAGGGCGAGCAAGAGCGCCTCGAAGAATTGAAACAGGCGGACTGGCTAAAGGACGACCTACTGCAGAAGGTGCGTCGCCATGCGGGAGAAACCCTCGCTGCGAACCATACCGAGCGAGTCCGATTGCGTCGTCTGGCCCATCTCGACAAGGTTGAAGAGCAGGTCCGTTTGCGCCTGAGCAAAGACTCTCGATATTGGGCTGGAAGGGCTGCGAAATACGAGCAGGATATTCGCGCAGGAAAAGACAAGGTTTTGGCGAAGCGCCAAGCTGAGGAACGCGCGCAGAGGTCTGCCGAGCGTCTCGAGGAAAGGATCGCGGCGCTGAAACGAGAGCGTGCGATCCATGGCGGGGCGACGGAAGTTATCGGCGGAGCGCTCGTTATTCCCGCACATTTGATCGCAGAACCACGAGGGGTGACGCCATCTGCCTTTGCCGAAGACAGCGCAAAGAGCGAAGCGATCGGCATGGAGGCTGTCATGGCGTCCGAGAGGGCAGCCGGCCGTGCGCCCGAGGATGTTTCTAAGCACAATCGTGGGTGGGACATTGAAAGCGTCACCCCCGACGGCACCCTGATTTTCATTGAAGTGAAGGCTCGAGCTCGTGGCGCGGATACCCTCTTCATGACTCGCAACGAGATACTTCAGGCGAAGAATGCAGGCCCCGCATACCACCTTGCGGTCGTGATGCATGAGAATGGCTGGGCCGACCCGCCTCAGTATGTGAGTAATCCAGGGCCGGGTTTCGGAGACCCGGGCGAATTTGGCGACACACATCACGCATATCCGTTGCGGAAACTATTGGCGAATGCCTCGACTCAGCCAAAAATTGTGTCGAGTAGAAGCGGATGACCTCACGTAAGAAATTGATCGAGCACTCCCTACCGCTCGACGCGATCAATGCAGCCTCGAAAGCCGAAAAGCCCTTATGGCGAGGGCATCCATCCACCCTCCATAAATGGTGGGCGCCTCGGCCTCTGGCAGCCTGCCGTGCCGTTATCTTCGCACAACTCATAGATGACCCGGAGGGCTGGCCCGAGTTTTTTCCGGATGAGGAAGCCCAGGACAGAGAGCGGCGACGGCTGCACAGAATAATCGAGAACATGGTCGAGTGGCCAAAGGCGGCAAAAAAGGATCAAGATCGATTTGCCAAAGCGATAGAGGCCGCACGCTTTGAAATCGCACGTTCGCTTGCGCGAGAACACGGGCACGAGCTCCCCGATGAGTCCGACAGGATGTCAGTGCTTGATTACCTGCAACGACATGGACCAGCAGTATACGATCCATTCTGTGGCGGAGGTTCGATACCATTAGAGGCGCAGCGTCTGGGTCTCAGAGCTTACGGCAGTGATCTCAACCCGGTCGCCGTCCTGGTTAGTAAGGCGTTAGTCGAATTTCCTCCTAAATTTGCAAACTTGTCTCCAGTCTTTCCGAAGCTTGCGACTGATATAGATCTCGCTGGGCAAAAATGGGCTGGCGCGGAGGGGCTTGCAGAAGACGTTCGACGCTATGGGGCTTTGGTCCGAGACAAAGCGGATGCAGAAATTGGGCGCCTTTATCCGAAAACGCGTTTGGATGACGGTAGCGAAGCGACTGTGATCGCATGGCTTTGGGCACGCACCGTTGCTTCACCTGACCCGGCAATGCATGGCGCTCACGTGCCGCTAGTCTCATCTTTCGTGTTGTCGGCAAAGAAAGGAAAGGAGGCTATCGTCCTCCCTGTTCAAGATGCTGCGGCACCGTCTGGTTGGCGTTTCGAAATCAAGAAGAAGGGCGTCACCAAGGACGAGCTAGCTGAGGCGAAATCGGGCACCAAAATGGGGCGCGGTTCGAAGTTCACGTGTATTTTGTCCGGGACGGCCATCGAACCGAAGTATCTGAAATCCGAAGGAGTGGCGGATAGATTAGGCACCCGGCTTATGGCCGTTGTGATCGATGGAAAGAAGGGGCGTGAGTTTCTACCCCCTACTCGGCAGCACGAAGAAACTGCAGAGGTTGATGCTCCGGACTTGCCTGAGGTTGCCGTAGCATTGCCGGGAGATCCACGCGCTATCTGGTGCCCTCTCTATGGGCTAGATACTTTCGATAAACTATTTACGAACAGGCAGCTGGCAGTCCTGAAAACCTTTTCCGATCTCATTGCGGAGGTGCGCGAAATGGTTCTCGAGGCGGCCCAGGCCAACAAAGATCTTTCCGCTCGCGATGACACACGACGGCTGAATGAGGGCGGAGAAGGAGCGGAAGCTTATGCTGACGCCGTGGCTACCTACCTCGGCTTATCAGTCTCGAAATTAACAATGTTCCTAACAACTCAAAGTCGATGGAGGCCTGGGGAGAGTAAGACTGCCCCGGCTTTCGGACGCCATGCGCTGCCAATGGTCTGGGATTTCGCCGAAACAAATCCATTCGCCGGTGCAGGGGGGGATTTTTATTCGATAGTATGCGGCGGGGTCGGGTTCTTGAACAAGATGCCTATCGGCAAGGGCCAGATAAGTCAGAAAATTGCTCAAGAAAATAGCTTCCCGGAAAATACTGTCGTCTCTACCGACCCCCCCTATTACGATAATGTTGGATATGCGGATTTATCCGATTATTTTTACGTCTGGCTGCGCAGAACTTTGAGGTCGGTTCACGGGGACATATTTCGTCGGATTGTTAGCCCCAAAACTCCTGAGTTAATTGTTGCACCTTATCGACACAAAAGCCAATCAGAGGCCAATGACTTCTTCATTGGTGGTATGGGAAGTGTGATAGCCGGAATAAGAAAGGCGACCGCTAACTATCCATCAGCAATTTACTATGCATTCAAACAATCTGAAGCCTGTCTCTTATACACATCTCCGAGCCCACGAGACTAGGCATGATCTCG
>OJBY01001152.1_pt1 | contig 10804 bp, 8 predicted proteins | sample 1591731 | NCBI WGS metagenome assembly OJBY01 (sample SAMN05416837, study PRJEB24817) | seawater metagenome | isolation source: Sea water | place: Canada:Atlantic | collected 2013-07
CGAGATCATGCCTAGTCTCGTGGGCTCGGAGATGTGTATAAGAGACAGACTTGAGTGGCTAGACGACCCAAAAGCCATGATTGACTTTGCCCTTGCCAAGCTTAAAACGGGTGGGCATTTGTCACTGTGTTTTTATAACCCAGCGTCCTATCAGTATCGCAATTTGATTATGGGCAACTTTTATCAACTCGATCGCCCAGCCAAGTTAGACGCTAAAACCCTGACACCGAACAATCCGGTCAGTCTTGAGCAGGCGCTGGGTTGGACCCAATCGTTTACGGTGGTGAGTCAAAGCGGGATACGGGTTTTTCACGATTACAGCCCGCTAAAGCGCGGCGGCCACACCAACCCCGAGGCGGTGCTGGAAAAAGAGCTTGAGTTTAGCCAGCAAGAGCCCTTTTGGCGGATGGGTCGCTACCTGCACTTGCTGCTCAAAAAGCGTTGAGCGTTTGATCCACAGGGAAAAATGTATACCTTTTTGGTCTGAGCGCAAGCCCATGTACCGAGCCGATCGTGAGCGGGTAATCACTGATTAAATCAACCTCTTGCGTTTGAGCCTCAAGCCGCAACGTGCATCGATACCGGTTACCGTCCAAACGCTGCACAAAGATTACCTTAGCGTTAGGCGTTACATTGCCTGCGAGCGCCAAGTCTTCATCGCGCAGCAAAACCGACCCTCGCTTTTGCGTTGTCGGCCGCATCAGTTGAACTGGACCTAAAGCAGTCATAGCGCTCGATCCGTCTTCAGCGACTTGAGCTTCAAGGCAGCACGCTGACCCTAAACTCATGGCGACTTTTAAGCTTGGCGGGTCCTCATACAAGGACAGCGCAGTGCCCTGAGCAATCAACCTGCCTTCATCCATCACCCCCAAGTAATCACAAAGTCCCAGTGCTACTGCACTGTCATGCGTGACTAACAGACTGCTGAGCCCCTGATCTAAGATCAATTGTCGCAAAAAGCGCATTAACCTTTTTTTCTCCGCCCTATCGCAGCTAGAGAAAGGCTCATCTAACAGCAGCAGATCAGGGTTTGCCGCCAGCGCTCTTGCAATAGCAACTCGCTGTCGCGTGCCTCCAGAAAGTTGAGAGACGGGCGTGTCACGGTAAGCCTCAAGGCGAAACTGCTGTAGTAGCGACTCAACCTTTGCAGCCCTTTGCGCGGATGATCCTTTAACCCCAAAGGCCAGATTTTCAAAGGTACTTAGGCGGTCAAACAAAGCTAAATCCTGAAACACATAGCCGACGCGCCTTAGGTGAGTCGGTAAGGATTGTTTTTCACTCAGCAGCGCGCGCTGATGCAGCACGATACTGCCTGATGCTCGCTTTTCAAGCCCGGCGATACAGCGTAGGACTGTAGTTTTTCCGGCTCCGTTGGCACCAATCAGGCCGCCAATTTGTCCAGCTGGGAGCTGCAAGCTAACTTGGTGCAGTTTAAAGCCTGTCCCAAGCTGCAGGCACAAATCACTCACACTGAGCAGTTGGCCATCCATACCTACGGCGCTGCTAGAGAACTGCGGCTTGCCCACTCAACCGATTCCTCAGTTGCCAACGCCATTGTAGGTTGCGGCTGATCCTTATTGGACATGTCAACCTTAGAAGTAAGTACGGTATGGGTTTGATACTTATCCGACAATTGCCGCTGCTGCTCGCCGCCCAAGAGCCACTCAATCATCCAAAGTGCCTTAAGCGGGTTAAGCGCGTCTTTGGGAACCGCTGCGATGGGGCCATCGATAAGGGTCGGCTGGATAGGCGCTGCCCGCGAACCCTCATCTAGGCCTAACGCGAACTGATTGTTTTCAAAAAACAACAGCGAGCTACACCGAGGCGAGCTGAGTGCCTGAGTCATATTTAATCGGGTAGCTGTCAAAGATCTAAGCGGTGATTCGCTCAAACCTCCAGCCCCAGCAGCCTCAGCGCCAATCATCAGTTGCGAGTTTTCAGGCGCGCTAGTTTCAGGCGCGCCTTGAGTAGGTGCCACTTGCGAGGGTTCCGCAGCGAGGGTTTCCTCAGGTTCGATCAGATAACCGCTGCCCTCTAGCACAACCGTGATTAGGCTGATTTGCTGCTCAGGGGCACATAGCGGATCAACTGATCGCTGAGTTAATTCACTCAGATCACTTGAAGGCACCGCGTTAGAGGCTGATAAAAGTGGCCAATAACCCAGCATCACCCACGGGTTCTCACCGGAAACAGCAAAAGGTTGCAGTTGGATTGAGACTTTGGGCTGAACAAACTGAAAATCTTCTGCGTTCAACCTACTCATGCTCTGCAAACTGCCCAGTAAATACAAGTCTACCGCCGGCCGCTCAGCTGGATTGATCGCAGCAAGCTCACTCAGGCTCAGTAACTTCACGCGCACTTTTTTCTCAAGCTCAAAAACTTTAAGCAGAGGGTCAAATGTCTTTTGGCCCCAGTCGGTTGCTACTATCAAGGTGTTGGTGTGAAAGTTGGGCTCACCCAACTGCTCAGCCGTCAGATTGTTTGGATCGGTTTGGTCTGAACAACTCAGCATGAGCCCAATGCCGGCTACAAGTAGGCATTTTGCTAAGCTTTTAAGCTCCGTGGACCACCTCAACTCACAACCCCTCTGATTTGGTGCGCCATGATCTGGCCGACCATCATGCTGACAGCCGTCTCAGAGTGAACGATCCGGTGGCCTAAGGACACGTTGTGGCAGCCCTGTTTTTCTAAAAGCTCAACCTCATAACAGATGAATCCACCTTCAGCCCCGATGATAAACACCACTTCATCCTCTAACGTCAGATCATGAGGCAGGCTATCCTCGCTCCCTGGCTGCGCCAAAAATACGCGCTTACCTTCGATAATCTGCGGTAGCTGGTCTTCAACAAAAGGCTTGAAACGTTTGTTGATGGTAATTTGCGGCATCTGGGTATCGCCCGATTGCTCCAGCCCTTCAAGTGCATAATCCTTGATCTTCTCAAGCACCGGGCTTTGCCAGTAACTCTTCTCAACCCGAAAGCTATGAATCACGTGTATCGCTTCTATCCCCATCGCGGTGGCATGCACCAAGATGCGCCTGAGCGCCTTAGGGCGTGGCATAGCGATCACCAAGGTAATCGGCAGTTTAGGCGGCGCGGGCTTATCAAGTACAACCGACTCTAGCTCCACTTTATCATCTGAGATACCGACCACTTTAGCACTGCCCAGATTGCCGCCAAGCAGGCCAACCTTGAGCGTGGAGCCGGGACCAACACCCAGAACCGTAGTTAAGTGATTGATCTTTCGATGATCAGTCACACAGGCTCGATCACCGTCACCTTGCATATCATCGGTTTCTAATATCAAAAAATTCATGGTTACCTATCTCGCTTCCATCAAGTCAATCAGTGCATCAATCTGTTTTTGCGCATCAAGCGCCAACCTCTCAAGCATCGCCTGCCCACGCGCGCCCTTATCTGCATACTCTGCTGGCGCGTTGATCGCTGCTTGGCATACCGCATATAACTCATCCACTGTCTGCGCCTGAACCAGCGCGCCCACATCACTGAGTCGATCAACCATATCCTGACATTTGTGCGTATGTCGTCCCATCACTACCGGCACCGCATACTTTGCCGCTTCCATCGGGGTGTGCCCGCCGATATTGGCGATTGATCCACCCACAAACGCCAGATCGCTCATCGCATACCAGCGCTCAAGCTCGCCTAAGCTATCGCCTAGAAAAACTGCGGTCTGTCCCGGCAGGCGCCCTTCAGAGCGTCGGCAAAATGTCATCGACATTTGGCTCAGGAGGCGTGCCACCTCATCGAAACGCTCGGGGTGACGAGGCACTAAGATCAACTTAAGCTCCTGAGTCGAAGCGGCCTGAAGTCGCTTAAACACCTCGAGAATCATGCGTTCTTCGGGGTCATGGGTACTGGCAGCGGTCAGGACAAATGGCGAGATTGGAGGCGACTTGAGCTCAAGTTTGTCGGCGCTTAACTCAGGCTCGAGCGCGCCATCTGCTGCAAATTGGTCTGTGTAATCCAGGGGCGTGACAGATGAGCTGAGCGCACTTAAAAACTTAAGGTTGGTGCAGCTCCTCACGCGCTCAGCGTGAGCGCCCAACTCAGTAAACCGCGTCACCGACAGTGAGTCCTGACACAGTATCAAATCAAACCCCGAAAACAGGTAGCGACTTAACTTAGGAGCTCGCTTCAACCGCGAGGCGCTTCTTTGCGTCATGCGAGCGTTGATCAGCGCAACCGGCAGATTGGCTCGGTAGGCGCTATCTAAGAGCGTGGGCCAGATCTCAGTTTCAACCAACACTAGCTGTGCAGGGTTAAAGTGCTTTAAGAAGCGCCGGACAGCAGAAGGCTGATCAATCACCATGGGGCAGTGCAGCACCTGATCAGCATAGAGACTGTGCGTGCGCCAGTATCCGGTCGCCGTGGTGTTAGTGATAAGGAGTGGATGTCCGCCGGTCAACAACTGGTCAATCAGCGGTTTGACTGTGTTGAGCTCACCCAAAGACACCGCGTGTATCCAGACCAATCCCTTTAATTTGGGCGATACCGGCGGCAACCTAAAGCCGAGCGACTGGGCGTACTGATCTAAAACCGTAAGCTCTTTAATGTGCTTGTCTTTAAGCCAAGCCCTGATCAGCTTAGCGAGCAGATAGATCGGCAGCAGCGCGGTAAACAAGCTTTGATAGAGCGCCAGCAACAAATGAGGTCGTGGGCTGGTTATTGCGCTGGTTTTAAGATCTGATCCTAAAGCCAACTTAACGGGTAGGTCGTCCGGCTGGCCAGGCTGCTGGATATCCTGCTGGTCTTGTCTCAAACCAACTCCGGCCAAGCAGTTAAGCCATGGGGCATTGGCTGAGGTGCGAAACCGGTTAAGCCGCTCATCTCGATCACTTGGCCGCACTCATCAAACGAGTTAGGTAACCGCATGCCTCATCAAACAGCGCATCGGCAGACTGGGTTGCATCGAGTCTGACGATGCGATCACCTTCGCGCTCATATTGAGTGCGGTAGCCTGTGCGAACACGATCAAAAAACTCGATTTTCTCACGTTCAAAGCGATCTGGCGCTGAGCGCTTTGCCGCGCGTTCAAGCCCGACGCTCACTGGTGCGTCTAACCAAAAGGTGAGCTTCGGCATCACATCTACAAACGCTGAAACCAAAAGGTCTATTTGCCCCATAGATATCCCGCGACCATGCCCTTGATAAGCGTAAGTCGCATCGACAAAGCGATCACAAAGCACCCAAGAACCAACAGTCAGTGCTGGCTTGATCACTTTATCTAGGTGTTCAGCGCGCGCAGCAAACAACAGCAGCAGCTCAGTTTGCACCGCCATAGGCTCATTGATCACCAGCTCACGCAGTGTCTCAGACAGTTCAGTGCCACCGGGTTCGCGGGTCAGCACCACGCTCAAAGCTTGATCGCGTAGCCATTTGCCCACGCGGTTAACTAACGTGCTCTTACCCACCCCTTCGCTGCCCTCAAAACTAATAAACATACCTGCAGCGATCATCGGCTAGACCAGTACTTTTTCACAGCAACCTTATGCTCGTCATAAGTGGCGCTGAAGGTGTGGCCACCGGTTCCATCTGCCATAAAGTAAAGCGCGTCAGTGCGATCTGGGCGGACCGCAGCGCGCATGGCTTGCTCACCAGGAACTGCGATCGGAGTAGGCGGCAGCCCCTTGATCACGTAGGTGTTGTAGTCAGTTTTTTCTCTGAGATCAGCCTTACGAATGTTGCCGTTGTAGCGGTGGCGCATACCGTAGATCACGGTTGGATCGGTCTGCAGCTTCATATCAATCGCTAAGCGGTTATTAAACACACCCGATATCAAGCCGTACTCGGAATGCTTCGCGCTTTCTTTTTCGATGATCGACGCCATGATCAGCATCTGCTCTGGCGTCTCAATCTCAGATTTACGGCTGCGTCTGGCCCAAGCTTGCGCCATAATTTTTTGCTGGCGAGCAGATAAGTGCTGCAGCACCTCAAGATCGGTCACCCCGCGTGAAAATCGATAAGTATCCGGCGCAAACCAGCCCTCCAAATAATCAACCGGCAAACCCAGTGTCTCAGCAATCTGAGCATCGCTTTGATTTGCCAGCGTCGACTCTACCCCATCGGTGTTTTTTAAGCGGCGCAACAAGTCTTCAGAGCGCGTACCCTCAATCACCACCAGTTGAATCATGTTTTCTTTAGCGTCGCTCATGCGGCGCATCAACACGATGAAACTAGGCTGGTCAGACACCTTGATCGAACCAGCATAAAGTGAATTGGAGCTCGAGAGGCCGGCAAGCAGCTGGGTATAAGCTTTGGCAATCGGCGCAAACTTCAGCCCGTGTTCTTCCTCAAGTCGCTCAACAAGAGAGTAGTAACCCTCGCCGCGCTCAACCCTAATCGAGTTTCGACCATCAAAATCCAGTGGCCTGAGCAGTGATTGGTAGATCACAAAGAGCATGGCCAGTATGCCCAGCCCAACCAGACTCTTGATGAGATTGCGCAAAACCACTCCTTTAATTTATCTGAGGGCTGCGCCCAAATTTAGCAAAGTATATCACTCATAAACGCGGTGTTTTGCCGTATCAACTCAGCCAAATGTCTACCCGATCCACCATCTAGCGCGATCAATGACCCGCTGACATTTATGGACTTAAGTGGTATCAAACCGCGCACCGAGTTGATCAGCACAGCACCTTGCGCGCGCTTGAGATCATCTAGGTTAAGCGCGCAGCTATGAACCAGCCCGTGTTTGAGTAGCGCCGCGCGAAACACCCCGTGTATCCCGCTACGCTTAAGCTCAGGCGTCACCCACTGACCCCCTATTAGCAAACACAGATTGTGACTGACCCCTTCACACAACTGATCCGCCAGATCCAAGGTGATCCCCTCGAGATCTGAATCGGCAAATTGTTGACGTTGCTCACTCAGCTCAGCAGCAGCCAACACCTGATCAAGCCTGGCTAGCGTCTTAAGACCAGCCAGATTGTCTGGCACCAAACTCACCTTTTGCGTTAGTAAAACCGCATTGACGGCTGGATTGATGCTGATCAGCTCTTCGCTCATCAGCCCTGCGTGCTCAAAAAACTGCCAAGCCAGGTGAACTTGACTGGTGCTCGGAGCATAACCTCGGCGCTTCATCAGGTTGGGTGCGTCTCTCCGATCCTGAGGTAAGCGCTGAACATATAGCTTGAGCACACCGCTGCCTGAGTGATGAGTTAAGTTATGCGCCAGTTTGCGCAGATCCTCATCGAACCCCTCTGGTAGCCTAAGTTTGAGGGCATCGGCGCTTTTAATCATCCGCGCAACGTGCAGATCCCCATACTCGATGCGGCCAGCGCGGAGCTTACAGGTGGTAAAAAAACCGTCCGCGTAAAGCGCCCCTCGACCCAGCGGCTCGCTCAACGCTTGACCCGACCAGTCATGCCAGCTGCCATTTAGTTTTTGAGGATCTGTCTCACCCGAACTCACTGCGGCACTCTCATGCGTTCAAACCCCGACCCAAAAACAGTAGACTAAGCCTAACCGATAACCCAGAGCAAAATATGTTTCAACTCGCCGTGATTGGCAATCCGATTGAGCATTCGCTGTCCCCGCAGATTCATGCCCGCTTTGCTGAGTCACTGGGTCTTTGCGTCAACTACCAAAAACTGCTGGCGCCGCTCGATCAGTTTGAATCAACGGCGCGCCAGTTTCTCGCCTCCGCTCAAGGGGCAAACGTCACTGTTCCCTTTAAGCAACAGGCCTTTGATCTGTGCGATCAGCTGACTCCCGAAGCCAAATTGGCGGGTGCCGTCAATACGCTTTGGCAGCAAAATGACCTCCTTTTTGGCGACAACACCGACGGCAAAGGCTTGATCAAAGCCTTAGATCAAGCCGGATTTTCCCTACGCGGTAAAAAGGTGGTTTTGATCGGTGCTGGCGGCGCCGCTCGCGGTGCTTTAGGGCCGTTGTTGGCTGAAGCGCCTAGCGAGCTTTGTCTGGTCAACCGCACTCAGTCCAAGGCCAAAGCGCTAAGCGATGATTTTGCTGAGTTCTCAGAGGGAACCCGCCTACATGCCTGCTCCATAACCGATCTGAGCGGCGAGTTTGATTTGGTGATTAACGCGAGCAGTAGCAGTTTAAGCGGAGCTCCGCTTGAGCTACCAGCCAACTTTTCTGCAAAGCAAGCGATGGACATGATGTACTCAAAAGCTAGCGGTGAAACCGCGTTCACCCGGCAGATGCAAGCCCTTGGAGCGCAAACCTCGGACGGTTTGCTCATGCTCATCAATCAAGCTGCTTTGAGTTTTGAGCGCTGGTGCGGCAAGGCACCTAAGCTGGATCAGATTGACTTTAGCTTTCTGCGGGGTGATCACTGATCTGACGGCCTCTCAGTGGCGCACAACAAAGAGGCCGCGTTGTTTTACTCGCTTAAGAAGTCAACAACTTGGATCGAACTCTGCAGTCATCAGCTGCACGAATCAACACAGAAAAGGTTTTATAGGATCAGTGCTTAAGATCAGCTATCTGATGGACACTTATTTAAACTCTAAGCCTAAACCAGATCCAAGTTAACTGAAGTCCCGCTGGCTACTCGAGCTACTAATCGAACTACTACTCGCGCAATCAACGACCCGCCTAACTCAGCAGGAGTGAAAGCAAAACCAACCCTGTTTAGGTTTGGATCGCAGGATTGATCTGGCCAATTTACGTGATTGATCAAACCAATAAGACATTTAGTCTACCCCGTAGTACAAATTGACCAAGCCAACTGTTTGTTTGTGCCCTGCAAAACAGCGCATGGATCTATCAGCCCTGCAGTTGCCTGTGTTTTCAACGATCTATGCTTTGGCTCAATTTACTATCGATTGACCATTTTGACCAAAATATCAGCGCTGATACAAATGTATTCTTATGCTGATTTTGATATGGTACATGCCATAAGAGTTTTATTGAGTTTTTGCTGATTCTCTCGCAGGCAATTTGCCTGCCTAAACTATCGGAGCGTTTATGTTTACTTATAAAGCACCTCTTCGCGACATCCGCTTTTTGATGAACGAAGTTTACGATTTTCCAGGTCACTACCAAAACATCCTAACCGGCGCAAACGCCGATCCTGAAACCGTCGACATGGTTTTAGACGGAGTGGCTCAGCTGTCTGAAGAAGTTCTGTCACCTATTTACCAATCTGGTGACCAAGAAGGCTGTACCTTCAAAGACGGCGAAGTGACCACCCCTAAAGGCTACAAAGAAGCTTATAACCAGTACATCCAAGGCGGATGGCAGGGTCTTTCTTACCCTGAAGAGTACGGCGGCGCCAACATGCCAATGTCCTTGAACCTCGTTAAATCTGAAATCATGGCAACCGCTAACTGGTCGTTCACCATGTATCCCGGTCTGTCTGTTGGTTGCATGAACACCATCCAGCGTTATGGTGATGACGATCAGAAAAATGCCTACATGCCACCGCTAGTCGAAGGCCGTTGGGCTGGAACCATGTGTTTGACTGAACCCCAGTGCGGAACTGACTTGGGCCAGGTCAAAACCAAGTGTGAAGTTGGCGAAGACGGCACCTACAAGATGACCGGCACCAAGATCTTCATCTCATCAGGTGAGCACGATCTGACTGAAAACATCATCCACATCGTTTTGGCTCGCCTGCCCGATGCCCCTAAAGGTACTCGTGGTATCTCTTTGTTCATCGTACCTAAGTTCTTAGTTAACGAAGACGGCACTCTGGGCGAACGCAATACCGTGACCGCTGGTTCAATCGAACACAAGATGGGCATCAAGGCTTCTGCTACTTGCGTGATGAACTTTGACGGCGCCACTGCCTTTTTGATCGGTCCACCGAACAAAGGTCTTGAGTGCATGTTCACCTTCATGAACACTGCGCGCATCGGTACCGCCATCCAAGGTTTGGCTCATACTGAGTTGGCACTTCAAGGATCGCTTCCTTACGCAATTGAGCGTCGCTCCATGCGCGCCTTGTCAGGTAAAAAAGATCCTGACCACGTCGCCGATGCGATCATCCACCATGCCGACGTACGCCGCATGTTGTTGATCCAAAAATCACTGGCCGAAGGCGGCCGTGCGATGATCTACTATTGCTCTAAGTTCGCCGATTACATGGCTGACGCGCTCACCAACGGTGATGACGAAGAGTACGAGAAGTGGGACAACAAACTGGGCTTCTTTACCCCAATCCTCAAAGGCTTCTTAACTGAGCTGGGTATGGAAGCAGCTAAGCACGGTCAGCAGGTATATGGCGGCCACGGCTACATCAACGAGTGGGGCATGGAGCTGATCGCGCGTGACGCACGTATCGCGACTCTTTATGAAGGCACCACCGGTGTTCAAGCGCTTGATCTGCTCGGCCGTAAAGTACTGCTCGGCACTAAAGGTAAAATCATCCGTGATTACACTGGCGAGATCCTGAAGTTCTGCGGACAACATGCAACCAACAAGTACATGCGCCGTTATGTTTGGGATCTGACTAAGATCTGTGCTCAGTGGAACACGCTGACCTTGCGCCTGATGCTCGCTGCTCGTAAAGACCGCGACATCGTATCCAGCGCTTGCGACGACTTCCTCATGTACTCAGGTTACGCGATGATGGCGTACTTCTGGGCACAGATGGCCGCTGTTGCCACTGAAAAACTGGAAAATGGCGACGGTAAAGAAACCACCGAGTTCTATAAAGCTAAGATCCAGACGGCCAATTTCTACTTTGACCGTATGTTGCCACGTGCTCAGGCTCACGCCGAAGGCATGCTTGCTCCCTCTAAATCTTGCATGCAGATGGATCCTGAACCTGTCTCTTATACACATCTCCGAGCCCACGAGACTAGGCATGATCT
>OJBY01001153.1_pt1 | contig 10804 bp, 10 predicted proteins | sample 1591731 | NCBI WGS metagenome assembly OJBY01 (sample SAMN05416837, study PRJEB24817) | seawater metagenome | isolation source: Sea water | place: Canada:Atlantic | collected 2013-07
CATGCCTAGTCTCGTGGGCTCGGAGATGTGTATAAGAGACAGACCGTGGTCACGCTGGAAGGACGCAGCGAACCCGTGACGATCACCGATCTTTCACAGCAGGGCGCGAAGATCGCCTGTTCCTGCCGATTTGCGATAGATGAGCAAGTCAAGATTTCGGCGACCGGTCTGCCTGAGACCCACGCCAAGGTTCGCTGGCGCAAAAAAGGGTCGTACGGGCTGATCTTCGAAGACACCTACCAGTATGGCGATCTGGCCCGTATCGCCGCGCGCTTGCAGCGGACCGGGACTGACACGTCCGCCTCCTTTCGAACATGTTAACCGTCTCATAACCATTTTCCTTCACTCCCGGTCAGGACGAACAACCGGGGGCATTCATGCACACTTCGAACGATGGCAATACGGATCAGATCACGGTCGATGTGGCCATCATCGGTGCCGGGCCCGCCGGGCTGACTGCAGGATACCTGCTGACCAAGCAAGGCAAGAGCGTCGCCATCATCGAGAAGGATGCGACCTACGTCGGCGGCATCAGCCGCACGGTGGAACACGAGGGATATCGCTTCGACATCGGCGGGCACCGCTTCTTTTCAAAAAGCGCTGCCGTGGTGGACCTGTGGAACGAGATCCTGCCCGACGATTTCATCCAGCGCCCGCGCATGAGCCGCATTTATTACGAGGGCAAATTCTACTCGTACCCGCTCCGCGCATTCGAGGCGTTGTGGAACCTGGGCCTGTGGCGCAGCGCCATGTGCATGCTGAGCTATGCCAAGGCCAGGGTGTTGCCCAAGCGCGACATCCGCAGTTTCGAAGACTGGACCAGCAACCAGTTCGGCAAGAAGTTGTATTCCATCTTCTTCAAGACCTACACCGAGAAGGTGTGGGGCATGCCCTGCAATGAGATGAGCGCCGACTGGGCCGCACAGCGCATCAAGGGTCTCTCGCTCTGGGGTGCGGTGGTCGATGGGCTGAAGCGTTCGCTGGGCTTGAACAAGTTGAATGACGGCAGTGGCAAGCAGGCAAAGACCTTGCTTGAAACCTTCCGCTACCCGCGCCTTGGCCCCGGTATGATGTGGGAAGCTGCGCGCGACAAGATTGTCGCCACCGGCAAGGGACAGGTGGTGATGGGCCATGCGCTGGAACAGCTTGCCGCAGATGGCGAAGGCGGCTGGCGAATGGCAGCCCGCGCCGAGGACGGCAGCAAGGTTGTAATCCATGCAAAGGACGCGATCAGCTCTGCCCCCATGCGTCAGTTGGCCGCGCGATTGCACCCGCTGCCCGAAACCACGTTGGAGGCGAGCAATCTCAAGTATCGCGACTTCCTGACTGTTGCACTGATGATCAGGAGCGAGGAACTGTTTCCCGACAACTGGATCTACATCCACGATTCCAAGGTAAAGGTGGGCCGCGTGCAGAACTTTCGCAGTTGGTCGCCTGAAATGGTACCGGACGCCGATGTCGCCTGCGTGGGGCTGGAATACTTCTGCTTCGAGGGCGACGGTCTGTGGTCGATGGAGGACGACGACCTGGTCGAACTGGCCAAGCGCGAGATGGACATTCTCGGCCTCGTCTCTCCCGACAAGGTGGTGGGCGGCGCCGTGGTGCGGCAGGAAAAGGCCTACCCCGTTTATGACGAGAATTACGCCGCCAATGTCGATGCCATGCGCGCCGAGCTGGAGGAAAAACACCCCACGCTGCACCTTGTGGGCCGCAATGGCATGCACCGTTACAACAATCAGGATCACGCAATGATGACCGCCATGCTGACGGTGGAGAACATCATCGCCGGTGAACGCGTGTACGACACGTGGTGCGTAAACGAGGACGCCGAATATCACGAGGCTGGTGACGAAGGGGCTGAAAAAGCGCTTCCCGACAGCCGCAAATCCGTATCTGCAGATCAGGCTGCAGCGCTTGCCTCGGTACGCGACGTGCCCGAGCGCGTGCCCGCCGATGGCAAGAAGGCTGCCTGACACATGACCGCGGTGATCTCCCGCCTGACCGATATCCGCCTGGTCCGCTACCTGCTGGCCAGCATCGGCGCGCTGGCGGTGGACGTGGGCACTTTCCTCGCGCTGCTGTCGCTTGGGATATGGGCAGCTGGTGCTTCAGCCGTCGGCTATGGCCTTGGTATCGGCGCGCATTGGGTGATGAGCAGCCGGGCGGTGTTCATCGGTAACGTTGCATCGCGCGGCGCAGCCCGCACGCGGCAGAAGACGTTGTTCGTTATTTCCGCGCTGGTGGGCCTGGGCCTGACCACCGCCATCGTCTGGGCGGGCGATGCCAGCGGTTTCGACCCGCGTCTTGCAAAGCTTCTCGCCATTGGCGTCAGCTTCGTCGCCACATGGCTTCTGCGCAGTCGCGTGGTTTTCCGTTAAGGACTGCTCCCGATGACTGATCGGGTATTCGATTGGCGCAGCTTCGTTCGCACGCCCTTGGCGGTGCTGGCCGTATGGCTGCTCTACTGCCTCGCGCGGCTGGCGATCCAGCCGCTGCTGGGGTGGGAGCTGTTTGGTCCAGATGACTGGACGCGGCTGCTGCAGGTGCGCGCCTGGGCAGACGGACAGGACTTCTGGGACGTCACGCAATATCGCATGAATCCGCCGCAGGGTTTCTCCATGCACTGGTCGCGGCTGGTGGACTTGCCGCTGGCTTCCCTTGCCCTGTTGCTTGGCGAAACTGCAGCGATGGCGTTGGTGCCGCTCCTATGGCTATTGCCTGCGCTGTTTGCCCTGCGGGCGATCATGCTGCGATTGGATTTCGCGCCGCTGGCCTTTGCCTTCGGGCTTGTCATTCTGCCGCTGTTCCCCTTGCTGCCGGGCAATTTCGCACCGATGCGGATTGACCACCACGCGCCGCAAGCGGTGCTTGCGCTGGTTAGCGCAGCTTTGCTGATCCGCGATAGCCGGCGGAGTGCGGTTGCTTGCGGAACATCTGCTGCTGCGTGGGTCGTGATCTCGCTGGAGGGCCTGCCGCTCGTCGCAGTCCTCGCCGGGCTTTACGGAGTGCGCTATTGGTTTGGCGAGCGGACCTTGCTGCCGTGGTTCCTTGGTGCGCTGGCTGTGGCTTCGGCGACGCTGTCCTACATGACCCGTGGGCCTGTTGATGCGCTGTATTGCGATATCCTGTTGCCCGGCCATATCCTTACCTTTGCAGCGGCCGCCCTGATGTCTGCCGCTATCCCGCTGCTGCCGTGGCAAAACCGCGTGCAGGGCCGCCTTGCAGTGCTGGCGGTGATGGGGCTGGCGTGTCTGCTGCTGGCAGAAGCGCTATTGGGCGCCTGCGCGACCAATCCGATGGCGCAGCTTGAACCGGTGCTGCAAACCTGGTGGCACGGCTATATCCTTGAAGGTCTGCCGATCTGGCACCAGCGTGTATCGGTCGCGCTGTCGCTGGTGTGGACCATTGCCATCATCGGTTTGGGCTGGTGGCGCGCGCATCGCAACGGCCTGTTCCACCAGGGCCGCGCCCTGCCTTGCACGCTTTACTTCCTCTTTGCGCTGGCGGCTGGCGGATATTCGCTGCTGGTGATGCGCGAAGGGCTGGTGGCGCAATTGCTCGCGATACCTTTCGCCGCGCTGCTGCTGGCAGAGTTCCTGCCCAGGGCGCGGGCGATCGTGGAGCCGGTGCCGCGCATTCTGGCGACGCTTGCCGCCGTTGGCCTGTCCACCCCGATGTTCGCCAGCGCCTTTGCAAAGCCGCTGGACCGGCACTTTCCTGCCGCGACCATGTCGCCCGACGTGGCTGCGTTGAGAAGCGCGGGCGATTGTGATTGTGGCTATCTTGCCAACTTGCCCGACGGACTGGTGCTTGCGCCGCTGGACGCAGGGCCGCAAATCCTCGGCAAGACCGGGCATACCGTTGTCGCCGCCAGCTATCACCGCAACCAGCGTCCCATGGCCGATGTCCTGAACGCGCTGATCGGATCGACCGAACAGGCGGAAGAAATCGTTGCAAGCTACGATGCCGATTATATCGTCATCTGCAGCGCGGCCGCCGATGTTGCGCTTTATCGCACGGCTGCGCCCGATAACTTCGCCAATGCGCTGGTAACGGGCGAATTACCCGGCTGGCTGGAGCGCGAAGAGGCGGCGAGCAAGGGCCCGCTCACCGTTTACCGCGTCGTGCGTTAGGCTGGATGAAAATCCATCGCCACGCCGTTGATGCAATGGCGTTTCCCGGTGGGCTGCGGACCATCGTTGAACACGTGACCCAGGTGCCCGCCGCAATCGGCGCAATGCACCTCGCGGCGCGGATAGACCAGTTTGTTGTCAGAGGCGTAACCCACCGCACTCGAGCTGACCGGCTGCCAGAAGCTGGGCCAGCCCGTGCCGCTTTCGTACTTGTGGCGGCTGGAATACAGATCGTTGCCGCAGCCTGCGCAGACAAAAGTACCGCGACGGCTCTCGTCATTCAGCGGGGAGGAGTAGGGGCGTTCGGTGCCTTCTTCGCGCAGGACGCGGAATTCCTGTGCGCTCAGACGCCGACGCCATTCGGCTTCGGAATAGGACACAGGGTAGCTCCGCGCCTGCGCCTCGCTACCACCGCAGGCGGCAAGAATGGGCACGGATGCCCCGGCACCCAGCCAGGACAGGGCGGATCGGCGGGTGGTCTTCAATTGAGTCATGACGATGCTTTTACCTCGCGGGAGTCGAACTGTTCCTGAACATCCCACTCACGAGGCCCGTTAGCGAACGCCTGCCTTTCGCGCCGCGCGGGCCCGACTGCATCACGCGCTTGCGGAACAGGCTTGCGCCCGCCTTCACGAACACAGCGACGCACAGGGCCTGCCACGCCAGTGCCAGCAAGTGCGGCCAGATCGCCTCGTCCATCGCAGCACGCGCAACCATGGCAAAAGGCGAACTGAGCGGGAATGCCATGGCCGTGTATTCGAGCCAGCCCCCCCGATCGGTTACAGCCAGGCTGGCAAAAAAGAACACCAGGATCTGGAACATGGTGGCCGGCATCGAAAGCGTCTGCACCTCGCGCACGGTTGCGGCCAGCGAGCCCACCGCAAGGAAGATCGAGCCCAGCAGCAGATAACCCATGCCGAAATAGGCCGCGAACAGCGCGAAGAACATCGGCCAGCCCACGCCCGGGTTGGCATAGTCGGACAACGAGACCCCGCCCGCCGTCAGGATGGCGAACCCGGTGCTGCCCCACAGCGCGATGCCGACCACCGAGATGCCCAACATGGCAAACAACTTGCCCAAAAACACCGCATCCATGGGCACGGCGGCGGCGAGGATCTCGATAATCTTGTTGCCCTTCTCCTCCACCAGGTTCGACAGGACCATGCTGGCCAGCAACATGATCAGCAGGAACAACAGCAGTTGCCCGCCCTGCGCCGTGCGCATACGTCCGGTATTCTGCGAAGCACCACTGGTTTCCACCAGTGTTGTTGCGACATCGGGATAGCTTTGCGCACCGGGATTGGAGGCATGGGCGGCGACCAGTGCAACCATGCCCTGCCACCGCGCTAGGCGCCCTTGCGTGGCGGTAAGTTCGGGCTGCCGGGGGGTGCCGGTGACGATGGCCGCCAGGCTACCTTCCTGCTCCCCCAGATAGGCTGCGGCATCGAACGTCTCACCCGGATCGAGCCGTTCCAGTTCCACCATGCGCGGCAGCGCGGGGCCGACAAGATCGCGAACCCGTTCGCGCGCGGCCAGCATATCGTCGACATGGCGTCCCTCCATCGCAATGCCCACGTCGGCTGCCGAAGCCTCCGACTGCACCTGCGCACCTACGCTGCCAGCCAGGGCCATCACCGCAACGGGGAACAACGGGCCAAGCAGGAAGAAGATAAACGCGCGACTGAACAGGATCGCGGTGAAATCGCGCCGCGCTATTACATAGGCGGCACGCCAGATGGAAAGGCGTCCGCCGTTCTTCACGCTGTTGTTTCGTTCGGGCTGGCTGCTCATGCCGCGTCTCCTGCGTCCTGCGCCACCATGGCGCGCGCGGCCGCTTCACCCGCGATGGCGACAAAGGCATCATGCAGCCCTGCACGCTCGATAGACAGCGACTGGATGCCTGCCTCGCCCTCTATCAGCGCCTTCAGCAGGGGTTCCACACCGCTTTCGGGCAAGGGAAAATCCCAGAATGCGCCGTTGCGCCGCGCACCCTGCGGCAGGGCCGCACGCCAAGGGCCTTCGGTATTGCGCGTCTCGAGGCGCACCTGCGCGGGGATGCGATCCCGCGCCTCCTCTACGCTTCCGGCGTAGGGCACCTTGCCGCCTGCAATGATGGCGATGTTTTCGCATAACCGCTCGGCATGAGCGATGACGTGAGTGGAGAAGATGACAGTGGTGCCGTTATCGGCCAATCCACGAATCAGCCCTTCCAGCTTACCCTGGTTGATCGCATCCAGTCCGCTGAAGGGCTCGTCGAGCACCACCAGTTTCGGCTCGTGGACCAGGGTGCCCAGCAATTGCACGGTTTGCGCCATGCCCTTGGAAAGCTGGCGGATCTGCTTGTCGACGGCATGCCCCAAGCCGTGCTCTTCCATCAGCGCCTTGCCGCGTTTGCGCCCCTGTTCCAGCGGCAGGCCGCGCAGTGCGCCCATGAAGGCGATGGCCTCATAGGCTTTCATCGAGGGATAGAGGCCACGCTCTTCGGGCAGGTAGCCGATACGCCGCGCCACGTCCTGCGGGTTCTGCGCACCCAGCACGCGGCGGTAACCCTCGTCGGGATCGATGATGCCCAGCACCATGCGCAGGCTTGTGGTCTTGCCCGCGCCATTGGGACCAAGGATACCGTAGATCGCCCCTTCGGGCACTGAAAGGTCCACACCGTCCACCGCCAGAACACCGTCGAACCGCTTCACGAGGCCATGTGCCTCGATCGCCAGATTGCCTGTTCCTGCCATGTTGTTCGAAAAATCGCCTGTCGCCATGTCCATGCCCTATCAGCTAATGGCGAGGAATGAACGAGGGCAACCCGCTTTATGGTTAATCGCCAAGAAACTGCCTCGCTTGAGGACGCGCTGAAAGCGAAAGCGCGTGAGCTGGGTTTTGCCGCAGTGGGCATCGCACCAGCGGCGGACAATCCGGAGCAGGCACGGCGTCTGCACGAATGGCTGAATGCCGGTTTGCACGGCGATATGGGCTGGATGCAGGATCGCGCCGACGTGCGGCAGGGGCCGCGAAGCATGTGGCCCGAGGCGCGCAGCGTCATCGCGCTGGGCATGAGTTACGCGCCCGAGATCGATCCGCTCGCACATGGCCAGGCAAAAATTTCGGTTTATGCGCAAGGGCGCGATTATCACGACGTAGTGAAAAAGGCGCTGAAGGCATTGGCCCGCTGGCTGGTGGAGCAGCGCCCCGGAACCGAATTGAAAGTGTTCGTCGACACGGCACCTGTCATGGAAAAACCGTTGGGTGAAGCGGCAGGCATCGGCTGGCAGGGCAAGCACACCAACCTGGTAAGCCGCGATCATGGCAGCTGGTTGTTCCTTGGCGCCATCTACACCACGCTGGAGCTATCGCCCGATGCGTCGCATCGCGACAACTGCGGTTCTTGCCGCGCGTGTCAGGACGCCTGTCCGACGGACGCCTTCCCCGAACCCTACAGGCTGGATGCGCGGCGCTGCATTTCGTACCTCACCATCGAGCACAAGGGTCCGATACCGGAGGAATTTCGCGAAGCTATCGGCACCCGCATCTATGGCTGCGACGATTGTCTTGCGGTGTGCCCATGGAACAAGTTTGCGCAAACGGCCGCGCGCCATGCGAAGCTGGCTCCGCGTGAAGACCTGATCGCACCTGATCTGGCCAAGTTGCTGGCGCTGGACGATGCCGCGTTTCGCGCGAAATTCCCCGGTTCCCCGATCAAACGGGTGGGGCGCAATCGCTTCGTGCGAAATTGCCTGATCGCTGCGGGCAACAGCACGGATGCCGCGCTCGTGCCGCGTGTAAGAGCGCTGGTCGAAGATACCGATCCGGTGGTCTCGGAGGCCGCCGAATGGGCGCTGGCCCGGCTTACAGCATCTCCTTGAGCAAGACCTCTTCATCCATCAACAGCTCGGGATCGACCTCGGCGCGCGCCTTCACCAGCTTGCCGCCCTGCACGTAGTCCTTGGTGCGATTCACCGCGTCCACCGCGATCACTACCCCGTCGCGCAGGTATATGACCGAAAAACTGCGCTGGGCCGGATCGCCGCGTAACACGGTCGTGTCGTAATCGATATTCAACCCCGCGGTCTGAAGTCTGAGGTCATACTGGTTGGACCAGAACCACGGCATGGCGTCATAAGGTTGCGGTTCACCGCAGATAGCCTTGGCTACGGTGTTGGCCATGTCGTTGGCGTTCTGCACGCTTTCCAGTCGCACCACCTGTCCATTGGCGTAAAGATTTGCATGGGCTGCACAGTCGCCGATGGCATAGACCTTCTCGATACTCGTATGGCAAATGTCAGAGACATCCACGCCGTTTGCGCCTGCCGCGCCTGCGGCAATCAGCGGCCCGACCGAGGGAACGATGCCGATCCCGGCCACTACCGCATCACAAGGGATGGTTTCGCCGCTCGCCAGGGTAACGCCGGTTACGCGCGTTTCGCCTTCCAGGCGTTCGACATTGCATCCCAGTCGCACGTCAACGCCCTGCCTGCGGTGTTCCTCTGCAAAGAAGGCGGAAAGGTCTTCACCCGCAACGCGCGAGAGCAGGCGATTCATCGATTCCACCAGCGTGACGTTGCAGCCCAGTTTGCGAAGCACGGCGGCAGCTTCCAGCCCGATATAGCCGCCACCGATTACCACGAAGTTCTTTGCGCCGCCTTCCAGCTCGGCCATCAACTGTTTCACATCGCGCCGATCGCGTATGGCGTGAATGCCATCGAGGTGCGACCCAGGGCATGACATGCGCCGGGCATCGCCGCCCGCAGACCAAATCAGCCGACCGTAACCAACGCGCTCTCCCGACCCAAGCTGGACTTCTTTAGCTTCGGCATCGATCTTGTTGACCGTTTCACCCAGCGTCAGGCCAATGCCCTTGTCTTCCCAGAATGTCAGCGGGCGGATCATGATTCGCTCGAAGGGCTTCTCTCCGGCGAGATACTCCTTCGATAGCGGGGGGCGTTCGTAAGGCGGATTGGGGTCCCGCCCGACCATCTGGATCGAACCTTCGAATCCGTTCTGACGCAGGGCGATGGCAGCTTGAGCGCCGCCGTGGCCCGTGCCTACGATCACAACATCATAATCACTCATGCTGCAGAGCGTTGGCCAGATTAGCCTCGCGCGTCAAGCGCGAGGCTCTCCGGTGCCTCAGCCCTGCAACAGGTTGCGTGCCTGGCTGGCGATCTGGGCGAGCATGGCCGGTGCGATCGGCGTTGCCGCCTGTGCGCGGGCGATCATCCGGCGGAATTGCTTCACCGGCACCTCGTTCGCCTGTGCCCATTCCTCGATCAGTGCCAGCGGATCGCCCGACGACTTGCCGCGTTTCCGGGCCAGGCCGCGCAGGAATTCGAACCGCATCGCCTGGAAGTCACGGGCAAGACCCGCCACCAGCAGCCGTTCCCACGGATCCGATGGCGACATGATCGCTGCGCGCGATTGCGCCCAGTCGATGCCCAGCAGCGCACCCAGTTTGATGAAGGCGTTGGCAAGGTCGATCGGTTCGATATCGGTTTCGCTGGCAAGGCGGGCGATGCCGATCGCCCCGTCAATCGCGAACAGTCGCGCAACGATCGCGGCCAATTTCTCCGGCGCACCCTTTTCCACCATGCGGGCAGCGATGCCCTCTACATGCGTGCGCGCCGCGTCACCCAGCAGGCTGTCCACCTTATCCGTCAGTTCAGCCACCGTATCGCCAATTTCTTCGCGTAGCGCGGATGGCGACGTGGTGCCGCCCCCTGCGCGCAGCAGATCCGCGATATGACCGCGAAGCGCCAGCGCCGCCTGGTCGAACAGCATGAGGCGTGCGGGTTCGGGCATCTTCGTGGTATCCAGCGCAGCCCAGATCTCATCCATGCCCAAGAGCTTGCTGGCCGCGACGAAACCGCTGCCAACCGTATCCAGCCCGGTCCCCTCTTCCTCAGCCAGTTCGAAGGGGTGCAGCATGCCCATGCGGTTGACGACCATGTTGGCCACAACCGTGCCGACAATCTCCTTGCGCAGGCGATGGTCGAGCAACTGGTTGCGGAAATTCTCCTGCAACTGCGGCGGGAAATCGCCCAGCACCAACGGGTCTGCCGCATCGTCTGCGGCGAGTGGGCTGCCCTCCACTGCATCCTGCAACACCAGCTTGGAATGGGAGAGCAGAACGGCCAGCTCCGGCCTTGTCAGGCCGCGCTCGTCACCGGCGCGGCGTTTGAGGTCCTCGGCGTCGCCAAGCCCCTCGTTATCGCGGTCGAGGCCACCCAGTTCTTCCAGCGTTTCTATCAAACGCGCCTGCGCGCCGACCGTACGGCTACCGCCCTGCTCCGCGATGGAGAGCGCAAGTGCCTGGAGACGGTTGTCTTCCAGCACCAACGCTGCGACCTCCTCCGTCATGTCCTTCAGCAGTGCATTGCGGCGTTCTTCGGATAGACGACCGGCTTGCCGCGCCGCGGCCAGGGCGATCTTGATGTTCACCTCGTTATCCGAACAATCGACGCCGGCCGAATTGTCGATGAAATCGGTGTTCACGCGTCCGCCCGACAATGCGAATTCGATCCGTCCTGCCTGCGTCACGCCCAGGTTGGCCCCTTCGCCGATAACTCTGGCGCGCAGGTCTTCGCCATTTACGCGCAGGCCATCATTGGCGGGGTCTCCTACCTCCTGTCTCTTATACACATCTCCGAGCCCACGAGACTAGGCATGATCTCGTA
>OJBY01001157.1_pt1 | contig 10772 bp, 8 predicted proteins | sample 1591731 | NCBI WGS metagenome assembly OJBY01 (sample SAMN05416837, study PRJEB24817) | seawater metagenome | isolation source: Sea water | place: Canada:Atlantic | collected 2013-07
TGGGCTGCAATGTGGGCGGCACCACCACCATCAATTCCGGCACCTGCATGCGCACCCCGCCATCAGTGCTGGCCCGCTGGCGGGAGCAGGGGCTGCATGATTTCACCGAGCAGAGCCTGGCACCCTGGTTCGAGGGCGTGGAGCGCATGCTCTGTGTGCAACAGGCAACGGCAGAGACCGTCGGCCCTATTGGCGACATCATCGACCAGGGCGCCGCCGCCAACGGGTTTTTGCAACGCCAGCCACTGATGCGCAATGCCCAGGGCTGTGACGGGCAGGGGCTGTGCCAGTTCGGCTGCCCCACGGATGCCAAGCAATCCACCAACGTGAGCTACATTCCCCGGGCTCTGGAACGGGGCGCCTTCCTGTTCAGTGGTTTCCGGGCCGAACGACTGCATCGCCAAGGCAGCCGCATTACCGGCGTCACCGCCAGCGGCACCAATGCCGCCGGGCACCCGGTAACCCTGCGACTCACCAGCCAGCGCACCATTGTTGCCATGGGCAGCCTGTTCACCCCCATGTTCCTGCAACAGCAAGGCGTGCGCAATCGCCATCTGGGTCGCCATCTGACCCTGCACCCGGCGGGGGTGGTCAATGCCCTTTTTCCGCAACAGGATCTGGCCAACGGTCGCAGCATTCCCCAGGGCTACGGGGTATCGGACTGGGAGGAACAGGGCCTGATGTTCGAAGGCGGCACTATCCCCCTGGCCGGGCACAGCCTTCTCAACCCCCTGTTCGGGCGGGACTGGGTGCGCTTTACCGAAGACTATCCGCACACCGCCTACTTCGGCTTCATGATCCGCGATACCAGCGAAGGACGGGTGCGCCGGGGCCCCCATCGGGGCCTGCCGCTGATCCGCTATCATATGAACCGGCAGGACTTTACGCTGTTTAAACGCGGCATCCATGCCCTGGCATGCTGGTATCTGGATGCCGGTGCCGAGCAGGTTTTAATCCCCGGCCTTAACCGCATCGTGCGCATTCACAACCGCGCCGAGCTGACGCGCTTTCTGCGCTCCCCCCTGAAACCCACCGATTTCCTGATCAGCGCCTATCACCCATTGGGCACTGCCCGCATTGCCGCCTCTCCCCGACAGGGCGTCTGCGACAGCAATCACCAGGTATTCGATAACCCGGGCCTGTATGTGATGGATGGCGCCAGCGTGCCCACCAGCCTGGGCGCCAACCCCCAGGTCACCATCATGGCCATGGCCAGCCGGGCCGCCGACATCCTTGCCCGGGAACTGCTCGACGATATGGATTCCACCCACACACCACCACAAGGAGAATGCGCATGACTTTGGGCCTGTTACTCAAGGAACGCATGAGCGGCTGGCTGCAACTGGACAGTCAGGGCCACCAACAACCCTTCGCCTTCCAGATTCGCGCCTTTACCACCCGCATCTTCAGCGTCAGCGCCCCGCGTTACTTTCGCGGCACTGTCAACCTGGACGGCGAGGACTTCGCCTGCGAAGGGGAACTGACCATTCATCTGAACGGCCCCCATTACTGGCTCACCTTCAACCACCCGGAGCAGGGCATGCTTCGCATGGAAGGCAAGAAGCAATATGGTCGCAACGGCCTGCTCGCCTCGCTGATCACCTGCCCGATGACGGTCTACCGGAACCAGCAGGCCATCGGCCAGGCGGAAGTGGCCTACCGGGAAAGCATGCTGGCCTTCCCGTTCACCGCCCTGCGCCTGGTGGACGAACAACAGGCTTACCAGCAAGATCATAGCGTCAGCTCGCCCCGCTAATCGGCCAGACCCAGGAGCCACGCATGATTCCCTACTACGGCCTGCAGGCACCCGCCAAAGGCGGCCACTACGAATCCTGGTTTGTGCGCGCCAACCACCCGCATAAACCCCAGGCCATCTGGATTCGCTATACCCTGTTCCGCGCCCGGGACCGGCGCCCTGCCCTCGGCGAAGTGTGGGCGGTATGGAGTGATGGTGCCCGGCAATGCACCCACGCGTTCAAGGAAGAGTTCCCCCTGGAAAGCTGCCGTTTCAGCACCTCACAGATGCAGGTGGACGCCGACGATAACCATCTGCAGCCAGGTGCCCTGCAGGGGCAACTGCGCCGGGACAGCGAACAACTGAGCTGGGATCTGCACTACGATGACGGGGAATCCCCACTGCTGTTTCTGCCTGAGAGCTTCTACCTGCGCCCCCTGCCCAAGGCCAAATCCCTGGTCAGCCGTCCCCATATCCGCCTCAGTGGCACCCTGACGCTGAATGGGGAAACCATCGTGCTGGACCAATGGCCAGGGAGCGAAAACCATAACTGGGGAAGCCAGCATACCGACCGCTATGCCTGGGGCCAGGTGGTGGGCTTCGACAATGCCCCGGACGCCTTTCTCGAATGCGCCACCGCCCAGGTGAAGGTAGGCCCGCTGTACAGCCCACAACTGTCCATTGCGGCCCTGCGACTGGACGGGGAAACCCTGCTGTTCAACAGCCTGTCGCGTGCCCTGCGCGCTAATGCGGACTACCGCCCTTTCCAGTGGGCCCTGCAGACCGGTAACGGCGATGCTCGCTTAAGCATCAACATGACCACGGTGGCAGACAGGGTAGCTGCCCTGACCTATTACAACCCGCCCGGCGGCAACAAGATCTGTCTGAACAGCAAACTGGCCAGCGTCACCGTTAGCCTGTCCCGGCGCGGGCAACCGGAACGGATGCTGCACAGCGCCCATGGCGGGGCGTTTGAAATTCTGACGGACCGATTGCCTGCGGGGATGGCTCTGCAGATCTAGTCTGAGCCGTTCGCTTTTGAAAACGCTCCAACGACTCGCCGGAAAGTGGCTGGCAACGCAAACCCACAGGGCAAAACGAGCCTCACTCATTATTTCGGGTCATTACCGCTCTGACGGGCCAGCACCGGAGCCAACGCCGGCGGCGAGTAGGCTGGCCCCTTGAGGACCTTGCCACGAGCATCCTTCACCGGTTTGCCGTCAGCGCCCAGCTTGCTCATATTGCTGCGATGCACTTCCTCGCAGGTGGCATTCAGGTCTATGCCAAAGGTATGCCCGGCACCATAGGTCACATAATTGATATCGGTCAGCGCATCGGCCACCTCTACCATATCCACGCGAAATGACTTGAGCGAAGCCAGTTGTTCCCTGGCCGTCGCCAGAGTATCCAGAAAGGTCTGTTGATCCGCATCGGGCTGCTGGCAGGTAGCTTCGGCCAGTTCATGAAACTCTTCTAGCAGCAGGGCCAGACGCAAACGGATGGTGGCATCGTCCGGCACCACCGGCTGCGGTTCCACCGGCAGGGAAAAAGCGCGATGAAATTCGGCCACCCGGTGAAAATTGCTGGGTTGCTCAGCCTTTGCCATCCACTTCCTCCAGGAATGCGATCATTTCACGGTTAACCTCGGCGGCCTGCTCCATCTGGATCCAGTGCCCACACTGGTCCAGCATCACCGTGCGCAGATCCGGAATATAGTCGGGCATCCGCTGCAGGGCTTTTTGACCAAACACGATCACCGGGTCCTGCATGCCACCGATAAACAGCGTGGGCATGGGAAGCTGCCAGTTATCGTCGTCACGGCTTTCTTCCCAGGACGCATCCATGGCCCGATACCAATTGATCGGCCCGGTAAAGCCGCTGTGCTGGAAACGTTCCACGTAATAGGCCAGATCCTCTTCACGCATCCAGCGCGGCTGCTCGGCAGGGGTAGACATGGATTGCAGGAAACCAGTGTCATCCGGGTGTGCCCGGAAATCAGCGATACCATCCGCTGACAGGCTGTGGAAGATCTTGCGCAGACTGATGGGTACATCTGCTTCCAGCTCCTGCTCCGGCAATTGCGGCTGCTGGAAGTAGAGCATGTAGAAGAAGCGGTCCTCGAACAGCCGCTGCATGGACACGGTGGGGGCCTCCGGGGCCGGCCCGCCATAGGGGACCGACATGCCCACCACCGCACGAATCATTTCTGGATAGCGGCGCGCCACCTGCCAGGTCAGCGCACACCCCCAGTCGTGGCCAATCAGGATGGCCGACTCATGGCCGAGCGCCCTGATCAGGGCGACCACGTCCTCCGCCAGCACGCTTTGCCGGTAGGCATCCACCTCCGCCGGGCCACCGGTATAACCATAACCGCGCAGATCCGGCGCCACCGCGTGGTAACCGGACTGGGCCAGTACCGGCAACTGGTAGCGCCAGGAGGCCCAACATTCCGGAAAGCCATGCAGACACAACACCAGAGGGTTTCCCGGTTCCCCGGCCTCCGCCACGAAAAAATCCAGACCATTGGCAGCCAGCTGCCGCTCACGCATAAATGCCATACTCACTCTTCCCGATTCCGATTCAGCCGGTCTCCGTAGACAACTACTTACCCGACACGACGAAAGTGCTATTGTTAGCATATTCGTCTGCTCATTGTTGTGATGTCGGCGCAGGTGTAAAACCAACAAGAACTCTGCGCCGTATCGGCGGTCCTAGCCGAGGCAGCGCCACTCCGGGCCCACCAAGATTGCCCGGATTGACCTGTGAATCTGACAGCATGATCCGCCGCTGACAAGCGCGCAAAGTGACCGTTACGACTCAAACAGGGAAGCATCGTGACCGAGCCGCAAGGACAAGCCCGCCCCACGAAGCCCAGCCGCATTGGCGAGTGGCTGGCTCCCTATGTGCCGGAATACTTCCCGGTGGCCTGGAAGCTGGGCTTGTCTATTTCCCTGCTGATTCTGTGCGGCATGACCATTCTCGGTTCCCTGCTGCTCAACAATCAACTGGACCGCATGCGCGATCAGGCAGACACCTTCGGTGAAGCCATTGCCCTGCAACTGGCCAATACCGTGCGCGAACCCCTGCTGGCCGATGACACCTTCCTGCTCAAGGTCCAGCTCAATAACCTGACCCGCAGCGACAGCGTGCACGGCGCTGCCTTATTCGACCGCAGTGGCAACCTGGTCGACAAGGCCGGCATATTACCTCTGGCCGCCAACCCGCTTCAGGAACAGATCAAGCACTGGGAGCTGCAGGGTGAACCCATCACCACTTACTACGCTGCCGTGGATGTGAGCGACACCGTCGCCGGTTACACCGCCATTTCCCTGTCCGACCGTCCGATCATGGCCGCCCGGGAGTCAGTACAGGGCACCATGATTAATGCCACGCTGATCATGAGCGTGATCGCCATCATCGCCTCTTTCCTGATCAGCCGGCGGCTGGCCCGTCCTATTCACGATCTACTGGCGGCCACCAGCGCCATGCGTCGTGGCGATCTGAATTACCGGATCCAGGATCGCCGCAATGACGAAATCGGCGGCCTCATCGAGGCCTACAACACCATGGCCCACGGCATGCTGGAAAAAGATCAGGTGGAGCAGGTACTGAAGCGTTTTGTCAGCCCGTCTGTGGCACACAACATGATGGCAGACCTGGACCAGGTGCAGCTGGGTGGCCGCGATGTCCATGCCACCGTGGTGTTTGCCGATATTGTCGGCTTCACCCGGCTGTCAGAGACCCTGCCCCCGGATGCCATTGCCGACATACTCAATGTCTATTTCGATGCCATCACCACCGCCACCACCTTCTACCGTGGCACCATCGACAAGTACATGGGCGACTGCGCCATGATTGTCTTCGGAGTGCCCGAGAAGGATGACGAGCACCTGTTCCATGGGCTGTGCTGCGCGGTCATGATCCAGCGAATGGTAGAACGACTGAACGAGCAGCGTCGCGCCCAGGGCCATACCACGGTGGAATTCCGTATCGGTATCAATTCCGGAGCCATGCTGGCCGGCAACCTGGGCTCCCGTGAGCGCATGCAGTACACCGTGGTCGGAGATACCGTCAACCTGGCCTCGCGCCTGTCCAACATGGCCGGCGGCAATGAGATCATTGCTGCCTCGCCACTGCTGGCCAACCCCAACATCGCGTCACGGGTACGCGCCACTGAATACGGCGCCATGCGCATCCGCGGCAAGGCCGAACCGGTGGGCACGTTCCGCATTGATGGCGTGCACGCCCTGTCAGAAACCCTGATGGAACAGCGCATCGCCCAGTTCCTGGCAAAACTGAATACGGAGTCGCAACGTGCGTAAGGCCGGCCTGGTAATGGCAGCCCTGCTCGGCGGCTGCGCCACCCTCGGCGACCCGGAACGGCGGGTCAGCGAGGCCCTGGCGGAAGATAATTACGCCAGCGCAGCGGCCATCATTGAAGATACACACCCGGATCACGACCAGTATGCCCTGCTGCAAGAGCAGTACCCGGGCATCATTCTGGCCAGCGACCAGTACCGTCAGCGCCTGATTCTTGAAGCCGAGGCGATGAGCCGTAAACAGCGCTGGCAACAGGCCCATACCCTTATTGAGGCCCATCGCGACAAGGTAGTGGACCCCTCTGCCCTGGACGAACTGCTTACTGCCCTGACCAGCCTGGAAGAATATCAGTTCAACCAACTACTGGCTGAACGGCGCCGGGCCCAGGCTCTGGCCCTACAGGAAAGTACCGGCCTGACAGACAAATTAAGCGGCTTTCACCTGCCCCGCGCCAAACAGGAACGACAACAACTGGCGAACGAGCGCTTTGTGGTGGTTGAGGATCTGACCCGGCTGGGGGAGTACTTTGCCCAGCGTCAGCAATGGCTGCTAGCGCGCGACCTGCTGAGTGCAGCTCACCGACTGGCACCGGATCAGCCTCCGTCTGCGCAACTGGCCAAAGCACAACAGATTCTCAATGACGCCAGCCAGCGGGCCCGGGCCCGGCACAATCGCGGCCTGCTCACAGAAGCGGAACAACTGATGGCTCGTTACCAGCGAAATGGTCAGCTGGAATCCTTGCTGGCCGCCCGCCACTTCCTCAAACAGCATCAGAACAATCCGGTTCTGGTTGACCATCGAGAGCGCCTGGAGCAATGGGCGCGACGCCGTTTTAGCGAAGAGATGAATACTGGCGAGGCCCTGTACGCCCGCGGCCAATACCGCGAAGCCTATCGGATCTGGAAGCAGGTAGCCCCCCTCTACCCGGACAATGAAGAGCTGAACAAGAAGCTGGAGCGCAGCCGGCGGGTGCTGGCTAACTTACGCAACCTGCAAGACGACTAGGCAGCCCCCCGAAACATGGCGCCGCGCAAACGACTGGCTGTCGATAAACAGTCATAAAAAAAACGCGCCATGACAGGCGCGTTTTTTTATGACTTGTTAGCGGTGAGGGAATTATTCCTCCTCGCTGTCAGCATCCTCAACCTCAACGTTCTTCGGGGAATCGTTTTGCTCGGCTTCATAGGCATCACGATATTCCGCTGATACGTTACTGCGGCCCTGGAATACTTTCTCAAGACTCACCGGCAGCGGGTTGCGCACTACCTGCTCCAGCTCCCCCTTTCGATTCAGCTCGAACTGCAAGGCAGTAATACCCATATATTTCTGCCGGGTCATGCTCAGCAGCCGTTCGTTATCCGGCAGGATAGTGGGCCGCAGAAAGACCATCAGGTTACTCTTCTCTCGCGAGTTACTGGTCGAGCGGAACAGGATACCCAGCAGCGGGATGTCACCCAGGATCGGCACTTTACGTACCGTCTTGGTGATGTTGTCGCGAATCAGGCCGCCCAGGGCAATGGTCTCGCCATCGTCCGCCAGCACCGTACTTTCCAGCTTGCGAGTGGTGGTAACGATGTCCGCGGCTTCACCGACAGAATCCTTCACCTGGGAATTTTCCTGCTCCAATTCCAGGCGGATGGTGGAGAGCCCTGCCACATGGGGAGTCACCTTAAGACTCAGGCCCACATCTTCACGCTGAATGGTCTGGAACGGATTGGACACGCCGGAGCCGGTACTGGTACTAGTGCCGGTAATGAAGGGCACGTTCTCCCCCACCACGATGGAGGCTTCCTGGTTATCCAGAGTAAGAATGCTGGGGGTGGAAAGCAGATTTACGTCGGTGGACGTGGACAGTGCCTGGATCAGCGCCCCCCACTTCAGATCCCCGTTGGAGTCCTGCTCCCCGAAACCCATGGTAATGCCGTCGCCCAGGGCCAGGCCTGACGGATCATCGGTAGCCAAGGCCTGAACGATGGAGTTAATGGTAAGCCCCGCGTTACCGAAGTTGATGGCGCCGACGCCGCTTTCGTCACTGCCGCCCACATACTGAAAGCCCAGTGCCTTGCCGGTATCACCGGACACTTCCACGATGGCAGCCTCGATAAGAATCTGCGCCCGGCGCACATCCAGCTGGCTGATCACCGACATAATTTCCTTCATCATCGCCGGCTCTGCGCGGATCACCAAGGCGTTGAGAGACTTGTCGGCCTGGATGGAAACCTTGTCACCGGTAATGGATGCCGCTGCGGTCTTGCCATCTGCACCCGGCTTGGCCGCCGAGGCGCCCTCGGCAAAATTCTTCAGCAGCTCGGCCAGCGCTTCCGCGTCACCATGACTGAGGCGCACCACCTGCACGCCGCCTGTGGCACTGGCAGGGGTGTCCAGGTTGCCAATCATCTGTGCCATGCGCTGGCGGGTAATCCGGTCACCCTTGATGATCAGCCGGTTGGTGCGTTCATCCGCTACCACCGTCACACCCCCGTCCTTGGTCTTGCCGCGACGGCCGCCGGTCTGCGGCGTCAGGCTTTCCAGCATTTTCACCATGTCGCCGGCAAAGGCATGCTCCAGCTTGATCACCTGCACGTCCTCAGACTCGGCATTGTCCAGACTGGCAATGATCGCTTCCATACGGCGAATATTGTCCATGTGATCACTGATGATCAGGGCATTGGCCGAGCCCACGGCGGCCAGGTGGCCGTACTGGGGCACCAGCGGACGCAGTACCGGTACCAGCTCTTCCACTGGCGAGTTTTCCACCGGAATCACCCGGGTCACCAACGCTTCGCCTCCAGATTCATTCTTGCCTACCAGCGGCAGGTTGCTTTGCTTGGCGGTGGTGTTGGGAACGATCTTGATAATGTCACCGGACGGCACCGCCGCGTAGCCATGCACCTGTAACACGGAAAGGAACAGCTCGTAGACCTCTGCGGCAGACAGCGCCTTGGTGGACACGACGGTAACGTCCCGGGCACGAACGCGGGGGTCGACCACGAAGTTCTTGCCGGTCATGTCGGCAATCTGGCTAATAAACGCCTGGATATCCGCATTGCGGATATTCACCGTCCAGCTCTTGCCGTCTTCACTGGCCGCAACCTGGGCATGGGCGGAAAAAGCCGTTACCGACAACAGCACCACAATCAGTGTTCGACGTGCCGAGGCTTTGAAAAAGGACATCATAAAACCACTCACTATGGCGGATAATTCACGGTGAATTGCTGATTACCCCGCTGTACCACAATACTGGCCTGCCGGGTTTCCTGGAATGAGCGCAACGCAGCCATATCACCTTCCTCCGTCCCCAGCGAATGGCCGTTGACCGAAAGGATGACATCACTGCTTTGCAAGCCGACCTGACTGATCAACTGCTTGGGGGCCCGCTTGCCCAACTGATAGCCCTGGTTATCCCCCTGAGCCACCGGCTGCAACCCCAACTGACCAATAATGGCCTTGCGTTGACGCTGCATGTCTTCCTCGCTACCTTCCGCAATCTGCGATTGCTGGGGCTCACGTTCCACCGCTGGCTGCCGGGAAACCTGACTGACCCCGCCCAGGGAGCTGTCCGACCAGCGCAGGGTTTCCAGGCGTCCAGCCCGGCGCAGGATCACCCGGTCCGGGTACACCTCTTCCAGGCTGGCATTACCGGGGATACTGTCGCCGATACGGTACAACTCACCTTCCTTGCCCTTTTCGGCAATGATGGCGGACGCTTTTTCGGTATCAGCGGTCTGGAACACGCCAAGTAGTTCCAGACGCAGGCGGGTTTCCGGAGCGTCAGTGGGCTTGTCAGACTGGGGGGCTACCTGCTCGAAGCTTCCGAACAATTGCCAGCTGTCCACCTGGGATTGGCTCAGGCTCACAGTCTGCCCGGCGGAAGCGACCTGCAGGCGGGTCTTGCTGTTGGAGGGGATCGGCTCGTTGGGTCCGTACCACAACAGCCAGAAGGTCTGGGCCAGCACAAAGGCCAAAGCAATCACCAGCAAAACGGCAACTAACCAGCGCACCGGCTTGCTCCACTGCTGATACTGACCCCACGCTGCCCACTGCGACATAACTGTCCGCTCTTCCTTTATCGTTATTGCCGGACTGAAGATACCGGATTTTAAGGCAAATTATTGCAATATAGTGTTACCGGAACAGTTATTTCATGTTCTCGGCCCAGCCAGCCAGGCAAACCTGTACCGACTGTCGCTACCCCCGCGTCAGCGAGAATGGCTGGGACATCTGGAATACCACATCATCCGGGCTGCCACCCTGGCTGACGCCCAGCAACAAAGGCCAGGCGCGCATGACTTCCAGATGGAAACGACCGTCGCTGATTCGCGCCTGAAGCAGGCGCTCCCCCTCAGGATCAGCCACCCGCAGTGTGGGCACCGGACCTTCCATGCTCAAACGGCCTTGTAATTCCGGCACCAAGGCTGAGCCATTGTTCCCCCAGGTCACCCGGCCACCACTGTAATCCAGGGTGCCCTGTAGTTGCTGGATAGTATCATCGGCAATTTGCAGCGCCATCAGCACCGCATCGACGCGGCCATCGGCACCGCCCTGGGGGACATGTTCCGCCACCAACGCCACCGGCAGGGACAAGCGCGCCTGCTCAACCTGCCAGTCACCCCAGTCTGCGCCGACCCAGCCAGACAGGTTTGCCTGCTGGCCCTGATCACTGCGCAAGGCCAGTTGCGCGCCAGGCACCAGGCCATGCCAGTCCAGGGTCCAGTCC
>OJBY01001158.1_pt1 | contig 10771 bp, 11 predicted proteins | sample 1591731 | NCBI WGS metagenome assembly OJBY01 (sample SAMN05416837, study PRJEB24817) | seawater metagenome | isolation source: Sea water | place: Canada:Atlantic | collected 2013-07
ATCTACACTATCCTCTTCGTCGGCAGCGTCAGATGTGTATAAGAGACAGCACCTGCAGCGGCGAGTAATTTTGCAATGCTTTCACCAATGCCTCGGCTAGCGCCTGTTACCAAAGCTACGCGGCCAGTAAGATCAAATAAGCTCGTTGGGTTCATATATGTTTCCTAGTTTTAACGATAGGTCAGATACTGTTTACCAGCACTGGCTAAGTGATGATGTTCATTACACGAGGCTAGGCTAACTTTGCCTTCGCGGTTATAGAGTAATTGCGATATTCCAGCATTGAGCAAGGTCCAATTTAATTCGAACGCTTTGTCATGGCTTAATCCCAAACAGTGTTGGGCAATCGCAGTGACGGGGCCACCCGAGGTAAATACCACAACATTTTTGCCCGCAGCATTGGTTATTAGATCCTCTAAAGCCCGAGTGCAACGCCCAGTAAAGTTATTCCACGATTCGATATAATCATCATCGTGCTCGCCCGACGTCCAACGTTCTACAGCCTTTGCAAATAATTCCTGAAATGCTTTACGACGATTTTTTTGTGTCAGCAACCAAGCGCCTAACGCAGCTTTATGTTTAAAGTGCGGAAAAGCACAAGCAATAACATCGTCTGAATCAAATTCATTAAACCCAGACATTTCGACAATCGGCCCAAAACTATGCCAATGCCGCTGCGCCGATTGCATCGTTTCGCGATGGCGCTGCATGGCGCCATGCACAACCATCGGCGCTTCAATGCCGCGCTGAGCCAGTGCCTTACCGACTAGCTCGCCTTGAGCAAAACCTAATTCGGACAGTTGATCATAATTTAATTTGTCAAAACCCGCCTGACCATGACGTACCAGATAGATGCTGGCCATAATTTAATGGCCAGCCTTTGGTAATTGGCTGCGCTTGATAATGCGATTACAGCGCCAGTTTAAATAATTCACCATAATCCAAAAATTCTTAAAGGCTGGATTATCGGTTTGCTTATGGTGATAACGGTAATAAATTTGTTGCGCAATAACCGCTAAGCGAAACAAACCAAAGACTTCATAAAAAGGCCACATGGCTTTATCGAGATTCATACGTTGACAATAATGTTCAACGATTTCGTTACGCGTTAGCATGCCTGGTAAATGGCTCGGCTGACGACGAACTGATCGCATAACTAAGTCATCGTCAGCTTGTATCCAATAAGCCAATGCACCACCTAAATCCATAAGAGGATCACCTAAGGTTGCCATTTCCCAATCAAGAACACCGATTATTTCACCCGGATTATCGGGATTAAGAACCACGTTATCCATACGAAAATCGTTATGAATAATACACGTCGCTACGTCGTTCGGCTGATGCTCTTGCAACCATTTAATGGTCTTTTTAAAGCTGGGAACATTCCATGTTTTCGATTTACCATAGCGTTTCGTCCAGCCTTCAACTTGGCGCTGCACATACCCTTCGCCTTTGCCTAATGAATCAAGACCCGCTGCCTTGTAATCCACTTGATGCAAGTCGATAAGTTTGTCAAACGTGGAAATGCATAGATCTCGTGCTTGTTCTGCACTCAGCTGCATACCTTTCGGTAAATTACCGCGAGGAATAATTCCAACTAGGCGCTCCATAACGTAGAAATCGCTACCGATAACGCTTTGGTCATCACACATAGCAATCATTTGTGGAACATAAGGATAAACAGGTTTTAACGACGCCATGACGTTATATTCACGCTTCATATCGTGAGCACCGGCGGCCTTATGGCCCGACGGAGGACGTCGCATAATATAATCGACTGGCTTACCATCCGCTTGCGCAGGGTAACTCAATTGATAGGTTAAATTCGATGCTCCACCAGAAAACTGACGCACCTCTGGCGTACCGCTTAAACCGTCAACCTGCTGCTGCAACCAAGTATTTAGCGCTTCAACATTAAAACTGTCGCTATCGCGTAAGGCCTTGGCCTGATCGATATATTCCTTAGACATATTATTTCCTGCGCTCTTCACGCTTTTTCAATGCTTCAGCCATCTTGCCGATTTGATTACGGTAAATCCAAGGCAAGAAGCGTTTTACAAAATACGCACGACGACCGACGGGATGCGGATTGCAAATCAGTTCATTTTTCTGCATCGATACGTAAGCCGCATCAGCTACATCATCAGCATCTAAAGCGGATGATTCGAAGACTTTATCGACGAATTTCAACATATCCGGATCAGATGTCTTCATTCCCACATTTAAATTGGTGCGGAAGAAGCCTGGGCATAATGCGGTAGTGCCAATGCCGTACGGTTTTAATTCGTAATGCATAGTTTCTGACAGTGCAACAACACCGGCTTTTGTCACGTTGTAGGATGCCATCGAAGGTGCCACCATTAAACCGGCAAGCGATGCAACGTTAATAAAGTAGCCAGAACCTTGTTTTTTCATCAAAGGTGTAAAGGTGCGACAACCAAGAGCCACACCTTTTAAATTGATATCGATGATCCATTCCCACCACGCCCATTCACCGGCATCAATACGATCTCCAGTAGCAACGCCCGCATTGTTAATGACGACATCAATGCTGCCCCAACGCTGACTCACTTCTTCAGCTAGCGCTTGCCATTGTTCAGGACTGCGAACATCCAAAGAATAAATCCAACCATCACTGCCGGCAGCTTTTACCATGGCTAACGTTTCTTGCGAACCGTCAGCATTAATATCGGCGATACAAATATGGGCTCCAGCTTTAGCAAAGCGTAACGCTAAGGCACGACCTAAACCGCTAGCGGCACCGGTAATTAAAACGTGTTTCATTGTATATTTACCCTAACTTAAAATTATCGCTGAACGCTTCGACCAATGGTGTATCGCATTCTAGTCCGCGAACAAACGGCTACTTAAGAGCCGTTTATGCCACATCCGTTTGATTCTTACTTTTCTGCCATGTATTTGCGATATTTCATCAGCTCGAACTTCGCTACCAGCCCACGGTGCACTTCATCAGGGCCATCAGCCAATCGTAAAGCGCGAGCCTGAGCGTAGATACCGGTTAACGGGAAATCATCGGATAAACCGCCGCCACCATGAATCTGCATCGCGGCATCACATATTTGTTGCGCAATATTCGGGGCAATGACTTTGATTTGCGAAATTTCACTCATGGCAGCCATAACGCCGACCTTATCTATGATCCATGCAGCCTTAAGAACCAACAAACGCGCTTGTTCAATACTCATACGAGCATTGGCAATGATGTCGCGGTTACCACCCAGATTGGCAATCGGTTTACCGAATGCCGTGCGGCTAACGGCACGCTTACACATCAACTCAAGCGCTTTCTCCGCCCCACCAATTAAACGCATGCAGTGATGAATGCGACCAGGCCCCAAGCGACCTTGAGCAATCTCAAAACCACGGCCAGGGCCTGCAATCATGTTGCTCAACGGTACTCGTACGTTATCAAAGGTCATTTCACCATGACCAAACGGCTCATCGTAGTGACCAAACACAGGCAGCATGCGCTCGATTTTCACACCAGGAGTGTCAAAGTCGAACAACACCATAGAATGCTGCTGGTGACGATGTGCCTCAGGGTTGGTTAACCCCATAAAAATACCGACTTTGCAGTTAGGATGGCCGATTCCGGTAGTCCACCACTTGCGACCATTAAGTACGACTTCGTCGCCTTCAACAATTGCGGTTGCTTCCATATTGGTGGCATCAGAAGACGCCACGCCGGGCTCAGTCATGCAAAAGGCCGAACGGATTTCACCCGCCATCAATGGCTTTAGCCACTTCTCTTGCTGTTCGGCCGTGCCGTACTTCTCTAGCACTTCCATATTGCCGGTATCTGGCGCATTGCAATTGAAGATCTCGGACGCAATAAACGAGCGCCCCATAATCTCAGCCAACGGTGCGTATTCAAGGTTGGTCAAGCCAACACCGTGAGATTCATTCGGGAAGAATAGATTCCAAAGGCCTGCAGCTTTCGCTTTTGCCTTTAACTCCTCGATGATCGGTAGCACAACCCACTTATCGTCTAGGCTGTGCAACTCGCGCAGGTAGCTTTCTTCAATCGGATCAATCTCGTTCTTCATAAACTCAGAAACGCGTTTGATGTATTCCTGAGCCTTGGGGGAATGCTGGAAATCCATTCGATTTCTCCTAGTGGATAGCAATGATTGAATTCAGTGTACGCAGAGGATTCAGATAGATGAAATGAATAGTTGTTATCTTCAACTATTCTTAAATCTTATGAGTGAGAATCTAGCACTGAATGCGTCAGCGGGACAAAATCGGACACGAGCGCAGAATGAGATACGAACCAATCTAAAGCGCAAACAACGAACTCTGCACTTTAGAAGTGCAGCAATCAAAGCACTCAAACGAAATATTGGCTCAATCCGCAAAAAATCCGAAGAATAACTCAGGATTTTTCTTATTATTAAATATGGCATAGCTCATGCAGTGATGTTAACTAGTGAGCCAACGGCGGCTCTTACAATTTAAAGAATTCTGGATAACGGCGTCCATCTCACGAGCAATTTTTGTTTGTGGGAGGACGCCGTTTTTTTTGGCTCCGAGCCAAGCTGTCCAAACGATTGACTAACTTTTAATAACCTTATGAGGTGAGACTATGTCTTATTTAGCTCCAGCGGAGTTCGTCACCAAGATGGTGGATGCAGGCGAATCTAAAATCTTTATGTCGACGCGCGATACATTAATTCGTGCTTATATGGCCGGTGCGATTTTGGCATTGGCTGCGGCATTTGCGGTAACCGTCGCGGTGCAAACGGGTGTGTTTTTAATCGGTGCAATTCTATTCCCTGTCGGTTTTTGTATGCTGTACTTAATGGGTTTCGACTTATTAACCGGTGTGTTTGTACTTTGCCCTCTAGCTTTATTAGATAAACGCCCAGGCGTAACGATTGGCGGTGTACTTCGTAACTGGGGCTTAGTATTTCTAGGTAACTTTGGTGGTGCATTAACAGTAGCCTTTATGATGGCCTTTATTTTTACTATGGGCTTTAACACTGACCCAGGCGCTGTTGGTGCAAAAATCGCAGCTGTTGGTGAAGCGCGTACTCTAGGTTATGCGCAATACGGTGTTGATGGCTGGTTCACAATTTTCATCCGCGGCATGTTGTGCAATTGGATGGTATCTATGGGTGTTGTGGGTGCAATGGTTTCTACTTCCGTTAGCGGTAAAGTTATCGCTATGTGGATGCCTATTATGTTGTTCTTCTTTATGGGTTTTGAACACTCAGTAGTAAACATGTTCTTGTTCCCTTCTGGCATCATTATGGGTGGCGACTTCTCTATCGCTGATTATTTCATCTGGAACGAAATCCCAACCGCTATCGGTAACCTTGTCGGTGGTTTGGCGTTCACTGGCCTAACTCTATACACTACTCACGTACTGACTAAGCCAAAGCGTAATGCTTAATAGAACGCGGGCTGTCTTTAAATAAAAGACGGTAACTTAAAAGCCTCAGTAAGTTATTACTGGGGCTTTTTTCTTAGGGAAATAATGATGGAAAGATGCCTGAAAGTAACCGTTGGACAATGCTCAGATAAGGGCATTAAAGATCTCAATCAAGACTTTCATGGCGTTGCTATTCCGCAAGAACCCCAGCTTAGCTCTAAAGGCATTGTCATCGCTCTTGCTGATGGCATTAGCAGTAGCACCGTCAGCCAAATAGCAAGCGCGGCAGCTATTAATGGTTTCTTAAGTGATTATTACTGTACTTCCGAAACTTGGTCGGTAAAGCAGTCCGCACAGCGTGTTTTATACGCCACAAACTCATGGCTGCACTCACAAACGCGTCAAAGTCAATATCGTTACGATAAAGACAAGGGCTACGTCTGCACTTTTAGTTGTTTAATAATCAAGTCCAATACAGCACATGTTTTTCATGTTGGCGATACGCGCGTCTACCGCTTGCATGATACATCCATGGAGCAACTCACTAACGATCATCGCCTGTGGATATCGGAAGACAAAAGTTATTTAAGTCGCGCGCTTGGCATTGATCAACAACTGGATATCGACTACCAAAGCTTTGCCGTAAGCACAGGCGAAATTTATATTTTAGCTACCGACGGAGTGCATGAATTCGTCAGTGCCAATGATATTATTGCCAGCATAAAACAGAGTGGCGACAATTTAGACTTAGCCGCTCAAACAATTGTAGATACAGCTCTTGCCAACAAGAGTGATGACAACCTCACGATTCAGATATTACGCATCGACGACTTGCCTGATCAAGGTCTCAACGAGGTTCAACTGCAAATTACCGACTTACCTTTCCCGCCAGAGCTGGATGCTCGTATGGAATTCGATGGCTACGAAATTATTCGTGGTTTGCATTCTACGAGTCGCAGTCATGTATTTCTGGCTAAAGATATTGAGTCTGACCAACGCGTGATTCTTAAAATTCCTTCAATTGATTTACGTAACGACCCCGCCTATTTAGAACGTTTTTTGATGGAAGAATGGATTGCTAAGCGAATAGACAGTGCTCATGTACTAAAGCCTATAGCCAATGCCCGCCAACGACAGTTTTTATATGTAGCAATGGAATTTATTGAAGGTAAGAATCTTGCCCAATGGATGCGTGACAACCCAAAGCCGAACCTAGATGACGTGCGCGACATTGTTGAGCAAATAGCTAAAGGACTGCGAGCATTCCATCGTTTAGAAATGCTGCACCAAGATTTAAAGCCCGATAACATCATGATTGACCAAAGCGGTACGGTGAAGATCATCGACTTTGGTGCCACCTTAGTCGCTGGCTTAGAAGAGATGGAAAGCGCTATCGATCAGCCATTGATCTTAGGCACTGCACAATACAGCGCACCAGAATATTTTTTAGGTGAAAACGGCAGCATCTATTCCGATCAGTTTTCATTAGGTGTGATCACCTATCAGATGCTAACAGGCAAGTTACCTTATGGTTCGAATATCGCTAAAGCTAGAAGTAAAACAGCACAAAACAAACTAAAGTATCAATCACTGATTAGCGATGACTGCGAAATTCCTGCATGGATTGACGATGCTATTCGCAAGGCCGTACAGGTCAATCCTTACAAGCGCTATGAGGATTTATCTGAGTTTGTTTACAATTTACGCCATCCCAGTAAAACCTTCTTAACTAAAACAAAACCGCCCTTACTGGAGAGAAACCCAGTCGTATTTTGGCAATCGGTCTCGATCATATTACTGATCGCAGTATTTATACTACTGTATCAAAATAACTAACGTTTGAATTCTCTTAGTGCTTACGTTGAAGGCGCAATAAACGTGGAGATCTGTCGCCAGGATTTTTCTCCACTCGTCGCTACAAAATTTATTTTTGTCCGGTAGGGCAGATCTTCCTTTGTGCACACTTTTATCAGTTGCCACTGTGCATTATCACTTAGTGCCGATAAATTGGTGGCCCCCTCAACCGTCGCTTGGTTTAAGCCATTTACAGTAATTTCTACTGAATCTAAATCATGAACAAACGATTCTATTTTGACCTGATATGAATTACACAATCTATCATCAGCTTGAAGTACATATAATTCATTTCTATCCCGCTGAACATTGAATAGAAGATCGGTTTTATTCACAAAACCTATCGTTATGATGACGATGCACACAGCAGTAACCGCGGAATAAGCAAATAAACGCGGACGCCAGAAGCGTGCTTTACTAGCAGTAAGTATATTATCTGATGCAAATCGGATAAGTCCTTTCGGTTTACCTAAGTGACCCATGACACTGTCACATGCGTCGATGCATGCTCCGCAATCAATGCACGCCGCTTGTAAACCATTGCGGATATCAATACCAACGGGGCAAACCTGAACACATAAAGTGCAATCTACGCAGTCCCCTTTTATGCCTAGAGCCTTACTTTTGTTTCTAGGCTCTCCTCGCTCGACATCATAGCTAACAGTATAGGTATCGCGATCAAACATAACACTTTGGAAACGTGCGTAAGGACAAGCATGAAGGCATATTTTCTCGCGCACATAACCCGCATTTAAGTATGTTAAGCCGAACATGATTAATAACCATCCGGCGACATCAACTGGCAGCGTAAACGTTAATAGCCCATGCAATAACTCTCGACTAGGAAAAAAATAGGCTGAAAAACTAAAGGCGGTTACAGCAGAAACAATTATCCATAAGCCATGTTTGGTTAGCTTTCTGATCATGCGATTGAATGTTAACGGTTGTTTTCTTGCCCGCTTACGCGAATTACCTTCAGTAAAATCTTCAATGCGAATAAACATCCAGCTCCAGATACTTTGTGGACATGCAAAACCACACCAAGCGCGACCAATCGTCATTGCCATTACAAACAATATTAGTGCCGCGACGATCAATAGCCCTGCCAGCAAAGGCAAATCGTTCCACGAAAGGCTCCAAGCAAACACTCGTAATTGATGCTCTGCTAACGAAAACTGAATGGCCTGTTTGCCGTCGTATTGAACCCAAGCCATGACGACAAATAGTGTCACTAATGGAGCTGACACTAAGTAGCGCAGACGCTGAAATAATCCAGATACCAGCCGTACATGAATAGTCCCATTCGCAATATGCTTGGGGCTATCAAGATTATAAAGAGGAATGTTAGTCATACGTTTTACTCTGCTGCAGGCCACCTCGCTATGAAACACCATTAATTGTTCCTATATTAGGTATAGATTCTGAATAAATAATAGGTACAGTTGAGCAGGGTGAACTAGACAGCACGAGGACGAATGAATAACTTTCGCTATTTAGAACTTGAAACGTGGTTAAGAGAAGGCATTACCAATGGCCGTTGGAAGAGAGGTGCTCGGCTCCCATCCATCCGCCAACTTTGCGAAGACCACAAAGTCTCTAAGGCGACCGTTCAGCATGCTCTACATAGGCTTGAGGCGCAGCGCCTAGTCATTGCCAAGCCTAAATCCGGCTACTTTATCCCGCACGAAAGAGCCGTGAAAGTGTCTTCAAAAGCACAAGTAACTAATGCGCCAACGCTGATTACCGTTAGTGATGTGCTCATCGACGTCATGTCTAAAAATGCGGCATTTGATCTGATGCCAAGTTTCGTCGACGGTGAAAAGCCTTCTAGTATTGTCGCCTTAAATCGAAGCCTTACTCGAGCGCTTAGAAGACAAAAAGGTCACTTACATCAGTATTACGATGTCCCAGCCGGTGATATCCACTTACGCAAGCAGTTGGCTGAAATGATGCACCGAAGAGACTGTGCAGCGCAGCCAGAAGAGCTATGCATCACAAACGGCTGCCAACATGCACTCTTCCTCGCGTTAATGGCTACGTGTCAGGCTGGGGATGTCGTTGCGGTTGAGTCACCTGGTTTTTATGGCGCCTTACAGCTGTTAGAACAACTGCAACTCAAAGTCATTGAAATACCAGCTTCATACACGACAGGAATTGATATTGCGGCGTTAGAATCAAACTTAAATGTATGGCCGATAAAAGCCATCATTGTGACGCCCAACTTTTCTACCCCAACCGGCTCACTTATGCCAAACGATAACCGCACTAAACTACTCGCTCTCGCCGAGAAATTCGATTTTGCCGTTATCGAAGACGATATTTATGGAGAAATGGGATTTCATAGCGCCACTCAACCACTGGCTGCACTTGATGAACATAGCCGCGTCATTAGTTGCAGCTCGTTTTCTAAGAGTCTAAGCCGCGATCTAAGAATCGGTTGGATCAAGGGCGCTCGATGGCATGAAAAAATAATAAAATTAAAGCTGATAACACAGTTAGCGAGTAGCAGTAGCACCCAACAAGGCCTCTGTGACTACATTGCCGATGGCAGCTATCACCTCTATCTTCGTCGGCAAAAACAGACGCTACTACAACAGCGTGATCAATTACTGACTTACCTGTGCCAAAATTGGTCTTTTGCTGACTATACTGTACCAGAAGGAGGAATTTCGTTATGGGTAACACTCCCCGAACATTGCGATACGATGCAGTTATATTCCCAGCTTAGTCGATCTGGAATTACGATTATTCCCGGCCCTATTTTTTCAATTTCTAATCAATTCAAATCTAACCTCAGATTGAGTTTCAATCATCAGTGGACAGAAGAGAGAATAAAAGCCTTAAATATATTGAAGAAATATATTTCGTAAATTCATATACCTAGACAATAGCCAAGGACTAATAAAAAACGCAGCTTAAAGCTGCGTTTTTTAAAACCGTCACTGGTAAATCTTACCTTTTTTCTCATTTTTATCAGGCCGGGTCTTAAAGCGCTTATGTAGCCATAAATACTGAGAAGGATGTTCACGCAGTCTGCTCTCTAGAAAAGCATTTGCTACGCGTGCATCTTCGACTTCATCGTCACTAGGGATTGGTAATGGATCATAAGCGGTTAGTACATAACCACTATTATCTTCTTTACGAAAGTAGGTCATTGGAATGACGACCGCGTTGCCTGCCTTGGCTATTCGAGAAGTAGCAGTAATAGTTGCTGCTGGTACACCAAAGAAATCGACAAACACACTATTCTTACGTCCAAAATCTTGATCTTGAGCATACCAAAGCACATTGCCTTTTTTCAGCGTTCGAATAAATCCACGAATATCTTTACGGGTGAAACATTGCTGATATAAACGATCTCGATTGCGTTCCATGACATAATTCATGACAGGATTATCTTGAGGGCGATAGCTCACGCTTACAGGCAAGATATTCGTGGTTAATGAACCTGCCAAATCTAGCATTGAGTAATGCTGTCTCTTATACACATCTCCGAGCCCACGAGACTAGGCATGATCTCGT
>OJBY01001166.1_pt1 | contig 10728 bp, 10 predicted proteins | sample 1591731 | NCBI WGS metagenome assembly OJBY01 (sample SAMN05416837, study PRJEB24817) | seawater metagenome | isolation source: Sea water | place: Canada:Atlantic | collected 2013-07
CTCATCTGACAGCCGGCCAGAACCGCCAGACCCAGACCGGCGGGCAACATCTTGCGGCGCAGCACCATCCCCGTTCCTTCCCTGGTCATGTCACGCCTGCGGAACCGCGGTGGCGGAGGTGTCGCCGACGCCGTCGCGGCGCGCCTTGGCGGCAGCAAGCGTGTTGCGCAATTCGGTTTCCATCGTCTTCAATTCGGTTTCGGCGGCGGCGCGACGGGCCTTGCCTTCGTCCGCGATCTGAAGGCTCTCCTGAATCGTGCCGATCAGGTCCGCGTTGGCCTGTTTCACGGCCTCGATGTCAAAGACGCCGCGCTCCATCTCCTGACGGATCACCTTGTTGCTGTCGCGCAGGTTCTTGGCGTTGGAGGTCAGCAATTCATTCGTCAGGTCATTGGCCTCGCGCACCGCGCTTGCCGCCTCGGCAGAGCGTTGGATGGTCACGGCCTGCGCCAACTGCGTCTCCCAGAGCGGGACGGTATTCACCAGCGTCGAGTTGATCTTGGTCACCAGCGACTTGTCGTTTTCCTGAACCAGACGGATCGAGGGCAGGGACTGCATCGTCACCTGCCGCGTCAGTTTCAAATCGTGCACCCGGCGTTCCAGGTCGTCGCGCGCGGCGCGCAGATCGCGCAACTCCTGCGCTTGCATGATCTGGGCATCTTCGGGCGCGGCCTCGACCGCGGCCTCCTTGGCGGGAATGTCAGTCGCGTCGAGCCGGGCCAGTTTTTCCTCACCGGCCGCGATGTAGACGCCGAGTTCGTCATAAAACGTCAGCGTCTTTTCATAAAGCAAATCCAGTGACTTGATGTCCTTGAGCAGCGTATGCTCGTGTTTCAGAAGATCCTCGGTCACACGGTCGATCTGGTCCTGCACCTCTTCGAACTTGGCGGTGAACTTGGCAAAGGGCGCGGCGCGGCCCATCAGCTTTTCCCAGAACGAACGCTCGCGGCGGACGTCCAGTTCCGAGATCGAAAACCCCCGGATCGTCGAGACGATAGAGCGCAGGGAGTCCCCCGCAGGGCCGACATCCTTGTTGCGCACATCCGCCAGCATGGCCTGAGAGATTTCCTGCAACTCGGCCTGCGCGCCAGAGCCGAAGCGCACGATCGAGCCGGTGTCCGTCATGTCCAGCTCACCGATCCGTTTTTCGATCTCGGCGCTGGTCTGGGGGTCAGCTTCGGCCAGCGGTACCAGCGCGTCATGCGCCTTGGGTTCGGGCAGGACCACGGCGGTCACCTCTTCGACCTCTTTGACGGTTTCAGCGGCCTTGGCGCGAATCTGGTCGGACATCAATATTCTCCACTATTCCGGGCGGACGCCCTCACGCTGCAGACGCTCGCGCAGCACTTCGATTTCAACGGTCATGTCGCTGGCGTCATTCGACAACATCTTTGTGGTCCGCGCGGCGAAATTCTGTTCCAGATCATTCAGCAGCGCTTCGTAATTGGTGCGGGCCTCGGGATCAGGGTTGCGCGCATAGAGGTCCGCAAATTTCTCGGTCGCGTCGCGTGCGCCCTGCAGGTAGATCCCCAGGTACTTGCGCGCGCCGGAAAGGTCGCGCGGATCATTTTCGACGGTGCGGAACAGATCGCGGGCAACGTCCTGAAACTGCGCGACGCGGGCGTCCAACTTGCGATCCTGCGCGCGCTTGATGGCGGTGGACATGGCCGTGAGATGCGCCTCGCCAGTCTCTACGGCACGGGCGACGCGGTCGTTTTGGTGCTGATCGACGCCTGCCATCCCCTTGCTGCGCATCGGATCGATCCCGAAGGCGAGGCTGTGCAGGACCGCGCCGAGGACAGCAAAGAGCACGCCCTCGACCACGCCGTGACCGGCCAGCCCGACCGCACCCAGACCGAGGCCCATGAGGACCGAACCCAGCAGTTTGCGGGGCATCGCGGGGCGGCGGGCTACCTTGCGCGCTTCAAAGGCTTCCTGCGCCTTGATCCCCTCGCGGGTCAGCCAGGCCGACAGGATGAGGATGCCGAAGGCGACGAGATACGCAGCCATATTCACCGGGGAGGAGGTAAACGCCTTCCATATCAGTGGAAAAGGGACGAGGAACAACAGGTTAACGCGCCCGCCCGCGCGGGTCCGCCTCGCCCCGCGGAATGAGCCGCTCGCCGACGTCGGGCCGGGTGCACCTGTGTCCTTGTGCCCTTTGGGGCTGAACTCGCCACCGAAACGCTGTGCCATTACGCCCCCGCCGTCAGGGTTGCGTAAAGCGTGAGGGCCACCAGTAAAAAGAAGGCCAGTTTTTGTAATCCGTTGCCGGTCATGCCATCCCCGTTACATTGGCCCGCTACCTTGGCGTCCCGGAATATATGGGATCGAAATACACCAATGGTAACCCCATGCCTAGCCTCAGTCCTTCTTTGGACGGCGCCGTGTCAGTTTCGGACGCTCATCTGTCCCCCAGGGGGCGTCACCGCCCGCATGCGGTTTGCCCTGGGATCGCGCGCCGCCAGCCTTGGCCCCGCCGCGCGTTGGTTTGCCACCCTTGGCTGGGGGGGCGGGTTTGCCTGAAGTTGACGGAGAGACCTTCCCGTCCGGTTTATGCGTGTGTTTTGCGCCCGGTTTACCGCTGGACTTTGCATCCGGAGTGCCGCTGCGTTTTGCGCCTAAGCTCGCGCCGCTATGTCCCGTGGCGGCATCGTCCCGACCCTTGCCGGTCGGCCCGCGGGTTGCACGCGGCGCGCCGGGTTTGCTGCCCGCCTTGCCACGGGTCAGGGTACGTGTCGGGCGCGGCGCGGCGTCGCTGTCATCCTCCAGACCCAATTGATCGCGAAGCACGCGGCGGCGCACCTCCTCAACAGCGCCAGCGGCCAGCGGGCCAAGCTGGAAGGGGCCATAAGACACCCGGATCAAACGGTTGACCACGAGGCCGATATTCTCCATCGCGCGGCGTACCTCACGGTTGCGCCCCTCGCGCAGGCCCACGGTCAGCCAGGCATTCGCGCCCTGGGTGCGGTCCAGCGTGACCTGCATCGGCTGAAAAGTTTCGCGGTCCACCACAATGCCTTCGCGCAGCGGGGCGAGGGTGGCGTCCGTTGGATTGCCCTTCACCCGAACGCGGTAGCGGCGCAGCCATCCGGTCGAGGGGAGTTCCAGCTTGCGCTTGAGCCCGCCGTCGTTGGTCAAAAGCAGCAAGCCTTCGGAGTTCAGATCGAGCCGCCCGACCGACATCACCCGCGGCATGTCCTCGGGCAGATCGTCGTAGATCGTCGGCCGCCCCTGTTCGTCCTTGTTGCTGGTCACGAGACCCGTCGGCTTGTGATAAAGCCAGAGGCGTGCAGGCTCCGGCGCATCGAGAGGGCGACTATCGACCGCGATCCGATCCTTGCCGGTGACGTTCAGCGCCGGGGTCTCGATCTTGCGCCCGTTGACGCTGACCCGTCCGGCGGCAATCATTCGTTCGGCATCGCGCCGCGAGGCAACGCCCGCGCGCGCCAAAACCTTGGCGATGCGGTCTCCGGGCGGGGGCTTGGCGGGCGTGTCACTCATAATTTCGGCTTACCCGCTTTCGCGCGCTTGCGAAAGCCGGGATCGTGCGGCTACGAGGGGATGATGTTCACCACCTTCATGGATCAGGCGCTGGAAGAAGCGCGCGCCGCCGGCGCAAGGGGCGAGGTGCCGGTCGGCGCGGTGCTGGTCGACGCGCAAGGCCAGGTCGTCGCGCGCGCCGGAAACCGCACGCGCGAATTGTCGGATCCTTCGGCCCATGCCGAGATGCTGGTGATCCGCCAGGGCTGCGCGGCGGCGGGCAGCGAACGGCTGATCGGGCATGACCTCTACGTCACGCTGGAGCCTTGTGCGATGTGCGCGGCGGTGATTGCGGCGGCACGGATCGGGCGGCTGTATTATGGCGCGGCGGACGAGAAATCCGGAGGGGTCGGGCAGGGCGCGCGGGTATTCTCGCATCCCCAATGCCACCATGTGCCCCAGGTCTATGACGGGATCGGCGCGCGGGAGTCCGAAGGCTTGCTGAAAGCGTTTTTCGCGGGGCGGCGGTAGAGGCGGATTGCTTTGGTGTGGCTGCGGCGTCGGGGGCGAAACGGGGGCGCTGCCCCGAGATATTTAAAAAACCAAAGTGAGGATATGGCGCGCGATCAGAAGGTCTGATCGTAATCGCCGACTGCGGGTTCGGTGCGGATGACGATGTCGATCTCGTCAAAGATCGCGCGCAGCTCTTCTTCGGACTCGGCACTTTCGCAGACCACGACGAGGTTCGGCGTGTTGGAGGAGGCGCGGACCAGCCCCCAGGACCCGTTGTCGAGGATGACGCGGGCGCCGTTGACCGTCACCACTTCCTTGATCGGGCGCCCGGCAAAGCTGTCGCCGGCCTCGGCCTTGGCGGTGAGCCTCGCGACGAGCCGATCGAGGATGTCGTATTTTTCGGTATCGGAGGCATAGGGGGACATAGTCGGGGTCGACCAGGTCTTTGGCAGGGCCTTGCGCAGATCGGACATGGATTTGTCGGGATTGCGGTCCATCAGTTTGCAAATCTCCACCGCGACCCGCATCCCGTCGTCGTAGCCGCGACCTATGGGCTCGGCGAGGAAATAGTGACCGGATTTCTCGAACCCAGCCAACGCACCGAGTTCATGCACCCGGCGTTTCATATGGCTGTGCCCGGTTTTCCAGTAGTCCGCCTTGGCATCATTGGCGATGAGGTCGGGATCGGCGGCGAAGAGGCCGGTGGATTTCACGTCCGCCACGAAGGTCGAGCCGGGGTAGAGTTTGGAGAGGTCGCGCGCCATGATGACGCCCACCTTGTCGGCAAAGATCTCTTCACCTTCGTCATCGACAACGCCGCAACGGTCGCCGTCCCCGTCAAAGCCAAGGGCAAAATCCGCGCCGGAGGCCGTCACGCTGGCGGACATGTCGTGCAGCATTTCCATCGCTTCGGGGTTCGGATTGTAATGCGGGAAGGTGTAGTCGAGGGTATTGTGACTTTCGACCACCTCGACCCCGATGCGGCGGAAGAGGTCGGGCGCAAAGGCCGCTGCGGTGCCATTGCCGGTGGCGCAGACGACCTTGAGCTGCCGCGTCATTTTGAAATCACCGACGAGGTCGTCCATGTAGGCGTCCCAGACCCCGTCGACAAAGGTGTAACCACCGCCCTCGCGCGGCTCGCCCTTGTTGTTCAGAACGATGTCGCGCAGCTCTGCCATCTCGTCCGGGCCGTGAGTGAGAGGCATCTCAAACCCCATCTTGACCCCCGTCCAGCCATTGGGGTTATGCGAGGCCGTCACCATCGCCACTGCCGTACCGCCGAGGTGGAAGGAGGAGAAATAGGCCATCGGGGTGATACAGGGGCCGATATCCTTGACCGTCACGCCAGCCTGCATCAGCCCGAGCATCAGCGCGTTCTTGATGGTCAGCGAATAGTCCCGGTAGTCATTCCCGACCGCGATCACCGGCTTGCGGCCATGGCGGAACATCTGCGTGCCGATCCCGAGTCCGAGCGCGGTGATCCCCGGCAGGTTAATGTCGTCGGGGTACTTCCAACGCGCGTCGTATTCGCGAAACCCCGTCGGGGTCATCATCGGATCCCGCAGGAATTCCCAGGTATTCGGTGTCACGTCTGCAATCGGTTTGGTCATGGGAATCTCACTTCTAAATACTTTGGGTTGGGTCCCGAGCGCTGTTTACTCAATCAGGCACCGGGATGTCACGCGACCTAGGAAATTCGCGCGAGGATGACGAATTTTGCCGCCGGGCAGGTCCGGTTTTAGCCGAACTTGCCGATACTTTCAGCATCTTGTCTCGCCAATATCAGGACGACACCTGTTCGCGCAGGATCGACGCGGTCAGCGAGATCATCAGGTAGACGCCGCCGAGGATCAGGAATGCGAGGATCGTATTCTCGAATTTGCGCGGATAGCTCGGATCCTCTGCCGCCACCGGATTGACGGAGGTGGTGAGGTAGCGAACCTGGCGATTGGCCTCCAGCTCTGTCTGCTTTTCGTTCTGCAGGGCGGATTGCAGGAACATATCGGCAGTGACGAGGTCAGCCTGCGCCATCTGGATGCGCGCGGCCTTTTCGGCGAGGGAGGAATCGCCGCTCGTCGCGTTTGACATCTCACCGTTGAGTTCGTCGACCAACGCTTGCAGACGCCGGATATCGCCGCGCGTGCCATCGACCTTCGCCGCGTTCGGGCGGCGGTTGTCGAGCAGCGCCTGCAAGGTCAGTTCCTTTTCCTGCAACTGGGTCTGATAATTGGAGATCTGCGTGCGGAGCGAAGCGATATAGCCCTCGGGATCGATAAAGTTGCCTTCTTGGAGACGCACAAGTGCCTCCTGTGCGACGCGGCGTTCCTCCTTGGCGCGTTCCAGGCTGGCGCGAGCCGTGGCCATGCCATCCTCGCGTTTGCGGCGCGACAGTTCGTCCACACGCTCTTCGGCGTAGTCGATCAGATGGCTGGCGAATTGTGCGGCGATTGCGGGGTCGGCGGCTGCGACCTCCATGCGGATCACACCTTCGGAGGGGTCATAGCTGATCTTGACGAATTTCTTGTAGACCTTGTAGGCCGCCTCGTTCGACGGGCTGTCGGTGAGGCGCTGGATCGGGTCGATCCAGGGTTGGCTGAAGTGTTCCTTAAAGCCCATGTCCTCGTCCAGACGGACCATGGCATCCTTGGATTGCAGGTAGCTTTGCACCGCGATCGCATCCTGATTGGTCGCGAACTGGGTGCCCTGGAGCAGACCGCCCATGGCCCCGCCGCCAGCGCCGTCGGCCTGCAGGATCAGGAATTCCGCCTTGCTGGCATACATCGGGGTCGCGATGGCATAGAAATAATAGGCCGCCAGAAGCGTCGGGGCAAAGACGAAGAAGGCCAGTCGCGTGAACAACAGCAACATCCGCTTGCGACGGCGCCGCGCGATGTCGCGCTGGATACCCATAATCTCACTGGCGCGTCGCTCTGCGGGATTAACCTCGGTCGAGGGCAGTTGCACCTGATCCAGCGGAATGGTGCGCGGCAGATTTCGGCCGGTGCGGGCGGGCAACTGCGCATTCCCTGCGGTCCCGCCCTGGCCATCGGCCGATCCAGGTACGACGAGTTCCAGCATGTTGGTTGGCTTGAAGGGATCGATGCCCTTGGCCCGTAGCTGGCGCACGGCATCGTAATCGGAGGTCGGCGCCAACCCGTATTTCTGTGCGACCCGGCGGGCCATGCGCAACTGGCGACCCGTCAGGCCTTCTTGCTTGATGGTGTCGAGGTCGGTTTCGCCCTGCATCTCGGCGGCGGAGGATACCTGGCCTTCCCGCGTCGCATTGGATGTGCTGCCGGGGTTCGCCGGTGTTCCCGCGTCTGCGTCGGGACCATTGGACGAGCGCACGGGGGAGGGGCGACTGGATGCATCGCGCGAGGTATCGCTGGGCCTGCTGGCCGGGGTATCCTGAGTGGCATCTGCTTTGCCCGCCTTGAGGGCCGCCAGTGCGGCCGCGCGCCGCTTGGCCACGTCGGACATCGACGGTGTCGCGGGAGGGGCGGAGCCTTCGCCATTGGGTGCAGCACCCTCCGGCGACGCGCCTGCGGCCGGGCCCGAGGAAACGCCCGCAGCCGTGCCGTCGGTCCGTTTGATGCGAAATTTTCTAGCCTTGGGTTTCGTAGTCATAGAGCTCTTTCGCTTCTTCCAAGGAGTCAAACATATGCAATTGGCCGCCCGCCAACACGGCAGCTTCGCTGGCGAATTTCTGCAAAACGTCGGGCTGGTGCGACACGATCACCACGGTCGTCGTACGCAGGCGTTCCCTAAGGATTTCGCCGGCCTTCCGGTTGAAGTCCACATCCGTCGAGGATGGCATGCCTTCGTCGATCAGATATATGTCGAAATCCAGCGCCAGCATCAGCGAGAACGAGAACCGCGCCCGCATCCCCGATGAATAGGTGCCGAGGGGTTGGTCAAAATACTCGCCCAACCCGCAGAGCCAGCGGCAATAGGCTTCCACGTAATCCGGGTCGAGGCCGTAGATCCGCGCGATATAACGCGAGTTTTCCATGGCGGAATGCTTGTTCACAACGCCGCCCATGAACCCGAGCGGGAAGGAGATGCGGCAGCCACGCCGGATCTCGCCCTCGTCCGGTTTTTCCAGCCCCGCCATCATGTTGATCAGGGTCGTCTTGCCGGTGCCGTTCGGTGCGAGAATGCCAAGAGAGCGGCCAAGCTCCACCCGGAAGGAGACTTTTTCCAAAATCACCTTGCGTTGAGAGCCTGTCCAGAAGGACTTGCTGACATTCTCGAATTCGAGCATCACTTGCTCCGGTTCTGCTCTTCCGCACGCCTTTAGCGGAGTATTTGTTAGCGGCGTTCAGGGTCTTTGACCCAATATGCCGGAATTTCCCCGCTGATGCCAAGCCAAGACGTCGATATTGTGGCAAAACGACAAGAAATCCGACTCCGAGGCGCCGGATTTCTGTCAATGAGTTGCGATGCTGCGCTCAGCCTTCGATTTTCTGAACCCGTGTCAGCTTGCCCGCGATGATCGAAATGATCGCTGCGAAGAAGCTGAAGAGAGCGCCCATCTTGGCTGCATCCTGCACCGGACCTGGATCAAAGGCGACCGCGGCGATGAACAGCGAGACGGTAAAGCCGATGGCGGCGACGCAGCCGATCACAAAGAGGTCGATGACCCGCATCCCTGCCGGCAGCCCGAGCTTCAGTGGTCTCGCCCCGATCCAGCCAAACAGCATGATCCCCAATGGCTTGCCGATAATCAGACCCGCCAGCACCAGCCAGGTCGGCCCGCCGATTGCGTTGAACTCAACCCCCGCATTCAGCAGCCCGAAGAAGAACAGCACGATCTCGACCGGGTGTTTCAACCCGTGTTCGATGTGGTTCAGCAGGTCGGTCAGATATTGTTCTGCCTCGGAAAAGATACCAAAGGCGCGATCGGCATGCGGGATCGTCGGTACGATCGGCAAGAGGCCGAGTGCCGGGTGAATCCCCGCCTGCTGAAAGCCGTACCAGGACAGGCAGCCGGCGATGAGGTAGGGCCAGAACCCTAATATGCGACGCACGAACGATGATTTCGGCCGGTCCTGATCGCCAACATCCAGGCGGCGCGGCAACCAGTTGAACAGCACAAAGACCGCAATGGCCGCGCCAAGCGACAAGAGCAGCCATTCCGGAGCCAATTCGCCCGAGGGATAGAAGACCGCCAGAATGATCAGGCCGGCGGCGTCATCCGCAATTGCCAAAAGCAACAGGAAGCGCACTGCAGGGTGGCCCGCACCAAAGACGATCCGACCAATGAGGTAAGAGAATGCGATGTCGGTAGCCGTCGGAATCGCCCAGCCATTGGCAACGGCTGAATAGGTTTCGGACCCCATCACCATAGCAAGGCCGAGGTAGACGGCGACAGGTCCGAGCATCCCGCCGAGCGTTGCAAACAAGGGGGTGGCCGCCTTTTTGCCGCGCAGCGAGCCCTCTTTCAGGATCACGGCTTCCCAGACCTCCTTGGCGGCGATGGCAAAGAAGAACGCCATCAGCACATCGTTGACGAGATAGTGCAGGGTCAGGGTGCGGTGCCCATCGTGCAGATGCCCGATAAAGCCGTCTTCCCAGATCACGAAGTCAACGAAATGGTGATAGCTCGTGGCATCCGTATTCGCCCAGATCAGGGCGATGATGGCTCCGAAGATTAAAAGCAGCGAATAATTGGTAACGAAATTCCAGACGCGATACATGCGGCCCCCGATCCCTGATTTGCGGCATGGTTTAGGGCAATTCCAAAAGGCTCACAACAGGCTAGATGGCCACGGATCACAACAATTGTTCAGTTGCCAAGGGCGCGAGGCGTGCGCGTCGGCCATATCAACGCCGGGCGGCCTCCCCCTTTACCTCTGCGTATCGCGGTGCATCATCTAGGGCATGACCGAGCTTGCCGATCAGATCCGGGCCTGTCGCATCTGCGCCGAACGCTTTGCTGCGACCGCGACGCGTCATCAGCCGCGCCCGGTGCCCTGGTTCCGCCCTGCCGCGCGGATTTTGATCGCGGGGCAGGCGCCTGGGCTTCAGGTGCACCAAAAGGGGCGGCCCTTTGATGATCGCTCGGGTGATCGGCTGCGTGACTGGATGGGGGTCGACCGTGCGACGTTCTACGACATGGATCGCGTGGCGGTGGTGCCCATGGCGTTCTGCTTTCCCGGTTATGACGCCAAGGGGTCCGACCTGCCGCCGCCGCCGGTCTGTGCGGCGACATGGCGTGACCGGGTGATGGACACGCTGCCGGATGTCCGGCTGAAGTTGATTGTCGGGGCCTACGCCATGCGTTGGCATCTGGGGGTGAGGGGACGGATGACGGACATTGTGCGCGCCTTTCCCCAATATCCGGCGAACCTGATCCCCTTGCCACACCCGTCCTGGCGCAATACCGGATGGCTGCAGAAGAATCCGTGGTTCGAGGCCGACCTGCTGCCGGTGTTGCGACGGCGGGTCAAGGAGGCGTTAAGTGACTGAGATGACCCCGATCGACGAGGCGCATGCCGCGATGCAGGCCGCGCCCGAGGATGATGCGGTTCGCCTGCGGTTCTACGAGCGGCTGGCTGACAGCGAGTTGTTCCTGATGCTGACCGAAGAAGCGCAGGGCGACACCATCACCCCCGATCTGTTCGAACTGCCGGACGCGACCTTTGCGCTGGTCTTTGACCGGGCCGAACGGTTGTCCGGATTCTGTCTCTTATACACATCTCCGAGCCCACGAGACTAGGCATGATCTCG
>OJBY01001171.1_pt1 | contig 10711 bp, 9 predicted proteins | sample 1591731 | NCBI WGS metagenome assembly OJBY01 (sample SAMN05416837, study PRJEB24817) | seawater metagenome | isolation source: Sea water | place: Canada:Atlantic | collected 2013-07
GTATAAGAGACAGCGGCATGGCGACGTCCATTCCGCCGCACAACGCTGCCGAACTGATCGATGCGGCCCGGCTGCTGATCGAGAAGCCGAAGGCGACAACTGAAGAGTTGATGGATTTCGTCCAGGGGCCGGACTTCCCGACGGGCGGCATCATTGTCGAAACCAAGGAAGCCATGCTTCAGGCCTATGAAACCGGCCGCGGCAGCTTCCGCATGCGGGCGCGCTGGGAGGTCGAGGATACCGGCCGGGGCACCTATCAGATCATCGTCACCGAAATCCCGTATCAGGTCCAGAAATCGCGCCTGCTCGAAAAGCTGGGCGAACTGATCGAAGCGAAGAAACTGCCCCTGCTCGACGATGTGCGCGATGAGAGCGCCGAGGATGTCCGGCTGGTCCTGGTCCCCCGCTCGAAAACGGTCGAGCCGGAAGTCCTGATGGAAAGCCTCTACAAGGTCTGTGACCTGGAGACGCGCTTCAGCCTGAACATGAACGTATTGCACAAGGGCGCGCCGCAGGTCATGGGCCTGAAGGACGTGTTGCAGGCCTATCTGGAGCATCGCCGCGAGGTGGTTGTCCGCCGGGCCGAGTTCCGCCTCGACAAGATCGAGAAGCGCCTGCACCTGCTCGACGGCTATCTGATCGCTTATCTCAACATTGATGAAGTGATCCGGATCATCCGCTATGAGGACGAGCCGAAAGCCGTCCTGATGTCGACGTTCAATTTGACCGACATTCAGGCCGAAGCGATCCTCAATCTCCGTTTGCGGGCCTTGCGCAAGCTGGAAGAGATGGAAATTCGCGGTGAGCATGACCGGCTCAGCGCAGAGCGCGAAGAACTCAACAAGCTGATCGGGTCAACACGCCGTCAGTGGAGCAAGGTCTCCAAGGAGCTGAAAGAGGCTCGCGAAGCTTTTGATCCGGGCTCCGAACTTGGCCGCCGTCGCGCGACCTTCGGCGAAGCCGCAGACGTTGACCTTGCGGCCGCGCTGGAAGCCTCCCGTCCGAAAGAGCCGCTGACCATCGTACTGTCCCAGCAGGGCTGGATACGCGGCATGAAGGGACACGGGCTCGATCCGGAAACGGCAAAATTCAAGGATGGTGACGAACTTTACCTGTCCGAAGAAGTGATGAGTACGGACAAGATTATCCTGATGGCGTCCGATGGCCGGGCCTTCACCCTGCCGGCCGACAAGCTGCCGGGCGGTCGGGGGCATGGCGAGCCGATCCGCCTGTCCATCGATCTGGAAGACAGTGTCGACATTGTTGCCATGTTCCGTTTCGAACCGGACCGCAAGCGTGTTGTCGCCTCCAGCGAGGGCTATGGCTTCGTGGTCGAGGAGAAGGAACTGGAGTCCAATCGCAAGGCGGGCAAGCAGGCGGTCAATACCGGCAAGGGTGAACTCAACATATGTGTCCCGGTCGAGGGCGACATGCTGGCCGTGGTCGGATCAAATAGGAAACTGCTGATCTTCCCGCTGGACGAACTGCCCGAAATGGCGCGCGGCAAGGGCAACAAGCTGCAATCCTATAGCGGCAAGTTCAAGCTCAAGGACCTGATGACCTTCGACAAGCGCGACGGCCTGATTGTCATGACGGGCGGTCGCCACCGCGCCTTCCCGGAATGGGAAGAGTGGATCGGCAAGCGTTCACAGGCTGGCAAGACCGTTCCGAAAGGCTTCCCGAAGGGCGGAACGTTCAGCGGCTAGGTTACAGAATCCAGTCCAGAGTGTTTGAAAGCGTTCTACCGCGTACCCCAATAGGGGATTATGTGGGACGGCATCTGGAGACGGCCGATTGGCTGGGCCTGGAATGGTTCGGCCGGGGCCGAGCCCACGAGCACCGCCTGGAATGAACCCTTGCGGGCGTCGTTCAGGATCCATTCCGGATGCTTGCCGATCAGTGACCTTACATTGGTCCGGAAGAACCGGCGCGTGTCGCGATATTCCTCGTCCCATTGCTCTTTGCGGGTGCGCAAGTCGATCGACGGGTTCAGTTTCCGGGCCGCCGCGACCCGCTCTTCCACCGGCACGGCGCGGCCTTTGCCGCCGACATAGCATGTCTTGTTGGGGGAATTGGCGAAGGAGATGAAGGCCGTCCGGTCTGCCTCGACGCCATTGGCAATTACGCCGGCATCATAGGAGTTGACCACGATACCGTCGATCGTGACGCCCGGCGCGCGCTGAATGTTCCAGAGGACGGAATCGTAGGAGGCCAGATACAGGAAGACCGGGGCATCAGTTTCAGTGACAAGCACATAGATTTGCCGGGACGATTCAACGGTATTCCCCTCCGCGAAGGCCATGGCCTCTTTGCGCATGGCTTTCTGGGACATGGGTTTTGTCTGCGCCTTCAGCTTGCTGGCGGCCTCGCGGCGTTTCTGGTCGCGTTCGGCAGCGGCCTCTGGCGTATCCTTGATACTGACATGATGCATCGGCGTACGGACACCGCCGCCATAGGTGTAGACATAGGCCGCGCGGGCATTGGCGCTGGCCGTGGGCGTGCGGCAGGATGTATTGGTGCGAAGGATTTCCGGTTGGGCCGGAAGAGTGGACGTGCTGAGGGGTGGTGTGCCTGTGGTGACCTGACCATAGGTTACCGGGGCCTGCCCATTCACGACGACCAAGGGTGTGGAGGGAGCTATCGACGCCCCACCTGCATTGCCGCAAGCCGATGCGAAAAGAAGGGTTGTTACCAGCACAATATTGCGCATTCCGAGCCTCCCGGCATGGCTATTGGATAGCCCGTACAATGAGAGATGAAGGTTTCGATCCCGTTGAGAGAGGGGACGAAATTCAATTTCTGATCGAAAGCCGACTGGGTATCTGCTCACCCGGTCAGGCACCATTCCCTTCGACGGATCGTCCGAACAGGACGATCAGGACCGCGAGCCCGATCAGTGTCGCGAAGACAGGCGAACGCCAAGTCAGGCCTCCCGCCTTTTTCCAGTCGCCGGTCAGGGCGATTGCCGATTGAATGGCATAGTAGATTGCGAACGCCTTAGAGGCATACGCGATGATCTGGAAGACATCTGCACCCCAGGTCAACAATGCGCCGATGATGCCGAGTATCAGATAAGTCTGTTTCGGGTTGATCCGGCCTCTGGAAACTTCCTGCGCGAGCCCGCCCGCGCCGCTCGCGTCTGCGACGGCGGCGCTGAACTGTGCACTGAGGGCTGCGGCGACCAGCAAGGGAGGCAGGACCGGCGCGACAATCTTCATCATGTCCACGATGGCTGTTTCCTCCAGGGCGAGCTGCTCGGGCGGAAAGATGTAGGACAGCAGGCTCACATAGATCATGTAGATGATAGCCGAAATGATCTGCGCCCACCGCATGGACCTGATCCGCAGCCGCGCATCATACTCGTCCGACAGGTAGCGTGAGGTTTCAAACCCCTGGACCGTCACGATCAGGCCGAACGCTACCGCCACCCCGTGCCAGCCTGTGTCGGTCATGGGGTTTGCAACCAGTGCGCCGGATGCGGCCTGCTCACGGAAGTAGAGCCCCAGTCCGACCAGCAGGCCGGCGATGATCGCGAGTTTCAGGCTGACGGCAAATTGCTCCATCTTCTCCATGGTCGAGAAGCCTCCGAGCATGCCGGAACTCACGATGAAGAGCAGGACGCAGCTTGTCAGGATTTTCGGGTAGAGCGGATTGCTCAGTCCCGAGAGGGATAGTCCGAAGGCTCCAAACAGGTTGAGGTAGTAGGCGACTGAAATGCAATAGGCGAAAGCCAATGCCCAGGACGCCGCATGTTCCATCCAGGTCTCTGCCCGGCTGCGGGGCTGCTGACTGGCAATCCGGGCTATATTGACCCGGATCGCATATCCGAAGGCGTAAGCGACCCCGCACAATCCCAGCATGACCAGGGGCGCATGCTTGCCATAGGAATCATCCAGGATGGGGCCGAGCACCAGGAAGCCGCTGCCTATGATGGACGCCAGCGGTGTGACGGTGGCGCGCCAGCCGGACCAGGTACGCAGTCTGGGCAGGAGAAGGAGGCCCAGACCCATCAGGGTGGCAAGCAGCACCAGAATTGTTGATGTGGTCACCGGGACAAGGTCCACCGGTTACTTGTCCAACAGCGCCATCGTGTCGTTCATCAGCGAGCCGATCTCGGTATGCAGGACGAGGTCGGCGAACGGGTCCTGATCGGTCGGTTCACGATTGATGATCGCCATGCGCGCGCCATTGCGCTTGGCTTCCATCGGAATGGCCGAGGCGGGGTAGACCACAAGCGACGAGCCGAGCACGATCACGAGGTCACACAGCAGCGCTTCTTCGCTGGCGCGCAGCATCTTGTCTTCGGGCATGGACTGGCCGAACGAGACCGTCGCATTCTTGAGCAAGCCCGTGCAGAAGATGCAGGTGAGATCCTCATCCTGTTCCCAGCGAGGCTTCAGAGTCTCGAATTCGTAGCGCTTGCCGCATTGCAGGCATTTGGCATAGCTCGCATTACCGTGGATTTCGATCACCTTGTCATCCGGCACGCCGGAATCCTGATGCAAATTGTCGACATTCTGTGTGACTACGGAAGAAACCTTGCCGCGCTTCACAAGATCGGAAATGGCATAATGGCCGACATTCGGCTTGGCGCCGGTCCAGCCTTCGGTGCGATTGAAGACACGCCGCCAGGATTCCCGCCGGGCGTCGCGGGAGGCCACGAAGTCCTGGAAATAGATGGGAGACATCTTGCTCCACACACCGCCGGGACTGCGGAAATCGGGGATACCGCTTTCGGTCGAGATGCCTGCGCCGGTGAAAACCATCACGCGGCGCGCGTCCGAGATCATTCTTGCAAGTTGGCCTGAATCCGTCATGAGCATCTTCTATGCATGGCTGTGTGCACTCTCCCCTTTCTAGCAGCTAATGAATTGAATGGATTTGTAAAGCGGTGCCTTGGGATAGGTGCGTGGAATTACCTATACGACCGTGCCGAAGGCAGCGCCGATCAGGCCCGTCACCAGCATCGCTGCTGCGCCCCAGAAGACGATCCTCACTATCGCCTTCGTCTTGGCCGCGCCGCCTGCCTTGGCTGAGGCCATGCCCAGCAGGACGAGGGCGAGCAGGGAGACGATTGCGACTACTGGTGTGATGAGGTGCATCGGCGCGAACAAGGCCGCTAGCAGGGGCAATACGGCGCCTGCCGAAAAGCTGACCGCTGAACTGATCGCCGCTTGGACGGGGCGGGCGGTCACGATCTCATTGATGCCGAGTTCGTCACGCGCATGGGCCTCCAGCGGATCCTTTTCCATCAACTGGCGGGCCACCTCATAGGCGGTGTCCTTTTCGACCCCGCGATTGATGTAGATGTGGGCCAACTCGATCAGCTCGGCTTCGGGATGGTCGCGCAGGGCGGCGCGTTCGATGTCGAGATCGGCCTTTTCGGTGTCTGCCTGCGACGACACGGAAACATATTCTCCTGCTGCCATCGACATGGCCCCGGCGACCAGCCCGGCCAGGCCAGCGGTCAGAACTGCGCCCATAGACGCTTCGGCAGAGGCGACCCCGATCACTAGGCTGGCAGTTGAGAGAATGCCGTCATTTGCGCCAAGCACCGTTGCGCGCAGCCAGCCAATACGGTGGCTATAATGATGTTCGCCGAGTGGAAAGGGTGAGGCCATCTCGTTTCTCCGGAGTGTCGATGAAGGAGGCGATATATCCTTGGGCAGGTCAAGTCTGGCAGGTGCGGGCGAGGGGGCGGTCCCTTGCGCTTGGCGCCGGGCGCGGATACCTCTTTTACATCTGGTTCTTATGGAGGGACGCCCGATGAGCCCCATTCTAGTCATTCTGGCCGCAATTGTCGCGATCGTCGGCTTTGTCATCCTGATCTACAACGGCCTTGTGATGAAGCGCCAGCGGGTCAACCAGGCCTTTGCCGACGTGGATGTCCAGCTGAAACAGCGCCAGAATCTGATCCCGAACCTCGTCGAGACCGTGAAAGGCTATGCCTCTCACGAGAAGGAAACGCTGAATGCGGTCATCACGGCGCGCAATGCCGCGCAGGCCGCCAGCACGCCCGGTGAAATGTCTCAGGCCGAAGGCATGTTGACCGCCTCGCTCGGCAAGCTGTTCGCGCTGGCCGAAGCCTACCCGGACCTCAAGGCGAATACGAACTTCCTGCAGCTTCAGTCGGAGCTGTCGTCCATCGAAGACAAGCTGGCCGCGGCGCGCCGTTTCTACAATTCCGCGGTTCAGGACTACAACACCTCCCGCGAGCAATTCCCCGGCTCCATCGTGGCCGGCATGTTCAATTTTGAAGGCCGCGAATTCTTCGATGTCGGCGTCGAAGGCCGCGAGGCCCTGTCCACGGTTCCAGAAGTCAAATTCTAGGCTACACTGCCGCCTCCGGATCAGGAGGTGGGACCATGAAATATCTTACGATCAGTGCGGCGCTTGTCCTTGGGGCTTGCGCCGCAAATTCTGCCGGGTGGAGCGCGTCCACCTGGAGTGGCCTGCCAGACCGCACGGTTGCGGGCGGTGGCTACAGCTTCTTCGCCTCACCGGCCGAGGGGCAGGGCTTCAAGTTGAAATTCTCCGTCAAGACCGATGGCACGTTCGGTGTGGCTGAAGCCCCGACCGAAGACGCGCTGGTCGAGGCCGCCAGGGCTGCTGCACCGGAGGGCTGCAATTTCGTATCCCTGGAGCGCAGCGCAGATGGCGGCGCAGTGGCCGACTATGATTGCGGCTGAGCCGCGAACCAGGGTTCCAGCAGGCTGAGCGCCTCTTCGATCTGGGGCGTTGACAGCGCAAACGAGAACCGCATGAAGCGATGGCCTTCGACCGGGTCGAAATCGACGCCCGGCGCGGTGGCGATGCCGGTGTCTTCGAGCAGCTTCAGGCAGAAGGCCAGGCTGTCATCGGTGTACTTCGAGATGTCGGCATAGATGTAGAATGCCCCATCTGGCGGCGCGATCTTTTCAAGCCCGAGACGTGGCAGGGCTTCCAGCATGAGTTCGCGATTACGGCGATAGACCTCGACATGGCCGTCCAATTCCTCCGCGCTGTCCATCGCCACGAGGCCGGCATGCTGGGACAGGGATGGCGGCGTCAGGAACAGGTTTCCAACATAGGCGCTGGTCCGCGCGGCGCCCTCCTTCGGGGAGATCAGCCAGCCAAGCCGCCAGGCCGGCATGGAGAAATATTTCGAGAACGAGTTCACGATGTATGCATCCGGATCGAATTCCAGCATGGACCGGATGTCCGGCCCATAGCTGAGGCCGTGATAGATCTCGTCCGAAATGATGCGGATATTTTTCGCCCTGGCCACGGCGGCGATCGCCGCGAGGTCATCCTCGGGGATGATCGTGCCGGTCGGATTGGCGGGACTTGCGATGATGACGCCCGCCGGGGCCGGGTCGATGGCGTCCAGTGCGGCGGCCGTCAGCTGGTAGCGCACGTCTGCGCCACAGGCGATTTCCACGGGGTCCAGATTGAGCGCGCGCAACGTGTTGCGATAGGCCACATAACCGGGCCGGGCGAGGGCGATCCGGTCGCCGGGGCTGAACGCCGTGGAGAGTGCCAGTACGAGAGCAGGCGAGGCGCCGCAGGTCAGGGTCACACGGCCCGGCGTCAGGTCCACGCCATACTCGTCCTTGTAGTGCCGGCAGATGCGCTCCTTGAGCGGACGGCTTTCCCAATAGCCCATCGGGTCGGTGTCCAGCACGTCATGCGCGCGGGCGATGGCACCCTTCGGCGCGGGCGTTGAGGGCTGGCCGAACTCCATATGCAGGATGCGGCGGCCTTCGGCCTTCAAATCATGCGCGCGCTTGCTGACCGAAATCGCGCGAAACGGATCGATGTCTTGTCCCATGCTAACGGGCGGTAACTGCCGGCAGCCAGGTTGCCAAGGCAGGAATTGCCGCAACCAGCCCGATCAGCAAGAGCTGCAGCACGATAAACGGGACTGCGCCTTGCCAGATTTGCAGCGTCTTGATGCTCGCCGGGGCTGCGCCGCGCAGGTAGAACAGCGCAAAGCCGAAGGGCGGGGTCAGGAAGCTGGTCTGCAGGTTGAGAGCCATCAGAATGGCCAGCCAGACCGGGTCAAAGCCGAGGATGATCAGCGGCGGGGCCACCAGCGGCACGACCACGAAGACGATCTCGATGAAGTCGAGGAAGAAGCCGAGGACGAACATGACGATCATGGTCATGATCAGCGCGCCCCATTTGCCGCCCGGCATCGAGTGCAGAATGTCCGCCACGATGTCATCGCCGCCATAGCCGCGAAAGACGAGGCTGAACAGCGACGCGCCGATCAGGATGAGGAACACCATGCTGGTGATCTGCGTCGCACTCTTCAGGGCCGGCATCAGCTGGCGCATCCGGCGCAACACGACAAGCCCGGTGGCGACCCCGGCAAAGAAGACGACCGAGGCGAGGATCGTCAGGAGGATGCCGATCTCGTTTGCGCGGCCAATCGTGGCGACGCCAGTGCGCAGGTCGAACAGGTTCCGGAGCAGGATGATGGCGATGACGCTGCCGAGGCCTGCCATGAGCAGCCATGTGACGCGGCGCTCATGATCGTCATCGGCAAGGCGCAGGCCCGCTAGCAGGACCGCGCCGGCGACGCCAATGGCGGCCGCTTCGGTTGGCGGGGCTACCCCGCCAAGGATTGCACCGAGCACCGCCACGATCAGCAGGAGCGGCGCCCCAAGGCCGAAGGCGACTTCCTTGATTGTCAGCGGCGGACTGCCATCATCCTGTACGGGTGGGCAGCGTTCCGGGTGGCGGATAGCCGTCAGCGCGATCCAGCCGAGATACAGGCCCACCAGCAGGAAGCCGGGGATCAGCGCGCCTGCGAACAGGTCTCCGACCGACACGACGAATGAGCCTGCAGACCCGGTCGCCTGGCTCGCCTGGCTGGCAGCGTTCGAGATCGCATCCGCGAGCAGGATCAGGACAATGGAGGGCGGGATGATCTGGCCCAGCGTGCCCGAGGCGGCAATCGTGCCGGTGGCAAGGCGCGGGTCGTAGCCTTGCCGGATCATGGTGGGCAGCGCGATCAGCGTCATGGTGATGACCGTCGCGCCGACAATGCCGGTCGAGGCGGCCAGAAGCGCGCCCACCAGCACGACGGCATAGCCGAGCCCGCCGCGTACCTTGCCGAGCAGGCGGCTGGCGATGTGGAGCAGATCTTCGGCGACGCGCGAGCGCTCCAGGATGACACCCATCAGCACGAACAGTGGCACCGCGATCAGCGTCTGGTTCTGCATGATGGAGCCGCCAAGGATGCGGCTGGGCAGGTTCCTGAGGAAGGCCTCGTCGAACACGCCGATGCCGATTCCGACCAGCGCGAACAGCAATGCGCCGCCGCCCAGCGTCAGGGCGACCTGATAGCCCGCCAGCAGCGCCAGCACGGCGCAGACGAACATGGATATGGCAAGGATGACCTCAAGCTCCATGCACGCCCCCATGCGGCTCTTCTTCGGGCATCTCGTCCAGCTTGCCGTTCAGGCGCAGGGCGGCCTTCAGCGCTTCCGACAAGCCCTGCGCCAGCATCAACACGGCAAAGGCTGGCAACAGCGTCTTGAACAGGAAGAGCAGGGGCAGGCCATCGGATTCGCGCGAGCCCTCGAACAGCGCCCAACTGCGCGCAAGCCCCTGTTCGGTCATCGCCAGCAAGCGGATGCAGATCGGGAACAGGAAGAGATAGATGCCGGCAAGTTCAACCCAGTTGCGCCCGCGCGCACCGAAGCGGGGCCGCAGGATGTCGACCCGGACATGCGCATCATCGCGCAGCGCCGAGGCCGAGCCGAGCATGAACATGGCCGCGAAGGCATAGATCACGATCTCGTTCAGCCAGGTGAAGGAGAGGCCAAAGGCGTAGCGTAGCAGCACGACCAGCAATTGCGCGCCGACCAGGATGATGGCGCTGGCAATGGCCCCGCCCAGGGCCCAGCTGGAAAGGGCGTCGATGCGCGCGATCAGCCATGTGGCAATCCGCTCGACCGGTTCGGGCCAGATCGTGATGACCAGCGGCAGTACGAGCAGCGGCGACAGGCCCAGGCCCAGCCATTTCAGCCATCCGCCAAGGGCGAGGAAGATTTCCGGTGACATATCCAGCCCGCCCCCGGCCTATTTGTTCGAATTGCGGGCGGCGTAATACGGCCCTTCGGACACGTCGGCCCAGCCGCGCATCAGTTTCAGGGACGCCTCGAAGCTCTCATAGATGCGCTTTTCGATGCCATCCCTGCCGGAGGCCGCGCGGACATCCCAGGCCGCCTCTGCCATGCGGCTGACGACCTCGTCCGGGTAGCTGCGCATCTGGACGCCATGCTCGCGTTTGAGCAGGTCCAGGTGGATGGCGTTCTGATAGGTGAATTCGCCGAGCGAGCTGTGGTTCACACTCTCGCACGCGGCCTTGATGATGGCTTGCTCGCCGGGGGTGAGCCCCTCCCAGACGCGGAGGTTCATGCCGACGGCAAGACTGGCACCCGGCTCGTGGAACCCCGGCCCATAGTAATAGGGCGCTTCCCGGTAGAAGCCGAGATAATAGTCATTCCACGGACCGACCCACTCGGTGGCGTCGATCGCGCCGGTCTGGAGGGATTGGTAGATCTCACCGCCGGGCAAGGCGACCGACGACCCGCCGAGCGCGCGCAGCACATCGCCGCCCTGGCCCGGAATGCGCATCTTGAGGCCGACAAGATCGTCCAGCGTGTTGATTTCCTTGCGGAACCAGCCGCCCATCTGAACGCCGGTGTTACCACCCGGG
>OJBY01001172.1_pt1 | contig 10708 bp, 9 predicted proteins | sample 1591731 | NCBI WGS metagenome assembly OJBY01 (sample SAMN05416837, study PRJEB24817) | seawater metagenome | isolation source: Sea water | place: Canada:Atlantic | collected 2013-07
CAATATCGGCATAAAGTGAACGTTTTTCAAGGAAAACTGCGCGTAATCCACGTTGTATGCGGTTAACCTTCAAAAGCGCCTAATCGCGCGCTTCTCTGGCCATCTCAGCACTGCGGTCTCGCGCTGCGCGCAAGGTTTTGATGATGAGCTGCGTCAGCGCTTCGTCTTCGTCGAGCACATCCATGCCCTTGCGCGTTACACCGCCGGGGCTGGCGACCATATCGGCAAGTCGGCCCGGCGTATGCTCTGAGCGCGCTGCCAAGGTGGCCGCGCCCTCCGTCATGGCAACCGCCAGTTCGCGCGCCTGATCTTCGGACAGACCTAGCCGCACAGCAGCCGCCCCCAGCGCGTCGATGAAGCGATAGACAAAAGCCGGCCCGCTGCCCGCAAGTGCGGTGACAAGGTCGAAACGGTCTTCCCCTACCCAAGCGGGCGTGCCGAGATGTTCGATAAAGGCATACAGCGCATCGCGGCCTGCATCGTCCAGCCCGCTTTCGGCCAATGCCACGGGCGATTTGCCCAGTGCGCAGGCCAGATTGGGCATGACCCGCACAACAGCTCCGGCTCGTGAGAACCGTTCGCGCAAAGTGTCCAGCTGGACCCCGGCCAGAACCGATAGAACGACCGTATCCGCCCCTGTAACGCCCTGGAGTGTCGGCGCAATGTCGCCAAGCATATAGGGCTTGAACCCCAGCAGCACGGCATCGAAATGCCGGCCTTCGGGAACTTCGCGCAGCAGTTCCACATCGCCCGGCACGTTTTCGCGCGTGGGAGTTACAACGGTGAAACGGGCTTTCGGCAAGCCGGCGGCGAGCCAGCCTTCAAGCATGGCACCTGCCATATTGCCGCAGCCGACGATCAATATCGATTCGTATGTCATCGGCGCGTGCTTACGCTTCTCCGGCCGCGTCGACCAGCGCAGCGTCGAGCGCCTCACGCGGGCCCTTGTCGCCCCACAGCAAGAACTGGAAGGCAGGATAGAACCGGTCACATTCCGACACGGCGGATTCTATAGCAAGCTGCGCCATATCGATGCTCAACATTCCGTCATCTCCCAGCATCAGGCCGTGACGGTAAAGCAGCATGCCGCCCTGCGTCCAGATATCGAAATGCCCCAGCCAAAGCTGTTCATTGATCATCGCCAGCAATTCATAAGCAGTAGTCCGCTTGTCATCACCGACGCGCACTTCGGGTAGGCACAGCAATTGCAGGACATGATCCTCCCGGCGCCAGATGGCGCGAAGTTGATATGTTGTCCAACTTCCTGGGATTTCGACAGAAACTTCGTCCTCGGACACATGTTGGTAGGCCCAGCCGCGCGCTTCAAACAGCGCGGCGAGCATTTCTACAGGAGCCGCATCATCGGCTTGTTCAAGCATGGCGCGATCGGTGTTCATCGAGTGCTGCAATCTGAAAATGTCATGGCATGCTTAATGCGATGGCAGCCATGTTTCGTGCAATCGGCCGGGCCGAAACGGTCGGGCAAAACTCATCTCACCTGTTTACAAGATGTGCACAAAACCTTCTCTGCCGAGGGTGAGCCCCATTGGCCCGCGCCGCGCGGGATCAGTCGATTTCACGCACTTCCTCGCCAGCAGAACTGGTAAAACGAAAGGCGCTGACGCCCTTTTCGGCCAGTTGCGTGACGAAATCCTGTGCCGCGCTCTGCGAATCGAAGGGGCCTGTGACAAGCCGGTTCGTCTGGTTCCACGGCGCGGTATAGGCTTCGCGATCATCCAGCAATCCTTCTGCATTGCGCACGATCCGCCTCCAATCGAAACGGAAAGCCGAAATATCCTGTCCCGTAGCAATTTGCACCCAATGGCGGCTTGGATGCGCGGGTGGAGGTGGCGGTGGAGCGGGCACCGGCTCCGGCCGCGCTGGCTCTATCGTGGTAACGTCCACCGCGCCCGCCGATGCAGCGACAGGCAATCCATCGCCCGGCAACACGAAATCCGCAAATTCCTGCGCGAGCGTGATTTGCTGGACAATTGGTGAAGCTTGGGTTGGTGCAGGTTGAGCCGATGCGGGTTCAGTCGCAGCCGTTGTGGTCAGGGTAGGTTGGGCCGCCTGCTGCGGTGGAGGTGTTGAAGCAACCTGCTGGACAACTTGCTTCGCAACCGCTTGTTGCACGGGTTCAGGCTCTGCCACCGAAAAGGACGGGCGCGCCTCTGGCTCAGGCGATACATTTGCAGGGGTCTGCGCCGGTGGTAATTCGCCCGTGCTTGCCTGCGCCAAGCTGTCCGTGCGACCAAGCGGAGGCCCGCGCGGCGTCAACCTGTCGCTCGCAGCAGCAGATGATGCGCCCCTTCGTGCGGCAGAACCTGAAACGGGCTGCACCGCGTCAGCTGCGTCCGCCTGCGCCAATGCGGTAATTTCCGCACTGTCCTGTCCGATCTGCGATGCGGCTGGAAAGCGACCAAGATTTGCAGCTGCCGCCTGCTGCGCAGAAGTCAGCCGCGGCATATAGCGCAGATAGGGTGCCAGCCGTCCTGAAATGCGGGCTGGCAACATTGTTTCAGCGATGGCGACAGCTTCTTCTTCGCGCCCCAATATAGCGAGCGCAAAGGCACGGCTGCGATAAGCGCTGCGGTCCTGTCGCTGCAATAATGGCAGCAGGGTCGTTTCTGATGCTGCTGCGTCGCCCGATATGGCGTAGGAAAGCGCGAGCCGCTGTGTCACTGCGTCATCGGCTTCGCGTGCAAGCGCCTGTCGATACAATCGCTGGGCGCGGGCATTATCGCCGACAAGATCATAGGCCAGTGCGCGATCCGCAGTGACCGCGCTAAGCGAAGCGCCAGCCGCATCGGCATTGTCGAACAGCTGGACCGCTGCAACGCCCTCGCCCCGCAGTAACGCCACCCGTGCCAGTGCGGCAAGCATCCGGCCATCTTCGGGATCTCTATTCTGTGCCCGGCGGAGGAATGCCAGCGCCGCGTCCACGTCGCCAAGTTCAAGCGATGCAATCCCCGCATCGACCAGCGCTCGAAGATTATCCGGATTTCGCGACAAGCGGCGCAAGGCACCGCTCAAATCTTCCGACGCAGGATTAGGGAGTTGCTGTACAACTTCCTGTGCTGAAACAGGCATATGATGGAAAGGCACCACCAGCGCCGCCAATGCGACAGCGGCAAATGGAGCAGAAGCGATACGGACAGGAAGGCGCGACCAGTTCATTGATCGCGCCCTATACCTGCCTGGCTGAACCGGGCGAGAATGAATGCGTTGCCCGGTGCGAATTACTGGTTGTTCTGACGTCCGAGGAAGCGTGGAATACGCATTGCACCACCATCATCATCGTCGTCATCATCCTCGTCGCTATCACCATCACTACCTTTGCCCTGGCGGGAAAGGTTGGCCATGCGTTCAAACAGTGTGCTGCCCGAAGAGGGCACCGCAGCGGGGGCAGGCGCAGCCTCTGCTGAGCCGGCAGCCTCGCCAGCATCACCATCACCATCACCATCACCCTCGTCACGGGAACTGGCCGCACCAAGCATGCGAGCACGCCTGCCACCAGTACCCGGCTCCACAATATCTTCCGGCTCTTCAACACGACTTGCGTCGAGCAAAAGTTCATCATTGCCATCATCCGGGTCAATCTCGGTTTGCTCTCCGGCCCCCGACGTGGATTCATCATTGGCTTCGGCATCGGCAGTGAGATTGAAAGTTCCGTCCGAACTGTCTTCTGCATTGCCGGGCGCATAGCCATCATCGGACTGACGGCCAAAACCGCTGTCATCACTTGCCTCGGTCAGCGAATCCTCATGCTGATTGCCTTCACCGCCGGAAAAGTCGGGCTCGCCTTCATCCCCGACCTCTTCCATCGTGCCCAGATCGAGCGAATCATCGTCGGCATCGTCATTCGACAAATCGTCTTCTGCGGGAATGGGAATGGCCGGCCGCGAGGGGCCGCGCGCAGACGACAGGTCCAGCGGACGCGACGTTTCGCTGGGATATTCAGCCGATTGGTCAATCCCTGTCGCCACGACAGAAACGCGGATTTTGCCGTCCAGATCTGGATTGAAGGCGCTGCCCCAGATGATGTTGGCTTCGGGGTCAACCAGTTCGCGAATGTGATTGGCGGCCTCGTCCACCTCGAGCAGCTTCATGTCTTCACCCCCGATGATGGAGATGATGACACCCTTGGCGCCCTGCATGGATACGCCATCAAGCAGCGGATTGGCGATGGCCCGTTCAGCAGCTTCGAGGGCGCGGTTGTCGCCATCGCCTTCGCCGGTGCCCATCATTGCCTTGCCCATTTCACCCATGACAGAACGCACGTCGGCAAAATCGAGATTGATGAGGCCCGGCATTACCATCAGATCGGTAATCGAACGGACGCCCTGTTGCAGGACTTCGTCCGCCAGCAGGAAGGCTTCCTTGAAAGTGGTATCGGCCTTGGCCACCAGAAACAAATTCTGGTTGGGGATCACGATCAGCGTATCGACGTTCTTTTGCAGCTCGTCGATGCCGTTTTCGGCAGAGCGCATGCGGCGCGTGCCTTCGAACAGGAATGGCTTTGTCACCACGCCCACAGTCAGGATACCCTTGTCACGGGCGACCTTGGCGATGACGGGCGCAGCGCCCGTTCCGGTGCCACCGCCCATGCCAGCTGCAATGAAGACCATGTTCACGCCTTCCAGCGCGCGTTCGATATCTTCTGTGGTTTCTTCAGCTGCCGCGCGGCCAACTTCGGGTCGCGAGCCTGCACCAAGGCCCTGTGTAATATCAGGGCCAAGCTGGATGCGATGTTCTGCCGTAGCGGTGTTGAGCGCCTGCGCATCGGTATTGGCGACGATGAAATCGACACCTTCGATCTCGGATTCGATCATGTTTGCAATGGCGTTGCCGCCCGCGCCGCCCACGCCGATAACAGTGATGCGCGGGCGCAATTCTTCCACGGAAGGCGGGCCGATATTAATACTCATTGTAGTGTTCTCCCGGGGAGAGCTTGCAGTTCATTCGATGGCCACCTTGCCACAAAGCGAATCGCGGGGTGAATAGGCTTACAATAGTTTCCACAGATGAAGTGACGATCAAAAATATTCCTTCATCGCGGTCCAGACGCGCAACAGCGTTGCAACAGGACCAAAAGAGGTCGTGTGGGTGAAGCGCGATCCGACCGAGCGGATGTCGATCGGGTCTTCTGCGGCATAAAGCACCAGCCCCGCCAAGGTGGCAAAACCGGGAGCAGAATGGGCTTCTGGCAGGCCCTTGAGCGCCAATGGCTTGCCAATGCGGACCGGCACACCAAGGGTGCTCTGCGCATAATCGGCAAGACCCGCCAACTCCGCGCCGCCACCGGTAACCACAACTTGCCGCGCGCGTGAACCCGGCTTGCCGCCGGCAAAGCCCATCGCTTCAAGAGCCTTGCCCACTTCACGCATCATCAAATCCAGTTCGCCAGTAATCACGCCGATCAATTCGGCACGCGGCACCTGGTTCCGGTCATCCGCCCCGCGCGCCACAGGCCCGCGCCCTTCTTCGCCCGGCGCGGTAACGGGGATCATTTCACGGTGATCCGTCGGGCTGGAAATGGCTGAACCATTGACGCATTTGAGCCTTTCAGCCTGGAACCGGCGAATGGAAAAGGCAGAGGCAATCGCATCGGTAATGTCATTGGAACCGCGCGCAATCGCGGTCAGTCCGACAAGCATCCCGCCAGCATAGACCGAGACATTGGTGACTTCGCCGCCAAATTCCACCATCGCCACGCCCAGATCGCGTTCCTCTGCCGTAAGGCAGGCAAAACCTGCAGCCAGCGGAGATGCCACGACACCCTCGACATTGAAATGGGCGTTTTGCACCGCTTCTGTAACATTGCGCACCGGGGCGCCGTCAGCCAGCATAACGTGGATATCGACACCCAGCCGCTCGGCATGAAGGCCTTTGGGATTGGCCACGCCATGCGCGCCATCAAGAAAATAGCAGGCGGGTTGTGCATGCAGGACAGAGCGGCCGTCAGGTTCCAGCGCATCGCGCGCCGCAAGCAGCAGCGCCTCGATATCCTCGTCCTCTATCCGACGCCCCCCAATAGGAATTTCGACAGGACGGATTTCGCTCGTCAGTCCAGCGCCCGAACATCCGATCCAGACGTTTTCCACGGTCATGCCAGCAAATTTTTCTGCGCGGTCCAGCGCATCGCGCACCGCGTGGGTGGCTGCCGCCATATCGACCACGAAGCCGCGCGATATGCCTTGGCTGGCGCGATGACTGCTACCGATAACCTGAACTTCGCCGTTTTCCATCAATGCAGCGATCATCGCCGACACGCGAAATGATCCGATATTCACCGCACCAATATGGCGCACCACATGTTCCTGCCCCGCCATCAGCTGTCTTCCCCCAATGCCAATTCCTGCTGCTGCGCACGGCCCGGCACATTCATATACATGCGCGGCGCATTGCGCATATCGAATGACACTGCCTGCCCACCGATCAGACGATGGACGCCATCCGCCTGCGCAAACCTGATGAGCGCAGCAGCCGATCTTTCCTTGCCTTCGGGCAGCGCCAACCGCTGATCGGTCACGAATGTGAGGTTCCAGCGCCGGTTGCCGACCCATTCTGCGGCCTTCACCTGCGCCTGCAAGGCGGGTGCGGCATCAAGCAGAGAGGTTAAATCTTCTACACGGTCCTGTGCGCCCGGCCCTTCGATCAGCAAATAATCTTCTGCTCCATCGCGACCGATCGGTTCCAGTTCAACGCCTGTAGGATCAATCAGCATCAGCCTGTCTGGACGGCGCAATACGGCGTGCGGTTCTCGCTCTATGATATCAACGATCAGCGTGGATGGCAGCTGGCGGGACACGCGGGCATCCTTCACCCAGGGCTGCAACAGCAGTTCTTCGCGCAGCCCATCCAGATCAACGCGGGTCATTGCCAGATCGTGCTGGCCGAAAGCGCGTTCGTAAACGGTCATTTCATTCATGCGCTGCGTGCCTGTCACCTGCACGTTGGCAACTTGGAAACCGGCATTGGATGCGATTTGTGCAAACCGGTCAGATGCCATCGCGGTCGCACCGGTTATGCTGGCGATAAACAACGCCAATGCCACGCCTGCTGCCAGGATCAGGAAGGTAAAGGCCTTGTGCAATTGATCTTCGGTGAAAGGCAGCATGCCAAGGACGCGCCAGATCAGCGATTGTCCCTTGTTACGCGCCGATTGGACGCGCCTGCTGTTACCCTGCGCGCGGGCCTGCCGCCGCACACCCTTGGTCTTGCGGGTGACGGTGCGCGCCATCAGACTGCCCCCGATCCGCTAGGCAGCTTGCCAAAGTGATGCAGCGCCTCTTCCACGATCAGTTCGCACAAATCGGGATAGGCGATATCGCAATAGCGCGCCTGTTCGGGCACCAGGCTAAGCGGGGTCATGCCCGGCTGGGTGTTGGTTTCAAGCACGAACAAGCCATCCTCGCCGCGCTCGTCATCCCAGCGGAAATCTGTCCGGCTAGTGCCGCGACAGCCCAGTGTGCAATGTGCATCTTCGGCATAGCGGCGGCACAATGCGGCAATGTTTTCAGGAATCTCGGCGGGAAAGACGTGCGTGGTCTGCCCTTCGGTATATTTATGTTCAAAATCGTAAAAACCTGACGCGATGATCAGTTCTGTCACACCCAGCGCGCGGGCCTTGCCGCCTTCATCAATGACAGCCGTCGTCAATTCGCGGCCACGGATATAAGGTTCTGCCAGCAGGCTTTCAAAATCCTGCCAAGGGCCCTTGGCCTGCGCACTGATGGGATTGCCGTAATTGCCTTCATCGGTAACGATGGCAACGCCCACGCTGCTGCCTTCATTCACGGGTTTGAGGACATAGGGCCGCGCGATGGGATCAGCCTTGAACAGCTCTGTGCTTTTCACCACCCGTCCACCGGGCATGGGGATGCCGTGCGGGACAAGCGCCTGCTTGGTCAATTCCTTGTCAATGGCGACGACCGAGGTCGCCAGACCCGAATGCGTATATGGCACGCCCATGAGATCGAGCATGCCCTGAACCGTGCCATCTTCGCCCGGAACGCCGTGCAGAGCATTGAACACGACATCGGGCGCAGCGGCGGCGATCCTTGCCGCGACGTCGCGATCCATATCGAGTCGTGTGACCGTGTGGCCCGCGCTTTCCAGTGCATCGGCCACGCCATTGCCTGACATGAGCGAGACTTCCCGTTCATTTGCCCAGCCGCCCATCAGGACGAGGATATGCAGGGGTTGCAGACGGGCCATCAGGGGCGGCCCACCCGCTTGATTTCCCATTCCAGCGCCATACCGGTTTTCTCAGCCACGCGGCGGCGCACTTCTTCGCCCAGCCCTTCTATATCCGAACTGGTCGCCTCACCGGTATTGATCAGGAAGTTGCAGTGCTTTTCACTTACCTGCGCTCCGCCCAGGGTGAGGCCCCTGCAACCGGCCTCGTCAACCAGCTTCCACGCCTTATTGCCTTCAGGGTTCTTGAAGGTCGATCCGCCTGTTTTGGTGCGCAAAGGCTGCGAATTTTCGCGCTCTTCGGCGATACGGTCCATTTCCGTGCCGATTTCCTTCGGATCGCCTGCGACGCCCTTGAATCGCGCTGCCACGACGATAGCACCATCGGTCAGGCGCGAATGGCGGTAGGAATAATCCAGATCGCAAGCAGGAATGGTGACATATGTGCCATCGGGCATCACCACGTCGCAATCAACGAGAATGTCGGCCACTTCGCGGCCATAGGCACCGCCATTCATGCGGACAAAACCGCCCACGGTGCCGGGGATGCCGCGAAGGAATTCCAGGCCAGCAATGCCGACATCGCGCGCGTTCGACGCAACCAGAATGCCTGGCGCACCGCCGCCGCATTCGATCACGTGATCGCGCTTCACCTCTATGCTTGAAAAGGCCTTGCCCAACCGCACGACCACACCCGGAACGCCGCCATCACGAATAATGAGATTGGAACCAAGCCCCAGCGCCATTACCGGCGTACCTCTTTCAAGGCTGGACAGGAATGCGGTAAGATCTTCAATATCGGCGGGTTCGAATAACCAGTCCGCCGCGCCGCCGCTCTTGAACCAAACCAGCTTGGCAAGCGAGGCATCCTTCTTGAGATCGCCGCGAATGCCGCCCAGGACGACCTCGCCTACGCCCGGCTCTTCATGCGAGCCGGGGGCTTGCCCGCTATACAGATTGTCGCCCGGTTGAATTGACATGATTACGCCTGCGCCTCCGCGGTTCGCCGCTCTGCAACATCGGCGGCGAGACCGGCTGCCCATTTCGTGATGTCGCCCGCCCCAAGGCACACGACCATGTCGCCCGGCGCAAGCTCGCCTGCCAGCTTTTCCGCAAGATCCGCGGGATTGGTCACAGCCTCTGCATGGCGATGGCCGCGCGCCTTGAGACCCGCAACCAGCGTATGTTCGTCAACACCCGCTATCGGCTCTTCCCCCGCAGGATAGACGGGCGCAGCATAGATAAGATCCGCATCGCTGAATGCGCCCTGAAAATCCTCAAGCAAATCGCGCAGGCGGGTAAAGCGATGCGGCTGCGCGACGGCAACCACGCGCCCGCTTGCCGCATCGCGCGCCGCTGAAAGCACGGCGCGAATTTCAACCGGATGGTGCGCATAATCGTCGATCACGCGAATGTCCGGCGCGATTGTGCCAGTGTGGGTGAAGCGCCGCCGCACGCCGCCAAACTTGCTGAAACCGGTGCGGATAGTGTCAGGCGCGCAACCCATTTCCAGCGCCACGGCGATCGCAGCGCAGGCGTTCTGCACATTATGCCTGCCAGGCATGGGCAGTTTGATGCCGTCGATCCGCGTTTCATTGCCATCCCTGCCCGTCTGCACCACGTCGAACCGGGTGACACCGCCATCAGGGGCGACGTTTTCGGCACGCACATCGGCATGGGAGGAAAAGCCATAGGTGATCACTCGCCTGTCACGCACCTTGGCGATGACATTGCGCACTTCATCATGATCGAGGCACAGCACAGCCGCGCCATAGAAAGGCACGTTCTCGATAAACTGGACGAATGCATCCTTTACAGCGTCAAAACTGCCGTAATGATCGAGATGTTCGGGATCGATATTGGTGACGACCGCAATCGTGCCATCCAGCCGCAGAAAGCTGCCGTCGCTTTCATCGGCCTCCACCACCATCCAGTCACTATCGCCCAGCCGCGCGTTGGAGCCGTAGCTTTCAATGATCCCGCCATTGATGACGGTTGGATCAATGCCGCCTGCATCAAGCAGCGCAGCGACCATGCTGGTGGTCGTCGTCTTGCCATGCGTGCCCGCCACCGCGACGGTGCGTTTCAGCCTCATCAGCTCCGCCAGCATTTCAGCCCGGCGCACCACGGGGACACGCGCTTCAAGCGCAGCGGCCACTTCGGGATTTGTGCGTTTAACCGCGGTGGATGTGACCACCACGGCAGCATCGCCCAGATTGGCCGCATCATGCCCGATGGAAACGGCAATGCCCGTTTCGCGCAAGGCCTGCACCCGCGCGCTTTCTGCCAGATCACTTCCCTGCACACGGTAGCCAAGATTGTGCATGACTTCGGCAATCCCTGACATGCCTATGCCGCCAATGCCAACGAAATGGATCGTCCCGATATCGGTGCCGATTGCCTTCATCGGCCCATGCCCGGCGTCGCTGTGGCCTTTGCCGTTGCACTTGCCGATTTTTCGCGTTCGCCCACGCGGATCTGTCTCTTATACACATCTCCGAGCCCACGA
>OJBY01001175.1_pt1 | contig 10700 bp, 8 predicted proteins | sample 1591731 | NCBI WGS metagenome assembly OJBY01 (sample SAMN05416837, study PRJEB24817) | seawater metagenome | isolation source: Sea water | place: Canada:Atlantic | collected 2013-07
ACGAGATCATGCCTAGTCTCGTGGGCTCGGAGATGTGTATAAGAGACAGGTGCGCAGGAACCGGCTGGAGACATCGACGAACCGGGCGAGGGCGGCGATACGGACGAACCCGGCAAGGGCGGCGATACCGTGGAGCCGGGAAAAGGCGGCGATGAATTCCCCGATGGGCGCGAGGATTTTGACGAGCCGGGGCAAAGCCCTTCGGAATTACCGTCGCAGCCACCGCCGGACCTGCCGAACCTCCCGCCGGATTGATTTTTGCGTCCGCAGGGCTAGGGGCTGTCAGCCATGAGCGAAGAAACCAGCAACGACACCCCGCCCGATCATCTTTCGATCGACCCGCGCAGCGAACATTTCGATGCCGACAAGCTGCAACGCGGCGTCGGGATCAAGTTCAAGGACAGGCAGCGCACCGATATCGAGGAATATTGTATTTCCGAAGGCTGGGTTCGCGTGCAGGCAGGCAAGACGGTCGACCGCAAGGGCCGCCCCCTGACGATCAAATTGAACGGCCCTGTGGAAGCCTGGTACGAAGACCTTGGTGAAAACCCGCCAATCGCCAGGGCGAACTGAACACCCCCCTTTTTCTCCGATTTGACAAGATAAAGGGCCACCGCCTTACAGGCAGTGGCCCTTTTCTTTTGGTCAGACCACCGGACTGTTGGGATCGTCCGCGATCTCTTCGGGATGCGGCGTCGTCAATCTCAGGATGATGTAGCCCATCAGTGCCGATATCAGCGAGCCGGTGAGGATGCCGATCTTCGCCTCATCACGCAGGAACCGCGCCGCTTCTCCAGATCCGGGGAAGGCGAGTTCGCCGATGAACAGGCTCATCGTGAAGCCGATGCCGCACAGGATCGAGACGCCCCATACCTCAGGCCAGGAACATCCCGGCGGCATCTTCACGATGCCTAGCTTAACCGATGCCCACACGGTGCTGAATATGCCCACCTGCTTCCCGATCACGAGACCGGCGGCAATGGCCAGCGGCAGCGGATCGAGCAGGTTTTCAAGGCCCAGCCCTTCCATGCTGACACCGGCATTTGCAAAACCGAAAATGGGCACGACCAGGTAGGCGCTCCACGGCACGAGCGAATGCTCAACATTTTCGAGCATCGAGTAGCCGTCCTTCGTTTGCAACGGGATGGTGAAGGCAGCCAGCACGCCGGCAATCGTTGCGTGGACGCCGGAGTTCAGCACGCAGTACCACAGCACGATGGTGCCGATGACGAACAGTGAAAGGTGGCGCACCTTGGCACGGTTCATCGCCAGCATCACGAGGAAGACACCCAGCGAGATCAGCAGCCACATGATCTTCGGGTCGCTGTAGAAGATGGCGATGATGGCAACCGCGCCGATATCGTCCACGATGGCAACGGTCAGCAGGAACAGGCGCAATGATTTGGGCACGCGGGTTCCCAACAGGCCGATCACGCCCATGGCAAAGGCGATATCGGTCGCCGCCGGGATCGCCATGCCATTCCTGTATTCGGCCACTCCGCCAGTAACGAGCAGGAAGACCCCGATGGGCGCTGCCATGCCCGCTGCTGCTGCAAGGATGGGAAGGGTGCGCTGCTTGGGATCGGATAGATTTCCACAGATCAGTTCGCGCTTCACTTCCAGGCCGACCACGAAGAAGAAGATCACCATCAACCCGTCGTTGATCCACAGGTGTAGCGTGTTCAGGTAGAAAGTGTTCTTGGGCCAGAGATAGCCGTTGAACAGGTCGAAATAAGCAGGCGCTACGCCTGAATTGGCCACCACCAGTGCCACAACGGCCACGGCGATAAGCAAAATGCCCTCGAAAGCGTCGGCCTTGAACAGGGCCTTGAAGTTGCGGACGGCGGATCTGATGATGTTGGGTTCTGACATGGCAAAAGCCCTTCTCCAATATCGACGGTTTATGCAAGCCTGCAAAATGGCCGTGTCCGTGGTCCGCGAGGACTTATTGCCTTTTGCGCCGCAAAGTTTATCCACCAGTGCAAATACTTATCGACGGGGCGTGGGGATGGGCGATAACGCCGCGATGGTGCTGCACTGGCTGGCACTGATCGAACATGAGTTGCTGCTGTTTGCAGGTTTTTTCTTCCTGCTCGGCGCGCTCGATGAACTGTCGATGGATTTCACCTGGTTTTGGCTGCGTCTCACAGGGCGTGCGCATACGCCTGTCATCAGCCGACGCGATATCCGTCACAGGCAGCTGTCCGGCCGCGCTGCAGTGCTGGTGCCGACATGGCAGGAGGCGCGGGTTATTGCCGATACGCTGACCCACGCACTGTCCGTCTGGCCGCAGGACAATTTGCGCATTTACGTTGGCGTCTATCGCAATGATCCCGAAACGCTGGAAGCGGCCGCTCGCGCGGCGCAGGGCGATAGGCGCGTGCGTATTGTCGTGCACGACCGTGACGGTCCATCCACCAAGGCGGACTGCCTGAATTGTCTGTACGTGGCGATGCAGCAGGACGAACTGCGCGAGGGGCGCAAAGCACGCATGGTGCTGCTGCACGATGCGGAAGACATGGTGGACGCAGCCGCGCTTTCCTTGCTGGATCACGCGATAGGCAAGGCCCAGTTCGTGCAGCTTCCGGTTTTGCCCATGCCACGGGGAGATGCGCGCTGGATTGGAAGCCACTATTGCGAGGAATTTGCCGAAGCCCATGGCAAGTCGATGGTGGTTCGCAATGCCCTGGGCACAAGCCTGCCTGCTGCCGGTGTCGGTTGCGCGTTCGAACGGCGCATCCTTTCCGATATAGCGCAAAGGTCCGGTCGCAATATTCCGTTCGACGAGGATTCGCTGACGGAAGATTACGAACTCGGCATCAAGGTGGCGGCGATGGGCGGTACCTCGCGTTTCCTGCGGGTGCGTGGGGGAGACGGGCACCTGGTTGCGACCCGCGCCTATTTTCCGGACCAGCTTGGCCACGCCGTTCGCCAGAAAGCCCGCTGGATGCACGGCATCGCCTTGCAGGGGTGGGATCGGCTCGGCTGGACGGGCGGACCCGGCGAATGGTGGATGCGCCTGCGCGATCGTCGCGGTCCGCTCTCCGCTGTCGTGCTGTTCACAGGTTATACGCTGATGGTGCTGGCCCTGCTGCTGGCCGGAATGAAAGCCGGCGGCCTCGCCGTACCCTGGCAACCCAGCGGATTGCTGACGGCGCTGCTGGCCTTCAATCTAGCCAGCTTCGCATGGCGCGCTTTCATGCGGTTCAACTTTACCAAGGCCGAGTATGGCTGGCGGGAAGGGCTTCGCGCGGTCCTGCGGATTCCAGTGGCCAATGTTATCAGCATCATGGCAGGATATCGCGCGCTATTCGCCTATGGCAGGTCATTGCGCGGTGAAGCGCTGCAGTGGGAGAAGACTGCACATGATATCCATCCCGCGCGCGCAGTTGTGGTTGAACCGGCGCAATGAAGGCTGGCAAGTCCGGCAGTCGCGGTTGGCCGCTCGTGTCTTTGGGCCTCGTGCTCGGCGGCTGGGTTCTGCTGCGCGCGGCACTGTGGGAGGCGCCGTTCCCGCCGGTGATCGCGGCCATCGCGGAAGAAGTGCAGGGTTCGCCTTCGTCCGCTGGCGAGACAGCCGTAAACGGGCAGCCCGGTCCGGCATTGGTGAGCGATGCTTCGTCGGCGTTGCAACTGATGCCGCATGACCATGATCCGCTGGCGCGTCCGGGCTTCGATAGTCTGTCGGCGCGGGGTGGTTCTGCCGACGGTCCTGCTGGCTCCGGCGGTACGGAGCGAATCGCCACCCCTGCGGCGCAGTTGATCGGTGCATCGGGCGGCGATAAACAGCGTGAGCGGCAGACGGCGCTACGCTCCGGTGTCACACCGATCGCGCCGGGCGTAACGAATGCACCCGAAGCGACGAGCGAATTGGCGCAAGGCCCCGGCACCAGACGATGGTCGGGCGATTTCTGGGCGCTCTGGCGAGAGGATACGACCACTGCCCTGACGTCAGGCCGGCCCAGCTATGGGCGCAGCCAGGCAGGCGCGATCCTGCGCTACCACCTCGATCCTCCAAGCGACCTCGCGCCGCGATTGTACCTTCGCGCGACCCGCGCATTGGAGGGCGAACGCGAAACCGACCTGGCGATGGGCGCATCGGCGCGCCCGATACCTGCCGTCCCCGTGCGCCTTGCAGCAGAAGCGCGGGTAAGCGAAACCGACAGGGGCACTGAAATGCGCGGCGCCGTGTATGCGGTTACCGAACTGCCTCCGGTTGCGCTTCCCGCAGGACTGACGGCGGAGGCCTATGTGCAGGGTGGCTACGTGACGGGTGAGTTTGCGACGCCTTTTGTTGACGGACAGGCGCGGGTGACGCGCGAACTGGCTGGAACGCAGGATTTGCGGCTCATGGCAGGCGCCGCCGCCTGGGGCGGGGCGCAGGACGATGCGCAGCGGCTGGATATCGGACCCAGCGTGGGAGTCGGCTTTCGCATCGGTCGTGCACGCGGAAGGGTAGCGGCAGACTATCGCATTCGTATCGCCGGCGATGCAGAGCCATCTAGTGGCCCTGCGCTCACACTCACGGCAGGATTTTAGGCAAAGCACGCATTCAACTTCAATCGACCGCGCCTTTGCACTAGGCGCAAGTCATGGATGTCTATCTCCCCATTGCCAATCTTGCTGTCGACGGTCTCGTGATTGTCGCGCTGGGCGTGGCGACGGGCATTCTCTCCGGCGTTTTCGGAGTCGGTGGCGGCTTTCTCACTACGCCGCTGCTGATCTTCTACGGCATACCGCCCACGGTTGCCGCCGCATCAGCTGCAACGCAGGTGACGGGCGCCAGCGTATCGGGTGTGTTCGCCCACAGTCGCAAGCAGGGCGTGGATTACCAGATGGGCGCCGTCACCGTGGCGGGCGGCATGATAGGCGCGTTGCTGGGGGCGGTGATATTCAACCTGCTGCGTTCGGCGGGCCAGATCGATGTGGTGATCAACGTGCTGTATGTGGTGATGTTGGGCGCGATAGGTGGTTTGATGGCGCGCGAAAGTATCGATGCGCTACGTAACAGAGCTACTAAGTCCGGCCAGCATCCGGCGAAACGGCGCCACCACCCGATGATCGCCAGCTTGCCCTATCGCTGGCGCTTCTACCGCTCCGGCTTGTATATATCGCCGCTGGGGCCGCTGATACTGGGTTTGGTGGTTGGCATCCTGACCATGTTGATGGGCGTTGGCGGCGGGTTTTTCATGGTACCTGCCATGCTCTATATCCTCGGCATGAGCGCCAAGGTCGTTGTTGGCACCAGCCTGTTCAACGTCCTTTTCATCACCATGTTGGTGACGATGGTGCATGCCTTCACCACCCGCGCGGTCGATATCGTGCTGGCGGGCCTGCTCCTGGTCGGCTCCGTAACCGGAGCGCAACTGGGCACCAAGATCGCCAGCTTTGCCAAGCCCGAGCATCTGCGGCTGGTGCTGGCCATGGTCGTGCTGGCCATTGCCATGCGCATGGCGTTCAACCTCGGCGTGCGGCCTGACGAGGTCTATACGGTGGTGCCGCTATGAGGTGGCTTGTCACCCTCCTGCTGGCTCTCGCTATCGCCCCGGCTGCGCTTTCCTCGGTTGCGATGGCGCAGGATCGCGATCCGATACTGGTGCCCGAAATCTCGCAGCACGATATCGTCCTCCGCCAGGGCTTCACCGGCGCGACCCTGCTGCTTTACGGTGCGGTCCTCAATCCCGACGATCGTGATATCGAGTATGATATCGTGGTTGTGCTGAAAGGCCCGACGCAGCCCATCCAGGTGCGAGAGAAGGAACGGGTCTTCGGAATCTGGATCAATTCCGAAACGACCTCCTATCGCTCCGTCCCTTCTTTCTACGCCATGGCCAGTTCGCGCCCGGTGCTCGATATCGTGGATGAGCGGACCGCAGCCATTTACGAACTGGGCCTGAGTTATCTGCAGCTATCTCCGTCGGGCTCGATCAATCCTGTCGAACAGCGGCGTTTTTCGGAAGGCCTGGTCGACCTGCGGCAGCGCCAGGGGCTTTACGCACAGTATGACGAGGGCGTGCATATTTCCGAAGGCGTCCTGTACCGCGCGGATATTCCCATCCCATCCAATGTGATTTCCGGGCGCTACGTGGCTGAAACCTTCGCCATCACCGATGGCCGCGTAATTTCCTCCGCCACTTCGGAAGTGCAGGTTTTCAAGGAAGGGTTCGAACTGGGTGTGGAGGAAGCGGCGAACGACTATTCCTTTTTCTACGGGTTGTTCGCGGTTGGCCTCTCGGTATTCATGGGCTGGGCCGCAGGCAGGCTGTTCGCCATGGTCTGATGGACTTGATGAGGTTGCCCCGCGCGCAATTTATGCGATTTTAACCTCGTCTGGCTATCGCAGGCCAGTATCAACCTGGCTGCGAGAAACCCTTATCATGAACGAAATGCCCGGACGACTGTCGAGCTTCAACTCCGTTCCCGCCGCGGGTGCGGGCATGCAGCGAGAGCCGCAGCAAACCCAACCGGCATCACAACCAGCGCCTGCGCCGCAGCCCAAAGCCGACCATGCCGATGACGAAGCGGCGGACCTTGCCCGCCAGCCCATCGGCGTGGTGCTGGATGTCGCAGGTTCGGGATCGCAGATCGCGCTGGACCTGGAGCGGTTGAACGAATGCATGGATCACGATGATCCTTCGATCGCGCTGGCAGGCCAGGTGGGCAGCCAGATCAAGATCCGCACCCGCGACGGCTGGCTGCTGGCCTCGGTACGCAACCAGAAGCAGGATCGCCGCGGGGCAGGCAATTCTGTGGTCGCCAATATCGATTTCATGGGCGAGGGCATGGAAGAGAAGCTTACCGGCAAGATCCACAGCTTCCGCCGCGGTGTTACCCGCTATCCAATTCCCGGCGCGCTGGTCTATCCTGCAACGACAGAGGATTTGCGCCAGATCTATTCCAGCGACGGTCGCAGCGCCATCCAGATCGGCACCGTCTATCCCACCAGCGACATTCGGGCAGGCATGTATATCGATGCCATGCTGGGCAAGCATTTCGCCCTGCTCGGCTCCACCGGCACGGGTAAATCCACCAGCGCCGCGCTGATTTTGCACCGCATTTGCGAGGCTGCGCCGCAGGGCCACGTCTTGATGATCGATCCGCACGGTGAATATTCCGCCGCGTTCAAGAACTACGGGATGATTTTCGACGTATCCAACCTGCAAATGCCCTACTGGCTGATGAACTTCGAGGAGCATTGCGAAGTACTGCTGAAGAGCAGCGGCAACGATCTGCAGAACGACAAGGATATCCTCGCCAAGTGCCTGCTGGCTGCGCGTAGCAAGAACCGGCTGGCACAGAGCATGGGCAAGATCACCGTCGATTCGCCCATTCCCTACCTGCTCTCCGACCTCACCAATTTCGTGCAGGACGAGATGGGCAAGCTGGACAAGGCGACCAACACCGCGCCCTACATGCGGATCAAGACCAAGATCGAGGAACTGAAGGCCGATCCGCGCTACCAGTTCATGTTCTCCGGCATGCTGGTGGGCGATACGATGGGCGATTTTCTGTCCAAGATCTTCCGCATGCCGGGCGGCGGAAAGCCGATTTCCATTGTCGACGTATCGGGCGTGCCATCCGATATCACCAGCACAGTGGTAGCCGTGCTTAGCCGCCTTGTGTTTGACTTTGCCATCTGGGGCCGCAACGAGAAGACCCATCCGATCCTCCTCGTCTGCGAAGAAGCGCACCGCTACGTGCCCAGCGAGAAGAATGCCGATGGCAATTCGGTGGGCAGGGTGCTGTCGCGTATCGCCAAGGAAGGTCGTAAGTACGGCATCTCGCTTGGCCTGATCACGCAGCGCCCGTCCGACCTTGCAGAAGGCGTGCTGTCGCAATGCGGTACGATCATCTCGATGCGCCTCAACAACGACCGGGATCAGGCTTTCGTGAAAGCCGCCATGCCCGAAGGCGCGCGCGGCTTCCTCGATTCCATCCCGGCATTGCGCAATCGCGAATGCATTATCTGCGGCGAGGGTGTGTCGATTCCGATCCGTGTCTCCTTCGATAACCTGGAAGAAGCGAAACGGCCTGCGTCCGAAGACCCGAGCTTCGTCGAGCTATGGAACGAGGGCGGCGGCGAGGAAGACGCCGTTTATCGCACCGTGCAACGCTGGCGCGCGCAGGGGACTTGATTTGCTTTTCGAAGCCGCCTCCGCGGCTTCGTCCTCGCTAGTCGCGCAGCAAGCTGCGCCCGCTGCGGGCGGCCAATAGGCCTTGCGGTCCGCTGAGCGCGGACCGTTTCCCGTGTTTTTTGCGGAGCTGGCATTTGTTCGGTCGCGCCAGCGACCGCAAGCGCGAATGCGCGCCCGAGCTTTTGCGAGGTGAGCCAAGCAGCGCGAACGCGCTGCGCCCGGCGCTTGAGGGCCAAACAGATCACGTCCCCCGTGTGTCACCGAACAGATGGATGTGCAGGCGGTCCGAAAGGCGCAATCCGTGTTTCAAACAAAGCGGTACCAGCCATTCCATGCGGCTGCGCAGGGTCTCGCTATCGGTCCCCTCGGGCATCAGGAAGATGCGGCTGGCGGGGATCAGGTGAGTGTTGGCCAAGCCAAGCACTTCCTCTATATCTGACGGCTGGGCCAGAACGAATTTGAAGAAGGCACGCTCATCGGTCGCCCAGCGGTCCAGCATCTCGGGCTTCAGCGCCAGTTCCGCCGGATTGCCGCTATGTGCCAGCTTGGGGCTGACGTTGTACTGATCAACCCGCACATCCAGCCGTGCAGGAGGCTCGACCGTGCCGTTGGTTTCGATCTCGACCTGCATATCGGGCAGGTATTCCAGCATTTCGGCCAGCTTGCCGCCCTGCATCAGCGGCTCACCGCCCGTGATGACAAGGCGGTTCTGACCTGTCGCAGCAACCAGCGCAGCAACGTCGGCCTCGTCCAGCTCGATCTGGTTGGGCCTGCGTTCGTATGTCGTATCGTCACGATGCGGGCGATTGTCGCCTTCGAAATGCCAGGTGTAGGCCGTATCGCACCACAGGCAGGCAAGGTTGCAACGTGACAGGCGCAGGAAGACGACGGGCATTCCGGCAGACGGCCCTTCACCCTGCACACTGGCGAAAATCTCCGGTTCGCCGGGGTCTTGCGTGGCGAGGACGAGCGCCAATTATCCAAGCCGTTCCAGCGCCGCTTCCAGCCGGGCGGCCTCGGCCTGGTGGAAGGTAAGGTCGGCCTTGGCCTTCTCCACCGCCTCGGGCTTGGCGCGCTCGACGAAGTTGGCATTGCCCAGCCGACCTTCGAGCGACTTTGCCTCTTTTTGCGACGTCGCCAGCGCCTTTTGCAGTCGGGTGCGCTCGGCTGCGATATCGATTACGCCTTCCAGCGGCACGATGAATACGTCGTTGCCGGTCCCTACTTGCATGGCCGCGCCACCGGGCGCTTCGCCCACGGTGATGGGGGAGAGGCGGGCAAGCCGTTCGATGGCAGCGCTGCTGCGATCGATCACGCTTTGTGCCAGCGTGGAAGGCTGCGCGATGAAGGCGGGCAGTTTCTCGCCGGGAGAAATCCCCAGTTCGTTACGCGCGCCGCGCGTGGCGGTGGTAAGCGCGATCACCCAGTCGATGGCGTCGGTCGCATCCTTGCTCACCTCGGCACGCGGGTTCGGCCATTTGGCGTGGATGAGATCATAGGCGCGGTCCCCCTGGGCATGCCACAATTCCTCTGTCACGAAGGGCATGAAGGGGTGCAGCATCACCATGATCTGATCCAGCGCCCAGCCGGCAACGGCCTTTGTCTCGGCTTGGATCGGTCCATCTTCGTCGGATTGTAGAACGGGCTTGATCAGTTCCAGATACCAGTCGCAAAACCTGTCCCACGTAAAGTGGTAGACAAGGTTGGCAGCGGCATCGAAACGCAGTTCGCCCATCGCCTTGTCGAGCGCCTCCACCGTCTGCTGCACTTCGCCGATGATCCACTGGTTGGCGGCAAGGCGAGCGGCAGGCGCGGCGATGGTGTCCGACGCGCCGATGCCGTAGGACTGGCAGAACCGCGTCGCATTCCACAGCTTCGTGGCGAAGTTGCGATACCCCTCCACCCGCTTTTCATCCATCTTGATGTCGCGGCCCTGGCTTTCCATCGCCGCCATGAAGAAGCGCAGCGCGTCGGCGCCGTACTGGTCGATCAGGCCCAGCGGATCGACGACGTTGCCCTTGGACTTGCTCATCTTGGAGCCGTCCGCCGCGCGCACCAGTCCGTGCAGGTACAGCTTCTCCCACGGACGCTGGTCCATCTTGTAGTAGCCCATCATCATCATGCGGGCATCCCAGAAGAAGAGGATGTCGAAGCCGCTGATGAGCAGGCTGTTGGGATAATGTTTTTCGAGGAGCGAGTGGCCCACCCCGCTGCGACTAGCCTCGCCTTCGGCTTGGCAAGTCTCGCTCCCCTCCCGCTTGCGGGAGGGGTTGGGGGTGGGATTGTCCCCCGGCCAGCCTAACGTGGCGAAAGGCCAGAGAGCGGAGGAGAACCACGTGTCGAGAACGTCTTCGTCGCGGAAGAAAGGGATCTTGTTCGCGTCTTGAGCGCGCAAATCATCGTCACGCCAACGCTGCATCCACCAGTCTCGAAGTTCGGCCCAGTCTTTTAGTTCGACGAACTCAGAACCTTCGCCGTAAAATGCACGTGCCTCAGAGAAGAAAGCATTTTCATCCCTGTCTCTTATACACATCTGACGCTGCCGACGAAGAGGATAGTGTAGAT
>OJBY01001176.1_pt1 | contig 10699 bp, 11 predicted proteins | sample 1591731 | NCBI WGS metagenome assembly OJBY01 (sample SAMN05416837, study PRJEB24817) | seawater metagenome | isolation source: Sea water | place: Canada:Atlantic | collected 2013-07
TATCCTCTTCGTCGGCAGCGTCAGATGTGTATAAGAGACAGCCCGATGGCGGCAAGTTGCTGTCCAACTTTGCGCGCCACGTATGCGGCCTTGCCGGTGACTGGACCATGGCCGAATTTCGCGCCACCAAGATTGCCGAAATCCGTGAGCAGGTGGGTGATGGCAAGGTGATCTGCGGCCTTTCCGGCGGTGTCGATTCCGCCGTTGCAGCCGTGTTGATCCACGAAGCCATAGGCGAACAGCTGACCTGTGTTTTCGTCGACCACGGCCTGATGCGACAGGGCGAGGCCGAACAGGTCGTCAGCCTGTTCAAGGGGCACTACAATATCCCGCTGGTGCACGTGGATGCAGAGGAGATGTTCCTCTCCGGTCTGAAAGGCGAGACCGACCCCGAGAAAAAGCGCAAGTTCATCGGCAAGACCTTTATCGACGTGTTCGAGGAAGAGGCGAGGCGGATCGGCGGTGCGGATTTCCTGGCGCAGGGCACGCTCTATCCTGACGTGATCGAAAGCGTTTCCTTCACCGGCGGGCCATCGGTCACGATCAAGAGCCATCATAATGTGGGCGGCCTGCCCGAACGCATGAACATGCAACTGGTAGAGCCCTTGCGCGAGCTGTTCAAGGACGAGGTGCGGGATCTGGGGCGTGAACTGGGCCTGCCGGAGGCGTTCGTCGGGCGGCATCCGTTCCCCGGTCCCGGCCTCGCAATCCGCATCCCGGGCGAAGTGACGAAAGAGCGCTGTGATATCCTGCGCAAGGCCGACGCGATCTACCTCGAGGAAATTCGCAACGCAGGGCTGTATGACGCGATTTGGCAAGCCTTTGCCGTGCTGCTTCCGGTGAAGACCGTGGGCGTGATGGGCGATAGCCGCACCTACGACAGCGTATGCGGCCTGCGCGCTGTGACCAGCACGGATGGCATGACGGCGGACGTCTACCCCTTCGATGCCAGTTTCCTGACCCAGTGCGCGACACGCATCGTGAACGAAGTGCAGGGCATCAACCGCGTGGTTTACGACTACACATCGAAACCGCCCGGAACGATCGAATGGGAATAGGTCGCGCGCGCTGACACCTCGGCGGAACAAGCGATGCTGAGCATTCGTTGAGCTGGCAACAAATCAATTTGTCAGAGGACCTTCGTCATGCTTCTTCGCACCGTCACCATCAGCGCCGCCGCCCTTTCGCTAGGTGCCTGCGAAACCGTGCAACAGACGTATACGGAAGCCATCTCATCCACCTACGATGCGGAACTGCGCGGGCCCAACGAGGTCGGGCCGGGCGATCCCGATGGCTATGGGACGGCGGAAATCAGTTTTTCCGACGAATTGACCCGTGTGTGCTGGGACTTGAACGACCTGCAGAACCTTGGTCCTATAACAGGGGCGCATATCCATCGCGGCGCTGCGGGAGAGGATGGGCCCGTGGTTTTGCCTTTCACCCGTTCTACCGAAGGCGCCTGGCGCGGGTGCAGTACCGATACGGACTGGGTGCAGCGCGCCTTCTCCGAAGGGCTGTCCAATTACTACGTGAATGTCCACACGGCGGAATATCCCAACGGAGCTATTCGCGGGCAGTTGCGCCAGTAGTCTGACCGCTCGACGCGTGACGACGTTGCGGCAGCGGCGGCAACGCACTATTCTGATTGGCCAAAGAAAATCTGGCTACCGCCGCAGATCTTCTGCGGGGCGAAGCGGAACGGCGATGCCCACCTGTCCGTTAACGGCGCGAAACGCATCGAACGATTGCAAAGGACAACCTATGGCTCGCGATAACAACCCCACCCATAACGCCGCCCTGCTCAACCCCGTGACGGCTGGCGACATCACTTTTCCCAACCGTGTATGGATGGCTCCGCTCACGCGCAGCCGCTCCACGGCGGGGGACAATGAGCAGACCCCACTGCACGCGCTGTATTATGCGCAGCGCGCGGGCGCTGGCCTGATCGTCTCCGAGGCCACGCAGATCAGCCAGCAGGCTCAGGGTTATGCCTGGACGCCGGGGATTCATTCCGACGAGCAGGTGGAAAGCTGGAAGCTTGTAACCGGTGCAGTGCACAATGCAGGTGGCCGGATATTCTGCCAGCTATGGCATGTCGGCGCTATCAGTCACCCTGTGTTCCAGCCCGATGGAGGAGCGCCGGTATCCTCCAGCGCCTGGACGCCCGAAGGCGAGGCGTTCGTCGGCGATCGCCACTCCGATGGTCCTACCGTGCCGCACGAACAGGCGCGGGCACTGTCGCGTGACGAGATCGACGCGGTAATCGAGGACTACCGCCATGCCGCCCGCCAGGCTGCAAAGGCGGGCTTCGATGGCGTGGAGTTGCACGCAGCCAACGGTTACCTGATCGACCAGTTCATGCGCTCCGGCGTGAACGCGCGGGACGACGAGTTCGGCGGCAGCCTGGAGAACCGTCTGCGCCTTCTGGGCATGGCAATCGACGCGCTTACCGAAGAACTGCCTGCGGGGCGTGTGGGCGTGCGCCTTACCCCTATCGGCGGAGCCGGTGGCAGCCACGATGAGAAGCCGGAAGAGACCTATCCCGCCGCGGCAAAGATGCTGTCGGGGCGAGGGCTTGCCTATCTGCACGTGGTGCGCGCCACCGATCACGGCGGCGCTGACGACAACCAGTCGCGCGGCGATGCAGTCCTGAAGGCCATGCGTGAGAATTTCGATGGCGTGTTTGTCGCCAACGGCAATCTCTCTCCCCAAGATGCCGTCCGCTGGTTGGAGGAGGATCGCGCCGATGCCGTGGCTTTTGGTCGCGATTTCATCGCCAATCCCGATCTGCCGCAGCGCATCGCGCAAGGCGGCCCATATAACGAGCCGGACTACGAGACGTTCTATGGTGGCAATGCCCATGGCTATGTCGATTATCCAACGCTCGATATCGTTGACGATCCACTGCCCGGTGGATGATCGCATGGCAGCGCGCACGCTGAAAAACGATGCTGGATAAAGCGCATGTGGAGGAGGTTTACCGCCGCCTTTCCCGAGCCATGCCGGGCCGGACCTCCGACGCGAAAGGGCCCAAGGGTCAACCCGATGCCTTCCGCTCCTGCCTATCCTGTATGCTTTCGGCCCAGTCGCTGGACCGCAACACCGCGGCTGCGGCGGAGGCGCTGTTCGCGCTGGCGACCACGCCGGAAGATATGCTGGCGTTATCGGACGATCAGGTGGCGCGGGCAATAAAGCCGTGCGGCCTTTACAACATGAAGACGCGCAACATCCGCAATTTCTGCACAGCGTTGCTGGAGACGCACGGCGGCGTAGTACCGGACACGCGCGCGGGATTGTTGAGCCTTCCTGGGATAGGACGCAAATGCGCCGACATCGTGCTGAGCTTCACCTTCGGTAAGGACGTGATTGCGGTAGACACGCATGTGCACCGCGTGTGCAACCGTATCGGACTGACAGAGGCGAAAACGGCAGACAGGACCGCGCAGCAACTGGAGGCACGGTCGCCAGACTGGGCTTTGCGCGACGGTCACTTCTGGCTTATCCAGTTCGGTAAGCAGGTTTGCCGCGCACGTGCTCCACATTGCGAGACGTGTGCGGTAGGTGATCTGTGCGAGTATTACGCCGCCATGGCCGGGGAGCAGATATGAGTTGGGATGACTATTTCGCCGAGGATGCGGGGGCTGCCGAAGCCGAAGGGCGCGGCAAGTCGCGCACGCTGACGGTAGGGTGGACGGTGAAATGGGATGCGACGGGAGGCGCGATCTGGGCACCCCCCAAGGCCTTCAGCCGCTCCGACCCCAAATCCAGTAGCGCAAAATCAATCCAGGCCTGTCCGGCCGCGATTGATTTTGATCGCCGGCATTTCGTCATTCCCTGCCCGGTGGACCTGGAACTGGCCTTTGTTCGCAATGCGCAAGGGCAGCTGCAACTGGTGGATAGCAAGGGCGAACAGTCAGGCATGAGGCCGCAGGGCCGCGCCAACCTGTTCATCGTGCAGCCCAGCAGCGAGTGGCGGCATCCGGAGCGTCCGGTTATCCAGTTTACCGCGCCCTATGTCTTCGTGGCGGACGAGCCGTGCTGGGTGGTGCAGACCGCACCGCACCTGCACTGGTTTCCACAGCCGCGCCCCGGCGTACAGATGGGCGGGCGTTACCCCGTGCATATCTGGCCGCGTCCGATGGCCTGGGCGTTCGAGTGGTATGACATTTCCAAGCCGCTGAAGCTGACGCGGGGTGAGCCGTGGTTCTACGTCCATTTCGAGACCGAGAACCCCGGCGCGCGTGTGCGACTGGTGGAACAGGAAATGACCGAAGACCTGGAGACCTATCTCGGTTCGATCATCGACGTATCCAACTACGTCAACCGCACCTACGGCCTGTTTGCAGATGCGCAGAAATCGCGGCCCGCAAAACTGGTGAAGCCAAAGTAGCTACCATGCAAAACCTGCATCGACCGCCCGCTTCTCAGCAGGCGTCGATCGACGGTTCAGAACCTTGTTGCGATGCGGATATCTGCCGAATTGCGCGATCATGCGCGCATGGCTGCGAGCGAATGGCAGGTTCGCGCCGCCATTGATTTGAGCGAACAGGCGCAGGCTTTGCAGATGATCTGCCAGACTCTCGCTATGCATGAGCGGCATGACGAGGAACTGGCGTTGGCGACGTTTTAGCCGGGCCAGAAACCCACGTTGCAGCGCGCCGTAGGTGATGGCGCGCGCCAGCGGATCGGTCGCAAAGGCTCGCGGTGTACCGCGAAACACATTGCGCGGCACCTGGTCGAACAGGAGCACAGCCGCCAGGGCGGTCTGCGGATCGGTAAGAAAACGCGTAGACCGACAAACACAAAGCGCCTCCAGCCGATGCCGGAAGCGCTTTGCCATTTTTGTGTCGAGTTCGTCAGAACCACCCCACCAATCGCGCGGGGTCAGCTCGTGGAACCAGAAATGCAGCAGCTCGGCGGCCCAGGGTCTTTGCACCAGGGTCACCGCGCCGATCAGCCCTCGGCTTCGTCCAGCGTGTAAGGCACAAAGTCCTCGAGGAACAGAACACCGCTGAACATGCCGGACGACCTGTCGATCGTGCGGGTAACGTCATGGGTGCACAGCTGCGATCCATAGCGTTCGATCACCGGCACATCCCATTGGTCCAGGCTGCGCGGATTGGTGGTACGGGCCACCCAGATCGTGTCCCCACGCTCGTAAACGAGGCCGACATGCTCCTCCACCCGCAGGCGGTTGGACTGGAATGTGGATATGCAGTTCGTCGCTTCACCGGCCGTGCGGCCTTCCACCAGTTCGGCAAATGCCGTCTGGGCGCGTTCTTCACGGTCTTGCGCGTGACGGTCTTGCGCGTGCGCGGGCGCGGCCATTGCCATCGCGGCGACTGCAACAGAAATACCAAAGGCTTTCATCATCTTGCGTCTCCTATGGTGACGTTTTACACCTTCGATGATGAACCGGCAATGACCGCCTTTTGTTCCGCTTCAGACGCCGGTTCCGTCGGGTGCGGCATCCATCACTGAATCGGGCTTGCCAGCCGGTTCCGAAACAGGACTTGCCGAATCGGGTACATTACCATCGTCGGCCACGCCGCCCTCCAGAATGAAGCGTCGATCGCAGTAGCCGCAATCGACGTAGCCCTTCTCGTCGATCTGCATGTAGACACGCGGATGGCCGAGGCTGACGGGAAGGTAGTTCTCTCCGCCGCGAATGTCGCCTGCGCCATCGCACCAGACGCGTGGCGTATCGACGATAGTGGTTTCGGGTATGTGATCCATGATGCAAGAGCTCCTATCGCTTTACGCGGGGATCGAAAAGCCCCTAAGGGCTGCAACTATGGCCGAAGCAGCAATCGAAATCCGCGATCTGGTGAAGGAATATGCAGGTTCGGGCGACGAACCGCCCAAGCTTGCGCTGAAAGGCGTCAGCTTCGATGTGCCTGAAGGCAGCGTTTTTGGCCTGCTGGGCCCCAACGGTGCGGGCAAGTCCACGCTGATCAATATCATGGCGGGCCTGGTCAACAAGACCGGGGGGCAGGTAAAGATCTGGGGTCATGATATCGATACCGATCACCGCAACGCAAAGCTGAACATCGGCATCGTGCCGCAGGAAATCGTGTTCGATCCTTTCTTCACTCCGTTCGAGGTGCTGGAGAACCAGGGCGGCTTCTACGGCATATCGAAGGCACTGCGCCGGTCGGAGGAATTGCTGAAGGCGGTGCGACTGGAAGACAAGCGCAATGCCTATGCCCGGACATTGTCGGGCGGGATGAAGCGGCGGCTGCTGATCGCCAAGGCCATGGTCCATTCCCCGCCGATCCTGGTGCTGGACGAGCCGACCGCCGGCGTGGACGTGGAACTGCGCAAGCAGTTGTGGGATTTGGTGAACGATCTCAATGCGGAAGGGGTGACCGTGGTGCTGACCACGCATTACCTGGAAGAGGCGGAGGAGCTGTGCGAGCAGATCGCCATCATCAATCATGGCGAACTGATCGCCAACAAGCCCACGCGCGAACTGGTGGGCATGATGGGCGAGAAGATTGTCGCCGTGACAGTCGACGCGGATATCGACGGGCTGCCTTCGGACCCGCGCTTTCACAAGTGCGAGAAGGTGGGCGAACGGGTGATGGAGATCACCTTCGACAAGAGTGAGACGACCGCGGGGCAGGTGCTGGCGCAGGTGCAGCAGCAAGGCTTCGTGATCGACGATGTATCTACTCGCGAAGCCGATCTGGAGGATGTCTTCGTCCAGTTGACTTCGCAGGATGACGCCTTGCAATAGTCGCGTGGTGTTTTCTATCAGCCGGTGCCTTGCGCAATGCCGTGGCTAATCAGGCGCTTCCACATCGCGCCGCCACTTGTGCTTGCCCACGCGTTTTATCGATTTGTTGCAATGCGCGCAGCGGCTGACGAACGTTTCGCCATTCCAATCGGCACGGCGACCGAACGGTTTGTGCCGGTCGAACAGACAAAGAAATTGCGAGAGCATCCATCACCCTTCCCGACTGATGTTCATGGTCGCATCGCCCCTGTTGCGATGTTTTGCTGCAGTGCAGAATAACACTACGTAACATCCCTTGGCAATCGCGCCGTGCAGCATGCGAACTTCGCATTCCTGGCATCCGGCCTTGCGGCTGCTGGGGACTGCGGGCAAGGGTTTGCGCGATGAGCAAGAAATCGACCGAATATGATGTGCTGATCATCGGTTCCGGCGCGGCGGGGCTGACGGCGGCGCTGACGCTGGCGACGCGGCTGCGGGTGCTGGTGCTGGCCAAGGGCAAGCTGACCAGCGGCTCCACCGCGTGGGCACAGGGCGGGATCGCCGCCGTGCTGGATGCTGGCGACACGTTTGACGATCACATCAGGGATACGATGGTCGCGGGCGCGGGTCTGAACGACCGCGAAACCGTGGAGTTCGTGATCGAGCGCGCACCTGCCGCAATCGATCGTCTGTGCGAGCTGGGCGTGCCTTTTAACCGCGCAAGCGGAGACTTGCATCTTACCCGCGAGGGCGGCCATTCGCACCGCCGCATCGTGCATGTAAACGATGCCACGGGCTGGGCAGTGCAAGCGGCGCTGTTGAAGGCGGCGGAGGAAAATCCCAATATCACCCTGCTTCCCGATCGCAGTTGCATCGACCTCATCACCGGGCGCCACGAAACGAAATATTCGGGCAGCGGGCGCGTGTGGGGTGCCTATGCGCTGGATACCGCGACGGGAAAGGTGGAGGCCTATACTGCGCGCGCCACGATCATGGCGGCGGGCGGGGCGGGGCGCGTCTACCAGTTCTCCACCGCGCCGCGCGGGGCGACGGGCGATGGCATCGCTATGGCATGGCGCGCAGGCGCACGCGTCTCCAACATGGAGATGATGCAGTTCCACCCCACCTGCCTCTATAACCTGGAAGTGAAGAACTTCCTGATCACAGAGGCCGTGCGCGGGGAGGGCGGGCGTCTGTTCCATCCCGAGACCGGGCACCGCTTCATGCAGGATTACGATGCCGAGCGGATGGAACTGGCCCCGCGCGATGTCGTGGCCCGCGCCATCGACGATCAGATCAAGCGTTTCGGCCTGGACTACGTGCACCTCGATATCAGTCACCAATCGCCCGAATTCGTGCGCGAGCATTTCCCCACCATTTACGAAAAGCTGCTGGGCCTGGGCATCGATATGACGACAGCCCCCATCCCCGTGGTGCCGGCGCAACACTATACCTGCGGCGGGGTGATGATAGACCTGAATGGCCGTACCGATCTGCCGGGCCTTTACGCTGCGGGCGAATGTACCGAGAGCGGTCTGCACGGGGCCAATCGCCTTGCTTCCAATTCGCTGCTCGAATGCTTCGTTTTCGGAGAAGCCGCTGCGCGCGACGTGCTGACGCACTGGGATGGCTTCGAGGCCACGCCCGCCATTCGGGAATGGGACGAAAGCCGCGTGACCGATTCCGACGAGGAAGTGGTTATCAAGCAGAACTGGACCGAGATCCGGAGGATGATGTGGAACTATGTCGGCATCGTGCGCACCACCAAACGGCTGGAGCGTGCAAAGAACCGTATCGACATGTTGACGGGCGAGATCGAGGATTACTACGGCAATTTCCGCGTCACCACCGACCTGATCGAACTCAGAAACCTGCACCAGTGCGCAGACCTGATCGTGCAGAGCGCCCTGCGCCGCCACGAAAGCCGCGGGCTGCACTACACGCTGAATTATCCTCATACGGATGATGAGGTGAGAGATACCGTCCTGGTGCCCTGACGACGCATTATGCCTTTCAGCCCGATAACCACCCCGTTCATCTTGCGGACTGCCTTTTTTTGGCCTTTTTTGAAACCATCCCCGTTACTGGCCGTTGTTGGGGGCAAGACTGAAAATAATGGCGGCAGCGCAGTTGTCGTGAACACGGATGGAGAACACGAATGAAAAAGCTTATTCTTATTGCCACGGCTCCCGCGCTTGCTCTCGCTGCCTGCGGTGAAGACAGTGCAGTCGAAGAACGCGGCGACATGCTGGAAGAACAGGCTGACGCAGTCGAGAACGTTGGCGATGATCGCGCCGGTCAGCTTGAGGAAATGGCTGACGAAGCCGATACCGATGCCCGCGAAGACATGCTGAACGAGCGTGCCGAGGAAATCGACGACATTGGCGACGACGCGGCAGACGCTCTGAACGAGCGCGCCGACGAGATGGAATAGCGCATATACGACCGATCAAACGGTCATTTGCAGGATGGCCCTCGCCAGCACGGCGGGGGCCTTTCGCGTTTCAGGGTGAGTTTGCCGGCATTGTTTGCGCCGTGCCAACTGGAATGGCGGTGTCTCAGTCCATCATCAGCAGGATGGCAAAGGTGAGGCCCGTTGCGGCGAGGAAAAGCCGCCAGCTCCAGAACAGGGTGAAGTCTGCGCCGACCTCCGGCACGATCACGTCGAACGGGAAAACCACCAGCGCCCCTCCGGTCGATCCGCCCGAGCCGATAAACAGCGCCACCAGCAGGGTCAGAAAGATTCCGAATGGTATCGCCTTGAGCATTGCGGTCATGAGTGAACTCCCGTCCTCGCTGAAACTGCGATGTGTTTGCGCCATGCAATTGGTGTCGCGCGATATGGCTCCTGCCTACCTCGGTTTGGTTAAGACTGGCTTTAGTTGATGCAATGTCGCGCATCGCGATGCGATTGTTTTGAGGCCTGCGACCCTGACAGGATTTTTTTCCGCAGAATGATTTTGCCTCTTGCACTGTTCGCGAGGTGAGGATGGACCACGCGTCGCGCCGTATTGGCGGCGTGGTACACCCGGCAGTCGGATTTGGTACGGCTGTTAATCGGCGTTAATCCCCTTGCGTGCTCGCCTCGCCTGATTCACAAGGGGTGGTGGTTGTCTTGCCATAGCGACCTACTAGACCTAGCTTTACGAAGCAGCGCGACACGTTTCGCGACACAGCTTTCGAGTCGGTCCGGTAGGCGCAAATGGCCAGCTTCCAACAGAGGCGCGGGAGATAAGTAATCGCCCGCCGATGCATGAGCGAAGGTGTGCTGGCAGCTTGCCAGCTTCGAATCGGATCATGCGGATCGAATAGGGGCAAGGGACATCGAAACGATGTCGTTTGACTACATTGAACGGGGAACAGGGCCAGATGGAATTCCGGAACGGAGACGATACAGCGATGGGGCTGGACGAACACACTACGGACGAGGCCGAAACCAACCTGGCAAAACAGGGGCGGGCAACGAAGCCTGCCGACAAGAAAGCGGTAAGTATGGAAAAGAACGACATGGGCAGCGAAGAACTGGTGAGTGAAGCGGCGGCCGGGGTGCTGGCCGAGGCCACCAAGGCTGCCCTCAAGCCCCAGAGCGATTCAAAGACGGTGAACCCGCGCCGTTTCACCATCACAACCGATCCCGCGCGCGATGCCAACCTGACCGAATTCGGCAAGGAAACGCTGACCGATCGCTATCTGCTGCCGAACGAGAGCTATCAGGACCTGTTCGCCCGCGTGGCCGATGCCTATGCCGATGACCAAGAGCACGCGCAGCGGCTGTACGACTACATTTCCAACCTCTGGTTCATGCCCGCAACGCCCGTCCTCTCCAACGGCGGCACCGGGCGCGGCCTGCCGATCTCGTGCTATCTCAATTCAGTGTCGGACAGCCTCGATGGCATCGTCAACACCTGGAACGAGAACGTCTGGCTGGCCTCCAAGGGCGGCGGCATCGGCACCTATTGGGGCAATGTGCGCGGTATCGGA
>OJBY01001177.1_pt1 | contig 10696 bp, 10 predicted proteins | sample 1591731 | NCBI WGS metagenome assembly OJBY01 (sample SAMN05416837, study PRJEB24817) | seawater metagenome | isolation source: Sea water | place: Canada:Atlantic | collected 2013-07
CGCAAGTTCGGCGACGTCTAATTGGGTTTCGACAATTTCCTGATGGCTTTTATTCATGACTAGATCCTATCACCCGCTGCTGCCATTTTGACGGAAGAAGAACATAAAAGCGGAGGCTGAATTGCAAAATCTGGTCAAATAGTGTTCGCTTATCATGCGCGGGTCAAGCGCCTGAAGCACAGTCGACATTCGCTTTTCGATACTTGAACGGGAATCGTCCGTCATGTCGGATCACCGCTTTTTCCATCTCTGGTGGCTTGCACTGGCTGCGGCTCTTATCCCGCTGTTAACCATCCATATCACGTTTACAGTTTCAGTGCTGGAAGGGCATGTGGAGCTATGCAATCCCTACTGGGACAGCTGCACCAGCATCAGCCGGACTGGTCGTCACGGCACCTCTTACTTCATTTTCAAAGGTACCATGCTGCCGGCGGCTCTGTTGGGCATTCTGTTCTGGTGGCTTAACGGTCGGTGGCTGCGCCAGCTCGGCGTTCATTCCAGCGGTGTGGCCTGGGTCCCCTGGCTGGGCCTGGTGGCCAGCGTTTCGCTCGGCGCCTATACCCTGGCTCTGGGACACGCCGGGGACGGCTTCAACCTGATCCGCCGTATTGGCGTGGTTCTGTATTTCTCGCTCACGTTCATCTGTGAGCTGATGGTCAGTTCCGGATTGCGCAGCCATCCGTTGTGGAAGAACACGGGCATGAGGCTGCTGAATCTTTGCCAGCTTATTCTGGCGGTAGGCATTCTCTCAGTCATCCTGAATGGCGTGGCGCCCGAGTTCTACAGCCGCAAGGACGATGCATTCGAGTGGATTCTGGCGTTCCTGATCAATGCTCACGCGCTCTGGCTGGCTTTATTGTGGAAGAAAAACCGATTCCGCGTGCGCCTCTGGTCCGATTCCTAGAGTGAGATCAGCCCGCGAATCAGCGCCGCCATTCCGGCGATGGCAGCGATACCTAGAATTACCGGGCGAAGCCCCTCAAAGGGCATACGGTGAACCAGTTTGCCTGACAGCCAGAAGCCCAGGAATACTCCCGGGAAAGTAACTGCGAACAGGAAAAGCTCTCGGGTTCCCAGGTAGCCGGAGGCGAGCAGGCCTGACAGGCTCAGCACGCTGGCAGCCAGGAAGAAGGCCGACATGTTGGCCCTGACCAGCGGACCCTTTTCATTCTGGTAAATCAGCGCAATTGGCGGTCCACCCACGGCGGTAATCGTGCCCATGTAGGTGGAAGCGGCTCCGGCCAGCACGCTGTTCCGTGCGTTGAGCGCCGGCTTGAGACCGCCAACACTGAGCGCTACGCCGGCAAGGATAAGAATGCCGAAGGTCAGTTCGAAGCCTTTGGTCGAAATTACCAGCAACGTCAGTGCTGCCAGGACTGCCCCGGCAACGCCGCCACCGATGGCAAAACGCACTTCCCTGACCTGCAATGCGCCGCGATTGCGGATCAGCATGAATACAGTGAGCAGAGTGGCATTCAGGATCAGGGGACCGGGCACTAACACAGGGCTTATCAGGAATAGCAATGGCGCGGCCAGTGTGCCAATGCCATAGCCGGCCACGCCTTGCAGGCAAGCTCCGGCAAGAATGGCAAGGTTGGCCAGAAGAATCTGTAACAGCGACACATCTGTCAAAGGAAATCACCAAAAAGGTCAGGAGAGTAGGCCGGAGCAACGCCGGTTTGATATTGATACACTGCCGGATTACGAGCATAGCCGAAACGATCGAAGCCCGATGATTCTACAGACTGAAAATCGAAACTGCCCCTGCGGCAGCGGTAAATCCTACAGCGAATGCTGCCAGCCTCTCCATCAGGGCGAAGTAGCGTCTACTCCGGAAGCGCTGATGCGATCCCGGTACGCGGCCTTCGTTCTCAAGCTGCCGGATTATCTGCGGGCCACCTGGCACGAGAGTTCACGGCCAGAGACGCTTAGCCTGGAAGACTCACCAGACTGGACCTCCTTGCAAATCCTGGACACCAACCAGTCCGGCGATCGTGGCTCGGTGCTTTTTCGTGCGGTCTACCGTCTGGGCAAGGGCTGGGGGTTTCTCGAAGAAAACTCCGATTTTGTCCGGGAGCAGGGCCGTTGGTATTACCTTCGAGGTGATACCAGCGAGGGCCAGTTGAAGCCCGGTCGCAACGAACCCTGCCCCTGCGGGAGTGGCCGAAAGCACAAGGCCTGCTGCCTGTAAGCGCCCGTTACTCGAAGGACGGCAGTTCGGGTTTGGCAACCGGTTTGTTGGCTTCCTGCCAGGCATCAAATCCTCCGGCGATGGACTGCACGTGCATGTAGCCCATTTCTTTCAGGGCTTTTGCACTGAGAGCCGCTCGCCCGGACGTTTTGCAGTAACACACAATGTTCATGTCGCGGCTCTCGAACGCCGGATCATTGGTGAACTTGAACTCCAGCAAACCACGGGAAATGTTGACCGCGCCGGGTATGTGGCCGGCCCGGTACTCATCCGCATCACGCACATCGAGGAGTAAGTCAGCGTTCTTGATGGCGTCTTCCGCCTGATCAAGAGGTACTTCCTGAATCTCTTTCCTGGCGGCTTCTACCAGATCATGGGCAGTTTTCATGGTTAAGCTCCTCATACTGATGGAATAAGGTTATACCTCAGGATAAGGGTTTGGGGCGCCAGGCGACACCCCGTACATGCATGATTAAGCGGTTTCGTTATCTCCGATGGCGCAGGCGTATTTGCGCTCATAGCGTTTGTCTGCCCATTTCCCGTAGATGCGCGAGGCAATCTGGAAGATACCTGGCCACAGCAGGGGTTTGAACAGAAAACCAAAGGGCGTGTGGGACCAGGCGCGAACATTTGCGGGCAGGCCGATGACCCATTCGCCGGTCCAGGTCATCAGGTGCAGGCGTCTGAGCAGAGCTTCGTGACTTGGCAGGTTGGCGCTGCCGTCGCGCTGTTCATGGATGTCTGCAAAGATCAGATTGCCACGCTGGAGTTTGCGCAGGGTGCGGATCTCTTTGGCGCAAAGTGGGCATTGTCCGTCGTAAAACAGGGTGTCATAACGGGGCTCCATCGAGTCCTCCAAGGGTCAGAATCTGTTTCCGGGCGTTCGCTTTGTGGTTTCCCAGCGTTTCCACGATTCCATTGAGCGCGGCTGGCAGTACCTCTGGCGCCGCCTGGCGGAACTGGTCGAGAAGCAAAATCTGAACGTGCAGATCCTGGAACCGGCCATAGAGCTCTTGCCGCTCCTTTAACGTTTTCAGGTTGCGCTTCCAGGTTTTTGCATCCAGTTCCATCAGGTAACGGATTCGTTTGAGTTGCTTGCGCAGCCGATGGATATCTTCATCCGGTGAAGTATGCATCAGCTCGGCAGTGCGTTTATTGAACTCCTTGATACGACGTTCCACGGCCCTTCGGATGTCTTTCGGCCGGAGTGTTGCGGCCAATTTCTGAAACTTTCGCGAATCAATCAGATTGCGCCAGTGTTCCAGGCTGTCCTGGTAGCGCTTGCTTTTCAGTCGCTTTGCCAGCTTTTTATGATGGCTGGCGGCTTCGCGCTCGAACCAGATCTGCAAGGCTGCCCGAATTTCCGCGTCATCTGCGCAAAGTTCCGGCAGGTCCTGAAGAAACACGTGAAGGTCGCGCAGTGGGCCCGTTGCCCTTGCATGGCGCTTCAGGGTTTTAACCCCCTTGGCCAGCGACTTGTCACCAGTCACGTCCTGAACCGATTCGGCGATGGCCCGGCTGCGTCGAATCGCAATCCGGTACTGGTGCAGAAATTCGTCATCCAGGCCAAGGGCGACGCCCCGTTCCAGTTGCCTTAGCCGATCAAGTTGATGGTGAAGGGCCTTGGGAATGTCGCTTGCAGGATCGTCCCCCGCGGTTCTGGCTCTCTTTTTAAGCTTTCGTTCGAAGTGGGCGTAGCTGTAATCCTTTGGCGTTATCAGAGTCACCAGTTTGCCCTTGCCGCGACCAATCTGGCGCCAGTGTTTGATCGAAAGCCGGATGTGAATAACGCTGGCGGTGGGTAGCTGTTCTGGGGGCTGCTTCAGTAGGGACTGGGCCAGTTCCAGTAACGCCGGGTTGTGGCCGACCAGGGTAATCTGTGGAGCGTCCGCCTGCTCTTCAAGCCATGCGAGTAGTCGCCGATAGTCGAAGGTATATAGCGCACTCAGGGTATGGTAGCGCTCGGCTGCGACTGTGTCGGGCAGTATGCCTTGCAATGTCGCGACGGCCCGCCTGGCGCTGCTGCTGTATACCTCGCCTTCGAACGCGCCGACAGATTTCAGGGCATTTCCCAACGGCGCCAGTTGGCTGACGCCCCGTGCACTGAGGGGGCGTTCCCGGTCAGAAAGTGTTTCATCGGCCCAGCTGGACTTGGCGTGGCGTACCAGAAACAGGTGCTTCATTGGCCTACCTTCGTAGTGGTCCTTTAGTCTGATTCCCGCTCAAGACAATCGGGTTACTGCCGTTACTGTACCTAGCTGAAAATAATGGTGGAAGGTTTGTCCGATGGCAGGCGGCTCGGCGAATCAGTGCGCCTGCTGAAACCTGCCTTAACAAACTGGAACAGATCACGCCAAGTGGTCCGTGGATAATCCTCACCAACGGAAATTCCCTGGAGAGTTCGGAAAAATGAATGTCTTGAGTAAAGTGAAAATACGCTCGCGCTTGCTGGTGGCAGTACTTGTGCCGGTACTCGTCACGGCGGCAACATTGGCGTGGATCACCGCCAGTCAGATTCAGGCCAATGGTGAAGATGAGCTCAAGCGTCTTGAGAACAGCCTCCTGGAAGCACGGAAGGCTGGTTTACAGAATCTCATTGATGCCGCAGAGGCCGTGGTTCTGGAGGCCAAGAATGACCCATCGATGACGGAGGCGGAAGCGAAGGAGGCGGCAGCGGCGCGCCTGCGCTCGATCCGTTTTGATGAGACGAACTACGTGTTCGCCTATACCAGGGATGTATACAACCTGGCCTATGCCCCGGACCCTTCCAAAGAAGGACCGACCAAGAATCCGGTTGTCAGGGGGTTGGTGGCCGATCTGTTCGCCGCTGCCCGCGGCGAGGGCTTCTACGGCTATGACTGGATGAACCCTGCCTCCGGCAATGAAGAACCCAAGATGTCCTATTCCACCATTATCCCGGACTGGGACTGGATGATCGGTGCTGGTGTCTACATTACCGATATTGACCGGCAGGTCGCTGCTGCTCGCGAGGACATTGAAGCGGGCATGGCGGAGGCCTTGGGCTTTATCCTTCTGGTGACGGTTGTGGTTGTCGTAATCGCTCTGGTGATCGGCGTATTCGTTGGCCGTAGCGTGACCCGGCCGCTGAAGAACGTCAGTAACATGATGCAGGAAATTGCTGATGGTGAGGGCGATCTCCGCCAGCGGTTGCCGGATGAGGGTACCGACGAGCTGGCCGAGCTCGGTCGTCGTTTCAATGCCTTTGTCGTCAAGATCCAGGACACCATGCGAGAAGTCGGCGCCACCACGGATCAGGTGGCGTCCGCAGCCGAAGAGCTCAGCCGGGTCGCGAATGAAACCCGGGCCTCGGTTCAGGAACAGGGCTCCGAGACTGACCAGATTGCCTCTGCGATCAATGAGATGGCCGCGACCATCCAGCAGATATCCGGCAATGCCAATGAGGTTGAGAGTTCGGCTTCGGACGCCGACCGCATGGCCCGTGAGGGTGGTGAAACCATCAGCAGTGCCCAGGGCGCGGTAAACAAGCTGTCCGAGGAGATCGAGGACACGGCCCGCAGTATCAACGCCCTCGCGGAAAAATCCGATGATATCCAGCAGGTACTGGATGTCATCCATGCGGTGACTGAACAGACCAACCTGCTGGCTCTCAATGCCGCCATTGAGGCAGCCCGGGCCGGCGAGCATGGCCGTGGGTTCTCGGTGGTTGCTGATGAAGTACGCCAACTGGCAAAACGCAGCGCCGAGTCCGCTGATGAGATTCGTACCATGATTGACGGCTTTGTTAGTGAATCGAAGGCATCGTTGGAGCGGATGAACAAATCGCGCAACCGTTCAACGGAAACGGTCGAAAGGATCAATCATGCAACCAGCGCGCTGCGAACCATCGAGACCTCGATTGGCAAGATTCATGATCAGGTAACCCAGATCGCAACCGCCTCAGAGCAACAAAGCCAGGTGGCTGAAGAGGTCAATCAGAACGTGGTCCGCATTGTCGACGCTGCCCAGCGTAGCGATACCGGCGTAACCCAAACCAACGAGGCCAGTCATGAACTGGCGCGGCTTGGTGAGAGCCTACGGGAGCTGGTCGGGCAGTTCAAAGTCTGATCAACCAGGGGCGCTCTCGCTGATCAGCTGACGCAGTCGGCGAGAGCGCTTGGCTCTGGAGAATATGGTAGCGGTCAGGTAATCGGCATCAAAAGGCTTCAATATATAGTCGTCACCACCAAGTGCCACACTCAGAGTTTTCTCATCCTGATGGGTTTGAGAGGTCAGAAACACGATCGGTGTAGCGTCAAACTGCCGGTCCTCTCTGAGAATAGCGGCGAGCTCGGTTCCTGAGACTTCAGGCATCATGATATCGAGAATAATGACATCCGGATTTATCTGGCGAGCAGTTCTCAGTGCTTGCAAAGGCTCGTCGGTAGCATGCACTTCAAGGCCGATCTGCTCCAGCTGGATTTTTGCTGCCTGCAGGACCGTTTGATCATCATCCACCATGAGAACGCGGTATTTGGGCGTATGTTTACGCTCGGCAAATTCGTGCGCAATGTCCATCAATCGAGTTTTGCTGATCGGTTTTACAAGGTAGCGGGAAGCGCCCGCTCTCAGCGCGGCCAGTCTGGCAGGCATTTCGTCGTGGACTGAGAGAAAGATAACCGCGGGCATACGGCCGAGCCTGTTGCGGAGCTGCCTTACGGTGTCTGGTCCTGCTGCCGTGTCCTCGCCGAAAGCAACGTCCATGATAATCATGTCCGGTCGCGACAGGGTTTCGAATATGTCCAGATAGACCGAGGAAGAGAAGAATGCCTCGGCGTCAAAGCCTGCCTCCAGAAGCCAGGTAAGCATTTCTTGGGCAAGGAGCTCGTCGTCGTCCACTATGTGAATTTTGCGAGACCCTTTTCGCGTTGGTTCTTTTTTCTCCGTAATTGTTGATTCGGTATCGCACTCGCGCATTGTGGCGATCAGTTTTGCCATCAGGTCTTTTTTTGTTATCGGGTCCTGAGGGTGGGTGTGCCAAAGCTCCGCAAGCGACATAAGTTGCCTTGCAGCTTCAGACACACAATGAAGCCCAAGAGAGCCTGAGGACCCGGCGAGTTTATGTACCTCGTGGACTAACAGTGTCAAAGTCGAGTTCAGGTCGCCCGACTCGGAGGGCAGGTCTTGGGCAGGAATACTCCCGATAAGATGTTCCAGGCGCTCGAACGTTTCGGGCATCCTGGCGACGTAGTTCTCACGGAGGGCCTGCAACCGCGCGCGCTGCTGCGAAAGATCCTTTTCCTGCATTGGCGTTACACCGTTTCTCTGAGTTTGGTAACCGTCTGATCTTGAGCTTATGAAAAGAAGTGATCATTCGCCACTATTTGGTCTTCTTGGATCTCTCGGGATAAGATTCGAGGGTTAACAAAAGCCATCGCATAACAACGAAATAGAGGTTCCACAACAATGACCCGCTCGCTAAAAGCAATATTGGCGTCGGTGGTGCTCTTCGCGAGCAGTGCCAGCTCCGCCGAGGAAAGCTATACCCTGCGCCTTGCGCAAACCTGGGGGCCAAACTCTCCGGTACTGGGGGAGACTGTTCAGCATATGGCGGACATGGCAGAGACCATGTCGGATGGCCGTCTGCTGATTCGCATAGATCCATCCAACAAGCACAAGGCCCCCTTCGGAATCTTCGATCTCGTTCGCAACGGCCAGTACGACATGGGCCATACCGCGTCCTATTACTACAAGGGCTCAATCCCGAACGCTATGTACTTCACCACCATTCCGTTCGGGCTGATCGCGCCCGAGATGTACGCCTGGTTCTACCACGGTGAGGGCATGGAGCTGATGCAGAAGGTGTATGAACCCTATGGCATGCTGTCCTTCCCGGGTGGTAATACCGGTAATCAGATGGGTGGCTGGTTCCGCAAGGAGATTAACTCCCTTGAAGACCTCAAGGGCCTGAAGATGCGCACCCCCGGTTTTGCCGGCGAGGTTATGTCTGAACTGGGCGTTGCCGTGACCAACCTGCCGCCAGGTGAGCTCTATACTGCCCTCGAGCGTGGCACCGTGGACGCCGTTGAGTGGGTCGGCCCTGCCCTCGATTTCCAGATGGGCTTTCATCAGATCGCCAAGTACTACTATTCGGGTTGGCAGGAGCCGGGCGCGGAAGTCCAGTTCCTGATCAACAAGAAGACCTGGGAAGAGCTGCCAAAGGATTTGCAGGAGATCCTGCGGGTTTCCATGCGCACCGCTGCCTATGACATGTACATCCAGAGCACCCACCAGAGTGGTGTCGCCTGGGATCGCATGAAAGAAGACTATCCGGATGTGACTCACAAGGTATTCCCGCCGGAAGTCATTGATGCCCTGCGCAGCACCACTAACCGGTTGCTGGCCGAAGCCGCTGAGAAAGATCCGCTTGCGAAGGAAATTATCGATTCACAGCGTGACTACCTCAAGCAGGTTCGTCAGTGGACCAACATTTCCGACAAGGCCTATCTGAACAGTGTGGCTGAAGACTGAAGCCTGACAATACCTGAGAGCCCGTCGAAGGCTTGAGGGCTTTGTCAGTCAAAGGGGCGCCGGGGCTGTAATACTCCGGCGCCCCTTTTTGTTTGCGTCGGTTTCTGGAAAAATAGGCCGCTCATTCTTTGGGCAGCGCCGATGAAACAGACACTGCTATCCCTGAGCAATGTTTCCAAGCAATTCGGTGGCAAAACGGTGCTCGACGGTCTGGATCTTGAGATCTACGACGGCGAGTTCATTACCCTGTTGGGGCCTTCCGGCTGCGGTAAGACTACGCTGCTGCGCCTCATGGCGGGCTTTGAGCATCCTGACGAGGGCACCATTACCCTGGCGGGAGAAAATCTCACTCACACCGCCCCGGAAAACCGGCCGCTGAATACCGTTTTCCAGCACTACGCGCTGTTCCCCCACATGTCAGTGTTCGACAACGTGGCCTACGGCCTGAAGATGGAAAAACGTCCCAAGGACGAGATTCGCCAGCGTGTCGATGAAGCCCTGGCCATGGTGCAGTTGCAGGATTTTGCCCGGCGCAAACCCCATCAGTTGTCCGGCGGACAGCAGCAGAGGGTCGCCATTGCCCGCGCGGTGGTCAAACGCCCACGCCTGCTACTGCTGGATGAACCCCTTTCGGCCCTCGATTACAAACTGCGTCGCACCATGCAGGTGGAGCTGAAGCGACTGCAGCGGGAGCTCGGCATCACCTTTGTCTTTGTGACCCACGATCAGGAAGAGGCGCTGTCGATGTCGGATCGGGTGGTGGTGCTCAAGGATGGCCTCGTTCAGCAACTGGGAACGCCCCGGGAAGTCTATGAGCGACCGGCGAATCTGTTCACCGCGCGGTTTGTGGGTGAGACGAACTTTTTTCCGGGCACCGTTGAGTCGGTTCAGGACGGTTCCATTACGGTGGATGTGTTTGGCCTCAAGCGAACACTGCGTCGTCCGGATTTTCCGGTGCAGGCCGAGCAGTCCCTGCATGTCCTGCTGCGACCGGAAGATATCCGCGTTCTCGACCCTGACGACGAGAACGGCGTCGCAGGCAAGATTGTCGAGCGCAATTACAAGGGCAGCACGCTGGATTCGGTCATCCATCTCGCCGATGGCACCGAAGTTCTGGCCAGTGAATTCTTTGATGAAGATGACCCGGCGTTTGATTACCGGCTTGGAGAGCCCGTAAAAGTCAGCTGGGTTGATGGTTGGGAATGGCTGCTTCCAGAAGAAGCCAGCCAGAGGAGCGAAGAGGAACTGCCGGCCGATGCATAGCATTATGCAGCAGCCGTTCAAAAACGCTGTCCTGATTCTTGTCTGGGGCTGGCTCCTGTTCCTGGTACTGGCGCCGAATCTACTGGTGGTAGGCGCCAGTGTCATGACCCGTGACCCGGTCTCGTTTCTGTCGCTGCCCCTGAACCTGGATGCCTATCGCCAGCTGTTTGATCCGCTGTATCTGGACGTCTTCCTGCACTCCCTGTACATGGCGGCGATGACCACGCTGGTGTGTTTGCTGATTGGCTATCCGTTTGCCTGGGCCCTGTCCAAAGTGGGCAAGCAACGTCAGCTGGTCCTGATCTTCCTTCTGATCGTGCCGTTCTGGACCAACTCTCTGGTGCGCACCTACGCACTGAAGCTGATCCTCGCCACCAATGGGTTGCTGAACAGCGCCTTGATGTCGATCGGGCTTATCGATGAGCCGCTACAGCTGCTTTACACCGAGGGCGCAGTCATCATTGGCCTGGTGTATCTGCTGTTGCCGTTCATGATCCTGCCACTGTATTCGGTGTTTGAGGATCTGAAGCAGGAGCTGCTGCTGGCTTCTCATGATCTGGGCGCGGGTCGGCTTTCCACCTTTGTGCACGTAATAGTTCCGCTCACATTGCCCGGAGTGCTGGCCGGCGTGATGCTGGTCTTGCTGCCGGCCATGGGCCTGTTCTTCGTTCCGGATATTCTGGGCGGTTCGAGAAACCTGCTGGCTGTCTCTTATACACATCTCCGAGCCCACGAGACTAGGCATGATCTCGT
>OJBY01001183.1_pt1 | contig 10654 bp, 12 predicted proteins | sample 1591731 | NCBI WGS metagenome assembly OJBY01 (sample SAMN05416837, study PRJEB24817) | seawater metagenome | isolation source: Sea water | place: Canada:Atlantic | collected 2013-07
CGAAAGCGTAGGGACGCAGGGCGATCGAGCCGTCGCCGGTATTGGTGACAGACTGCGAGACGCTGAACATGTAATGCTCGTCCACCCGGAAAGTGAGACGGAATTGCTGTCCCTCGCCATTGTCCCACCCCAGAACAACCGGAGTTTCCTGGGTAAGTTCGTCGCCTTCGATTACCTGCCAGTTGGTCTGGGCATCGGGTAGCGAAACGCCTTCACCCACCCAGCCGAATTGCGCAAACTGCTGCACATCGGTGCCGGCAGGCGCAAACAGGCGAATGGGGCCGCTGTCCTGTTCCACCGTCTGGCGATGAGTCTTCAGGGTGATGTCGTCGATCCGCGCGCCAACGGGGTTGATCGTGCCTGAAAGCTCCGGCGCCTCGATATTCACGCGGTCGCTTGCGCCAAGCTCCGTGTCCAGATCGCGCACCACCGGGGCAGCATCGGTCGTTATCTGACCGTCGACGCGCGCAACCGGCGCGTCTTCACGACTGGCCATGTTGGCAGGCGCCTGTTCCGGTTCCGGAAAATAGGTACGCATGGCAAAGTCCCACCCGAACAGCAGGACCGCGCTCAGCACGACGGCAATGATAAGGTTACGTTGGTTGTCCAAGATCCAGATTTCCGTCGCGTCTAGTTGTTTTGCGGTGTTTCGGGCACAGGGTCATGGCCATGCCCCCCCCAGGGATTGCAGCGCAATATACGCTTGGTGGCCAACCATCCACCCCTGATTGCACCATGTTTTTGCAGCGCCTCTATTGCATAGGCGCTGCACGATGGGTGGAAGCGGCAGGTAGGTGGAAGGATGCGACTTGGGCCAAGTTGCCAGCCCCGTGCGATCAGGATCAACAATTGCTTCATCGTCGGTGCGGCTTGCTACCGCGCCGGGGACGACGGGCCGCATCGCCTTTGCCCTGCGCAGCCTGTTGCAAAACGATGGAAAGCTCCTTGCCCATCTGCTCGAAGTCCCGCGTCCGCCCGCCTTCGCGGCCAATCAGTACATGGTCGTGATCCGGCAGGCCATGTTCGGGCAATGCGCTGCGCAACAACTCGCGAAAGCGCCGCTTCATACGATTACGCACCACGGCATTGCCGATCTTCTTGGTCACGGTGATGCCGTAACGCACGCCCTGCCCGTCATTCGGCCGGGTCAACAGCACGAAACCGGGCCGCGCATTGCGCAAACCCCGATTCGCAGCGAGGAAATCCGCGCGCCGGGTGAGAACAGTGGGGGTCATTTGAATTTAGATAGGAGCCGATTCGTGATTTGTTTAGCCTCAAGCGCCGGCACTCGCGTCCGCTCGCTTGGCTTGCGCCCTACCGGGCGGCGCGCAGTCGCGCGCTGTCGTCGCCCTTCAGGCGCCGAAAACAGCGCAAGTTATAGACAATACAAGAAAACGGGCCCCGCAAGGAGCCCGCGAGCGCCAACGCGCGTTGGCCGGTCGGGGCGGAAAGCCTCAGCGAGCGGTCGCGAGCGCCGACGCTTGCGGCCAAAACAAATTATGCCGAAAGTTTCTTGCGACCCTTGCGACGACGGTTGCGCAACACGTTGCGGCCACCCGGAGTTGCCTTGCGGGCGAAGAAGCCGTGGCGACGGGCACGCACGAGATTGCTCGGCTGGAAAGTGCGCTTCATGGTTCAAACCTTCAAAATCAGAATTAAAAAGGGCCGCCAATCGAAAGGCGGCCTCACATGGAGCGCGCGATTACTGAAGGACGGGCTCGAAGTCAAGATATGCAAGCATGCGAACCGAAGCTTCGCTCTCTCCCGCCACCGACGCGCCTTGCGACATCCCTAGCGACACCGGGCCAACCCATTCGCGCATTTCGCGCCCCGTAAGCCACAGGGCATCCTCGAAAGGAACCGAATTTGTCATGGCATAGAAATCGCGCGCTTGCGATTCGTTCATGCCCATTTCGACATAGTAATCCAGATAGCGGCGATGTTCGGGTGCATCCGGCGGATAGTCTTCCGCGCCCCGGCCCCAGTCATCCAGCCAGCCGTGTACGGCGAACTGGCTTTCGGGTGCGATCTGTCGCTCCGTCCCCGCAATGAACAATTCCACCGCGCCGGAGCGGACCGAGCCGCCTTCGCCAGCGCGCGTTGCGATACCGCGTTCGCGAATCATCCGGCCCAGCGCCAGGTTCGCCCGATCATCGTGTGTGCCCGGCGCTTCTACGAACTCCAGTGTATCGATAGCAGGAAAGGCCGCCAACATCGCAGCGAACTGGGCAGGCGATGCCGCATCGGTAATGCCCACCAGCGCCACGGTAGACGCATCGATTACGCGGAAAGGACCATAGGCGGCGATCGCCTTCTGCTCGGCCTGTTGCTGCAGGGGGGAGACGTACCGCGAAGCGCTTGTCTCCACCACGACCCACTCCTCCACCACGGTAACGGTCTGCGCGGCTACGGGTGTCGCGGTGAATGCAGCCAGCACGGCAAGGGCAGCGGGTATGCGTGTCATGAGGCACAATATGCCCGCACGAACCTGCGCCTTTCCCAACGGAAGAGGTTGCTATCGGGTTAACACCGGACATCACGACAAATGCTCTCGACATAGGGTCACTACGCGTTATCACGCTGAAAAACAGGCAACGATCCATTGCCTGCAAGCGCAATCGCGCGTCCGTGTTCATGCGAGGAAAGCCAAGCAGGCGGACGCCTATGCCTCGCGCTTCAGGGGGAAACACATTGGTCGCACTGGTTCAGACGGTTGCCTATCTCGGGCTGGAGGCGCGCAAGGTAGAGGTGCAGTGCCAACTTGCAGCCGGGATGCCGCGCTTTACCGTGGTGGGCTTGGCGGACAAGGCCGTGGCCGAAAGCCGGGAGCGCGTGCAATCGGCACTGGCTGCCATGGGCCTGTCGCTGCCGCCCAAGCGCATCACCGTCAACCTCTCCCCAGCAGACCTTCCCAAGGAAGGCAGCCATTACGACCTGCCGATCGCGCTGGCGCTGCTGGGCGCAATGGGTGTGGTGGATGCAGAGGAACTCAGCGAGTGGCTGGCGGTAGGAGAGCTGGCGCTGGATGGCCGCGTGGCTGCTTCTCCCGGCGTACTGCTGGCTGCGCTGCACGCCAGCGAGAACGATCTTGGCCTGATCTGCCCCGCCGAACAGGGGCCGGAGGCGCGCTGGGCCAGCGGCGTGCGGGTATGCGCCGCGCCCAACCTCGTCGATTTGCTGGCTCACCTTTCGGGTAAACAGGAACTCCCCGAACCCCAACCCGGCGAAGTGGAGAAAGACCATCACGGGCCGGACCTGAAGCGCGTGAAAGGGCAGGAAACCGCCAAGCGCGCGCTGGAGATCGCCGCAGCGGGTGGTCACAACCTGCTAAGATAATATATACCTACACCGCGTAGGATAATTCCCATGGATTGCGTAATCTACATGCGATGGTCGAGCTCCGAGCAGGCCAAGGGTTCGAGCCTCGAACGGCAACGAGAGGATTGCCGACGTCATGCTACCGACCATGACTGGCGGATCGTGGACGAACTCGTCGACGACGGGATCAGCGCATTCAAGGGAGAGCATGCTTCCACAGGAGCCTTGAGCAGGTTCGTCGCCGACGTGCAAGCGGGTCGGTATCCGGACGGTGTCATCCTGCTTTGCGAAAAGCTCGATCGGTTATCCCGTCAAGAGCCCGGCAAGGTCTTCCTCTGGATGATGAACCTCACCGAGGCCGGCGTCATCGTCGCGACGGTCGATGGTGCGCGCCGCTACTCGAAAGGTAACTTCGACATGGCCGCGATCATTGAGGTCGTGGTCAAGGCGCAGCTCAGCCATGAGGAGTCGGAAAAGAAGAGCCAGAGACTGGGCGCGGCCTGGGCAGCCAAACGGCGCCGGTTGAACGATGGCGAGAAGTTCGTGATGACCAGACGTGCACCGGCCTGGCTCAAGGTCGTCGGCACCCCGCCCTCCTTCGTCCCCATCCCGGAACGCGCATCCATCGTGAGGCGCATGTTCGAGGAGACGGCGGCAGGCTTTGGAAAACAGCACATCGCGAAAAACCTGAATCGGGACGGGGTCCCGACGTTCGGCCGAGCGGAAGCTTGGCATGCCTCATACGTCCAGAAGATCCTGCATAACCCGGCCGTCGTCGGCGAGCTCCACCCAGCGCGCAAGCCTCGCGGTTCCGAGCGCAAAGCGACCGGAGACGTGGTGGTCGACTACTATCCGGTAGTCGTCGATGCGGATCTTCATCGACGAGCCCTTATCGCGATGGGGGAGCGGTCTCGGGCGTCGACTGGACGAGGACGGCGACTGGTCAATCTGTTCGCGGGTCTCGCTCGCTGCGGCAGCTGCGGTTCGAAGATGACTTTTCGAGGTAAGGGCAGGAAGCAGCGAGCGGATGGTTCGTGGGTCAACGAGGACTATCTCGTCTGCGATGGCTACCAGAGGGGGCGCGGATGTCCCAACGGGGTGCATTTCAACTACGGGATCTGGGAGGAAGGTATTCTCGATCCCATAATTTTCGAAGCCTTGCACGAGGACCATTCTGCCTCGCAGGCGGAGGTGCGCGATCTCGAGATCGAGATCGCGCGCTTGGAACGGGTCTGGGTCATCGCGAAGGCCAAGGCGGACTCGGCGCTGAAGATCGCCATCGACACCGGTCGCAATGAGGCACAGGCCGCATGGACGCAATTGGCAGCTGAAGCCGACGACCTAGAAAACGCGCTCGACGACGCTCGCGAAAACCTGTTGCAGATGATCCACACGCCGACCGCCGAGGAACAGTGGGTCCGGATTGACCGGCTTCGTGATTCGCTGGACGATCCGGATGAAGACGTCCGCTTCGAAGCCCGCTCGAAGGTGAGATCCGCTGTGCACGCGCTTGTCACAGACCTGTCTTTCCATGGTCCGAACCCCAAGGGTGTGACGATGGTGGTCGCCGGAGAATGGTCGGTGAGCATAGACTACAACGACCTTCTTGGAGGGACGGAGTGGATTCGCGGCCGCATCAGCACCGATTCCGACGGGTGAATGCCGGACGATACGCGGTCCGGCCTCGACCGGTTCAATCGACTAGAATGCCATCCGCATCGAAGGGAATTGGCTCGGCATCGACCACGATTTGCTGACCTTCGGAAAATTCCTTCCGCACCGCGACGATACGCAACTCCCCTGGCGGAGGAGGCACGAGTTTCACAACCTTAGACAGCGCCTGTCTGAACCCGCGAGGAAAACTGCATCAGTCAGAAGGCGTGAGGAGCCGAGCCACTCAACATGATGTCCACCCTGTTTCCAAATCCAGTAAAGCGTCCGGGCTGGCCACCCAGCAGGCGAGCAAAGGCGGCGAGGTAGTTGGCGATGCGTTTCTGTTGTTCAACCTCAGTCATCTCAAGTCTCCACGGGACGCGGGGATCGCGTGCTCTTTTCCGCTCTCTTCCAGAGAGCCATCCCCTTTCGTTCTGAAGATATCTACACAGAGGGCGCGTCTGCTTCGCGCCTCAATCCTGGTCGTTTGAGATGCCGGCGTTTCGACCTAGAAGTTGCCATTGGTTCAGATTTGACCGAATGGCAGCTAAGCGCCCCAATATCGGCCATTTGCGCTTTGCCGCGCGGCTCCCAACAGCAGACGAAATTGCGCATTGTACAACGAACTCAAAAGCTTGCTCAATTCTATTTGACGCCAAACCGTGCTTGACCAAGGTTCAGAGTGAACGACGTGCATCGACTCCGATACTCCCCTTCGCAATCACTTTGCTTGCGTACAAAATTCAGAGCTTCCCTTTTCGTGCTATATTATCGCAAGAATGGCGTCAGCGATCTGCTCCGGCTGTTCCTCTTGTACGAAATGCCCCGCGTCGAGAACCCTCCGGTGGGACTGACCGACCGCGCCGGGCACCCGCCTTTGAAAGACGCGCTCCCAGTCAATTGTGGTCGGATCCCCATCGCTGAAAGCGGTCAGAAAGGGCCGCTTAAACTGTTCTAGCGCGGCCCAAGCGGCTTTGTTGCGCGTGAACCCTGGCATGTTCTCGTTCGTCGGAATGAGGGTCGTTATTGCTATCGCGGCTGCCTTGGATCGTGCATCAGGAAAAGGCGCATCATAGCCGAGAGGACTTCAGGATCGGGGCGTTTACTACACGAACTAGCCACAATTTCCGCGATCGGAAGGTCCTCGGCCTCCTGACAGGTTAGTATCCATTCGGCTATCATGTTACCCGGCCATTCGGGGACGCCATTGGGTTCCGGTTCGCCCGTGGGTAGAAGCGTGTTGGAGACCACTACGCCGGAAAAGCGTTCCGGCATTTCGGCCAACACGTTGAGGCCAACCGGCCCGCCCCAGTCCTGGCACATCAGGACCACACTCGTCAGATCCAACTCTCGCACAAACGCGCTCATCCAGGCGATGAAACGGTCGAAGGAGTAAGCCGAGCGGTTAGTCAGTTTGTCGGACTTTCCGAAACCGATCATGTCAGGCGCTATCGAGCGCACGCCTGCTGAAGTCAGCCTCGGAATGACATTGCGATAGAGATAGGACCAGGTCGGCTCGCCATGCATTAGCAACGCAACGGGTCCCTCGCGCGGCCCATCGTCGACATAATGCATTCGCAGGAGTTCGTTCTCTCCATCCTCGATTTCGACGAAATTCGGTTTGAACGGATAATCGGGCAAATCCGCAAAGCGAACATGTGGCGTACGGTATACTGCCGAATTCATGGGACTCTCCTTCTATGCGTAATTTTACAGCACCAAAGTTACGCATTATAACGTCATGACTCGTTGACTATGCCGATTTTACCCGCTTATCATTCAAGAAAACGACATCGGCGGAGGGATGCTCAACAATGCTCAGTATGCAGGAAATGTCCGATCGGCTTGAGATTCAAGACCTGCTCGCGGGTTACAGCCACGCAATCGATTCTCAAGAGTGGGACGCGCTCGATGACGTTTTCACCGATGATGCGATAATCGATTATACCGAGGCCGGCGGTAGCCGGGGAAATCTCGAGGAGACAAAGGCATACCTGGATCGCGCAATGAAGCAGTTTTCAGGATTTCAGCATCTGGTCGGGACCACGAAATTCGAGATCGAGGGCGACAGCGCAAGGGCCAAGTCGATCCTTTTTAATCCAATGCTGACCGAGAAGGATGGCAAGCGCCACATCTTCTTTGTCGGCCTGTGGTACCGCGACAAACTAGTGCGTACGAGCGTTGGTTGGCGCATCAGCGAACGGTACGAGGAAAGCCCATGGTTTCATAACCTGCCCGAAAATTTTGAGGCCGCAGAATAGGCACTGCAGTCTCTGCGACGATAGCTTCTGGCAGAAAACCGAAGAGCAGCAAATCGCGATGGCGCTTCCCCGCCCCGGCACGCGGCTCGTTCGAAACCATTATCCGCCTAGCGGGAACGCGAACCGACGTAATCAAAGCTTATGGACACCTCTTCCGCCACTTACTGAAGGAGTTTTCAACGCGATAAGACGTTTTTGGTCGATGCTGACCGGCATTGGCTTGCAGCTGTGCAAGGAGAGAAAATAATGGCAAGACTTGAAGGCAAAGTTGCAGTGATCACCGGCGCTGCACAGGGCATGGGCGCAGCGACCGCTCGCCTGTTCGCGGCAGAAGGCGCGAAGGTAGCCCTGGGCGATATCAAGGACGGGTTGGCGCTGGCTGCCGAGCTGGGAGACGCCGCATTCTTTTGCAAATTAGACGTGGCCAGCGAAGAAGATTGGGAAAAGTTCGCTAAGGAAACGGTCGATCGCTTTGGCAAGATCGACGTTCTGGTGAACAATGCGGGCCTGTTGCGTTTTTCCACTATCGAAAATGTAACTGCGAAAGAAGCTTTGGAAGTATTCTCCGTAAACACGCTCGGGCCGATGCTCGGTGCGAAGTACTGTATCCCGCACATGAGCGGCCAGGGAAAGAGCTCGATCGTCAATGTCAGTTCGGTTGATGGTCTACGGGGTTGCAACGGACTTAGCTGTTATACGGCGAGCAAGTGGGGGCTTCGGGGACTAAGCAAAACAATGGCGCTGGAGCTCGGGCCGCGCGGCATCCGGGTCAATTCACTCCATCCTGGCGGCGCCGATACGCCGATGAGCAACCCTGCTGGTGTAACCGGCGAGGAGCGCAACCGAACTTTTCACCGGGTACCGTTGCAGAGGATCGCGGAGCCGATCGAGATCGCAAACACAATTCTGTTCCTGGCGAGTGACGAGGCGAGTTACGTTTCCGGCGCGGAGCTAGCAGTGGACGGCGGCTGGACCTCGGGTACATATATTCCCGTCCTGCCAGGTGCCCCCGAAGGTCTGTCGGACTAAGACTATTTATAGCCACTCAGATCGCTGGAGCTGCATCAGCGTCTCCAGCCGGATATGGGAGTATTTACAATGGCTCGCGTTTGATCGACCCTATAGTTCAGCTCTGTCAGATAGGGACACGCTGCGCTGTCTTGGGAGCCATTAAGCGATTGTCTCGCACGCGTGAGGGCTACCGGAGATCGGGAAAGGAATCGAACCTCTCTATTGGGAAAGCCCCCGGGACAAGTCTGGTGGCATGAGGGGGTATGCAAAAAATTTGACGCTGCAGATCGGCTGATTGAACGCGAGACGGGATGCCTCTTTTTCTCCATTTCCTGCTCCCTGGCACGCCAACGGCAGACGGAAAAATCCGCTCAGCTGCTCATTCATCCAGACCGAAGAAACGACGGCGTTCGGTTAGCGATGCTTGAGCGAACATTTCGCCATCTCGTTCCTGAACATCTCGCGTGAAGCGTCGGGCGCGGATGACGGCTTCGCGTTGTTCGAGTGCAGTGCGCCAGCGGTTCAGGCTCGGATAGTCAAGCCGATCAAGTCCATGGTTTTCGATGTAATCGGTCCAAGGCAATGTCGCCATGTCGGCGATCGTATACTCATCCCCGGCCAGATAGTCGAACTCTCTCAGTCGCTTATCTAGCATGGCGTAAATGCGTTTGGCTTCCCGCCGGTACCGTCTTCGCGCATAGTCTTCGCCTTCCGGGGCATAGGAGACAAAGTGATTCAGTTGGCCGAGCAATGGACCGACAGTCGTATTTTGCAGCATCAGCCACTGTATGACGTCATAGCGCTGATTGCCTTCCTTGGGCAGAAAGCGACCGCTGGTTTCGGCGAGATAAAGCAGAATCGCACCCGACTCAAAGATTGCCTTCCCGTCGTGGGTCGCCAGTAAGGGAACCTTGGAGTTCGGGTTCAACCGCTGGAAGTCTGCACTGAATTGCGAGCCGGAAAACAGATCAATGTGTTGGAACGCGAACGGTTCGCCCAGTTCTTCGAGCATGACTAGTATCTTGACCACGTTCGGGCTGCTCATGCCGTACAGGGTTAAGCTCACTTGTCGGGCTCCGACCGATAAGCGTAGACAACATAACTTCCTGTCACTCAACTCTCCCGTGAAAGCGCGCAGCCTATCGAGCCATGCTCATAGCGCAATCACAACATGTGACGAGGCCAAGTGAAAGGAATGCGATCCGCGATAGTGCGATTGCAGCCGGGGGATGCGGGAGAGCGGCGTTCATTCCCGACCAGCCGGAAGCGTTCGATCCCTGGCTTCGGAATCCCACGGCCTACTGGATGCGGCGCGATGCGCAGATGCTGTAACCTTGCCCTTCGGCGCGGTTTGGATCAGGATTGGTGTAACCTCAATAAGAATAATTCGGAGAGAAAATTATGAACAAACAACCTGATCGCAAACGTATGCAGGTCTTTCGCGCCTTAGAAGGCATACCGCTCGATCACGACGTGATGCCCTGGGAAGGCATGGATGAAGCCACGATGGCCGGAATGGCCAAGCTGGCGCAAGTCGGAGCTCAGGACGGTATGGCGGAAAAGACGATCGTGCTGTTTCGCGAACCGGGCGAATACGGGATGAGCATGATGTACGCCTGGTTCAAGAGCGGTTACATCCTCCCCCGTCACAGCCACGACGCCGATTGCCTTTACTACATCATCGCAGGCAGCCTGAAGATGGGCAGCCAGGTGCTGGGCAAGGGCGATGGTATGTTCGTTCCCGCCGATGCGGGTTACACCTACGAAGTGGGGCCTGACGGCCTTGAACTGTTGGAAGTGCGCAATGCCACGCGCTTCAACATTCACTTCAAGGGCAACGACGAAGCGCATTGGGAACGCGTCGCCAACGTATACCCCAAGAACATGACCGACTGGGCGGATGAAACGCCGCCATCTGAAAAAACCGCCGAATCGGTCGGCTAGAGCGTTTTCCACAGCGTCTGAATCGATGAGGATTCCCACGGCGCGAGAGTTCTGATTCAGGATCCGTGCTGGTGAGGAGGCCAGCACGGATGGCCAAAGCACTATCGCAGGATTTGCGTGATCGGGTCGTTGCGGCGATTGACGGTGGCCTGAGCCGCCGCGGTGCCGCTGCGCGGTTCGGAGTGAGCGTGTCGAGCGCGATCCGCTGGCATCAGCTTGCTCGCGAGCATGGCCGCGCGGTTGCCAGAAAGCCTGGCGGTGATCAGCGCTCATCAAAGACCGACGTTCATGCCGAGCAGATCATGGCGCTGCTGGAGGAGCAAGGCGACATCACCCTCGTCGAGATCCAGTCAGGCCTTGCCGATCGCGGCATCAGCGTCGGGATCGGACCTTGTGGCGGTTCTTCAAGCGTCACGGGATCACGCGTAAAAAAAGACCGGGCACGCGATCGAGCAGGACCGTCCCGA
>OJBY01001189.1_pt1 | contig 10596 bp, 8 predicted proteins | sample 1591731 | NCBI WGS metagenome assembly OJBY01 (sample SAMN05416837, study PRJEB24817) | seawater metagenome | isolation source: Sea water | place: Canada:Atlantic | collected 2013-07
AAACTGACCTTTGCGGAGAAGAGCCGCGAACAGCTCAAGCAGGAATTCGAAAACCTGTCCGCACGGATTTTCGAGCAACGGGGCAAGCAGCTGCAGGAACAGCAACAGCAAGGGCTGGACGGCATGCTCAAACCGTTCCGTGAGCAACTGGCTGACTTCCGCCGCCGCGTCGACCAGATCCACAGTGACGAAACCCGGGCCCAGGCTTCCCTGATCGAGCAATTGGGTCAGCTGCGCAGTCTCAACCAGCAGATGCACGAGGACGCCCGCAATCTCACCGATGCCCTGAAAGGGCAGGTGAAGACCCAGGGCAACTGGGGGGAAATGATTCTTGAGCGGGTGCTGGAATCGTCCGGGCTGACCCGTGGGCGCGAGTATGAAACCCAGGTCACCCTGAAAGATGAGAGCGGTCAGCGACGCCTGCCTGATGCCATCGTCCACCTGCCCGAGAACAAGGACGTGGTGATCGATGCCAAGGTCTCCCTGGTAGCCTATGAGCGCCTGTCATCGGCCTCCACCAGTGAAGAGCGGGAGCAGGCCCTGCGTGATCATCTGATGTCTCTGCGCAGTCATATCAAAGGCCTGGATATCAAGGATTACAGCGGACTGGAAGGAATTCGCAGTCTGGACTTCGTGCTGCTGTTCATTCCCATCGAGGGCGCCTTCATGGTGGCCATGGAGCAGGACTCCAGCCTCTACACCGATGCCTTTGCCCGCAACATCGTGCTGGTCAGCCCAACCACCTTGCTGGTGACGTTGCGTACCATCCAGAACATCTGGCGCTATGAGTACCAGAACCGCAATGCCCTGGATATCGCCGCCCGTGCCGGCAAAATCTGTGATCAGGTGTCTTTGGTCACGGAATCCCTGGAAGACGTGGGTGACAAGCTTGCCAAGGCAACATCGTCTTGGGAGCAGACCCAAAAACGTCTTACCAGTGGTAACGGCAACCTGTTGCGCCAGGCGCACCAGTTGAAAGATCTGGGTGCTAAGGCTCGTCGCAGTCTGCCGGCACCGGCTGATGACGACGACTCTGAAGACCTGCAGGACGACAGTGCCGACTGATAAGTCAGTCGGACAATGTGGTGTGAATGTTGTAAAAGGTTGCTTTTATATAAAGCGTTTTGCATGATAAAAAATATGCAGTAAAACTTCGCGCAATATGACGCTATATGTCGTAAAAAACGACAAAAATAGCGACAAAATGACCGGACTCGGTGGTCATTTTTGGTTATCTTCTGGCACCTAAGTGCCATCGTTCTAATATCAGAACCAGGTCACAGGTATAAGCCAAAATCCTTAGTTAGTATACGTTGCGTAACGAAACGCTAACTGAGGGTAATTTTATGTGTCGTTTGATAGTGGCCCTGCTGCTGGGGGCGGGTCTGGTTCAGACGGTATCGGCGTTGGAAGCTCAACCCCGGGTCATCGGGGGACAGGATGTCACACAGGTGCGGTCGTGGATGGCCGAAGTGGAAATCAGCCGGTCCGGCAATCCCAATTTTTCGGCGACGCTCTGTGGCGGCACTCTGATTGCCCCCCGCTGGGTGCTGACTGCCGCCCACTGTGTGGCCAGTGTCGAGGCAGAGATGCTGTTTGTCTCCCTTGGCAACGTTAATCGCACCAGCACAGAGGCTCCGGAACAACTGACGGTAACCGAACTGCAGGTGCATCCGGCCTACAATGCCACCCACTTCCATAATGACCTGGCCCTGCTCAAACTGGCGGCGCCGAGCCGCTTCAAGCCATTGGATATGGCCAAGCCGCACATCGTTACCGAGCTGGCGCTGGGCAACCATGATGAAGCCCTGGAAGTGCTGGGCTGGGGTTCCACCACCCCGGATGGTTTTGCCCTGACCGAGACTTTGCAGAAAGCGGATCTGGACTTTGTGTCGCCGGATTACTGCGCCAGCCAGTGGAGCAATCTCACCGGCAACCAGATTTGTGCCGGCGAAATGAACCCTCAGGGTCAGAAGCAGGATTCCTGCCGTGGCGATAGCGGCGGGCCGCTGGTTTACCGCAAGGATGACCAGCAGTGGCTGGTGGGTGTGACCAGCTACGGCCATGAAACCTGTGCCACCGATGGTGTGCCGGCGGTCTATAGCCGCGTGGATAGATACCTGCCCTGGCTGGAAGAGACCACTTCCGGCGGACTGGTGGATCTACAGACAGAAGGCCTCAACGGTGATCAGTACCGCAACATGTCCAGTGCGGTGACCCTCTATCCGCGTATTGCCAATACCAGTACCCGCAATGACGCCCGCAATGTGGGCCTGCGTATCGAGCATCAGCCCGGTCTGTCTGTGGCGGTACCGGGCCTGTCCTGCCGGACCTACACGGGCTACACCGACTGTCGAAACAGCCTGTTCCTGGCACTGGGACAGACCAGCGCCACTTATGCCGTTACCCTGAAGGCCCCGTCCCGTTGGGCTGATCAGGTGCGAGTAAGCCCGATCAGCGACTCGTATGATTACTTCAGTCTGCGCAGCGAAGCGTTCAATCTGGTATTCAGTAACGAGCCGGATGTGGTGCTCAGTCTGACCACCAACCGGGGTAGCGATGGCCATGTTCGTGTCAGCGCTCTGGTGCGCAATGCGGCGACTCATCAGACAGCGGCGCGGGTGAGACTGGGCTTCATCTTGCCTGCAGGGTGGGAAACCGTTGAAATGCCGGGCAACTGCAGTGGCAGTCGTAGTGTTCAGTGCGGTCTTGGGGATCTGGGGCCGGAGCAGTTTGTGACCCAGCAACTGCTGCTTTCAGGGGAGGGATATGACCCCATGACCGTGCAGGTATGGACCGATAATGGTGATTTTCCAACCGGTGACAGCAAAGCCTATACTCGGCCCGCTCAAGCTCGTAGCGCCAGTAGCGGTGGTGGCAATACGACAGGAAATGACAGTGGTGGTGGCGGTGGCGGTAGTGGTGGCAGCTTGTCGTTCCTGGCGCTGCTGGGCCTAGCCCTGGTTGCCGCTCGACGGCTCCACCAGTGACAGGTGCCGCTGGCGCTCCGGCGCCAGCGCGCCCTGATTGCCTTTCCAGGGCACCGCATCCATGCCCTTGGGAATCTCCGTTAACTGGAACGGCGCCTTGATAATCTCGAAGTAGGGCGAGTGATCGAAATCCGCGGCGGTGATGGCTCGTGGCTGTAACCGCAGCAGGCGGCTACCGGAGCCATCTTCTTTTACCAGCGGCAGCACCGGGAACTGTACGAAACTGAACGCATCTGCGACCACGGTGCCAGTCAGTGCCCGGGCCAGCTCCCCGGCCCAGCGCCGAAACAGGTTGATGCGCCAGCGCAGCGGCAGCCATCGCCAGGGCATCAGGGTCAATAGTGCCAGGGCCGCCCAGGACTGGCTGCCGCCAGCGCCGATCCGGCTGATGGCATAGCGCAATACGTCCTGGGCTTCATTGTCACTCAGTCCCTGGGCCCGGCAGACACGGATCTGGCGGCCTTCCAGGGCGGACAACGGCTCCACGATCAGGCCCCGTTCCAGCCGCGCATCAATCACCAGCTGGGTATCCGGTTCGCAGGGAGTGTAATCCCCCAGCAGGGCACGCAGGGCCGGGTCCGCCACGTCATGAAGTCGACCAACATAAAGCACCGCCCGGGCGAAGCGGCTGTCGCCGATTACCTTGAAGGTACGGTCCACATTGCTATGCCCGGCCACCAGCAGCACATCACAGGGTTTGAGCACGGTGCGCAGGCTGTCCAGGTCGGCACTGGGCTGGCCACTGAACGGCTCGTCGCGCTGAAGGCGGCGGCAGATCCATTGATAAAAGGCCAGTTGTCGACTCATGGTGACTCCGTGTGCAAACACTTATTCGAGGACCCGGAGCTTACAACAGGGCCAGGGCCCGGTCGATGACCGAATGGTCAGTATAGAAATGCGGCGAAAAACGGACCCCGCCACCCCGTTCTGCACAGACCACGCCAGCCTGTCGTAAACGCTGAAAGGTGTCTGCCGGCGTTTCATCAGGCAGGGTAAAGGTAACAATTCCGGCCCGACGCTGCCGGTCCACCGGGCTGAGCAGAGTGGCTCCCCGTTCCCGCAGGCCGTCGATCAGCCGCTGGACGCGATCCTGCAGGGCCTCGGCGACTTGCGCCATGCCTTCCTCTTCCAGCAGGGACAGGGATGCCTCCAGGGCATGAGCGCCGAGCATGTTGGGGCTGCCGCATTCGAAACGACGGGCATTATTGGCCACTTGCCAGTCGGTGGTGGTGTAGTTGCCGGCATTGGCCACCATATGCCAGCCGTGCTGGCGCAGGGTCAATTTGTCCTGTACCGCCTGGCGGCAGTAGAACAATGCCAGCCCCTCAGGGCCCAGCATCCACTTGTGACCGTCGGCCACCACAAAATCCGCCTTGGCCTGTTCCGCGGAAAAGGGCAGGGCGCCGAGGATCTGGATGGCGTCCACACAAAACAGGATCTCTCGCTCCCGGCAGGCGGCGCCAATGGGCGCCATGTCCATCAGCAGGCCGGTGCCGTATTGCACTGCGGACAGGGACACCAGTCGTGTTCGAGGTCCCAGCGCATCGATCACCGCCTGTTCCGGTTCAGGCGTATCCAGGCTTACGGCGATCACTTCCACGCCCTGATCCGCCAAAGCTTCCCAGGGGATACGGTTGGAGGGGAACTCCTGATCGCTGATCACGATCTGGTCGCCGGCCTGCCAGTCAATACCCTGGGCAATCACAGACAGTCCTTCTGAGGTGTTTTTCAGCAGGGCGATTTCATCAATACTGACCCCGCCAATCAGCCAGGAAAGCCGCTCGCGCAGGCGCTGTTCCACTTTCAGCCAATGGGGGTAATCACGGGCACCGATCTCACAATTCTGGCGAGCGAATTCCGCGACCGCATCGCGGCTACGGGCGGGCCAGGGAGCCACCGCAGCGTGGTTGAGATAAAGCAGGTCTTCACGGTGGGGAAATTCCGGGTGGGCCATGATGTCTCCATTAACAGCTACAAGCTTCAAGCTACAAGTTGCAACGCGGGAGGGTGTGGTGGCAAGTATATAGCGCCGTGGCCGCGTTATTTACCATAGCAGCAATTGCATCGTGAACCCTGCTGCATGCTTATAAAAAGGGAATACGTTAGAATTGCGACTGTTCAGTCCTGGTTCACGTCCGTTATGCCGGGCTTAAGGAGAAATAGATGGGTGACCTGGAAAAAGCCACGCGCAAGGCGCAGGAATTTCGTCAACGGGAGCGCCAGATTCTGGATGCGGCCCTTGAGCTGTTCCTGGAAGAGGGCGAAGACCGCGTGACCGTGGAAATGATTGCTGACCGGGTCGGTATCGGCAAAGGCACCATCTACAAGCATTTCGAGACCAAGAACGAGATTTATCTGCTGTTGATGCTCCGTTATGAGGAGGATCTTGCCGAGGTATTCCAGACCATCTCCGGCGGCGATGACAAGGAACGGCTGGCACGGGAATACTTCCGTTTCCGGATCTCCGATCCCAAGCGTTACCAGTTGTTCGACCGCCTTGAGAACAAGGTGATCAAGGACCATGCCCTGCCGGAACTGGTGGACAAGCTGCATCGCATTCGCGAAGCCAACTTTGCCCGCCTCACCGATATCGTCAAGGCGCGTATTGCCGAAGGCTCACTGGAAGACGTGGACCCGATCTATCACATCTGCTCCGCCTGGGCGCTGGCCCATGGTGCGGTGGCCCTGATGGAATCCCCGTTCTACCAGAAGCTGATCGACGACAAGGATGACTTCCTGCATTTCCTGATCGAGATCGGCATTCGCATGGGCAACAAGGGGCAACGGGGGCCACGATGAAACAGGCGGAGGAACTGCTGGCATTACTGGAAAAGGCAGGCAAGGATGAAAGCGGCCTGCCGCCGGTGCACCAGTGGAAGCCGGAGCGGCATGCGGATATCGACATGCGGATCGCCCGGGATGGCACCTGGTACTACCAGAATTCCCCCATCCAGCGTGAACGCATGGTGGCGTTGTTCTCCACCATCCTGTTGCGCGAAGGCGATGACTACTTCCTGATCACCCCTGTGGAAAAGCTGCGCATCCAGGTGGACGATGCCCCTTTTGTGGCGGTGGAAGTGCAGCGCCTGGAAGAGGGCGGGGTGAATAAACTGGTCCTCACCACCAATGTGGGCAGTCACGTGGTGGCCGGTGACAAGCACCCCTTACGCGTGGAAACCGACCCACAAACCGGCGAGCCGTCCCCGTATCTGCTGGTCCGCGAAAACCTGGAAGCCCTTATCGGGCGCTCCGCGTTCTATCAGCTGGTGGACTGGGCGTTTGAGGAAAATGGGAAGCTGTTTGTGGAGAGCGATGGTCAGCGCTTTGAGTTGGGAAGCCTGGGGTAATTGATAATTGAGAATGGATAATTGATAACTTCGCGAGAAACTCCTTCGCATCTTAACGCAAAGAGGCCGCGCCCAATGTTGGGCGCGGCCTCTTTGCTTGAAAACCAGAATAACCCTGATCGCGCGTTATCAATTATCCATTCTCAATTATCAATTTCCCCTCATTGTAATGCTAATCAACAACAACACCCCGAGCACAATACTGATCCCTTTCCAGATGCGCAGTTGCCGGATGTCGTTGTCGATGGCCGGCTTGCTGCTGCGCATCGGGCGGCGCAGGGCGTCGCGGAATTCGGCGGCGTCGGTGAAGCGTTGTTTGGGTTGATGTTGCAAGGCGAGCTGCAGCACGTTGTTGATCCACAGCGGGACGAACGCGTTGTGTCTCTGCAGTGGCGGCAGGGGGCGATGGGCGGATTTTTCGTAGCGGCCCTGCCACGGCAGCGAACCGGTGAGCATTTCATGGATGATCACCGCCGCGGAAAACAGATCACTCTGTTCGCTGGGGGCAGCGCCATCCAGCAGTTCCGGAGCGCTGTAATCCCGGGTGCCGAGGGGAATGCCCGCATTGTGCTGCTCCATGCCCCGGCAATGGCAACTGCCGAAATCCACGATGCGGACCAGCCCGTCGGTATCCACCATGATGTTGTCCGGCTTCAGGTCGCCGTGGATCACATCGGCGCGGTGCAGGGCGCGGATACCGTTGAGTAGCTGATCCGCCAGATACAGTTTTTCTTCCACCGCCACATCAGGGTGTTCCTTCAGCCACTGTTGCAGCGTCACGCCGTCGATGAACTCCAGATGCTGATACAGGCAGCTGGGATTGTCCGGCTGGGGCAGGGTGCGTAGCAGGTGGGCATTGCGCAGGCGCTGACCGACCCAACCTTCCATGACAAACCGCTCCAGCGCGTCCCGGTCGTCTTCCAGATTCACCGACGGTGTCTTGAGTACCGATTGCGTGCCGTTTTCATCCTCCACCAGATACAGGTGGCTACGCACACTGGCATACAGCTCCCGCTGTACGGTGAAACCGTCAACCCGGACCCCCGGGCTCAGTGGCGGGGGCAGGGGCAGGCTGCCGCGCTGGCGCAGGGCTTCGTCGGCGCTGGCGTCGGGCAGGCCATCCACCTGCAGCACCTGACAGCTCAGGTTGTCATCGCTGCCGCTGGCCAGGGCCGCTTCCACCAGACTGCGGGCAGCCATTTCCGGTTGGCCACTGGCACGCACTATGCCCTGCATGCGCGAACGGGACAGGAAACCATGCACGCCATCGCTGGTGAGCAGAAATACATCGCCCACCTGCAAATCACTGCGGCTGTAGTCCACATCCAGTCGGGTGTCGCCGCCCATGACCCGGGTGAGTACCTGGCGGTCGCCGCCGATCATGCGGCTGTGGTCCCGGGTGAGGCATTCCAGACGTTCATTACGCAGTCGCCAGATACGCGAATCGCCTACCTGGAACAGGTGGGCAGTACGCGAGCGCAGTATCAGCAGGGACAGGGTGCACAGGTGGCTTTCCCCGGCCAGTGTCTGCCGGCACAGCCAGCGGTTCAGGGCTTCCAGTACCCGCTGTGCGGAGCGGGGCACACTCCATAGCGATGGCGTTGCATAGTAGTCGTTGATAAATCCGAGCACACAGGATTCCGCTGCCTCCCGGGCTGCACCGGCACTGGACAGCCCATCAGCCAGGGCGGCAACGATGCCCTTGGTACGCAGCAATGGGCCATCAGGAATCTGCATGGCCAGCGCATCCTGATTGTGCAGCTTGGGCCCGGCATCGCTGTACTGGCCGATGCGAACCTGCGGGTGCAGGTCCGGCTCGGTGGCAATGGCCGAGTCCTCGGTCGTAACGTTGGCAACATCCATGATCAAAGCTCCTGTGTATGACCTGCCGAAAACACTCAGCCCACCTCGATGAGCTGAACGTCGCCTTTCTCATCAATTTCCGCAATGTGCCCTTTGGGTTCATCCAGGAACTGCACGGCGGCCAGGGCCACGGCAGCGCTGGCGGCAATCACCAGGAAGAAGGTGGACGGGTCCACAAAGGTCAGCACGGTCAGGAAGATCACCGCACCGGCGTTACCGTAGGCGCCCACCATGCCGGCGATCTGACCGGTAAGGCGTCGCTTGATCAGCGGCACGGTGGCGAATACCGCCCCCTCGCCAGCCTGCACAAAGAAAGAACAGCACATGGTGGCAATCACCGCCAGGGCAATGGGCCAGCTACTGCCTATCTGGCTCATCAGGCCGTAACCCACCATCAGACCGCAGAGCAGAATCGCCAATGATTTCTTGCGTCCGAACTTGTCGGAGACCCAGCCACCACCGGGGCGAGCCACCAGATTCATGAAGGCATAGCCGGAGGCCAGCAGGCCGCCAGTGACTGCCGACAGGGTAAAGGTATCGGTAAAGAACAGTGGCAGCATGGACACCACCGCCAGCTCGGAGCCGAAGGTCACCATATACGCCAGATCCAGAATGGCTACCTGCTTGAAGCTGTAGCGGTCGTGCTCGGGAACCCCTTCTTTCAGGTGTTCACGGTTTACTCGCCAGGCCTGACCAAGCTGTACCACCGCCAGGCTGATAATCAGTGCGGCCAACAGAATCTGTGTGGTCTGGCCGAACAGATTCAGATTGGTGGGCCCCAGGCGCCAGACGATCACCAGCAGGGCGATATACAAAGGCAGGCTCATGGCCAGGTAGAAGAACAGGTCTTTCCTGGTGCTCACTTCCAGCGCGCTGGCTTTCTTCGGCTTGAAATAGGACGCGCCCTGGGGCGTGTTGCGTGCCCGCCACAGGAAGAAAATCCCGTAGAGAAAGGAAACGGCGCCGGTAGTGGCAATGGCCCAGCGCCAGCCGTCATCGCCGCCGTAAAAGAGAGCCAGTGAAGGCAGGGTAATCGCCGCGGCCGCAGAGCCGAAGTTGCCCCAGCCACCATAGACGCCTTCAGCCAGGCCCACTTCCCGGGCCGGGAACCATTCGCTGATCAGGCGGATGCCCACCACGAAACCGGCACCCACAAAGCCCATCAGCAGACGGGTCACCGCCAGTTGTTCATAGGTAGTGGAAAGCGCAAAAGCCCAACAGGGGAGGGCGGCGAGCATCAGCAGAGAACCAAACACAAGCCGGGGTCCAAAGCGATCCACCAGGGAACCGATCACCACCCGGGCCGGAATGGTCAGCGCCACGTTGAGAATCAGCAACGCCTTTATCTGTTCCGGGGTGAGGTCGAAGGCTTCGCGCAAATGCCCCATTAATGGCGCATGGGAAAACCACACAACAAAGGTAATAAAGAACGCCAGCCAGCTCAGGTGTAACAGGCGGATGCGTGGCGCGGAAAGATTCAACAGATTCAGCTTTTGATCGCTCATGACTTCTCCATGCATGGGCGGTTAACGACAGGGTGGTCTAGGCAACTCCTGTGCCACCTTGCTAAGTGACTGTTTTAAATCGATTAAACGGAGAGAAATCGAGAGAAGGGCAATAACCGTGCGCAAATCGGGAGCGTTTATGGGTCATCGCGGTGCACGAAAAAATGCATTTTTCTCGTGCACGAACGCATTAAAAGAAAGCAGGAGTTCTGTGGTTATTGCCGAAAAAACAAAATAAATCTATTAAAAATAATGAGTTAGCAAGTTGGCACAGGCCTTGCTCAGTGATGGGTGTCAGTTATGCACCGCGAGGGTGAGCCTTATGGCAAAGCAACAACTTCTACTTATTGGCCACGGCATGGTGGGCCAACGTTATCTAGAGTCTCTGGTGGCCCAGGGTGGCCGCGAGCACTTCGAAATTACCGTACTGTGCGCCGAGTCACTGCCGGCCTATGACCGCGTGGGGCTAACCAGCTACTTTTCCGGCAAGACCGCCGACGACCTGTCGCTGGTGCCTGAAGGGTTCTTCGCCGAGCACGACATTACCCTGAAGCTGAATACCAAGGCGGATGTCATTGATCGTGGTGCGCGCACCGTTACTACCAACACCGGTGAAACGCTGAACTACGACAAGCTGGTACTGGCCACCGGGTCTTATCCGTTCGTGCCGCCGATTCCCGGTAATGATCGAGACAACTGTTTTGTGTACCGCACCATCGATGATCTGGATGCCATGATCGCTGCCAGTAAAGACGGCAAAGTGGGCACCGTTGTGGGGGGCGGCCTGCTGGGTCTTGAGGCAGCCAAGGCTTTGCATGATCTGGGCCTGCAAACCCATGTGGCTGTCTCTTATACACATCTGACGCTGCCGACGAAGAGGATAGTGTAGAT
>OJBY01001203.1_pt1 | contig 10485 bp, 13 predicted proteins | sample 1591731 | NCBI WGS metagenome assembly OJBY01 (sample SAMN05416837, study PRJEB24817) | seawater metagenome | isolation source: Sea water | place: Canada:Atlantic | collected 2013-07
ACGAGATCATGCCTAGTCTCGTGGGCTCGGAGATGTGTATAAGAGACAGGTGGAACCCTGGCCGTGGGGGCGGAGCGTACTGACGGCCAGGCCGAAATCGCCATTCGCGCAAGCGGCCCGCGCATCGCCTTCGATGCCAATATCGGCAAGGCGCTGGATGGAACGCTGGCGCCGGACGAACTTTCCGGCAGGACTGCACCTGCGCATCTCATTCGCCTGATCGTGGAGCGGGACGGCGGCGCGGTGCAATATCATCACGGCAAGGATGCGCTGGTGCTGGGCGCCATGCTGCCAGAGCCAGAGGGCATGATCGGTTGACCGATCCGCTGGTTCACAGGGACGTAAGTTCGCCGAATTTCGACGAGCGCACGCTGCCCATCTCGATGGTGGTGCTGCACTACACCGAGATGAAACCGGTAGAAAACGCGCTCGACAAGATGTGCAATCCCGAGGCCAAGGTCAGCGCGCACTATTGCATCACCGAAGATGGCGAGGTCATCCAGCTGGTGCCCGAGGAAAAGCGCGCCTGGCATGCTGGCGTGTCCTACTGGCGCGGCCATCGCGACGTGAATTCCGCCAGCATCGGAATTGAGCTGGACCATCCCGGCCACGCGGGCGGCTATCGCCCATTTGCCGACGCACAGTTCGCTGCGCTGGTTCCGTTGCTGAACCGGATGGTGAAACGGCACGACATTCCCCGTGCGAACGTGGTTGGCCATTCCGACGTCGCTCCGGGGCGCAAGATCGATCCGGGCGAGTTGTTTCCGTGGGACAGGTTGGCCGAATGCGGTCTGTGCCTGCCGCGACCGGACAAGCTTTCCCCGAACGACCCCTTCGACAATGACGCCAGCTTCTACCTCGCGCTCGAACGGTTCGGCTATGACATTACCGACGGCCACGATGCGGTCGAGGCCTTTCAGCGCCGATGGCGCCCGGAACGGATCGACGGCATGATCGACGGCGAAGTGCGAGCAATCCTGTTCCAGCTGCTGCTGGATCGTGACCGAGGTCGCACGAGGTAATCGCGCAGAAGCAATTCACGCCTTCCCTACGGCCTAACTTGCGCATATATGCGCCTTGCCGGGGAGCCGGGCAGCCGCGTCATCTTTGCGCTTCTGGCGCAAGGGTGTCGAGGAAAGTCCGGGCTCCACGAAACAAGGGTGGCGGGTAACGCCCGCCGTGACAGGGATTTCGGTCCTTGGCACAGGGAAAGTGCCACAGAGAGCAAACCGCCGATGGCCCGTTAAACGGCACAGGCAAGGGTGAAAGGGTGCGGCAAGAGCGCACCGGGGGGCCGGTAACGGTTCCCGTCATGGCAAACCCCACCCGGAGCAAGACCGCATAGGGGTCTCGCGCCACTGGTTGGCAGGAGTGTTTCGCTCCGAGAGACCCGGGTTGGTTGCTTGAGCTACGGAGCAATCCGTCGCCGAGATGAATGGCTGCCCCCGCAGCGCTGATGTGTCAGCATATCGGCCGCGGGACAGAACCCGGCTTACAGGCTCCCCGGCATTTTATTCTGCGGGCTGGTCGGAAGTAACGCTGATATCGCCCTCATCATCGGCGATGGCGGTGATATATCGCCGAGATGTGCCTTCCAGTACCAGGGCAGTCAGGCGCCCAGTGCTGTAAGCGCCGGTGTCGATACCGATTCGGTTGCCCTGATCGACCGGCGCATCGGTGATCGTATGTCCGTGCACCACGACACCATCGTGGGGGTCGAGGCAACTGAGGAACGGCTCCCTGATCCAGCGCAGCTTCGATTCGCTCTGTTCGGTCAGCGGAAGGCCCGGCTCAATCCCGGCATGGACGAAGATATAGTCGCCGATGCTCACGATATTTTCGAACCCGGCAATGAATTCCCGGTCGGCCTGGGGGACAAGCGCCGGCATCATCTCCATGATCTCTTCAAGCGAAGACCTGACGAACTGCCGCTGGCTCAGGCCGTAGCTGAACAAAGTCTCCCGCCCGCCGTGACGCAGGAAATGGCGCAGCAGTTCCGGGTCCTCGAAGCTGCGCAGAAACATTTCCTCGTGATTGCCGGCAAGGATGCGAACCTCGCGAAATTTCTGCCATTCCCGGGCCAGCGCCAGCACGTTCACGCTATCGGGACCACGGTCGATCAGGTCGCCCAGCAGGACAACCGTCGTCGCGGCATCGCCCTGTTCGCGGTTGTCGATCTCGATTGCCTCGATGAGCGCGATCAAGAGGTCGCTTCGACCGTGAACATCGCCGACAGCATACACGCGCTGACCGTCGGGCACGCTGGCCTCGATCTCGGGGAGCTCGGGCTCCGTCTTCTTGAATCGGAATAAGTCAAACATGTTCAATTGATCTGGTCCACATAGTCATTACGCACGAGCGCGCAATCGGTTGGTACCCACGCCTCCTCTGACACTGATTTCATGTCGGACCGCTGAATGTGGTGCAAATTAAACACACTTGTCAGTGACCATAAAGCAAGTGCACAATTTTTCTTGTGCATTGCACAATGCCTGGGCAAGATAGCACGGCTTTCGCGGCGAATTGGCGCAACAAAAGATGCCAACACGCGGATGCGCAGGTGGGACGAAGCATCAGTTCACACAAGCAATTGAGGAAAAATTGCCCATGCTTACGTCCATCCGCAGCCTTACGGCTGCTTCTATTTTCGCCCTTTCCACTGCCTTTGCGGCCCCTGCCATGGCGCAGGTGGCTAATCCTGCCGACGAGGTGGATGACGGTGGTATCGGTGTCGAGGTTTCGGCCAACGTCGCGCTCGTCAGCGAATATCGCTTCCGCGGTGTCGACCTGTCCGGCGGCGAATTTGCCATTCAGGGCGGTGTCGATGTCGGCCTTCCCGCCGGGTTCTACGTCGGCACCTGGGCATCTTCGCTCGATGAACAGATCGTCGGTTACGGTAGTACAGAGCTTGATATCTATGGCGGTTGGGCCGGGGAGTTCGGCAATCTCTCCACCGATGTCGGCGTAATCATGTACATCTATCCTGATGCTGGCGCGGGTGACTTCGATTATGTCGAATTCTACGGTTCGGTCGGCGCGGCACTTGGCCCTGCGGAAGTGACCGTCGGCATTGCCTACGCCCCCGATCAGGATTCGCTCGGCGGCACCGACAATTTCTACGTGTACTCGGATGTGGGTGTCGGCCTCCCCGGCACCCCGATCAGCCTGACCGGACATGTCGGCTACACCGATGGGTTCCTTACCTACACCACTGACAGCGAAGCATTCGATTATTCGATCGGTGCCGAAATGGCCGTGCCCGGCACGCCGCTGGCTGTTGGCGCGGCCTACGTGGGCGTCGAAGGTGATGGCATTATCGATCCGGGCGGCACATTCACCAGCGACGGCTTTGTCGTTACGCTGGGCGCCAGTTTCTAGGTCTATCGCGCAAAGCGAGGAACGGGAGGGCCTGCACCGACATTGGTGCAGGCCCTTTCGTTTGCGTCGAGCCGGTCGAAACCGTAGTGGGAGCGACCTGCATCGCGCTTGTCTGTTCGTAGTAACGGGCGCCCTTTGTCTAGCTAAGGAATGGAGCTTCTCAACCTATGGTCCACTACCTCCACACCATGATTCGGGTAGCCGACGCCGAGGCGACCCTGGAATTCTTCAAGCTGATCGGCCTCGAAGAAGTGCGCCGCAAGGATGTACCCCAGGGGCGTTTTACGCTGATATTCCTGGCCGCGCCGGGGCAGGAAGATGTCGCAGAGCTGGAACTTACCTACAACTGGCCGCCCGAGGATGGCAGCGCTCCGGAAACCTACGACGGGGGCCGCAATTTCGGTCACCTCGCATACCGGGTCGAGAACATCTACGACACCTGCCAACGGCTGATGGATGCCGGCGTCACGATCAACCGTCCACCGCGCGATGGCCACATGGCATTCGTGCGATCACCCGATGGCATCAGCGTCGAACTGCTTCAGGACGGCTCGCTCGAACCGCAAGAGCCGTGGGCGAGCATGGAGAATACGGGAAGCTGGTAAGTATCGGCAGGGGCATCGCCTCTTGCTATTCCGGCCCGCGCCCGCCACCTGCGCTCGATGAAAACCCGCAAGCTCCCCCAGGTGGTCATCATTGGCCGCCCCAATGTCGGCAAGTCCACCCTGTTCAACAGGCTGGTTGGCAAGCGACTGGCGCTGGTCGACGATCAGCCCGGCGTCACGCGCGACCGACGGATGGGCCTGGCAGGCCTGTCGGGCTTGGAGTTCGAAGCCGTCGACACCGCAGGCTGGGAAGACGAGGACGAGAAATCCCTGCCCGGCCGTATGCTGGCGCAGACGCAGGTTTCGCTGAAGGACGCCGATGCCGCGCTTTTCGTGATCGATTCGCGCGCCGGTCTCACCCCGCTCGACGAGGAAATCGGCCGCTGGTTGCGCCAGCAGGAAGTGCCGGTGGTGCTGATCGCCAACAAGGCGGAGGGCAATTCTGGTGAAAGCGGTATTCTGGAAGCCTATTCGCTGGGCCTTGGCGAGCCTATTCCGGTAAGCGCCGAACATGGCGAAGGCGTGGCCGATCTGTATTCGGCCCTGATTCCTCTCATCGACGAAAAAGCCGACCAGATGCAGCTGGAGGCGGAGGCCGAAGCGGCAATCGCAGCCGACAAGGCTCGCGCCGCTGCCGAGGCGGGGGACGAACTTGAAGAAGTCGATCCCGCCTCTCCGCTCAGCCTGGCAATCGTGGGACGCCCCAATGCTGGCAAATCTACGCTGGTGAACCGGCTTCTCGATGAAGATCGCATGCTGACCGGGCCGGAAGCCGGAATTACCCGCGATTCCATTGCGATCGATTGGGAATGGACGGATCCCAAGAGCGGCGAGGACCGCGTTATCAAGTTGATCGATACCGCCGGAATGCGCAAGCGCGCCAAGGTGGTAGACAAGCTGGAGCGCCTTTCGGTGCAGGATGGCATGCGCGCCGTCGACTATGCCGAAGTCGTGGTGCTGCTCCTGGATGCGACACGCGGCCTCGAAGTGCAGGATCTCAAGATCGCCAGCCAGGTGATCGATGAAGGCCGCGCGTTGATGGTCGCCATCAACAAATGGGATATCGCCGAAGACCCCAGCGGGCTTTTCAATGGTATTCGCGGCGCGCTGGAAGAAGGGCTGTCACAATTGAAGGGCGTGCCGCTGTTTGCGGTTTCCGCCATGACGGGCAAGGGCCTGGATACCATGCTGGGCGCGGCTTTCGAACTGCGCGAAGCGTGGAGCCGCCGCGTTCCCACCGCCGCGCTGAACCGCTGGTTCGACGATGCGCTGGCCAAGAACCCGCCGCCTGCACCCGGCGGACGACGGATAAAGCTGCGCTACATCACCCAGGTTGGCACGCGACCACCGCGTTTCGTGATCTTCGGAACGCGGCTGGATGATCTTCCGACAAGCTACGAAAGATACCTGCTCAACGATATTCGCAAGAAGCTGGGCTTTGGTGCGGTGCCTGTCCGCCTGACCTTGAAAAGTCCCAAGAATCCCTACGATTCCAATCGCGGTGGCGGAGGAAAGTTCAGCGGCGGACAGGGCCGGGACTAGCAGGCCACAATGCTTGAAATCCTTTCCCTTACCGGCGAACTGATCGAACGCACCTCCAGCACGATCCGTGTGCAGGAAATGGTGCAGCTGAGTCTCGCGCCTGTATTCCTGCTAGCCGGTATCGGCGCGATGCTGAATGTCATGAACCTGCGGCTGACATGGCTGTTCGATCGCATCGAGATGATTGAGCGCATGCAGGAAACGGGCGAGGACTATCGCGAATCCGAGGAATTGCCAGCGCTCATTCAGCGGCAGCGATTTGCACAGATCGCCGTCAAGCTTTCCACGCTGGCCGCGCTGACGATATGCATAGTCATTGCGATCCTGTTCATCAGCGCCTTCATCGAGCCGCGAATTGGAACGCTCGTCGCCATATTTTGGATCGCGACCATGGCGCAACTCTCGGTCGCGCTGGCGTTGTTCTTTCGTGAAACCAGTCTGGCGGCAGCCACTGCGAAAGAGCGCCGGAAGCGCAGCCGCGAGATACTCGCGCGCCATCGCGGAAGCGATAGCCTGGACTGATACCCGGCGTATCAATCTTACCGGTTTCCTGCATATAAGTGGCCGAAACGATTGATTTTTCAGACCGGTTGCCCGGACCTATCCCAATTTTGACACATTGTTACGCCAGATGGGTGTCAAACGCATCCGTCGAAGAGGTATCAGGCATGCAACGCTATGAATTGAGGATTGACCGCAGGGGCGCGGCCCAGGCGATTTCGCTCGACGTGCCGGACCTCGCCACCGCACTGATCGTTGCCGATATCAACATCGGATGCGGAGCGGCTCACATAATGGATGGCGAGAGGATAGTCGCCACGATCGAAAAGCAAAGCCCCGCGCAATCCCCATACTGGCGCGTCGCCTAGGCTTGTGAGGCGGCGCCTGCGTCGTTCTCTCCCTCACCTGCAGCCTTGCTGTTGAGCTGGACGTAATTGTGGATGCCCATGCGTTCGATCATGTCGAACTGAGTCTCCAGGAAATCGACGTGATCTTCTTCGCTGGCGAGTATCTTTTCGAACAGCGCGCCAGACGTGAAATCCTTCGCCTCCTGGCAGTAGTCTGCGGCTTCACGCAGTAGCGGGATGGCCTCATGCTCCAGTGCAAGATCGGCCTTGAGGATTTCCTCTACCGTTTCACCCACCTTCAACTTGTGGATAGCCTGAAAATTGGGCAGCCCGTTCAGAAACAGGATGCGGTCGGCCAGCCAGTCGGCGTGCTTCATCTCATCGATGCTCTCGTGCCGCTCGTATTCAGCCAGCTTGTAAACGCCCCAGTCGTTGAGGACACGGTAATGCAACCAGTACTGGTTGATCGCCGTCAGCTCGTTCGTGAGCGCCTTGTTGAGATAATCGATGACCTTTTCGTCGCCCTGCATGGACTGCCTCCTGAAACGGTGTTGCGCGACGCAGGATGGTCAGGAATGCAGGTGTATTGCAAGGAAAAGACGTCAGGAATCAGCCAGAAAACCGTAGAAAATTGCGCTAATGCGAATGCGTTTCAGATAAAATCAGGCTGCCACCTTGGGCTCTGCCAAGGCTTCGCGCTCTTCCGCGATAACGTGCTGCGCCTCTTCCAAACACTGTCCGCAATTTGGTCGCTTACCCAGCTTGGCGTAGACGCTCTCTGCACCGCCCCGGTGTTGCCGCGCAGCCTTGCGCAGGTCAGCTTCCTTGATGGCGTTGCAGATGCAGGTGTACATGCGCGGGCGAATCTCTCTTGGCTACCCGGCTTTAATAATGCGAATGGCTTGCATTAGCAAGCGTCTTGAGAGTTATTCGCAAGATGACTGCAGTCGTTATCTGCGCAGGGGAAAGATCCTGCCATATGTCAGGCAACGCCACAGCCATTCCAGCGGACCATAGTGGAACTTTGTCAGCCAGGGCTTCGACCATGCCAGCATGACCGCCCAGCCAAGGGCCACTACGAGGTAGAGTTCCGGTCGCGTCAACTCGCCCCACAAGCCTCCGGCCCACGGGTGGAAAATCAGCATCATCAGCACCGAGGTGCCAATATAATTGGTGAAGGCTGCGCGCCCTGCGGCAGAAAGCCTTTCAGCGAGCCATCCCGACGCGATGTTGCCATAAAGCGCCAATAACAGTGCAAGGCCCAGAATCATCGGCAGGCGCGGCAGCATCGAAAAGGCCATCATCGCAGAAAGCGTACCCCAGTAGGTAAAGCCGCCGTCCTTCACCCACAATGCCAGGAGCAGATTGAGGACAGCGCCCGATAACAGCAGCGCCCATCCCCAGAACCGGCGCTTGCCAGATGAATGGCCGGGGCTGAACCAGCCATACCGATAGAACGCCATGCCGATCAGCATCAGCGGGACCGTTTCGAAGAGCAAAAGAAGCAGGGACGTCAGCGGATCTGCGGCATGCGCGCTGAAATTGTGAGACACGAAATCGGCATAGCTGCCATCTGTCATGATCGGGATCTCTATCGCGTCGTCGGCGATGGCATCCTGTTTGGCCGCGTCGATGGAGAGTTGCGCGTCTTCCATGCCCTCGGCCTGGCCGAAAGTAGTTTCGGTGACGAAATAGGCAGATCCGATCGCCAGCGCGTAGAACAGCGCGCCAACTACATAGCCGATCAGCCCCAGCGTCAGCAGCTTGCCTGCCGTCATGCGCAGGAACAGCATGGTGACAAACCCGGCCGCCGAATAGAGGACGAGGATATCCCCGCGCCAGATGAAGAAGAAATGCACGAGGCCGAACACCAGCAGGATCGCCAGTCGCCTGGCCTGCAGACCCCACCCTTTGCCGCGCGCCCACGCGCGCTCCATGAATAGCGCCATCCCCGCTCCGAATAGCAGGGTGAACAATCCGCGCATTTTTCCGTCGAACAGGACGAACTGCGCAACCCATAGCCAATCGGATGTCTTATCATGTCCGGTAAGGAAAGCGTCGGGCCAGCTATAGGCAGTCCATGGCATGCCGAAGGCCACGATGTTCGCTGCCAGGATACCCAAAACCGCAATGCCGCGAATCAGATCGAGACTGGCGATGCGCTCTGCCGATGTCGCTGGGGATGCGACATCGTGCTGGCCGTCAGGTGTTGCCTGATTCTCTGTCGTCATTCCATGCCCCATCGTTCATCCAGCACAGACTATGGCTGAAGGATGATGGTTATGGAAGCAGGTGAGTTAGCGGTGCCGGAACCTAATTACGGGTCACAAGGCATTCCTGTCCGGCACGCTGGAGGGCCGAACAGGCAGACTGCGCTTGTGCCCTCGTGGCGAAACCAGCGGCCTGAAGGCGGGTGACACGACCAGTTGGAAGCAGCAATCGTTCCCGGCCAGCCAGCTCCGGCCGACTCGAAAGCCTGTCCCACAGCCGTTCCGCGTTGCCGGGAACGCCAAACGCGCCCAGCTGTACGCGCCACGGCCCACCGGTGTCTGCAGCTGCCTGCGGGGTAGCGGGCTGCGCGCTTGTAGGCTGCGGGGACGGGGTGGGCACGGCCGCAACTTCCTCAGGCCGTGACCGGGGCGCCGGTGCAGCCGCTGCGCCGCGCGCATAGCTTGCCCCTGCCTGCGCGGGGTCCGCAGTGCCGGTCGCCTCGCGCGCTTGCGCAACCGCATCGCGCGCTGCCGCAACCGATGGCGATACCGCTGCCGATTGAACATGCTGCGAAACGGCTGGTGTTACGGTCTGACGTTCCGAGGCCATGACCTCTTGCTGTGTGGGCACCGTGTCGGGCGCCGAAAGGTCGGCAGCGGTCAACTGCACCGAACGCGCCTCCTCCGCCTGCAGTTCGATCTGCCGGGATAGCGCAACCGCGGCCTGACGCTGTTCAAGCGGAATGTGTGCGTCCATCTGCTGGATTGCCGGTCCCGCCTGTGGCAGTCCCGCACCGTTAGCCAGAGAAAGTAGAGCATAGGCTCGCTCCCAGTCATGCTCCACCAGGTCACCATTGAAATGGGCAATGCCAATCAGATATTGCGCGCGCGGATCTCCCCGGCGCGAAGCGGCCTGCACATAGGGTAGCGCTTCCGTGCGGCGACCGTCCTGAAACAACATGAGCCCATAGGTATCGGCCGCCTGCACATGGCCCGCCTGCGCAGCTGCGAGATAGAATTGCTCTGCCCGTTCCATATCCTCCGGCACCCCGCGACCCAGGCGGTATGCCTGCCCCATGTTGAACAAGGCATCGGGATCGCCCTGTGCCGCCGGCCCCTGCCATTCGGCAACCGCGGCGGCATAATCGCCGCGCGACCACGCATCCACACCGTCGCGCACCGTCGCGCCAAGGGGAACGGCAAAAGTCAGCATGGCGAGCAAGCCTGCGGTCTTCGTAATTACGGAGTTCTTGCGGTAAGCCATCGTTACACTCACGTTTCCTGTTAAGCCCGGTGCACGATGCCATAGTAAACAAGCCATTAGCAAAGCGTTTATCGGTGGCCCTTATTTCGCACCATAGCAGGGCCGGCATTGCGGCGCCCGCCGGGACCGGGGGGCATCGACCCTGCGCATTGCGTTGAGAAAAGTGGCGCCGACCCAAACCTGAATTAACTCAAAATAAAGGGTAGTCTGCGAAGTCCTTAGGCGAAGGCCCGTATTTGAGACTTGCTCGGGTCGCTTGCTTTAGGGGGAATAGCCTTGCGCGTTTTAGCATTGGCATCGCAGAAGGGTGGTTCTGGAAAGACCACCCTATCCGGACACCTCGCTGTCCAGGCGCAGCGCGCTGGCGCCGGCCCGGTTGTGCTTATCGATATCGATCCGCAAGGATCGCTTGCAGACTGGTGGAACGAGCGTGAGGCAGAATTTCCCGCTTTCGCCCAGACTACCGTTGCCCGTCTAGCGAATGACCTCGCGATACTGCGGCAGCAGGGGTTCAAGCTGGCCGTTATCGATACGCCACCGGCCATTACCATGGCTATCCAATCGGTAATCTCGGTAGCGGAACTGATGGTTGTGCCCACCCTGTCTCTTATACACATCTGACGCTGCCGACGAAGAGG
>OJBY01001209.1_pt1 | contig 10433 bp, 9 predicted proteins | sample 1591731 | NCBI WGS metagenome assembly OJBY01 (sample SAMN05416837, study PRJEB24817) | seawater metagenome | isolation source: Sea water | place: Canada:Atlantic | collected 2013-07
GCACCGCCCAACCCCAGTTCCGCTCGTGACAAGGCGACCACACTTGCTCCACTCGCGCCGTGCAAGCGCGCTTCAGGAATGACGATATTCGTCAACTCTCCGGTCTGTCGCGCGTCAAAACTTGCTGCCAGCGAGCTACCGCGCGATTCACGGGAGAGATTCCTGCGCAATTTCGATAGCAGCGGCGCGGCAAGCGTCCCTTCGCTGGCGGCAATGGCCGAAGCGATCTGCGCATCGAATTCCGGCCCCAGCGCAAGGCCCGTCCCCGCCAGATCGCCATCCGCCTGGAGTTGCGCAAATTCTTCGGCCCCGCGCAAGCTGCCTTGGAGTGTCAGGCGATTTGCGCTGGCACTGGGTGAAGTCAGGCCAGCAATGGAAAGATCATAGAATGCATCAAGCACACCATCGCGCCAGGTAAATGTCCCTTCGCCACTGGTTCCCTTCGCCTCTGCATCAGCGAAAGCCGCGTTTCCGAGGGCCAGCGCGTAATCCCCCTGGAAATCGACAAGGTTGCGATCAGCCTGTGCGTTTATTTCCAGCGCACCTTCTTTCAACACAGCACTCTGAGCAGGACAGGCGAGGGAAACAAAGCGCAACGGACCTCTAAAACCCGGGCGTTCAGCATCAATGGAGATTTCACCGTAAAGGGTCGGTCTTTCTATCGAACAATCAGGAAACGCCAGTTCATCGGCCACTGCTGCGATTTTCGCGCTGAAGCCGCCCCGCAAATGACCGCCGCCTGCAAACTTCAGCCCAATGCGACCATAATCGGTTTGCAGCAGGCCGCGCCCATCATCCACCAGCAATTCGGCATCGGGAAATTCGAACGGTCCCCCTTCTCCGGTAAAGATCAACGGATCGAGATCGCCAAAGCTGAGTTCCCCATCGCGATAGCTGCCGAAAATGCGCGGGCGCACAATTAGCAGCGTCGTGAGATCGGGTATGCCGAAGCGCGGCGTGATCCCCAGTTCCAGCCGCTCAATCGTCAGGTCAGGGCTGGCAGGATCGCCGATTACGATATTGCTTAGCACCTGCTTTTGCGGAGAAATGCTGTCGATGGAATATTTGGCCCGGACATCATTTTGCGCGAAGATATCCGCGATAAAACTGTCAGCTATTTCCTTGCGCTGCAGCCATGTGGCAACCAGCGCGAGCATTATCAGCGCGGCGACAAGATAGAAACCATTGCGCAGCCAGCGGCGCTTACGACCCCTTTTCGGCGCGACATGCCGATTCTCCACCGAAGACACGGGATCCTGCACCATTGTCTGCAGCACCTTGCGCGACATGCGTTGCAAAGGCAATGCAGTGCTTTGAGAGGAGTTGCTCTGCAACGTGGCGCAAAGTGCCGAAAACACGCCGAAACAGTCCGCTCCAGACAATGCGTCAGGGGCAGCAGGCCACCGCGCGCGTCTGCGTGAAAGGCTGCTGAGCGGCGGGGCGGAAGCCTTGGCCGATTACGAGGTGCTCGAATTTCTTCTGTTCGGCGCACGCGCACGCGGTGATACCAAACCGATGGCCAAGGCCTTGCTGGCGCGGTTCGGCACACTGGCTGGCGTCCTCAATGCAGAACCGGGCGCGCTGCGCCAGATAAAGGGCATTTCCGACGCCAGCATCGGCGCGCTTAAGATAACCGCACTCGCTGCCCGCCGCATGGCGCGCAGCGAAGTGGCCGACAAACCCGTGTTGGGCAGCTGGCAATCACTGCTGGATTATCTCGCCATTGATATGGGCCATCTGCATGTGGAGCGTGTGCGGGTGCTCTATCTCAACGCGCGCAATCGCCTGCTGCTGGATCATCTGGTGGGAGACGGCACTGTGGATGAAGCCGCGATCCATCCGCGCGAAGTGATTCGGCGGGGGCTGGACGTCGGGGCATCTGCGCTCATCCTTGTCCACAACCATCCCAGCGGCAATCCAGAGCCAAGCCGCGCCGATATCCGCATTACGCAAGCTATCGCAGAAGCAGGCAGGCCATTGGGCATCACGGTGCATGATCATGTAATCGTGGGGCGCGAAGGGCATGTCTCCCTTCGGTCAAAAGGTGTCATCTGACATTGGCCCATTGGCTCTGATGGAAAGATGCGCCTGCGTTGACAGGTGCACGGGCATTACCTAGCCGCGCCCCTGAACATTTCCTGCTGCCCAATCCGGAGTTTTTGCAATGGTCCCCCGCTACGCCCGCCCTGCCATGACCGCAATCTGGGAGCCGGAATCGAAATATGAAATCTGGTTCCTGATTGAAGCCCATGCGACACAGAAGCTGGCTGATCTGGGCGTGGTGCCTGAAAGCGGCGCCAAGGCGCTGTGGGACTGGTGGAAGACGGAACCCGGCATCGATGTCGCCGCAATCGATGCCAAGGAAGCCGTGCTCAAGCACGATGTCATCGCTTTTCTCGACTGGGTAGCAGAGCAGGTCGGTCCCGAAGCGCGTTTCATGCATCAGGGCATGACGAGTTCAGATGTGCTCGACACCACGCTGGCAGTGCAATTGACCCGCGCGACAGACCTGCTGCTGGAAGACATGGATGCATTGCTCGCGGCGATAAAAAAGCGCGCGCAGGAACACAAATATACGGCCACCATCGGTCGCAGCCACGGCATCCATGCAGAACCGATGACATTCGGCCTCAAACTGGCGCAAGCCTATGCAGAGTTTGATCGCTGCCGCACCCGCCTGCAAACCGCCCGCGCCGAAATCGCCACTTGCGCCATTTCCGGCGCAGTCGGCACCTTTGCCAATATCAATCCCGAGGTGGAAGAATATGTGGCGCAGCAGCTCGGGCTGGCAGCAGAGCCTGTTTCCACGCAGGTCATCCCGCGCGATCGCCACGCCGCCTATTTTGCCGCGCTGGCAGTGATCGCCAGTTCAATTGAGCGGCTGGCGGTGGAAATCCGCCATCTTCAGCGCACAGAGGTTCTGGAAGCCGAGGAATATTTCGCCCCTGGCCAGAAGGGGTCAAGCGCCATGCCGCACAAGCGCAACCCCATCCTGACCGAAAATCTGACCGGGCAGGCGCGCATGATCCGCAGCTATGCCATGCCCGCACTCGAAAATGTCGCGCTTTGGCATGAGCGCGATATCTCCCATTCTTCGGTCGAACGTTTCATTGGGCCGGATGCCACCATCACGCTCGATTTCGCGCTCGCCCGCCTTACCGGCGTGGTGGACAAGCTGCTGGTCTATCCTGAACGCATGCAGAAGAACCTCGATCGCATGGGCGGGCTTGTCCATTCGCAGCGGGTTCTTCTGGCACTGACGCAGGCCGGTATCACTCGCGACAATGCCTATCGGCTGGTCCAGCGCAATGCGATGAAAGTGTGGGAATCCGACGGTGAAATGTCGCTTCTCGAACTGCTCAAGGCGGATGAGGAAGTGGCATCCGCGATGACTGCCGAAGAGCTGGAGGACAAGTTCAACCTCGATTATCACTTCAAGCATGTCGATACGATTTTTGAACGGGTTTTCGGCGGATAGCGCGAACCCTTCCCAAGTCGATGCTATCGTCCTAGCATCAATGCCAGACTGAATTACCGAGGAATAGCCGAATGCAAATTTTCCGCACCATCATCTGGGTCTTGCTGCTGGTAGGATTGCTATTGTTCTCGGTCGCCAATTGGGACCCCACCGTCACTGTGCGTATCTGGCAGGGTATCGTGGTCGATACCAAGATACCTGCCATCGTTATCGTATCCTTCGCCATCGGCTTCTTCCCGATGTGGCTGTATCACCGGGCGAGCAAATGGCGCATGCAGCGCAAGATCGTCAGCCTAGAAACCGCGACGCGCACGGCGGCCACGGTTCCGGTGACCCACCATCCTTATGATGAGGAACCCGAAGGCGGCGTCACTGTGGCAGAACCTGAACCGGCTTCGCACCCTCATTTCGACGAGAATGACGACCTGACCACAGAAGGTGACATCCGTCCCGCGGATGACAATTCCAACGATCGCCCGCCTCTGTCATGAGCAATCCGGTCTTCCTTGCGCTCGATCTGCCCCAGCTTGAAGCTGCGAAAGAGCTGTGCAGCAAGGTCAAGGGCCATATCGGCGGGGTCAAGCTGGGGCTGGAGTTCTTCTGCGCCCACGGCCATCACGGCGTGCACGAGATTTCGGCACTTGGCCTGCCTGTCTTCCTTGATCTCAAGCTGCACGATATTCCCAATACCGTGGCCGGCGCCATGCAATCGATCCATGTCCTTGAACCGGCAATCGTCACTATCCACGCAGGCGGCGGGCGCGCCATGATGGAAGATGCCAAGGCCGCTGCGGGCGAAGGCTGCAAGGTTGTGGCGGTCACGATGCTCACCAGCCTGGACCAGCGCGATCTTGAACGCACAGGCGTTTCGGGCACTCCGCACGATCATGTCATGCGGCTGGCAGACCTTGCGTATGCTGCTGGCCTCGATGGCATTGTGTGTTCGGGGCAAGAGGTGAAATCGGTCCATCAGCAATGGAAGGACGGGTTTCTGGTAGTGCCCGGCCTGCGTCCTGCCGCGCTCAATGGAGCTACACCCGGCAGTTCCCATGTGCAGGCAAATAGCAATGATCAAAAGCGTATCGTAACCCCGCGCAAGGCGCGCGATGAAGGCGCTTCAGTGCTAGTCATCGGCCGCCCGATCAGCCGGGCAAATGATCCTTTGGTGGCCGCGCGCGAAATCGAAGGCACGCTGTGATCGTGCCGCTTCCGAAGGAAGTTTCGGGAGCATTGCTCGCATCATTCATGCTTGGCGCAATGTCATGTGCGCCCGCAGCCCAATCCGTTCCTAAGTTGCTGCCCGACGGCGTGCAAATCATGGCAGTAGATAATGGTTCCGCGCTGCTGCGCCAGTGTTCGCGGGCATCGCCCGAAGGCGGAGAACCATTTTGGCAACCTGAAGCCGCGCAGATAATCGACGTGGAAAATGCACTTATCCGCTTTCTCGCGGAACACCGTGGTGCCCATGCGCAATATATCGCAGACGAGCGTGAACGATATGGCGTCGACGCCCATATCGCCTTTGACTTTGGTAGAAATCCGCAAGGCTGGGTACGCCAGTATATTGGATATACGCAGGGCGGACAGCGCATGATCTATGGCAATTTCCTGCCCATGCAAGACGAAGCGCAGATGAGGCTCGGCCAGCCTAATGTGGTTTGCGATGGTGGTCCGCAATTCTTCGGCGTGGAATTCGACATCCGGACGCAACAGGTCGTCAGGGTCGCCTTCAATGGCGGATTTGGCGGTCCATTTATCGATGCGCTGGAAAATTAGGCAGCAATTTTAGCCGCCCTGTGGCTGTCTGCCACTTTCGCATCGCTACCGAATCACCTAACAGGCGCACTATGCCAGAAACGCTTATCAAGATCTGCGGGCTGACTACGCCCGATGCCATAGATGCCGCCGCTGATGCAGGGGCAACGCATATCGGGCTTGTCCACTACAAGCCGTCGCCCCGCCACCTATCGATCGCAGATGCAGCAAAGCTGCGCGCCCATGCGCCCGACAGCGTGAAGGTGGTTTTGCTGACAGTGGACATGGACCCCAAGGCAACAGCAGAGGCTCTGCAGGAAATCCAGCCAGACGTGCTGCAATTGCACGGCAAGGAAACCGCTGAATGGGCCAGTTTGATCAGGAGCAATTCCAATCTTGAAGTATGGAAAGCTGTCGGAGCCAAGGATCGCGCTTCATTGGAGCAGGCAGAGAAATACAAGGGTGCAGCCCACCGCCTGTTATTTGACGCCGCAGGCGGGGAAATGCCCGGAGGCAATGGCCTGCTGCTCGATTGGCGCTTGCTGATGAATTATCGCCACACGATGGATTGGGGTCTTGCAGGCGGATTGAACGCGGAAAACGTCGTCGATGCCATGCGCTATACCGGTGCGCCGCTGGTCGATGCATCGTCCGGAGTGGAAAGCGCGCCAGGCAAAAAAGATCCTGCCAAGATAAAGGCTTTCTGCAAGGCTGCCCGTGGCGCTATGGCGGCAGGTGTATGACCAAACCTGCCCCCAACTCCTTCCGCAACCAGCCTGATGATCGCGGCCATTTCGGCCAGTTTGGCGGGCGCTATGTCGCTGAAACGCTGATGCCGCTGGTTCTCGATCTGGAACGTGAATATCGCGCCGCAAAATCGGACCCGGCTTTCAAGGCGGAATTTGACGATCTGCTGGAACATTATGTCGGCCGCCCTAGCCCACTGTATTTTGCACCGCGCATTACAGAGGAACTGGGCGGCGCGCAGATCTGGTTCAAGCGGGATGAACTGAATCACACAGGCGCACACAAGATCAATAATTGCGTCGGGCAAATCCTGCTCGCCATGCGCATGGGCAAAACGCGCATCATTGCAGAAACAGGCGCGGGCCAGCACGGCGTTGCCACGGCAACCGTGTGCGCGCGTTTCGGCCTGCCGTGTGTCGTGTATATGGGCGCAGAGGATGTGCGGCGCCAATCGCCCAATGTCTTCCGCATGAAACTGCTTGGCGCACAGGTTGTGCCGGTTTCTTCGGGGCGCGGTACGCTGAAAGATGCCATGAACGAGGCGCTGCGCGATTGGGTCGCCAATGTGCATGACACGTTCTACATCATCGGCACGGCGGCTGGCCCGCATCCCTATCCGGAGCTTGTCCGCGATTTCCAGAGCGTAATCGGCACAGAGGCACGCGAACAGATGCTCGCCCGCACTGGCAAGCTGCCCGATCTCGCGGTAGCCTGCATTGGCGGCGGTTCGAACGCGATCGGCCTGTTCCACCCCTTCCTCGACGACCCCGAAGTGAAGCTCCTTGGCGTCGAAGCGGCAGGCCACGGTCTGGACGGAGACGAACACGCTGCCAGCCTCGCAGGCGGTTTCCCCGGTGTTCTCCACGGCAACAAGACCTATCTGTTGCAGGACGAAGACGGCCAGATCACTGAAGGCCATTCCATCAGCGCCGGGCTCGACTATCCCGGCATCGGCCCGGAACACGCCTGGCTGAAAGAAACAGGCCGCGTCGAATACACTTCCAGCACCGATGACGAGGCGCTGGAAGCCTTCCAGCTGCTCTGCCGCACCGAAGGCATCATCCCCGCGCTGGAACCGTCACACGCAATTGCCGCCGTGGCGAAACGTGCCCCGGCGATGAGCAAGGATCAGACGATCCTGATGAATCTGTGCGGACGGGGGGATAAGGACATCTTTACCATGGCTGAGGCGTTGGGAGTGGAAATCTAGTGCAACTTACCCACCCAATCGGCACCCCGGCGAAGGCCGGGGTCCATCTCACTGACAGTACGGGTGGCGGAAGGGATTCCGGCCTTCGCTGGGCGACCGGCTGGCGCAGACATTCAATCCGGTATTTCTCGTTATGAGCGGAATAATGATCGTCCCTGTGTTCGCCGCACTATTGGCAGGAAGCAGACGCTCCAGTGGAACAATGAATGACTAGCCGCCTCCAGACCGCCTTCTCCCATGGCCCCGCCCTCGTCGCCTTCATTACCGCTGGCGACGGCGACACGGCCGCCAATCTCGATGCTCTCGTCGCGGGCGGCGCTGACGTTATCGAATTGGGTATGCCCTTCACCGATCCGATGGCCGATGGCCCAGCCATTCAGGCGGCCAATATCCGGGCGCTGAGCAATGGCACCAAAACCGCCGACGTGCTCGCCATTGCCACGGATTTCCGCGCGCGCCACCCGGACGTGCCGCTTGTCCTCATGGGCTATGCCAATCCGATGATCCGGCGCGGCCCGGAATGGTTTGGCGATGCGCTGGAGGTTGCGGGCGTGGACGGTGTGATCTGCGTCGATCTTGCGCCCGAAGAGGATGCCGATCTCGGCCCTGCCCTGCGCACCAGGAATATCGCCCCCATCCGCCTCGCCACGCCCACCACTGATGATGCGCGGCTGCCACAAGTGCTCGATGGCTCGGCTGGCTTCATTTATTACGTCAGCGTTGCAGGTATCACCGGCAAACAGAGCGCAGCCATTGAGAGCATTGAGGCGAATGTCACCCGCATCAAGCGCCATACAAACCTGCCCGTGGCGGTTGGTTTTGGCGTGCGTGAGCCAGAACAGGCGGCTGCCATAGCCCGCATCGCACAGGGCGTGGTCGTCGGCTCTGCCCTGGTCGATCTGGTGGAAAAGCACGGCAATAATGCTCCGGTGCACCTGCGCGAACTTACCGCAAGGCTTGCCAAGGCCGTGCATTTGGCGCGATAGGCGCAGCCATGAGGAATATCAGGGCATGAGCTGGCTAACCCGCGTAAGAGAGCGCCTGCCATTTGGCACGAAGCGCGAAACTCCCGACAATCTGTGGATCAAATGTCCGCATTGTCAGGACATGATTTTCACCAAGGAATATGAGGAAAACCTCAATGTCTGCCAGAAATGCGCGCATCATGGCCGCATCGGTGCCGACACGCGGCTGGACCAACTGCTGGATGACGGCTTCACCCTGCTTCCCGCGCCGGAAGTGCCGCAGGACCCGCTACGGTTCAAGGACACAAAGCGCTATCGTGACAGGCTGAAGGCCGCGCGCGCCAGCAATGCGCATCCCGATGCCTTTACTGCCGCGTCCGGAACCATTGAGGGCAAGCCCGCCGTGGTCGGCGTGCAGGATTTCTCTTTCATGGGCGGCAGCATGGGCATGGCCGTTGGTGATGCCTTCATCGCGGCTGCGCAAAGGGCGCTGGACGATAAATGCGGCTTTATCTGCGTTACCGCAGCGGGCGGTGCACGTATGCAGGAGGGCATTCTCAGCCTGATGCAGATGCCGCGCGCCACGGTGATGACACGCCGTCTGCGTGAAGCCCACCTGCCCTATATCGTTGTGCTGACAGACCCGACTACGGGCGGCGTTACTGCCAGCTATGCGATGCTGGGCGATGTGCATGTGGCAGAACCTGGCGCCTTGATCGGTTTTGCCGGACAGCGCGTGATCCAGGAAACCATTCGCGAACAATTGCCGGAAGGGTTCCAGCGTGCAGAATATCTGCATAAGCACGGCATGGTCGATATGGTCGTGCCGCGCCACGATCTACGCGAAACGCTGGCCACTCTGCTCGATTATCTGAGCCCGGCAAAGGCTGCGTAATGTGAAGCCGGCCCTTCTCCTGATGCGGAGGGACTTGCCGGTATGAAAGACTTCGCAATTTCCGAAGACCCGGCGGTGCAGCGCCAGCTTGACCGGCTGGGTGAACTGCCTTTGCCAAAAGACCGCATCGGTCTTGGCACCATCCGCTCTGTTCTTGCGCGGCTTGGCCATCCCGAAAGGCAGTTGCCGCCTGTCTTTCACGTGGCGGGCACCAATGGCAAAGGCTCTACCTGCGCTTTTTTGCGCACCATGCTGGAGGCACAGGGCCACCATGTGCATGTCGCCACAAAGCCGCATCTTGTGCGCTATAATGAACGCATTCGGCTGGGCGGAAGGCTGGTGTCAGATGCGATGCTGGCACAATTGCTGGCCGAAGTGCTCGATGTGTCAGAGGATCTGGCGCCCAGCTTTTTTGAAGTCACCACGGCTGCAACATTCCTTGCCTTTCACCGGGAGCCTGCCAATGCCTGCGTGATCGAAGTGGGCCTTGGCGGCCGCTTCGATGCGACCAATGTACTGGAGCAGCCCGCCGCCTGCGGCATCGCCTCGCTTGGCGTGGATCACGAACATTTTCTGTTGCTGGAGGACGCCAGCGCCCCATCGCCCGATCGACCGCTGGTGCGTATCGCATTCGAAAAGGCGGGCATTGCGCGGCGCGGCTCTCCGCTGGTCACGCAGGCATATGCGCCAGAGGTAGCGGCGCGCATTGCCCAAAGCGCGTCAGAGGCCGGCGCACCGCTTTTCATGCGAGGCAATCATTGGTTTGCCGATGTAACGTCAGAGGGCATCGTTTATCGCGACAGTCATGGGGCGCTCAATTTGCCGCTTCCCACGATGCTGGGTACGCATCAGGCGGACAATGCCGCGCTGGCCGTGGCCATGCTCCGCCATCAAGGTCAGCTTGCGGTTTCCGAAGCGGCGATGGCAGAAGGTATCCAGGCAACCCGCTGGCCTGCCCGATTACAGAAACTCGCCCCCGGCCCCGTCACGGATACAGCGCCATTGCGCCAATTCATCCTCGATGGCGGGCACAATCCGGATGCGGCGCAGGTGCTGGCAAGATTTGTTGAAAATGCGGACGGGCCTGTCGATGCACTGATCGGAATGATGGCGGCAAAGGATGCGCGACGCTTTTTCGCCATCCTCGCCCCGCATCTTTCCAGCGTCACGGCCCTGCCGATAGCGGGGCATGATCACTTGCCGCAGGACGAATTGGCGGCAATCGCGCGCGATGCAGGCGTGCCGGAGACATTGACCGCGCCCGACCTCCTCTCCGCACTGGAGGCATTGCCAAAGCGCGATGGCGGATCGGTGCTGATTGCCGGATCGCTTTACCTTGCGGCTGTCTCTTATACACATCTCCGAGCCCACGAGACTAGGCAT
>OJBY01001211.1_pt1 | contig 10417 bp, 8 predicted proteins | sample 1591731 | NCBI WGS metagenome assembly OJBY01 (sample SAMN05416837, study PRJEB24817) | seawater metagenome | isolation source: Sea water | place: Canada:Atlantic | collected 2013-07
CAGTCTCGGCAATGTCTGGACGCGCTTTCCGCAGAAGACGACCAACATCGCCAATCTCCAGCTTCCGAGAGCACGGGCAGGCTGCGGCGGGATCGACATCTTCGCCGGGTCCTTTTCCTTCATCAATGCAAGCGAGATGGTCGCGATGCTGAAAGCGGTCGCCAACAACGCGGTCGGGTTCGCCTTCAGCCTGGCGATCGATACGGTCTGTCCCGAATGCAACAAGATCATGCAGGAGTTTTCGCAGAAGGCGCAGCTCATGAACAATCTCTCGATCAACTCCTGCGAGATGGCGCAGGGGCTGGTCGGCGGCCTGTGGCCCAAGGGCGATCTGGCCGACAAGGCGATTTGCGAAGCTATCGGCAACTCCGAAGGTATCTTCACCGATTATGCTGCCGCCAAGCACGGCTGCGGCACGCGCGGGCAGCGCAGCTCAACCAACGAGAGCGCAGGTGCGGACTACGGCGACGTCAATCCCGGTGTGCCGCGCAACTACACTTGGCATGTCCTGAAAAAGAGCGCCTTCTTCAGTCCCGGCGGCACCTTCGATCGCGAGCTTGCCGAATACGCCATGACCCTGATCGGCACGGTGATCTACGTGCCGCCAAAAGACGATGAGCCAGGCAAGTTCGTTCCCTTCGCGGGCGATGCCTCCTCGACGCTGGTAAGCGCGCTCCTCGACGGGACACAGGGCCAGACCGTGCGGGTGTTCCGCTGCGACGAGACCGATCTCTGCCTGAACCCCACCTTCCAGCAAATGACTCTCGCCAATGCCAAGGCGATCCGGCCGCGCGTTGCCCTCCTCATCGGCAACATGGTCGATGCGATCCGCGCCGATACCGCGATCGGCAATGCCGAGAAGGAGCTGCTGCAGGTCGCTTCGGTGCCGCTCTACAAGATTCTCACGGTCCAGGCCGCATACGGGCGCGGCATGCCGACCGACGACCGCGACACGCTCGCGGAGATCGCCAGCATCGACCTGCTTTACGCGATCCTCGACCGGATCGTGTCGGAAGCCGGGCGCTCGATGGCGAGTTTCATCGCCGCTGACGAAGCCAAGCTCGCGATCTGGCGCGGCCAGGTCGCCGAGGTCCGCTCGGGCCTCGTCCAGCGTCAGGCGACGGGTCAGGCCAAGGTCTCCGCGATCATGCAGATCATCGAGAAGACCGCGATGATCGAGAATGCGCTGGCGGCCTCGATGTCGCCCTCGATGTCGGCTGCGCTCGACTGGTCGCGTGGGCTGCAGTCGCGCTCGATCATCCCTTGAGGAACACACCATGGTCGAGATCTTCACCACCGGCGGCGGCGAGTACATCGTCAACGTCCTCAACGCTGTCGCCGCCTGGACCGGAGCTGGCGGCTACAAGAGCCTGATACAGGTCGCGCTGGTGATGGGGATGGCGCTAAGTGTGATCGTTGTTGCGTTCAACCAGGACTGGCGCGCCTGGCTCAACTGGTTCCTCGGGGCGACGCTCATCTACATGTGCCTGATGGTGCCGCGGATGGATGTGCAGGTGACCGATCGCGTCAATCCGGGGCTTGCCCCTGCAACGGTCGCCAATGTCCCGCTCGGCCTCGCGCTTATGGCGAGTTTCACCAGCCAGGTGGGTGACTACCTCACCCGCTCGGCCGAGACCGTGTTCGGGCTGCCGGAAGATCTCAACTATTCGAAGAACGGCATGATCTATGGCGCGCGCCTGCTCGAAGCGACACGGAGCCTGCGGATTGCCGACCCCGAATTCGCCGCCAATTTCGACGAACATGTCCGCCAATGCGTCTTCTACGACATCCTCCTGGGCCGATATTCGATGAAGGAACTGGCGGATTCGGACGACATCTGGACGACAATTGGTCCGGGAAGCCAAGCGCGCGCCCAGCGCTTCGTGATCCGCAATGTCGACAACGGCGAGGTAGCATCCGTCATTGTGACCTGCCGCGAAGCCTACACCACGCTCGGCCACCAATGGTCCAACATGATCGGCGAGATGACGCTCGTTGCCGGTCGCCAGCTCTATCCCAGGCAGACCGAAGCGCTGGCAAAGGCCAAGCTGATGGCCGACCTGCCGATCGCCTACCAGTATCTCACCGGGGTCTCGAAGGATGCGAGCACCATCTTTCGCCAGGTGCTGACGATCAACGCGATGAACCAGGCGATGCACGGCTTCGCCGGCGCAAGCGGCACATCGAGCGTGGATGTGTTTGCGCAGACCCGTGCCGATATCCAGACGGAGCGGACCTATTCCTCGATCGCACATAACGCCATGAAATGGGTACCGATCCTCAACGTTGTGCTGACAGTCGTCTTCTACGCGCTGTTCCCGGTGCTTTTTCCGTTGTTCCTGATGCCGAAGACCGGACCGATTGCATTGAGGGGCTATGTGACGGGCTTCTTTTACCTTGCCGCCTGGGGGCCGCTGTTCGTCATCCTCCACATGATCCTGATGCTGAAGGGTGCGGGCGATGTCGCAGCGGCGGGCGGCACCAGTGGTCTCACCCTCGCCACATTCTCCGGGATGACCGACGTCAACAACGACATCGGTATCCTTGCAGGTTACCTTGTGGCATCGATTCCGTTCCTTGCAGGAGGCGTCGCCAGAGGCGCGATGGCCATCTCGGGCCAGGCGACCAGCTACCTCAATCCCAGCCAGAACGCTGCCGAGGAGGCCGCGCGCGAAGCGAGCACCGGCAATGTCTCGCTCGGTAACACCAGCCTCGACAATTCGAACGTGTTCTCGCGCCAGTTCGCGCAAGGCTCCCTTGCGCCCAGCATCGCCTATGGCGCGGCGCAGACGCGCGGCATAGGCGAGAGCGGCACGCAGACGACCAGCTTCCCACAAGCCGAGTTCGCGGCTGTGCCGACCTCAAGCTATCCCTTTACGCCGACGCTCGGGCAGGATTTCTCGAGCAGGCTGTCGACGATGGCGAGCCAGAGCCGCGGGCAGAGCGAGACCTACTCCAACCTTGCCCAGCAATCGACCAGTTCGGCGGTCACACGGTTCAACGAGATCCGCGATGCCTACACCCGCTCGCGCTCGAACGAGACCGTGAGCGGCACCTCGACCAGCGACAGCATCGGCAGCGCGTTCAGCGAAGTCGACAACGCCTCCAAGACGCTCCAGCAGCAGTTCGGCCTGTCGCGCCGGGCATCCGACGACATCACCGTCTCATGGTTCCTGAATGGAAATGCGGGAATCGAGGGCAAAGGGGAGCGAAAGGGCACCAAGGGAACGCTTGGGCTAGGAGGGGGTCGCAACCAGAGCTGGACCGACAGCGATATCGGGATCGCCTCCGAAGACCGATCGCGCATCACGGGTGCACTGCGCCAGCTTTCCGACAGCCGTAACTGGTCGAGCACGCGTGAAGGGTTCCTGCGCGAGACAAGCTCGAGTTCCGAAGCGCTGGTCTCGAGCAATGCCGCAGGCATCACGACTTCGCTGACCGAGGCACAAAGCTACACGCTCGAAGCGCGGCGCTCCGAGGAGATCGCCAGCCGCCTTGAGAACCAGGCCAGCTGGTACGAGAGCGCCAATGCAGCGGGATCGCTCAACCTCAGCCAGGCCTACCGCGAATGGGGGATGGCCGAGATCGATTCCAACCGCGACTATTATGGCCAGGTTCGCTTCGACGATATCGACTTCCAGATGAGTGCACGCGGGCAGCAGCTACAGGCGCGGTTCGTCGAGAGCTATGCCGAACGTCTCAACGATGAGATCGCCGATGATCTCGTCCTTCCAGCTTCGCAGCCTGTTGCACGCCCCTCGGTCACCAGTCCTGGCAGCGTGCGTGGTTCGGTCCGCATTGGAGGTGTGCCAGGCAGCCTCAGCGGCCCCGGAAGCGAGCGTGAAGACATCGCTGGCGAAGTCGACCGGGCACAGCGTCTAGGCAATCAACGGATCGGGACCGTGAAGAGCTATGTCGATGGAAAGACGCGCGATGCGAAGGGTGCCTCCGCAGAAGCAGCCGATGACGTCAAGGAATGGTAGCTCAGATCAGCCCGTCGTAGATCACGACGTATATGACGAACCCAATGAACAAGGTAGCGAATAGGTAGATCCCGCGCCTTTCCCAGGGATCAGCCCAGATCTTCTTCCATGAATATGCAGTCAGGCGGTCTTCCGCGATAGCTCGATCGATCTCGCGAAAGCCTTCCCAGTCCTCCTTGCCTTCGGGGGGCACTTTGCCTTGATCGTTCATGTCACTAGCTCCTTCGCGAGCAGAGAGCCCCCTCCCCTCAGTTCCGGATCATTTTTTCTCAGAAAAAATAGCTGAAAATCATCGGCAATGCGAGGTCCTGCATCTTGTAGTTTGGTTCGCAAGGTCAAAGAGGGCCAGCCGGTCGAACGGAATCAATTCGCAGCCCAAGAAGATTTCATTTTGGTAAGATCGAGGAACTGGAGCACTTTGACCTGCGGGGCGATGTGACGCTCTGGCAGGAGGTTGCACAACTCTTCGAGCAGTTGGAAGAGCGCAGGGCTCCCTAGGGTCCGGACCCATAAACGGGATTCACAGCAGCATCGAGATGTGATTCACCTGCCTCCAGCGAGGAGGTGTGGTGGATGGCGGATTTCTTCTGGTTTTCGGATGAGCAGTGGGCGCGGATCGAGCCGCTCTTGCCGAACGATACGCGCGGGATGCCAAGGGTCGATGACCGTCGGGTGCTCTCCGGGATTGTCCATGCTCTGAAGAGCGGTGGTCGCTGGGGCGATTGCCCGGAACATGTCTACGGTCCGAAGAAGACGCTCTACAACCGCTTCCGGCGCTGGGCCGAACGCGGCGTGTGGGAACGCATCTTCGCCCAGCTCGCCGGGGTCGATGGCGTCCCTGAAAGGCTCTTCATCGACAGCAGCTGCATCAAGGTCCACCGCACCGCCGGCGGCGCAAAAGGGGGGCCTTGGCTCATGGTATCGGCATCACCAAAGGCGGACGCAACACCAAGCTCCATGCCGTCTGCGACGAGAAGGGCCGCCCGCACATCCTCTTGCTGACACCGGGCAATACACATGATGCCAAGGTCGCGATGCTGGCGATCAATGCCGTACCGCCATCCGACTATCTGGTCGCCGACAAGGGCTATGACAGCAACGCCTTGCGCTCCTGGCTTATCGCGCGCGGAACCACTCCGGTCATCCCCGCCAGGTCCAACCGCAAAGTGCACATCGAGCACGATCGGCAACTCTACCGTCAGCGCAATGTCGTCGAGCGCATGTTCTGCCGCTTCAAGGACTGGCGCCGCGTCGCCACCCGCTTCGACCGCAATATCAAGACCTTCATGGCAACCATCGCCATCGCAGCCTTCGTCACGTGGTGGCTCTAATGAGTCCGGACCCTAGTAACCTTATCCGACGTGATGGCTGATCGCTCGAATGAAGCGAGGTAGGATTCGAGCTTTTCCAGCGTCCTGCGCCTCGGGCGGCGCCCCATCCTAAGATCGAGGACGAACCGGGGATCACCGACCGCACGCCTACCAAAGCGCGTCGCGGAAATATGGTTTTCTTTCAGATGCTTTTCGATCTTCTCCAGCAAGGTCATATCCCTTTCGCTCCGACTCGCAATTTCCTTGTGTTCTCGTTTCGTTCCTACTAGGATCAAATCTTCGAGTCTAGGAAAATTCCTACAATCAGGATTTGAAGGGCAGACGAATGGAACATGTGAGGGAAGAGCTCGACCGGCTGATCCTCAAGGGTGGATATGGCTATGCCTCGATCTCGCGGTTGCTCGGCCGCAACCCTGCCTATGTGCAGCAGTTCATCAAGCGCGGGTCGCCCCGCAAGCTCGATGACCAGGATCGAAAGACGCTCGCTTGCTTCTTCGGAGTCGATGAACAGGTCCTCGGTGGCCCCGCCAATCCGGTCACCGACGGCATGGTTGAAATTCCCGTACTCGATGTGGAAGCATCTGCCGGCTTTGGCGCGGTCGCCGCTAGCGAGACTGCGCATACTCGGTTCGGGTTCGACGAGCGCTGGCTGCGACACCTGACGTCGGCGAAGAGCGCCAGCCTCTCGATTGTCGGGGTAAAGGGAGATTCGATGGAGCCGACGCTCAGCGACGGTGACGAGGTCCTCGTCGATGCATCAGATCATGGCTCGCGGCTACGTGACGGGATCTACGTCCTTCGCTCTGATGATGCGCTCGTGGTGAAGCGTATTGCGATTAAGCCAGGCGGTCGTCAGATCACCATTGCCAGCGACAATCCGGCTTACCCGACATGGCACGACATGGATCGCTCAGAGGTGCATGTGGTTGGTCGCGTGATCTGGTTCGGGAGGGCTCTCTAGCGACAAAATCTGGGGCGATTGCTTTGCTTGATTGGTTCATGACATCGGAAATGAGGAAGCCGACATTCAGGCGACACAGTTGGTGGACCCGCAGTCACCGACATACCGGTCATTCCCGGATCATGTCTGCGTCGTCGAAACCGGGCATTCATCCGCGCGGGCGATGATGGCGAGACCGAGGCCGGTTGCCAACTGTCCTTTATCGTTTCAGTTCGCTACGATCTTGCCAGTCGCCGCAAGCAACATCGCCATGTGCACATTGCTATAGTTTGCTCGCCGGGATGAGCGGGCCGTCGCAGATACGCTTGAGCAAGTCTGCCTGCTTGGGTTCCAGTTCGACCAACAGCGCCAGAACGTTGAGCACGTTGATCAGTTCGCTGGTGTATTCGGGCTGCCAGCGGTCGGGCTGGATATCGCCGAGCGGGGACGGAGGGCGCTTGTCGCCGATCAGGGGGCGTTCGCGGTCCTTCCGGCGATAGCTGAACCACTGACGCAGCACCTGCTTGCCCGAAACCTCATAGGCCCAGACTGCGGGCGGGACGTTGTCGATAAAGCCCGTGCCGACCAGCAGGCGGCGCTTTGCCGCATCGTAGTCCAGCGTGTCAGGGAAGCCCTCTGGCGTCGAAGGGATTGCGCCGTCCTTGGGGATGACCGGGCCATTGTTCGCCACTCGGGGAGGCTGTGGCGGGTCTTCGGTGGCGAAGCGTTCGCCGAAGGTGTGCAGCCGGACCACTTCGCGACCCAGCTTTGCAGCTTCGGCGAACAGCGCCGCATCGGCGGTCAGAGGGACACGCAGGCCGGGACGGATGAGATCGTCGGCAAAGCTAGAGGTGTAAGCCGGGTGAGCGAGCAGCGCGGCGACATAGGCGAAGACATCGACCGAATCGACCGGTGCACCGAATGCCTTGGCCAGCAGCGCGACGACGGCGGGAGAGACATTGGATTCGGTTGCATCGGCGTTCTTCCAGAGGGCGAACACGCGGCCACCAAACGATCCCTTGTATTGGTGAAGGTCCGGAATCAGTGCTGTTGTTGAGATCGCTGGCCCTGACTTCGGGCTGTGCGCCATGAGCGCAGAAAAATAGATTTGCTTGTCGCTGTGGTTTTCCCACAATCCGGGGTTTGGCTGGTTGATGACACGCGCATCTGGCAAGATGAATTGGCGGTCAAAAGAACGGAAACCGTATCGAATGGGAGCCTCACCTGCGAGAGCGCGACGCGCCAGAACGCGCAGCTTCTCGACATCATGATCGACCTGCTTCGGGGCGTCTTCCACCGAAGTGAGCAATTCACGTTGTGGCCACCACAGTGCCTTGCCGGACTTCCCTATATGGCGATCACCGGGCTTCCCGTTGCGCATATGGGGCTGGAACAGCATTGCACGCTTCTCAGCCTTGGACTCGTCGATCAACCGTTTCCAACGTTGCTTCAGCGACACTTCGTCAGGTGCGATGATCCATGTGCGGCCGGGCATCACGCCCGATCCGCAATCGTCGATCACAGAGTCGAGTGGCGCAAACGCTCCCCAACCTTCGCGCAGTTCTGGAAGGAACGGCGCACGTGCATCGGACGGACAATCGCTCCATCCCTTGTCACCAAGCGTGACTGTTTTCAGCTCAGCGAATTTCTCCTCACGCCGCCCTTTGGCCAGCGCACGGTAGCGCACTCTTGCAGCACCTTCGCCAGGTGTGCGTGAACGGCTAGCGAGCACAATGCAGACCGGGTGCTGCACACCTTGGAATATGCGTGTCGCCACTTCCGGCTGATGCCCTTCAGGCGAACAATCGATCACCCAGATATCGTCGCACTGGCTGCGCAGATCGGCGCGCATCTTCTGGAAACCAGGGCCGTTGAGGAAGCCAGAAACGGTGATGTAGCAGACCATCCCGGCGAGCTTTTCTCCGACCGGCGGCTGCTTGTCGCGCCCGCCCGCGCCTTGCTCGAAAACCTTCCACGCTGCCCAACGCCAGAAGTAGATGTAGAGGTTGCGGAGGTGCTTTGCATGCGTCCCAATCTTCCACGCCTTGGGTGGCTGCCAGTCGTTGAGTGGCGCACCCTTGTTCTTGTTGCCGCTCTCGATCCACGCACCCTTGCCCTTGGCCTTTTCCTTGTAAGGCGGGTTGCCGATCACCACGGTGATCGGCTCGCTTCGCTTGACCTTGTTGGCCTCGGTTCGCGACTTGGAAATCTCGCGGTAGATTCCCTGTCCGCTTTCGATATCGGCGTAGGGATCGCCCAGGGTATCGGTAACGAACAGGCGCGGTGTAGCGTCTGCGCCAATTTCCAGCATTTCCGCCAGTAGGCGAAGCTGCGCCACAGCGAACGCGCCGAACTGCAATTCGAAGCCGATCAGTCGCCCGGCGACATCTTCCATCATCGGCGCTACCGCGCCGGGACCACCATGGTTCGCCTCAATGGTGGCTTTGATCCGCTCAATCGTGCCGAGAAGGAACGTGCCCGATCCGGTGGCAGGATCGACGATATGCACGTCCTTGCCGGCCAGCCCATCGGCGATTCCAAAGCGCTGGCTTTTCAGCGCCTCGTCGCACAGCCGCACCATCGTGCGCACCACTTCCGGCGGGGTATAGTAGCTGCCGGTCAGCTTGCGCAGCCTGTTGTCGTAAACCTCAAGGAAGTTCTCGTAAAAATAGAGCCAGGCCTCGGGATCGCCCTTCAGACACCTTGGCCCACGAAACCTCATCGAGCACGCGGGTCAGCGTATCGAGCGCGGGGCCAAGGTTGAGATCCTGCTCGGTCAGCAGCCGCAGCGCCGTGCCGATTAACGTATTGGCCTTGCCCAGCTCCTTGGCCACATGATCCAGCCCGCCTTCGAGCGACATGTCTTTCGACTTCGCCATGAGCAGCCCGAAGGTGACCGCCTGTGCGTAACCATCAGCGAACTTGTCGTCATCCGCATCGGGGAACAGCAGCGCTTTCCAATCGTCCTTGAGGTCCGTCAGCTTGGCGTTCTTCTCCGAAGCATTGAGCTGTTCGAGCACTTCGTCGCGCAGGAAGCGGCACAGACGCGCGGAGACGCGGGCCAGCTCGTTCGCACCCTTTGGAGCGATCGGTTTCCACGTCAGGAAATCGTTCAGCAGAGGCAGAAACACTTGCGGCGCGGTGAGCTTTGCGCCCGCATGTTCGACCCCGCCATCGAGGTGGACTATCTGCCCGACCAGCGCCCCATCGCGCCAAAGCGAAAAGCTGTCGCCGTCAGTGTAGAGCAGGTTGGGCAGCGCCTTCAGCTTATCCCATTGCTCCTTGTCATGGCCGGTCTTCCACTTGCGTGGATCGGCCCCCTTGCCCGGAGCTTTCACTTCGATGAAGCCGACCAGGGCATTGTTGACCTTCACCGCATAGTCGGGCCGGGTGCGCAATTCTGCGAGCGAGGTTTCCCCGGTCATCACGAGATTCTTTCACCGCAGGATTGAGGATCGCTGCAATCTGCGCGAACAGAGCTTCAAGCGGTGCGCGCAGCTGGTCTTCCGGCTGGCCGTCACCACCAGCCAGCTTCGCACTGGCCGAAGCGCCAAATTCTCCCACAGCCTTTTCGATGGTGTTGGCTTGCGTCACCCGTTACCTCCAGTTCATATTGTCATCTGGCACAGGGCGAGCGATGCCCGCAACGGCTTTGGATAAGTAAATGGCGGAAGAAACTGGCGATCTGTTCGGTGGACCGGCCCAAATGGGTCTGGATCTCGGCGATTCCGCGCCCGCGCCGTCCTATGAGCCCGATCGTGACGAAGTACGCCGCGAATTGCAGGAAGTATTGGCCGAAGCCCGAAGTGCCAAGGACCAATGCCCATGGGACGAGCAGACCCTGAAGTATCACAAGGTCGTCTTTCCGCAGATGGCGAACTGGTTGCCGGAGAATGAGCGCGATCAGTTGCGATTCGAATTCGCACAGGAAGTCGAACGGATCGAGCTGTTGCTAGCGGCCTGACTGGTTGTGGGTCCATAGCTGACTATCGGCTTGTGTGCGCGCTGGGGAGCAGCCGGACCTTCTAATTTGTAGCACATATGATCCCAGCCCTCATCTCGCTTGCTTAGAGACATCCCTTTGTGATGCTCGTATTTACCAGAAATGCGATGATCTGTCTCTTATACACATCTCCGAGCCCACGAGACTAGGCATGATCTCG
>OJBY01001217.1_pt1 | contig 10354 bp, 9 predicted proteins | sample 1591731 | NCBI WGS metagenome assembly OJBY01 (sample SAMN05416837, study PRJEB24817) | seawater metagenome | isolation source: Sea water | place: Canada:Atlantic | collected 2013-07
ACGCGCGGGTTTGGGGACGCACTGCGGATCGGCAACCAGGCGCGGCCCGAAATCTTCGCGCGCCATATCGTGCTGCCCGAAGTGGGCGGTGCGGGGCAGGCGGCGATCTCCCGTTCGCACGTGGTCCTGCTGGGGCTTGGCGGAATTGGGGCCCCGGCCCTGCAATATCTTGCCGGCGCGGGCGTGGGACATCTGACCCTGATCGACGATGACAAGGTATCTGCCAGTAACTTGCAACGCCAGACTATCTACACGACCCGCGATATCGGCCATGGCAAGGCCGTGTCCGCGCGCCGCTGGCTGGCAAATTTCGATGAGAAGCTGGACGTCACAATTCACGACCGGCGCATCATGCCGGACAATGCCGGTTCGATGATCGAAGGCGCGGACCTGGTGATCGACGGAACCGACAATTTCGCCACCCGCCTTGCGGTATCGGATGCCTGTGTAGCTGCGGGCGTGCCGCTGCTCTCCGCCGCCGTAGGCCGTTTTCAGGGTCAGGTCGGTGCCTTCGCGGGACATCGCGAGGACCAGCCGTGCTATCGCTGCTTCGTGGGCGATGCCTTCGATGCGGAGGATTGCGATACCTGCGCAGAAGACGGTGTGCTGGGCGCGATGGTAGGCTGGGTCGGCACCTTTGCCGCAATGCAGTCGATCCGCGCTCTGATCCATGCCACCGGTGGAATGGGCGATCCGCAGTGGGGACAATTGCACCTGATGGACGGGCTGAAACCGGGCATGCGAACCCTCAGCATCGCCAAGGATCCCGCGTGTAGCGGATGCAGCCTGGGCTAGCACAATAGCTCTGGTCGGCTCGTTGCCCGCGCCCGGCGCCCTTGGTGCCGATTTGCCGCCCGCGTCACAATTGACTCCGTATCCTTTCAGGCAGACACTCTGCCTCGCAAAAGGGCAATTCAAGCATGGGTTGCATGGGTCGCTCGTCCTTTTGGAAAAGGGTGCCATACCGGCGCACTTACTCTTTCAAAGGGGACATCCATGTCTAGATTTCTGTTTGGTAGCCTTGCCGCCGCATTCGCCATGGCCACGGTTTCAGCGCCTGCCGCAGCGCAGCTGAACGAGTTCGAGGATTACGAATATTCCGACACGGTGTTGGAGCTGACCACGGTCCGCGTCGAGCCGGGACAGATGGATACCTATCTGGAAGGCCTGCGCCAGACCTGGGTCGCCAGCAACGAGGTCGCCAAGGGCCTCGGCCATATCACCGACTACGCCATTTATGCGAACATGGCACCGGGCGGCGATGCGTTTCACCTGCTGCTGATGATCGAATTTCCGGGCGAGAACATGCAACCTTCGCGCGAAAGGTATGACGCCTTTATCGAAGCATGGGGCGAAGCCAACATGGACCGGTCGAACGAGACTGTCGTGAACGTCTACAACGAAATTCGCGAGATTACAGGCACCTACCTGACCCGCGAAATCGAAATGAAGATGGACTGACCGCCAAGTGAGGCCGCCGGTGCGCGACCGGCGGCCTTTCTTCGCAGTTATCCGCCCAGCACTTCGGTCACCCACGCAGGCACAAGCTCGCTGGCCGAACCCAGCCGCGTTTCATCGAAATTGCCGCTGCCAAGGCTTTCTTCCAAATTGAGTTCGAGCGTGCGCGCGCCGTGCGCCGCGGCCTGCTGCACGAAACCTGCCGCCGGATAGACAGCGCCGCTGGTGCCGATGGAAACGAACAGGTCGGCATTGGCCAACGCATCGAAAATCCGGTCCATCTGGTACGGCATCTCTCCGAACCAGACGATATCGGGCCGCAGGGCCGCCTCTCCGCACGAAGGGCACGGCGGGCTATCGCGCAGCGGATCTTGCCAGCGGTGCCGCGCATCGCAGGCAAGGCACCAGGCGGATAGCGATTCGCCGTGCATGTGCAGAACGCGCAATGCCCCGCCGCGTTCGTGCAGGTCGTCTATATTCTGCGTCACGATCAGCAGCTCGCCGCCAAATTCGCGGTCGAGCTGCCCCAGCGCCAGATGCGCCAGGTTGGGCTGCGCGCCGCGAACCTGCGCGCGGCGCTCGTCGTAAAAGCGCTGGACGAGGTCGGCGTCGCGGGCAAAACCCTCGGGCGTGGCGACCTCTTCCACCGGATGATTTTCCCACAGGCCATCTTCTGCGCGGAAAGTCTTCAAACCGCTTTCAGCGGATATCCCCGCCCCTGTTAGGATGACGATATTACCGCTCAAAGACCCGCACTCCCCACTTCTGCTCGCCCTGCGCTTGTCGAAGGGCTGCTGTTGGCTTTAGTGGGTGGATTGAAGGAAAAGCGATCCTTCGACAAGCGCAGCATGGGCGGGGAGTTATTGTGGCACGTATCGGGATCATTGGCAGCCAGGGCCGTATGGGGCAGGCAATCGCTGCCGTGCTGACAGACAGCGAGCATGAATGCTCCGGCGGCGTCGACAAGGGCGAGAATCCCGCAAGCCTTGCCGACGATAGCGATGCACTGGTGGATTTCTCCTCCCCTGCTGCGCTGAAGGATAATCTGCATGCCGCCATCGGCGCCGGTATCCCGATCCTGATCGGCACAACGGGGCTGGACGAAACGCATTCCGCCGCGTTGGACAATGCCGCAGGCGCCATCCCCATACTGCAGACGGGCAATACCTCGCTAGGCGTCACCCTGCTGGCACACCTGGTGAAAGAAACCGCCGCTCGGCTGGGCAAGGATTGGGATATCGAGGTGCTGGAAATGCACCACCGCATGAAGGTTGATGCGCCATCCGGCACAGCCCTGCTGCTGGGTGAGGCGGCAGCGAAGGCGCGCGGCATCGACTTGGCCGATAGCAGCGAGAGTGGGCGTGACGGCCATACCGGGCAACGAGCAGAGGGTGCCATCGGCTTCGCAGCCCTGCGCGGCGGCACCGTGGCGGGTGAGCACTCGGTCATCTTTGCCGGAGAGCAGGAACGCATCACGCTCAGCCACTCGGCAGAGAACCGCAACATCTTTGCGCGCGGCGCGATCAGGGGGGCGACCTGGCTTATCGGAAAGGCGCCCGGACGCTACACGATGAATGACGTGCTGGGGCTGAGCTAACCCAGCGGCGGGAAGGGATACCATGACACCAAAGCACGCTGCTGGCGAGGCGCGATGATCGGGACGCTACGCCGCCGCACCTATCTGCAACTGTTCGCTTCTGCCCGTGATGACGGCAAGCTGACGATCACCAATCGCCTAATCATCGCGGTAATCCTTGCTTCGGTCGTAATGGCGGTGCTGGGTACGGAAGCCGCGCTGGCCAGCGAATACCGCAGCTTCTTCATTCTTGCCGAAATGGCGTTCGGCGCGATGTTCCTTGTGGAATATCTGGGTCGCGTGTGGTCGAGCGTCGAAGCTGAAGGCAGCACGCCTGCATGGCGCAAGCGGCTGGCTTTCATCATCTCGCCCTTCGGTCTGCTGGACCTTGCCGTGGTTGTCGCGTCGCTGTTTCCCCTGCTGGTAACAGGCGCGCCGCTCTTTCGCCTGCTGCGCCTTCTCCGGCTGGCTGCACTCATGAAGTTCGGGCGGTTCAGTCTTGCCTTGCGAGAACTGGCGGGTGCCATTGCGGAGCGGCGATACGATCTGTTCGTCACGTTGGCGCTGGCTGCCGCACTTCTGCTGTTCGGCGCTGCTGCATTGCACTGGGCGGAAGGGCCAGTCCAGCCCGAAGCCTTCGGCTCCATCCCGCGCGCGATGTGGTGGTCGATCATCACGCTCACCACGGTGGGTTATGGTGATGTATCGCCCGTTACTCCGCTCGGCAAGTTTCTGGCCGCGCTGGTGGCATTGGGCGGTATCGGCCTTGTGGCCATGCCCACAGGCATTATTGCCGCCGCTTTCTCCGATGCCATGCAGCGCCATCGCCGGCAGGCCGAAGCCTTGCGCCAAACCCACGATCATCAGGATTAGGCTCGATCGTATGACCAAGGACCAGATTTTCGAATTCTTCCGGCGGCTGGCAGAGGATAATCCGGAGCCGGAAACGGAACTGGAATACACCAATGCCTATCAACTCGTCGTGGCGGTGGCTCTCTCCGCGCAGGCCACCGATGTGGGCGTGAACAAGGCAACGCGCGCATTGTTTGCCAAGGTTGAAACGCCGCAACAGATGCTCGATCTCGGCCTCGATTCCCTTGTCGAACACATCAGGACCATCGGGCTGTTCAATTCCAAGGCGAAGAACGTCATCGCACTGAGCCAGTTGCTGGTGGACGAATATGGCGGCGAAGTGCCCGATACCCGCGAAGACCTTGTCCGTCTGCCGGGCGTTGGTCGCAAGACGGCAAACGTCGTGCTGAACTGCTGGTTCAGGCAGGAGACCTTCGCCGTCGATACCCATATCCTGCGCGTGGGCAATCGCACGGGCCTCGCCAAGGGAAAGACGCCCGAACAGGTGGAGGCAAAGCTGGAAAAGCGCGTGCCGCAACCGTTTCGTCTACATGCTCACCACTGGCTGATCCTGCACGGGCGCTACACCTGCAAGGCGCGTAGGCCCGAATGCTGGCGTTGCCCCGTGGTGGACCTGTGCAGCTATCGGAAAAAGGTAATGAAGAAGCCAAAAGGGCGGTAGTCTATGCCGGGTCTGGTCCACGCGCCCGGCGTTGCGGCAAGGTCAGGCGTGGAAGCCGCCAGCTTTCCACCCGGCCCGCGACATACCAGATCGGCACCACCAGCATCGCGGACACCAATGCATCCAGCGCGTAGTGCCAGCCGAGATGGACAGAGGCGACGAACACGATCCCTTCAAACGCAACCGCCAGCCACAGCTGCCAGCCGTTGCCGAAGCGATCGTATACCATCCAGATCAAGAGCAGGTAGAGCGCGTTGTGCATGGACGGCATGGCGCTGATACCCTTGCCAAATCCAGGCTCGCCGTAATTTTGCAGCAGGTAGGCCTGCGTCTGCGTAGCAGTGAGGTCCGGTGGCAGCGCCAGCAGAAGATCGGCAAAGCGCGCGTTGCCGTAGAAATGCTCCATGTAGATCGGCCCGGCAGAAGACAACGCCAGCGCCGCCCAATTGCCGATGATGAACCAGCACATCGTGATGGCCAGCACCGATCGCCTGCTGAAAGCCCGGTCTTTCGCGAAACAGGCCCACAGCGTCATACCCGCCGTCACGATCAGGCAGGGGGTGACATAGAACCAGTCGAGGAAACGCGTTGCCCCCTCCCCGAAGACAGCGTGAGTGATGCGCCACGGATCCTGGCCCAGCAGCATGGCATCAAGGTCTGCCAGTACGGGATCGGCGTAGAAGGGCACGAATTGCGGAATGGCGACTTTCAGGATCATGTAGACCTGCATCATCGCCGCCAGCGCCACCAGGAACACCGCGCCTTCCGCATAATGTTTTCGCCGCGACCGCAGGACGCGCAGCATCACTTTCGATGGGCTCGCCACCCGCTTCATGGCGACTTGTACGAACAACAGCACAAGTGCGATCAGCACCAGCCACACCAGCAACAACGATTGTAGCCAGACCGCGCGCAACGCCGCTCCGACATCGGAAACCGGCATGGCCACTGCAAGCAGCATGTGCACCGCCAGAAACAGGCCAAGGAAAATGCGCGCATCCATAGCCTGCGCGTAGCAGTAGAATGGTTAATTCGCGGTTGCGCAACTGCCTATCGGACTAGACGTCATCCGCGCTGATCATCTCTGCCCTGTCGATATTGTCGGTCAGGCTGGCAACGGTGGTGGCTACGGCCGCATCGCCAGAGACGTTGGTGGTGGTGCGCATCATATCCATGATCCGGTCCACGCCAGCGACAAAGGCAATCGTTTCCAATGGAACGCCAACAGCGCCGAACACCAGCGCCATCATGATAAGGCCTGCCCCCGGAATGCCCGCCGCGCCCACGGCGCCAAGCGTGCCGAGGATCGAGATCAGGAAATAGTCGCTCCAGCTCAGATCCACGCCGAAAACCTGCGCCCCGAACAACGTGGCGAGGCCCAGGTACATCGCCGTGCCGTTCATATTGATTGTCGCGCCCAGCGCGATAACGAAGCTGGCGACAGAATTGCTGATACCAAGGTTCCGCTCCGCGCAGCGCAGGGTAACGGGCAGCGTGGCATTGGAACTGGCCGTGGAATAGCTCACCGCGATGGCATCCACGATACCGCGGAAAAAATCCCGCACCGGCAGGCGCGCGATAAACTTGATCATGGACGAATAGATGACGAAAATGATCAGCAGGCAGCCAAGGTAGTTGAGGAACACCAGCTTGCCCAGCGCTGCCAACGCATCGAAGCCCAGTGTGCCCGCCACCCATGCCATCAGGGCAAAAACGCCGAACGGTGTCAGTTCCATGATGACCATGGTCACTTTTTGCATCACCACGGCGCCGCTATCGAAAATCTTGAGAACGGGCCCGCCCTCTTCCTTTGCCATCAAGATGCCGATGCCCAGCAAGACGGAAAAGATGATCAGTGGCAAAACGTTTACGTCGGCCATGACCTGCACCGGGCTTTGCGGCACCATGCCCAGCAACATCTCGCGCCACGTGGTGTTATTGGGTTCGGGCACCGCTCCCATGTCGATGGAGGATGTATCCACGCCCGCGCCCGGCGCGATGACCGTGCCGAGAAAAAGGCCCAGCCATACGGCGATCTGGCCTGTAACGACGAACAGCAGCAAGGCTCGCCAGCCGATCCGGCCCAGCTTGCGCAGATCGCCGATGGAAGCAACACCCGCCACCAGGCTGAAGAAGATCAGCGGCACCACCAGCATCTTGATGAAGGCGACGAAGATGTCGCCCACGATCTTGATGCTTTCCGCACCCGGCCCCCACAGCCGCCCGGCGATGATGCCCAGGGCGAGCGCAACGAGAACCCGCTGCCATAGCGGAATGGCCAACCAGCGTTTCATGAAAATCCCTTTCTAGGCGACCTGCCCCTCATTGGGAGAGGGCGGCTATTGCGATCCGGCGGTAGATTGCCGTCAGCTTGGCAAGGTCGTCAACCGCTACGGCCTCGTCTGTCTTGTGCATGGTGGCGTTGACCAGCCCGAATTCGATCACCGGGCACAGGTCTTTCAGGAAACGCGCATCGGACGTGCCGCCGGTGGTGGAGGCTTCGGGTGCGGTCCCGGTCTCCGCCTCGACCGCATCGGCGATCATCCGAGAGAAGATGCCGGGCGGTGTCAGAAATGGTTCTCCGCTGATAACAGCATGCGCGGTGCCGCCATGCCTCTCGGCAATCGCGAGGATCTTTTCCGAAAGCGAAGCGCCCGAATGCTGATCGTTGAAACGGATGGATATGCGGGCGGTGGCCTTGCCGGGGATCACGTTGTGAGCGCGATTGGGGACGTTGAACTCGGTGATCTGCAGACTGCTTGGCTGGAACCAGTCATTCCCCTCGTCCAGTACCAGCGCATCCAGTTCGGCAAGAATGGCCACCAGCTTCGGCATCGGGTTGTCGGCCAGATGGGGATAGGCAACGTGGCCTTGCGTGCCCACCACCTCCAGCCAGATATTAACCGAACCGCGCCGCCCGATTTTCATCATGTCGCCAAGCCGGTTCACGCTGGTCGGCTCTCCCACAAGGCACATGTCGGGAATGTCCGCGCGCTCCCGCATTCGGTCGATCAGCGCGCGCGTTCCGTAAAGCGCGGGGCCTTCCTCATCGCCGGTGATAATAAAGCTGAGCGTGCCAGCCTCGGCAGGAATATCGGCCACGGCGGCCACCATGCAGGCAATCGCGCCCTTCATGTCAACCGCGCCGCGTCCATACAGCAGGTCGCCGCCCGGTTCACTGCGCACTTCCGGCGCGTACGGCTCGCTCGACCATCCATCACCTGCAGGCACCACATCGACGTGGCCCGCGAAGGCAAAATGCTGCGATCCTGTCGGCCCGCGGCGAATGGCGAACAGGTTCTCGACCGGCTCCTCGTCGCTGCCTTCCGGCCCCTCGCCACGCGTGAAGCGATCGGTTTCGAAACCGAGACCGACCAGCATTTCCTCCAGCATGTCGAACACGGCGCCGCGCGCCGGCGTCACGCTTTCACAGGCGATCAGGTGTCGCGCGTTGGCAAGAGGATCGGCGCTCACGCCTGTTCACCGGTTTCGAATTGCGAGATGGTCCATTCTTCCGCCATGGCAGCTTCTACCCATTGCTGCATCCAGTCGTGTTCCCACAAGGCCTGGATATAGGCCTGCGCAAAGCCGGGCACGCCAATGCCATAGCTCAGGAAGCGGCTACAGATGGGGGCGTAGAAAATGTCCGCCGCGCTGAATGTGCCGAACAGGAAGGGTCCGCCCTTGCCAAAGCGTGCGCGTGCCTCGGCCCACAGCCCCAGGATGCGCACGATATCGCCTTTCGTCTCGTCTGAAAGGTTCACCGAAACGCGGGCGCGAATGTTCATCGGGCATTGCCGCCGCAAAGCGAGGTAGGAAGAATGCATTTCCGCCACCATCGCCCGCGCCATACCGCGCGCGGCATCGTCCTTCGGCCAGAAGCGGTCACGCCCCACCTTGTCGGCCAGATATTCGAGGATAGCGAGACTGTCCCACACCACGACATCGCCATCCCACAGGACCGGAACCTTGCCCGCAGAAGGCTGGAACTCGCCGTCAGTTTGTTTCATGACCTGCCAGTCGTCACCGTCGATATGAACGGTCAATTCGTCGAACGAAAGGCCGCTCTGCTTCGCCGCCAGCCAGCCCCGCAACGACCAGCTGGAGTAGTTCTTGTTACCGATAATCAGCTTCATGGTGCCGTTAATCCCTGTTTGCGCCCGACCTAACGGTTAAGCCTGAAGGTGTCGAGCATGAACGGGCGCGGCGGACCTACCAGTGTCGCTTAGTCCCTCACGGTGTCGATGTTGCCGCTTTGTTAACCATCCTGTGCCATTCCATTTCAAGCAAGAGAATATGCGGTCGCGATGAAAGGTGAAGAGTGGTCGATCAGACATCGACATCAACGAGAAGAGTCAAATGGCTCGAACGCGTCCGTCACGTGGCGTGGTCGGGCCTGATTGCGCTTTGTCTGGCTATTCCGGCAATGCTCCATCCTGTCGACCAGATCGGCTGGTTGATCGAGGCAAACCTCGTATCGAAGCCCGCTTCCGGAGAAGTCGTATTCGTCGGCGCGACTGATGATCTAGCCGACCCCCGAACGCCGCAAGCACGGCAACAACTGGCGACCTTGATCATGCGGCTCGACGAAGCCGGCGCCGAGGAAGTCTATGTCAATGTCGTCTTCGATCAGCCATCCAGCGCAGAAGCGGATGGGGCATTGAATGCAGCTTTAAGAAATTTTTCGGGTAATGCGTTTCTTGTGCGGTATCTCGACACGAGCCTGAACGTGGAAAAGGTCTTGCGCGAAAATTGTTCGCAGATCGCGGATGAGGTACCCCAGGTGGCCCTCGACGCGCTGCGAAACTATCTCGGCTACATCTGGTACATGCCCTTCGCAGTCGAGGATGGTGCCGAGACCCTTCCCAACCTTCCCGCCAGTATCGCCGGAATATCGGGTTCCGCGAAGGACGATTTCCCGGTCGTCTACAGCTTTGACCTCGCATCAGTGCCTACATATCGGCTTTCGAATCTGATGGACGAAAATGCTGAACTGACCAATTTGCACGGCAAGAAGGTCATTATCGGGCAAAGTGTAAGTCTTCGCCGCGACGCTCCAAGTTTACCCGGACAAGGAGCGGTCTCGGATTCTATCGTATCGATCTTCGCGGCAGAAACGTTGATGTCCGGGCATCCGCGTTATATCAGCGGACTGCTTACGCTTCTGGCAACACTTGCATTGCTGCTGCTGATCTGTCCTATCAAGGACAGGGCCTACCGGTCTGCGGCATTCGGCGCGGTCACGATGATGGTACTGTTGATGCCACTGGTCGGCCCCCAGGCCGGCCTTCGCATCAGTTTTGCCTATGCGCTTGCGGCATTGATCTTTTACGGATTGCTCAGGCTTCGCACCAAGTGGGCCCGCGACCTCCTATTAATCGACCCTGAGACGGACCTGCCGACCTTTGCTGCCCTCGAAGGCGACGAAGATGTGGCTAGCCATGTACCCTCTATAGTCGTGGCGCGTATTCACCGCTTCGAAGAAGTGCGCCGTTCGCTGCCGGTTGAACTTCACGGCGATTACCTGCTTGCCATTACCGCACGCCTGAAGGCCGCCACGCAAGACGCCAAAATCTATCTGGGCCCCGGCCATCTGATTGCCTGGACCATGCCGGAAAAGGATCCGGCCCTTCTGCGAGAACATCTGGAGGGCTTGCGGGCTCTCTTCGCCTCGCCTCTGGTTGTGGGCCAGGAGCAGGTCGACGTCGGCATCACGTTCGGGGTCGATATCACCCCCAGCCCATATGTGGCGCCTGTCTCTTATACACATCTGACGCTGCCGACGA
>OJBY01001219.1_pt1 | contig 10347 bp, 11 predicted proteins | sample 1591731 | NCBI WGS metagenome assembly OJBY01 (sample SAMN05416837, study PRJEB24817) | seawater metagenome | isolation source: Sea water | place: Canada:Atlantic | collected 2013-07
CCTCTTCGTCGGCAGCGTCAGATGTGTATAAGAGACAGGGCAGATGATGGGCTTCCGCCACAAGCTGATCCCGATCTTCAGCGACGTGATCGAGCCCGATGGCGAGATGCAGGCCCTGATCGACGAGCAGCGCGCGCCCTATGCCAGCGATCTGAGCGAGGTGATCGGCCAGACCGACAGCCTGCTGTACCGGCGCGGCAATTTCAACGGGTCCTGGGATGACCTGATCTGCGACGCGCTGCTGAGCGAGCGCGATGCCGAGATCGCCATGAGCCCCGGCGTGCGCTGGGGGCCGAGCCTCGTTCCCGGCGACGACATCACCCGCGAGGATATCTGGAACGTCACCTCGATGACCTATGGCAAGGCCTATCGCAGCGAGATGACGGGCGAGTTCATCAAGGTGATCCTCGAGGACGTGGCCGACAATATCTTCAACCCCGACCCCTACTACCAGCAGGGCGGCGACATGGTCCGCGTTGGAGGCATCGGCTATCGGATCGACATCACCAGGCCGATCGGAGAGCGGATTTCCGACCTGACCCTTCTCGCCACGGGTGAACCGCTGGACCCGGCGACCGCTTATGTCGTTGCCGGCTGGGCCTCGGTCAACCAAGAGACCGAAGGGCCGCAAATCTGGGATGTGGTCGAAGATTACATCGCCGCACAAGGCACCGTTTCAGTGCCGCCAAACAGCTCTGTCGTTGTGACGGAGTAATCAGGGAGAGTTGCCATGAAAGCCTTGCTTGTATCCGGTTTGATCGCCATGTCCGCCACCGCGGTCCTGGCCGAAGGACAGACCCACAAGGTCGCCATCCACGTTGACCAAAACGACCCGCAGGTGATGAACATGGCGCTCAACAATGTCGCCAACGTTACGCAATACTACGAGGATCAGGGCGACACGGTGATTGTAGAACTGGTCGCCTATGGACCGGGCCTCAATATGTTCGTCGCCGACAAAAGCCCGGTCGCCGACCGGATCGAACAGATGTCCCTCGGGATGGACAACCTCTCCTTCGCGGCTTGCGGCAATACGCTCAACGCGATGCAGAAAAAGGCAGGACACGACATCACCTTGATGAGCGAGGTGGCGGTCGTGCCTTCGGGTGTCGTGCAACTGATCGCCCTGCAAGAAGACGGCTACGCCTATATCCGCCCCTGACACGGCTTTCGCCCATCGCGCCGTTCAACCAAGGACTTAGACCATGCAACATTACAAAGGCCCCAAACCGTCACGCCGGCGGTTCCTCAGTGGTGCCGCGGCCATGGGTGCCGCCTTTGGTGCCACGCGCGTCGCGGCCCAATCCCCTGATCCGCTGATCGTCAACACCCAGCCCTGGCAGCAAGATTTGGGGGCCGGCGTCGATGCCGCGCCCTATGGGCTGCCCTCGCCGTTTGAATCGGACGTGATCCGTCGCAACGTGCCTTGGCTGACTGCCGACCCCGTGAGTTCGGTGAACTTTACCCCGCTGCATGCGCTGGACGGCATCATCACCCCGAACGGGCTGTGTTTTGAACGTCATCACGGTGGCGTCGCGGTCATCGAACCCGGTGATCATCGCCTGATGATCAACGGACTTGTCGAGAAGGAGCTGGTCTTCACCCTGGAAGACCTGATGCGCTTCCCGCGTGAAAATCACGTGTATTTCCTTGAATGCGCAGCCAATTCTGGCATGGAATGGGCCGGGGCGCAGCTGAATGGCTGTCAGTTCACCCACGGCATGATCCACAACGTGCAATACACCGGCGTCCCGCTGCGGTTGCTGCTCGAAGAGGCCGGGGTCAAGACCTCTGGCAAGTGGATCATGGTCGAAGGCGCAGATGCGGCTGGCATGAACCGCTCGATCCCTATGGAAAAGGCGCTGGATGATTGCCTGATCGCCTTCAAGATGAACGGTGAGGCCCTGCGCCCCGAGCAGGGCTACCCCCTGCGGTTGGTCGTTCCCGGCTGGGAAGGCAATATGTGGATCAAGTGGATCCGTCGGATCGAGGTTGGTGACAAACCCTGGCACGCCCGCGAGGAGACCAGCAAATATACCGATCTGCTGGCCAATGGAGTCGCGCGCCGTTTCACCTGGGAGATGGATGCGAAATCGGTCATCACCTCGCCCAGCCCGCAAGTTCCAATCACGCACGGCAAGGGCCCGCTGGTCATCACCGGCGTCGCCTGGTCGGGCCGCGGGACGATCCCGCGGGTCGATGTGACCACCGATGGCGGCATCACATGGCAAAAGGCCCGGATGTCGGGGCCCAGCTTCGACAAGTCCATGCACCGCTTTTATCTCGAAATCGACTGGGACGGCGCGCCTATGCTGCTGCAAAGCCGCGCGCATGACAGCACCGGCTACGTGCAGCCAACCAAGGACGCGCTGCGCAAGATCCGGGGCGAAAATTCGATCTACCACAACAATGGCATCCAGACCTGGGCCATCGACGCCGAAGGAAGGGCTGAAAATGTCGAGATCTCTTAATCTTTCAGCGGTCGCCCTCGCCGGCTCTGCCCTCGCCTTTTCTGCCATCACCGCCCATTCGCAGGACGTCGCGCCGTCAAAGGCCGAAGGGTACGGATTGGGGCGCGTCGCCCTGCCCGAAGAAGTCGCGGCCTGGGACATCGACATCCGCCCCGACGGCCTCGGTCTGCCCGAGGGCAGCGGGGACGTGGAGACCGGCGAACAGCTCTACGTTGATAACTGCGCCTCCTGTCATGGCGTCTTTGGCGAAGCCGTCGGCCGCTGGCCGGTGCTGGCCGGGGGCACCGGCACGCTCGACGACCGCGATCCGGTCAAAACTGTCGGCTCCTACTGGCCGTACCTCTCGACGGTTTATGACTATATCCACCGCGCCATGCCCTTTGGGCACGCGCAATCCATGAATGCCGACCAGAGCTATGCGCTGACGGCCTATATCCTCTACCTCAACGATCTGGTCGAGGATGACTTTACCCTGACGCAGGAGAATTTCGCCGGGATTTCATTGCCGAACGTCGACAACTTCATCCCCGATGATCGATCGGAAACGGAACTGCCGCAATTCTCGGGTGAGCCGTGCATGACCGGATGCAAGGATACGGTGGAGATCACCATGCATGCCAGCGTACTGGACGTGACCCCGGAGGAGACCGCCGCCAAAGCGGAGCAGGCCAAAGCCGAGGCGACCCGCGAACCCACTGCTGCGACCGAGGATGAGACGAACGCCGAACCCACCCCTGAGACGGGGGCAGACGCTGCTCCAACCCAAACCGTCGGTGTAGTCCAATCCGATCCCGCCCTGATTGCGGCTGGCGAAAAAGCATTCCGCAAGTGCAAGGCCTGTCACATGGTTGGCGAGGGTGCAAAGAACCGGGTCGGGCCGCAGTTGAACGACCTTATGGGCCGCACGATTGGGTCAGTCGACGACTTCCGCTATTCCAAGGTCTTTGAAGATGCTATGAAGGCAGGGGATGTCTGGACAAACGAGGCCCTGCACGCCTTTCTCGCGGATCCTCGCGGGGCCATGCCGAAAACCAAGATGTCCTTCAAGGGTGTTCGTGATCCCGAAGATATCGACGCCCTGATCGCATATCTGGAACAGGTGGGGGGCTGACCCGCCCTTCCCCATTGAAAGGATGGTCCCATGCGTGCTTTTACCCTCGTTCTGGCCCTGATCGCCGCGCCTGCGGTGGCGCAGGAGTCGACGGTCTACACCTACGATGGCTCTTTCGATGACGCCACCTTTGGTCTGGAGAGCGCCATCGTCGGGCGCGGTCTGGTTGTGGACTGGATCAGTCATGTCGGTGAGATGCTGGAGCGAACCCGCGCCGATGTGGGCAGCGACGTGGTGCTGTTCGACAATGCCGACATCTACATGTTTTGCAGCGCCACCCTGTCACGCAAGGTGATGGAGGCGGATCCCGCCAACATCGCCCATTGCCCCTACGGCGTCTTTGTGACCGAGAGGGAGGGTGAGGTACAGGTCGGGTATCGCAACATGCCCGAGGGGCCTATGCAGGACGTGCAGGCCCTGCTCGATGACATTGCGCGTGAGGCGGCGGGCCAATAGTCGACTAAGCTGTCCCGCCTGTCGTCCAATTCACTCAAGCGGGACGTAGTCATACCCTTCGCCCGCGCGGACCGCCCGCCCGATGCCGGGATGTGGCAGGTGGAAACCGGCAAAGACCGTCTGACGCTCTGCCAGATCAGCCAACATCCGTATACGGGTCGCCGCGCCGGCGTCCGGGTCCTGATCCGACCCGTTGGCCCAGTCGGGATGGGCAAAGGCAAGGTGATGATTGGCAATGCAATCGCCAAGGATCAGGACAGCCTCCGCGCCCGACCCGACCTCGAACGCCATATGTCCGGGCGTATGGCCATAGGTGGCGCGCGCCGTGACGCCGGGCAGCACCATATCACCATCGTCGAACAGTTTGATCGTATCTGCCAGAACCGCCAGGCGCCGTGCGGCCCCCACGGCGAATGTCACCCGCTCGGGCGCGATGGTCTCGGTCAGGGTCGGATCGCTCCAGTATTCATATTCGATCCGGCCCATGTGGTGCTGCGCTTGCGCGAACAACGGTTCATCAAAATCGTCCAGGACCCCCCACAGATGGTCCGGGTGGCCATGGGTGAAGACCACGTCCGTCACGTCTTCGGCGCTAAGGCCGAGCGCATCCAGCGCCGCCATGACCTTGCCCGCCGTCGGCATGAAGTCGGGGCCGGACCCGGCGTCGAACAGCACCACCCGGTCGCCGTCGCGCCACAGGGTCAGGTTGCAATCCGGGCGCAACGTCTCTGCCTCGGGGGCGATTCCGAACTGCGCCAAAACCTCGTCCGCCTGAGGTTGCGGCACATCGGCCAAAACAAAGCTCCGCGGCAGGGCAAGATGCCCGTCGCTGAGGGTATCGAGCGTGCCTTCGGTCAAATCGAGGCTTGCATTCGTCCAGGCGATCCGCGGGATCATCATGCCACCAGCAAGCGCAATCGCGCCTGACATCAGGGTCCGACGGGTGATCTGCATGGAAGCCTCCTATTACATTCAGGTTTGTGAATGATAGGGGAATTCCTGCGGACCGGAAAGCCTTTTCAGACCACCTCGCGAAAGCCGGTGATCAACTGGCGCAAGCCGAGCCATGCGCCCGCGAAGATCCCCGCCATGACGATCGGCGCGCTATAGGCAAGCAGTGAGATTGCCGACAGCCCCTGCCCGATGCTGCACCCCATGGCCAGCACCGCGCCGATTCCCATCAGCGTGGCTCCGGCCAATTGCCGGCGCAGCTCCCTCGGGTCCTCGCACGCCTCCCACCGAAATTGCCGCTTGATCACACAGCCCAAGAACGCCCCGCTCACCACGCCCGCGACCGACCCGATGCCAAAGCTCAAGGTCCGTGCGCTGGCTGTCATGCCATATAGCATCGTCTCCCCCAGCGGTGCGGCAAAGGTATGCGACACCACCGGCGCCGCCGAAAAGCCGACATCCGCGACCCATTGCGTCCCCGCCCAGCCGGAAATGATCGCCGCGCCCACGACAATCCCCCAACAGATCGAAACCCGGCGCGCCCAGACGCCGCGCGACCATAGCGATACCATCAAGATCACCAAGCCCGCGGCCAGGCCATTCCACACCGGAGAGGTCCCGAACAACCCGGCCAATCCATGTGCGAGGCCCGGCGTCACCCCGTCCGCTGGCGCCGGGGGAAAGACAGCCACGCGCAGGTAGGCCAGCGGTCCGGCGATCGTGGCATAGGCGGCAAGACCCATCACCAGCACGATCATCAAGGCCCGCAGATCGCCTCCGCCCAACCTCGCGAGAGCCCCGTAGCCGCAATTCCCGGCCAGCGCCATTCCATAGCCAAAGAGCAATCCGCCTATCGCGCTGGCGGCCGGCTGAAACCCGATGCCGAGGTATATGGTTCGGGACACATCCAACGCGCCCGCCCCGATCAGCCCGAAACTGCCCAGCATCGCGATGCCGATCGCCACGCCCCACATCCGCACCCGGGTCCCGTCACCGGCATAAAGCGCATCCTCAATCGCGCCCAAGGTACAGAACCGGCCCAGGCGCGCGGCCAGCCCCAGGGCCAGACCTCCCAGCAAGCCAACCAGTGCAAGCATCTGTTCTTCGCTCAAGATGTCGATCAATAAAGCCCCCCTGATCCCAAATGAAGGTAGGGCAAGGCGTAGACGCAGGCCAGCGATAGTTTATGGCACAGACGCATCGGGCGGGCCCGTGAGCCATCGCTCTGCGAGGCCGTCGCGGTGCGTCTTGGCAATAGGTCAAACGAAAGGCCGCGACCCAAAGGATCGCAGCCTTTCGTATGTGAGCATCGCCCAGCCTACCGGCGCCGGTCATGCGCCTTTTTCAGCGCCCAACGACTGCGGCATTGACGCCAGGTCAGAGGTTCGCCTGGTTCGGGTCCAGTCCGATATGGGTGCCAACCGCGACCATATCCGCCAGCAATTTGGCGGCGCTGTCCACACCGTCACCGGCGGCGGACTCATGCGCGGCTTTCGCCTCATTCACCCAGTCAGTGTAGATATCCTGGGTCATCTCTTTCTGGTGCAGGGCACGTTCGGCGAGGACGGTTATGCCCTCGGCCGAGATTTCGGCGAACCCGCCGGTCACGACGTAATCGTCGGTCCCGTCGGGTCCGGAAATTTGCAATACGCCGGGCCGCAGGGTGGTGATCAGCGGGGCATGACCTGCCATCGCTGTCAGATCACCGTCCGCGCCGGGGATTTGCACCTCGGTCGCGGTTCCCGAAGCAAGGCTCCGTTCCGGCGACACGAGGCTGAAGGTGAGGGTATCTGCCATCTGTCAGATCCTTACGCTGCTTCCGCGGCGAGCTTCTCGGCCTTGGCTTTGACATCTTCGATGCCGCCGACCATGTAGAACGCGCCTTCGGGGAAGTGGTCGTATTCACCTGCCACAACAGCCTTGAACGAGGCGATCGTGTCTTCCAGCGGCACCTGCACACCGTCGGAGCCGGTAAAGACCTTTGCCACGTCAAACGGCTGGGACAGGAAGCGTTCGATCTTGCGCGCACGTGCCACGGCCAGTTTGTCCTCTTCGGACAGTTCGTCCATGCCGAGGATGGCGATGATGTCCTGCAGCGACTTGTAGCGCTGAAGCACCTGCTGGACGTCCGTTGCGACCTTGTAGTGCTCCTGACCAATGATCAGCGGATCGAGCAGACGCGAGGTGGAACCGAGAGGGTCCACGGCCGGGTAGATGCCCTTTTCCGAGATCGAGCGGTCAAGAACCGTCGTCGCGTCGAGGTGGGCAAAGGAGGTGGCCGGTGCCGGGTCGGTCAAGTCATCCGCGGGAACGTAGACGGCCTGAACCGAGGTGATCGAACCGTTCCGGGTCGAGGAGATGCGTTCCTGCATCGCGCCCATGTCGGTCGCAAGCGTCGGCTGATAGCCCACAGCCGAAGGGATACGACCGAGCAGCGCCGACACTTCCGAACCCGCCTGGGTAAAGCGGAAGATGTTGTCGACAAAGAACAAAACGTCCGAACCGGTGTCGTCGCGGAACTGTTCCGCCAGCGTCAGACCCGACAGGGCGATCCGCATGCGCGCACCCGGAGGCTCGTTCATCTGACCGTAGACCAGCGCGATTTTCGACTCGGTCAGGTTATCGGGAACGATAACGCCGGATTCGATCATCTCGTGGTAAAGGTCGTTACCCTCACGGGTCCGCTCACCCACCCCGGCGAACACGGAGACGCCCGAGTGCACCTTGGCGATGTTGTTGATCAATTCCATGATCAGAACGGTCTTGCCCACGCCGGCACCGCCGAAGAGACCGATCTTGCCGCCCTTGGTATAGGGGGCCAGCAGGTCGATGACCTTGATGCCGGTGACGAGGATTTCGGTCTCGGTCGACTGCTCGGAGAACTCTGGCGCGTCGCCGTGGATCGGGCGGCGCGATTCCGAATTCACCGGGCCTTTTTCGTCGACCGGGTCGCCGGTCACGTTCATGATCCGACCCAGGGTCGCGGTGCCGACGGGGACTGAGATCTGCGCGTCGGTGTTGGTGACTTCCTGACCGCGGACCAGACCTTCGGTCGCATCCATCGCGATCGCACGAACGGTATTCTCGCCGAGGTGCTGCGCAACTTCCAGAACCAGCCGGTTGCCGTTGTTGTCCGTTTCGAGGGCGTTCAGAATAGCGGGCAGATCGCCGTCAAAATGAACGTCCACAACGGCGCCAATCACCTGCGTGATCTTGCCTTTTGCTTGTGCCATGTCTCGTTACTCCGGTTCTTAGAGCGCCTCAGCGCCCGAGATAATTTCGATAAGCTCGTTGGTGATGACCGCTTGACGTGTCCGGTTGTACTGGATGGACAGCTTGTCGATCATTTCACCGGCGTTCCGGGTTGCGTTGTCCATTGCGGACATCCGCGCGCCCTGCTCGGACGCCGCATTTTCCAACAGAGCCGCAAAGATCTGCGTCGCCACACCGCGCGGCAAGAGGTCCGCCAGAATGGATTCCTCGTCGGGCTCGTAGTCGTATTGCGTGCTCGACTCGCCAGCATCCTCCGCCGCGTCGAACTGGGCGGGGATAATCTGCTGGGCGGTCGGAATCTGCGTCACGACGTTCACGAAGGCCGAGTAGAAGATGGTCGCGACATCGAACTCTTCGCCGTCGAACCGGGCAAGAATGTCCTTGGCGATGTCCTGCGCATTGGCATAGCCGATCCGCTTGACCTCGCTCAGGTCGACATGGCCGATGGACAGGTCGCCGAAGTCCCGACGCAACTGTTCGCGACCCTTCTTGCCGACCGTCAGGATCTTGACCGTCTTTCCGGCGCCGCGCAGTTCCGCGATCTTCTGCTTGGCCAGCTTTACGATGTTGGAGTTGAAGCCACCGCACAGCCCGCGCTCGGAGGTCATCACCACCAGCAGATGCACGTCATCCTTGCCCGAACCGCGCAGCAGCTTGGGGGCGGTATCCGACCCGCCGACCGATGCCGCCAACTGACCCAGCACGGCGTTGAACCGCTCTGCGTAGGGGCGCGCGTTTTCGGCAGCTTCCTGTGCCCGCCGCAGTTTCGCGGCGGCCACCATCTGCATGGCCTTGGTGATTTTTCGGGTCGACTTGATCGACCCGATCCTCATTTTTAGGTCCTTAAGAGAAGGCATATCCGGCCCCCTTTACGCGAAATCGGCGGCAAATTCGTCGATTGCAGCCTTCAACTTGTCCGCGGCGTCGCCCTTGATCTTGGGATCTTCGTTGGTGATCCAGTCAAGCACGTCCTTCTTGGAGGTCCGCATGAATTTCAACAGGTCCGCTTCGAACCGCGCGACGTCCTTCAGGTCCACCTTGTCGAGGTAGCCGTTGGTGCCCGCAAAGATCACCGTGACGATCTCTGCGTTGGTCAGCGGCGAATACTGCGGCTGCTTCATCAGCTCGGTCAGACGCGCGCCCCGGTTCAGCAGGCGCTGGGTGGAGGCATCGAGGTCGGAGCCGAACTGCGCGAAGGCCGCCATTTCACGATACTGCGCGAGGCTGAGCTTGACCGGGCCGGCGACCGAGGACATGGCCGACGTCTGCGCGGAGGAACCAACCCGGCTGACCGAAAGACCGGTGTTCACGGCGGGACGGATGCCCTGATAGAACAATTCGGTTTCGAGGAAGATCTGGCCGTCGGTGATCGAGATCACATTGGTCGGAATAAAGGCCGACACGTCGCCGCCCTGGGTTTCGATGACCGGCAGCGCGGTGAGCGAGCCGGAGCCGAAATCCTCGTTCAGCTTGGCCGACCGCTCCAGCAGGCGGGAGTGGAGGTAGAAAACGTCACCCGGATAGGCTTCGCGGCCCGGCGGGCGGCGCAGCAGCAGCGACATCTGACGATAGGCGACCGCCTGCTTGGAGAGGTCATCATAAATGATCAGCGCGTGCTTGCCGTTATCGCGGAAGTATTCGGCCATCGCGGTTGCGGCGTAGGGCGCCATGAACTGCATCGGTGCCGGATCAGACGCGGTCGCGGCGACGACAATGGAATATTCAATCGCGCCGGATTCTTCCAACTTCTTCACCAGCTGGGCAACGGTCGAACGCTTCTGCCCGATCGCGACGTAGACGCAATAGAGCTTCTTGTTTTCGTCGTCGCCTGCGGCTTCATTATAGGATTTCTGGTTCAGGATCGTGTCGAGCGCGACGGCGGTCTTGCCGGTCTGACGGTCGCCAATGATCAATTCGCGCTGGCCACGGCCAATCGGGATCATCGCGTCGATCGCCTTGAGGCCGGTCGCCATGGGCTCATGCACCGATTTACGCGGGATGATGCCGGGGGCCTTCACGTCGGCGATGCGACGCTCCTGTCTCTTATACACATCTCCGAGCCCACGAGACTAGGCATGATCTCGT
>OJBY01001224.1_pt1 | contig 10285 bp, 8 predicted proteins | sample 1591731 | NCBI WGS metagenome assembly OJBY01 (sample SAMN05416837, study PRJEB24817) | seawater metagenome | isolation source: Sea water | place: Canada:Atlantic | collected 2013-07
CGAGATCATGCCTAGTCTCGTGGGCTCGGAGATGTGTATAAGAGACAGCCTTCGACCGCCTGATAAATCTCGGCACTGCCAAGACGCAGACCCTTGCGGTTGATCGTGGCGTCAGAGCGGCCATAGATCACCGACCCGCCGTGTGCGTTGATCTCGATCCAGTCGCCGTGGCGCCAGATGCCGGCATAGGTGTCGAAATAGCTGTCGTGCAGGCGGCTTCCATCATCGTCGCCCCAAAAGTACAGCGGCATCGACGGTAGCGGTTCGGTACAGACCAATTCGCCCACTACGCCGGTCAGATCGTTGCCGTCTTCGTCAAAGGCGCGCACCGCATTGCCAAGCGCACGACACTGCATTTCGCCTGCGCGCACCGGCATACCTGGATGCCCCAGCACGAAGGCCCCTGCCAGATCGGTCCCGCCCGAGATCGGCGCAAGCCAGACGTCCTCTTTCACATTGGAATATATCCAGTCATAGGCGTCCGAGCTGAGCGGTGATCCGGTGGAGCCGAGCGAGCGCAGCGCCGATAGGTCGACCTCGTCGCGCGGCGTCAGCCCCGCCTTCATGCAGCCGCTAAAGAAGGCCGCCCCTGCGCCGAAGAAATCAAGCTTTTCATCCGCGACAAAGCGCCAGATCACGCCCATGTCAGGGTAATTCGGTGCCCCGTCGAACATCGCAACTGTGGTGCCTTGACCCAGTGCTGTGAATTGCGAGTTCCACATGATCCAGCCGGAAGACGTCAGCCAGCAATACCGCCCGCCGCGCCGGAAATCATGGTGCAGGGATTGTTTCGCGGATTCCAGAATGATCCCGCCATGCCCGTGCACAATCGGCTTGGGATTGCCGGTGGTACCGGACGAATAGACGATCCACAGCGGATGGTCGAAGGGGACTTGGGTGCTTTCATAGGGCGCGTCGCGGTCCAGCAGGCTGTCCCACGCCATATGCCCTTGGGGCAGATCGCCCACGAAGGGCACCGTGACGCATTGCACCAAACTAGGCAAAGCCGTCTCTAGTCCCGCAAGTATCTCGCGACGGTCCACGGTTTTGCCTGCGTGCACGTAGCCATCTTGCGCGATCAGCACCTTGGGTTCGATCTGCTTGAAGCGGTCCAGAATGGCGACATGCCCCATGTCGGGTGCGCAGAGCGACCAGATCGCGCCGATGCTGGCGGTGGCGAAAAAGGCGATCATCGCGGTTTCGGTATTGGGCAGTACCGCGACAACGCGGTCGCCTTTGGTTACGCCCATATCGCGCAGATGCGCCGCAACACTTGCCACCTGGTCGCGCAGTTCGGTCCACGACAGCCGTTTGCGGCCAAAGGTTTCGGACTGCACGATCAGCGCATCACCCTCGGGCTGGCTGTCCACGTGCTTCATGATCTGATCGGTAAAGTTCAGCATCGCTCCCGGGCACCATTCGGCACCGGGCATCTGACGCTTCGCCATGACGGTCGTGTAGGGCGCGCTGGCCTGTACGTCGAAATAGTCCCAGATCGCGGACCAGAACCCGTCAAGGTCGGTCACGCTCCACTCCCACATGGCGTTATAGTCGTCGAACGTCAGCCCGCGTTGGTCTTTCAGGAACCGTTCAAATTCCGCCATGGTCGAGGCATCGGCGCGCTCTTTTGTCGGGGTCCAAAGGATATCGTTCATGTCATCGCTCCGTGGATGAGGGCCTTGAGTTGGGGACGCGCGGGGTACGAGCTGGAGGGTGCAAGCTGCGTGAAGAACACGACAGACAGATCCAGCACCGGATCAATCCAGAAGAAGGTAGAGGCCATGCCGCCCCAGCTGAAATCGCCTTGGCTGCTGGGAACGCGCACGCGGCCGGGGTTCAGCACGACGGCACCGCCGAGGCCAAAGCCCATGCCCTCCATCGGTTGTTCGGCGAAGCTGGCGGGACCCATCGACGCGATGTCGCCGGGCAGATGGTTGCGCATCATAAAGTCGAGCGTCTTGGGCGACAGTAGTCCCGCCCCGCCTGTTCGCAGCATTTCTGTGAACTTGAGGTAATCATCGATGGTGCCCACCAGCCCGCCGCCGCCAGAGTGCATTTCGGCGTTCAGAAAGGGGGAGTTTTCAGGCTTGTCGACACAGCGCAGAACGGGGGTATCTGGCTTGGCCGCGTTCATCCCGTAGGCGCTGCCTGCCAGCGGAGTGTAAAGCGAGGCGAAACGGTCCTGTCCGCCGGTGGGCACAGAAAACCGCGTCTCATCCATGCCAAGGGGGCCGAGGATTTCATCGACTAGAAACGCCTCTAGCGACTTGCCCGAGACGACCTCTATCACGCGGCCAAGCACGTCGATGCCCACGGAATATTCCCAGCGTGTGCCGGGGTGAAACGCCAGCGGCAATGCGGCCACGCGGTCTGTCATCTCTGCCAGCGAGCCCTGATCGGCGCGGAACAGGATATCGGCTTCGTCCATGGCTTTGGCGGTGATGCCGGGGTTGAACGGATAGCTCAGCCCCGAGGTATGGGTCAGCAGCTGGTGCAGCGTCGGCGTCTGGCAGGGTTCGGTTTGGTCCGCCGCGGTCGCGCCGTCGATCAGGCAGCGCATATTGGCAAAGGCAGGGATGAAATCTGACACGGGCGCATCAAGGTGGAACAGCCCGCGTTCCGCCAACATCATGATCGCAACAGATGTGACGGGTTTGGTCATCGAATAGATGCGGGCGATGGTGTCGCGGGTAAACGGCTGCCCTGTCTCTATGTCACGCGTGCCTTTGGCATCAAAATAAACCTCTTGCCCGCCCTGCGCCACCAGCACCGAACAACCGGCAAACCGTTTGCGGTCCACATAGGTCTGCATCCAGTCCCCGATGCGGCCCAACTTATTTGTGTCGAACGCCAAAAAACTTTCCTCCCAAGCCGCGACCGCGCCTCAGGAGGATGAGGCCGCGGCCCGCGACGATTTCAATAGATGATGTATAGGTTAGGGTCTGACGTACGTGATCAGACCTCAAGCCACTCTTTGCGTACGTCGTCGCGCTGCCGCAATTCGGCCGGCGTGCCTTCGTACACGACCTGACCATGCCCCATGACGTAAACGCGATCAGCGATATCCATCGCGATCGACAGTTTCTGTTCCACCAGCAGGGTAGAGATCCCGCGGTTGGCGATCTCTTTGAGCACCTCGGCGACCTTCTGCACCATCTGCGGGGACAGACCTTCGGTGGGTTCGTCAATCATGACCAGATCGGGGTCGCCCATCAGCGTGCGACACATGGTCAACATCTGCTGTTCCCCCCCCGACAGAACCGAGGCTTCGACGTCGGCGCGGCGGTCGAGGTTTTCGAACATGTCAAACATCGACTGCATCGACCAACGGCCCGCGCCATCCTTCTGCCCCGGCTTCAGACCCAGCGTCAGGTTCTGCCGCGTCGTGAGACCGGGAAAGATATCGCGGTTTTCGGGCACATAGCCGATCCCCATATTGGCGATCTGGAACGCTTTCTTGCCGCTGATCTCCTGCCCCTGAAACTTGACCGATCCTTTCGGTTCGACCTCGCCCATGATGGCCTTGCAGGTGGTAGACCGCCCCACCCCGTTGCGCCCCAGAAGCGCGACGATCTCGCCTTCTTTGACGTTCAGGTTCACCCCCTGAAGGATGTGGGACTTGCCGTAGAAGGCGTGCATATCCGTGACTTCGAGCATCATTAGTGTTCTGCCTCCAATGCGGCGCCCAGATAGGCTTCTTGTACGCGGGCGTCTGCACGCACCTCTTCGGGTTTTCCGGTGGCGATGATTTCGCCATAGACCAGCACCGAAATCCGGTCGGCGAGACCGAAGACCACGCTCATGTCATGTTCCACCATGATCAGCGTCTTGCCCGCGGTCACCTTGAGGATCAGGTCGGTGATATAGTCGGTTTCCGTGTTGCTCATCCCCGCCGTCGGTTCGTCCAGCATGATGACATCGGCACCGCCCGCGATGGTGATCCCGATTTCAAGCGCGCGCTGTTCGGCGTAAGACAGGGTGCCCGCGGGCAGGTTGCGCCGTTCCAGCAGGTTGATCTGGTCAAGGATGCGGTCCGCGCCCTCGGTCAGTTCGCGGGACCGGTTCACCAGATTCCAGAAGCTGTATTTATAGCCCTGCGACCACAAGAGCGCGCAGCGCACGTTTTCAAACACGGTCATTGCCGGAAAGATGTTGGTGATCTGGAACGAGCGGCTTAGCCCCTTGCGGTTGATCTGGAAGGGTTCGAGCCCGGCCAGATCCTCGCCGTGCAGCTTTACCGTTCCAGCCGAGGGCGCAAACCGTGCGGTGATCAGGTTGAACAGCGTCGATTTACCCGCGCCGTTCGGCCCGATCACGGCGTGGCGTTCTGCCTTGCCGATGCTTAGATCGATGCCTCGGATGATCTCGGCCTTGCCAAAGCTTTTCTTGAGGCCAGTCAGTTCAAGTGCGGGTGTGCTCATGACGCGCCTCCTGCTGTGGTTGCTTCACTCCATGCTTCTCTCAGTGCGGGTGCTGTGACTTTGGCGATGCCAAGCCCGATCAGCGTTATCGCACCCGCCACCAGCCACGGCATCAGGGTGTGGCTGTCGAAGGTGGTCCAGAAGACGGTCATTTCGTTGTCACCCGTAGCGCCATGACGATAGTGGAACGTCATCTCGACCAAGGCGGCTAGCCCCATCAAACCGATCGCAGCGGGAAGTAGCGTCATGAGATAAGGTTTAATCAACGATGATGCCTTGCCCAGCTTGAACACAGGCACATGCATCATCAGAAGACCTGCCAGACCACCGGGGAAGAACATCACCGTGGATAGGAACAGAATGCCTGCGTAAAAGGCCCACAGCTCGGTCGACAGGCTGAGAACGGTTTGCAGCAGGGTAAAGGCGATGGCTCCGATGATCGGGCCGAAGAAGAACCCGACGCCGCCCAGGAAGGTCACCAGCAGGATAATCCCCGAAGAGGCCGTGTTCAGGTTCTCCTCGGTCAGGATTTCGTAGTTGATGGCAAACAGACCACCCGACACGCCAGCAAAGAAGCCCGAAGCGACAAAGCTATAGAACCGGACCCACCGAGAGGAATAGCCCAGAAACTCTGCCCGTTCGGGGTTGTCACGCACTGCGTTTGCCATGCGACCCACGGGTGTGCGGCTCCAGAGGTACATCAGCGCGGCAGAGACCACGACCCAGCCAGCGGTCAGGTAATAGACCTCGATCTGTTGCAGGAATTCGACGCCAAAGAAGGGTTGCGCATAGGTACGGTCGCCGCTGACGCCCTCTTCGCCACCAAAGAACGCGACGATGATGACGGAACAGGCGGCGATCAATTCGCCCACACCCAGCGAGATCATGGCGAATACTGTGCCCGCGTTGCGGGTCGAAAACGCACCGACAATCATTGCCAGCCCCATGCCGAACAACCCGCCAAACACCGGCAGGATCACCAGCGGGATGGTCGAGAAGAAATCAGACATGTTCATGATGTGCATACAGGCAAAGCCACCCACACCAGCATAGACCGCATGACCGAAGGACAGCATGCCCCCCTGCCCGAGCAGCATGTTATAGGCCAGCGCAAAGACGATTGTGATCGACATCTGGTTCATGATCGTCAGTGCCGAATTGTTGGTAAACACCATCGGCAAAATGGCCAGCACAACAGAGGCGATGACCCAAGGGGCCAGTGTCAGCACCAGCGAACCTGACCGCATACGCTGCGCGGGTTTGGACGGGTCCGTGGTGATCTGCTCTTTCGGGCGGGCGCCTTTGGGAATGTCGGTTCTTGGATCTGAAACTGTCATGAGCTGCGCTTTCCGAAAAGACCTGCCGGGCGGAAGATGAGGATCAGCACCATCAGGATATAGGGCAAGATGTCGGCGATCTGCGGGCTGGTGAGGCTCCAGAAGTCGCGGAATATGCTGTCATCCAGGCTCTCGGGTTTAGAGATGCCAAGGCCGGTCAGGATATTCTCCATCTCGATGTTGTAGGATTTGGCGAAAGTGGTGATCCAGCCGATCAACAGCGACGCGATCAACGCCCCCCACAGCGACCCGAGGCCGCCGATCACGATGGTCACAAACACGATCGACCCAAGCACAAACGCCATCCCTGGGAAGGTCCCAAGCACCGGCCCAGCAATTACACCGGCCACACCGGCCAGGGCTGTGCCAACCCCGAACACGCCCATAAAGATCAGAGGCACATTGTGGCCCAAGGCTTCGACCGTGCGCGGATAGCTCAGTGCCGCCTGAATAATCATGCCGACGCGGGTTTTGGTCAGCACGTAAAGCAGCCCGATGAAGATGCTGATCGAGATGAAGATCATGAAAATTTTATAAGCGGGGATAGAGTTCCCCGAGATCGCAAACGCGGTAAAGTTCAACGCGTCAGGAACAGAATAGGGCAGTTGGTTCTTGCCCCAGATAAATTGCACCAGTTCTTCGATCAACAGCGCCAGACCAAAGGTAAAGATTAGCTCGGGCACGTGCCCGTATTGGTGAACGCGGCGCAGGCCGTAGCGTTCAACACCGGCCCCCAGCACCCCTACAACAAGCGGCGCGATCAGAAGCCCCATCCAGAACCCAAGCGCGATGCTGATCTGGTAAGCGAAATAGGCGCCTAGCATATAAAAGCTGGCGTGAGCGAAGTTCAAAACGCCCATCATCGAAAAGATAAGGGTCAGACCGGCGGAAAGCATGAACAACAGCAATCCAGTAACCAGCCCGTCGATGAGGTTGACGAGAATGAGGTCCATGAGGCCCCTCCAGTAGTGTGGTGGCAAGGTGCAAAAGGGGTCCGCCTGCACACGCAGACGGACCCGAGAAAAATCGCCTTATTCGGGGCGTTTCATCTCGCAGGTTGTCGGGCTGTCCATCGACGCCATTTCGACGGTCGATTCAGTCACGACACCAAACCCGGACTGATCATAGTCAAAGTCCAGATTGTCGTTCGTGTGGACGCCGACATGCATGTCCTGAATGATCTGGTGATCTTGGGGACGCATGAACAGTTTGCCACCCCACATGCTGTCGTATTCCATGCCTTCCAGCTTGCTTGCCACGGCGACCACATCTGTGGCGGAGCCCGCTTCGGTGATGGCTTGGGCCAGCATGCCGATGGTATTGAAGATACGGCTTTGGTCAATGTTGCCGTCCGGATATTTCTCGAGGAACGCGTTGTAGGTTTCGCGTGCTTCTTCCGTGGCGATCGGGTTGATGCTGCCCTGAGAGATCAGGCGGATCTTGTCTTTACCGCTTTCACCAAAGGCGGCGGTGATGCCGGAACCCGCAGCGTAGTAGGTATAGATCGGACCTTCGAAACCGTTGTCGATGATCGCCTTACCAATGCCCAGCATGTCTGCGCCCCAGTTACCGGTGATCACAGCATCCGCGCCAGAGGAAACGACTTTGCGCGCATAAGGCGTAAAGTCTTTTACCTTGCCAATGGGGTGCAGTTCGTCACCGACGACTTCGATGCCGTCACCTTTCGCGCCCAGCATTTCATTGGCGGCTGCAGACACAGCTTTACCAAAGGAATAGTCCTGCCCGATGATGTAGACCTTCTTGATGCTGTCGTCCTGAACGATCACATCCGTCAACGCATCCATCTTGATGTCGGAATTGGCGTCGAAACGGAAATGCCAGAAGTTGCATTTGTCATTGGTCAGCGCAGGGTCAACAGCGGCGTAGTTCAGGAACAGAACACGGCTGTCGGGGTTGCGGCGGTTGTGCTTGTCGATGGCTTCGGTCAAGGCGTTCGCAACGCCAGAGGAGTTGCCCTGAACGACATAACGAGCGCCTTGGTCAATCGCGACCTGCAGCTGAATAAGGGATTCTTTGGGGCTGATCTTGTTATCGAAGGCCAGCACTTCCATCTGCTGGCCATCCAGCAAACCACCTTTGTCGTTCACCATGTGATCAGCCGCGAATTCGAACTGATGCAAACCGTTTGTACCGGTGCTTGCGAATGGACCGGACAGCGGATCAATGAACGCAATTTTGATATTTTCGGCAAAGGCTGCGCTCGCGCCAATGACCAAAGAAAGCGCGGAAACCGCGCCGTACTTAGCGATATTTTTCATTTCAATCCTCCCAAGGACGGCCCGGCGCTTTTTGCGTTTTTTAGAATGCCAGACCTTGGAAAGAGCCTTGCATAATGCGGTTTATTGTCAAGCGCCTCTATTCATAAGTTGCGAGGCGATACCGTTCTTCATGCCATATCTTGCGTGACAGAAGGCGTTTGAAGTCCAACGCAGCTGAGGTTGCGACGGGAATTTTCTCAACAGGCGTGCAAATAACGTGTTGATACTAAATAGATAAATTAATCGTGCATTTCTTGGCAGCACACGCCGAATTGTAAGGCTGCCTGACAAGTGTCCGCCAAAAGCTCGCGCAACTTTTTTTCGACAAAACGATCTAATCCTGACAAATGTCATGGCCTGCGCACGCTGTAAAAATGCAGCGGACGGCATGCGGGTAAATTAGCTCACACCGCAATCTATACGTTTGGACAAGTTGATTCCCCCGCGTACGGGGGGTGGCCTAGAACCGGATGCTGATTGCCTGTGCGGCATCCGCCAAAAGCTGTGCATAGGTCGTCTCTAGCTGTCGCTTTTTGACGTGAAATGCCGGACCGCCGACGTTCAGCCCGTAAACCTGCGAACCGTTCGGCGAAAACACAGGCACCGCTATGCCGTTCACATCGGGGCGCCAGTCACCATAGCTGGAGCAGAACCCTTTGTCCGCAAACTCTGCTACTGCGTTGTCATAGCTGTCACGCGCGCGGGCCTCGAATTCTGGACCTTCCGCGGCAGCCCAGCGAAAGGCGCGGTCGCGGGAGTCGTCTTTCATGCCCATAAGAATCGCCCGACCGATGGCTGAATCAAACAACGGCAGACGCGACCCGACGCGAATTTGCAGCGCCACATCCTCGCGCGAGCGTTTGGTCGCGATATAGACGACATCCAGCCGGTGCACTTCGCCAATGGCGATCGTGACATAGGAATTGGGCCCGTCGCGCAGCTTGCGCATCTCATCCTGCGCACGGTCGCCGATCTCCATGCTGGACAGCACACCAAAGCCAAGCTGGAGCACACCGGCACCCAGCCGATATGTGCCTGTGCGGGCTTCGGCGACGAGGTAGTCCAGCTCGACCAGCGTATGGGTCAGACGCGATACTGTCGCCTTGGGCAGCCCTGTCCGTTCGGAGAAATCCGTGTTGGTCAGGGCCGTTTCATTTTCCCGAAAGCAGCGCAACACATCCAGCCCGCGGGCAAGCGCCGTGACAAAGTTTCTGTCCTTCGTCTCTGCCGGATCTGTTGCGAACTCGTTGGGGGCCATATTATTTGCCTTCCAACGCTTTAAGCCCGTTTTCCGCAAATACCGGCACATAGGCACCGACCTTCATCGCGCGTTCGGGGTTGGAGGCATTGCCGTCCAGCGCACGTTTCAGCACGCCCTGAATGATCCCCGCCATGCGGAAGAAGCAGAACGCAAGGTAGAAGCCAAAGTTGTCGATCCCTTCCAACCCGCGGCGTTCGCAGTATTTCGCGATGAATTCAGCATCGGTCGGCACGCCAAGCGCTGCGCGGTCCTCTCCGCCAAAGCCGCGCCCTTCGGTGCCCGCGGGCATCTGCCATTGCATGATTACGGCGGCAAGGTCGGCGTAAGGATGGCCAATGGTCGACAGTTCCCAGTCCAGAATGGCCAAGCAATTGGTGCCGTCTTTTTCGAACATCATATTGTCGATGCGATAGTCGCCATGCACCAGCGTGCGCTGCCCGTCGTCTTCTGGGATGCTCGCGGTCAGCTTTTCGATCAGCTGATTCATCGCCGGCAGGTCTTCGGTCTCGGAGGCGCGGTACTGTTTGGTCCAGCGCGCGACCTGACGTTCATAGTAGTTGCCGGGAGGGCCATAGTCCGACAGGCCAACTGCATCGATATCCACATCGTGCAAAGCCGCCAACACGCGGTTCATCTCGTCGATGACACCGGCGCGGCCTGCCTTGTCCATCTCGGGCATGCGCGGGTCCATAAAGTTGCGCCCGTCGATGTGGTCCATGATATAGAAGGCCGACCCGATGACATCGTCATCTTCGCACAGCAGGTGCATTTTCGACACCGGCACATCGGTATCCTGCAACGCTTTTTGCACGCGGAACTCACGATCAACCGCATGGGCGGATTTCAACAGAACCCCCGGCGGCTTGCGGCGTAGCACATAGTTGCGCGACGGGGTTTTCAACAAGAAGGTCGGGTTCGATTGCCCCGCCTGAAACTTGGAGACCTCAAGCGGGCCTTCAAAGCCCTCAAGGTGTTTTTCCAGATAGG
>OJBY01001227.1_pt1 | contig 10267 bp, 8 predicted proteins | sample 1591731 | NCBI WGS metagenome assembly OJBY01 (sample SAMN05416837, study PRJEB24817) | seawater metagenome | isolation source: Sea water | place: Canada:Atlantic | collected 2013-07
GCGTCAGATGTGTATAAGAGACAGCTTTTGAAGATGCTGGTCATGGAGCCATGGCGCTCCGGAGAACACCAGACTTGAGCTTCCGACCAGAGCATCAGCGAGCGAAGCTCAGCGACCTTGGGGTGATCCTCAGTTGCGGTGTCTGTTTGCGGCAATCCTTCGGGATTGTAGATGCGAGTTTGCGCACCCATAACCTCAAGCAGCCGAGCAGCTTCCTCAACAACCAAGCGACTAAAAGAGCGTTCTCGCAGGGACCCATACAACAAAAGCACCCGAGGCGGGTGTTGACTGAGACCTTGGGGCTTGGCATCTGCTAAAAAGTAACGCGCCGGATTGGGCATATGAAAATGATCAGCATGGACATTTTTTGGAAGTTTTTGAGTTTCTGCTTTGGTGTTGGTTGGCTGATTGTGGGCTGCTAGCACTTGCTTAGTCATGATCAGTAGGCTCCAAACTGCTCAAGTTCCAGCTTTAACTGATCGCGGCTCAGGTTTTTCTGCGCCAGAGTTTTGAGCTGATCCACCCGATGCTTAATCTCATCGATACAAGCACCAAAGGCGGCGGCTTGCTGCTCTAGCGAGCCGCTCATGGCTGAAGGATCACTCAAACCCCAGTGTACTTTGAGCGAGTTGCCCATCCATAGGGGGCAAGACTCGCCAGCTGCCGCGTCGCAGACCGTCACCACTAAATCAGGGTTGAAGTCTGCAAGCTTCTCCCAAGACTGGCTGGTGAGTCCGTCGGTGCTATAGCCAGCTTCGCTCAAGAACTTCAATGAGAGCGGGTGCACCTCGCCTGCGGGCTGACTGCCAGCACTTTTGGCGGTGATCAGACCGCTGGCCTCCTGGTTGGTGATCGCCTCAGACAGTATGCTTCGGCAGCGGTTGTGGGTGCATATATAGAGTATTTTCATCGTTTTCTCTTAACAGGTAGCGTCGTTGCCTTGTAGGGATCTAAGTTTGGATAGTGCGCTTTGGTGCACGCCATAATTGGCCTCAAGGGTCGTTTTAAGTACGTCATGTGCCCAGAGTGGGAGCTTGGGGTGAAGCTTGTAATACACCCATTTGCCGCGCCTCTGGCTCTCAAGCACCCCGCAGCGTCTCAAGTCAGACAGGTGTCTGGATGTTTTGGGTTGGTCGATTTCAAGCGCCGCCATAAGATCGCACACACAGGCTTCCCCAGTGCTCTGTATCAACAGCGCTAGGCACAGGCGTGAGTCGTCGGATAAGCACTTAAAAAAATCGGTAGCAGTCATGATGTATATGCAGTTTATGACATATGCATATAATTGCATGTATTGAAGGGGTCAGCAATACTGGTTTAAGTGAAATGTCCACCAATAGGCACCTAAGCTAGCCACAACACATTCACCTTAAGGCGCTGGTGATTTTAATTGAGGTTGGTAGTCTTTATGAGTAGTAGTGATTGCAAATCTCTTCATGGGCTGCAAGCTGGATTTTCAGGCACCGTAGTGTTGAGATTAAAAATAAAGTCCTGGCTAAAGGTGGGCTGGGTGATGTTCATGCTCAGCCAGTCGCTGTGACGCTAAAGACGCTGGTCAGTAAGCCCAGGTCTTCGTATAAGAGCCAAACCTAACTGGTGGATAAAGAGCGCGGATAGATTGGGCTAGATAATTTGGTGTTAACATCCCTACTTATGTTTGGGGTTCTGCAAATGTGTCTGAGAAACCCTATGGTTGAGATTAGGTGACCGATCCATACTCCGCGGCCTTAAAATTTTGGTTCTTTTTAAGAAGGTGTTACATGCGATAGGGATCTAAACATCCTCATGAGCAGTGGGAATAATTTACTGAATATTTAAGGTGCGAAAGGGGAGAGGCGAACTTTATTTTTGCGGAATTGAACGAGGTGCTGGACTTGGCAGTCGGCGATTTCTCGCAGCCGATTTAAGCCAACAAGATTTCGATAGCACCATAAGTATGTAATAAATGCGCAGGTACCGTTAGGCCTGTTACTGATACCGGTCACCACTAATAATCAAGCTAAATGTAATAGATTTACAATATTAAATAAAGTTTTGCCGTTTGTCGTATATTTAATTCGTCTCACAATAAAAATTTCACATTGGTGTAATATCCCGTAATTAAAATCTGAATTAATTTTTCCAACTTACTAAAGGGTAGTTATCAGTGAAACTTATCAACGGATTTTTATGTGGCGCTCTAACGCTATTATCTCTGAGCGGATGTGGCGGCGGGGGCTCTGACAGCAGTTCAAATATCCCTACCTCTCAGCGCATTTTAAATCAGGGCATCGCCCCCGCTACGTCTGACGGCGTTTATCAGGTTTCCAGTATCGAAAGAATCGTAACAGGAACAGAAATCGTTGGCTCTCAGAGTCTCACAATCACGGAAAATACGGGAATAGAAACTGTTTTTGTTGATTTTGGCAGTAATCAGATTAGCTTGGCGTTCTCTGACTATATTGATCTTGATAGGGAAAATAGCTTTTTTTCGAGCCTGTTATTTATCAATTGAACAACTTCGGAGATTTTGAGCAGGTTGATGGCGGGTCAGAGCCTTTTGAATTAATCGCAGCCAACTCTGATGGTGTGGTTCTGGAGCGAAGCAGTATCGATTCTGGTATTAGTTATAAAGAGCGTGTCACGATTGATTATGAAAGGGTGTCAAATAACTACCGCGGTTTTATCGCTGATCTGGATCAGTTGGCTTCAACACTACCACTAAACCGACCCATCTCAATTAATCGTGATGCCAAGGGATTATTTGCCTATAACAACACCACCTCGCAAGACCAAGTGATTGAAGTGACCGTCAATGGCGTAGAGCAAGGTGCCAGTGGTGAGACTACCATTGCTGCCTTCTCAAAAAGTGCTCAACCTTTATATCTAGGGCAATTAAACTACGAAGCCTTGATCGAACTTGAGGCAATCAACGGCAATTCCGGTATTTTAGAGGCGGTAGTTCCAGCTGGGCTCACTGTCTATATCACTTATGACTTTACTGATTACGAGCCGTTAGCCACTTTGAGCGATGAGCAAAAACTTAGGTTTTATGAAAACGATAGTTTTAACCTAACCTTTACTGCCTTAAACCTAAGGTAATTAAGGAATGTAAGCTTTTTAGGCCTTGCTGATGCAAGGCTTTTTTTATGGCGCCGTTTTATCCGCCCATAAGCAGGTTGGGTTTGAACTTTATGATGGGGGCTGAGTTTCTTTACTGGTAGACATTTGACTCAAGCACCTGCTTTTAGCTTTCACCCTAAGTTTAATTAAATAAACCCAGATGAGCGGCTTAACACTTACAAAGCTGAGCCGAACTTGAATCCCTGTTAAAATACTCCTTTAAAGTACACTTCCCAAATGCGCCTTCGCGCAAGGATCGTTATGTCCGCTGATACCATGGCCAAACAAGCCAAGTCCCTGTTTGATTACAGCAAACACTGGGCAAGCTGCTTTGAGCCAGCGCCGCACCTGCCGATGACCCGAGCTGAGATGGACGCTCTGGGCTGGGATCGCTGCGACTTTATCATCGTGACAGGTGACGCTTATGTGGATCACCCCAGTTTTGGTATGGCGATCATTGGGCGGCTTGTTGAAGCACAAGGCTTTCGCGTGGGAATCATCGCGCAGCCAGACTGGAACTCCAAAGCTGATTTTGAGCGCTTAGGTGAGCCGGTTTACGCCTTTGGGGTTGCTGCTGGCAACATGGACAGCATGATTAACCGCTACACCGCGGACAAAAAGATCCGCCGCGATGACGCTTACACTCCAGGCGGTGAGGGCGGATCGCGTCCCGATCGGGCAAGCCTGGTATACGCGCAACGCTGCAAAGAAGCTTTTGCTCACGTGCCGGTGATCCTAGGCGGGATTGAGGCGAGCCTGCGCCGGATCGCGCACTACGACTACTGGCAAGAAAAGGTGCGCCGCTCGATCTTGCTCGATGCTAAAGCCGACGTGCTGCTGTACGGCAACTCGGAGCGAGCACTGGTTGAAATCATGCATGGTCTGGCTCGAGGGGAGACGCTCGATGATATGGCCGACATACGCGGGGCAGCTTTTAAACTCACTAAAAACAAAAAAGCGCTTAAAGCGGGCATGGTCGAGATCGCCTCAAACGACGTCGACACGCCCGGCCGCGTCGATCCGATCATCAACCCTTATGTGATGACCGAAGACGTAGAGGGTTGTGCGATCGAACAGGACAAAGAGACGACCCCGGCTGGCACCGCGTTTAGCGGCTCTATGGCGGACTACAAGGCGCGCGGATTTGTGCCCGATCCGGTGAAAAACCGTGTCATCAATCAGGGCGATCTGCTGCCAGATGATACTCAGGCGATCAGTTTGCTGCCTTCAAATTCTAAAAATGCCAGCGCTGTAAACTCAAGCGAAGGCAGCGAGAGTGGGCATTTTTCAGGGGCTGTTAATCCGGAGTCAGAGTCCTACACCAAGGCGCTCAAACACAAGCGGCCGCCAAAAGACAAGCAGGTGATCCGCCTGCCAAGCTTCGATGCGGTCAAAGATGATCCGGTTTTATACGCACACGCGTCGCGGATACTGCACATGGAAACCAATCCGGGTAACGCGCGACCTCTGGTTCAGGCGCATGGGGACGTCGATGTGTGGTTAAACGCGCCGCCGATTCCTTTGTCGACGGAGGAGATGGATTATCTGTTTGATCTGCCCTATGCGCGCACGCCGCACCCCAGTTACGGCGACGCTAAGATACCGGCGTTTGACATGATCCGTCACTCGGTCAACATCATGCGTGGCTGTTTTGGTGGCTGCACCTTTTGCTCGATCACTGAGCACGAAGGGCGAATTATCCAGAACCGCTCTGAGGACTCGATCCTAAGAGAAGTAGGGCGCATACGCGATACCGATAACGCTTTTACTGGTGTTATCTCAGATTTGGGCGGGCCAACCGCCAACATGTACCGCCTTGCGTGCAAAGACCCCGAGATTGAGAAAAACTGCCGCAAACCTAGCTGCGTCTACCCCGGAGTTTGTGAAAACCTAGGCACCGATCACGGCCCGCTAACTCAGCTCTACCAAAAGGCGCGCGAGCTTGATGGGGTGAAAAAGATCCTGATTGCCTCGGGTTTGCGGTACGACCTTGCGATCCTCGATGAAAACTACGTGCGCGAGCTGGTGACGCACCACGTCGGTGGTTACCTCAAGATCGCGCCTGAACACACCGAGTCTGGCGCCCTAACCAAGATGATGAAGCCTGGGATCGGCACCTATGATCGGTTTAAGGATTTGTTTGAACGCTTCACTAAAGAGGCGGGCAAAAAGCAGTTTTTGATACCTTACTTCATCGCGGCTCACCCTGGCACCAGTGACTACGACATGATGAACCTGGCGCTGTGGCTCAAAACCAGCGGGTTTAAAGCCGATCAGGTGCAGACCTTCTACCCCAGTCCCATGGCCACCGCCACCGCGATGTACCATAGTGGTAAAAACCCGCTTCGTAAGGTCGAGCGGGAGTCTGAAGAGGTGGATATCGTGCGCGGTGAGAAGCGTCGCCGCCTGCACAAGGCTTTCTTGCGCTGGCATGACGCGGACAACTGGCCGCTGCTTCGAGATGCACTGCAATCGATGGGGCGAGGCGATCTGATCGGTAACGGACGTCACCAGCTGATTCCGACCCGTCAGCCTGCTGGCTGGGTAGATCCGAAGCTGGCCAAGGGCGGTAAGCCCGCTGGCAACGGCAAGGCCTATCGAAACGAAGGAGGGGGCGGTGGCACTAAGGGCAGATCAAAACCGCAAGCCAGCCAGACCTCCCAAGCTCGCAAGCCCAGAAAAGGCGATCTGCTGACCCAGCACACCGGGTTACCGCCGAGGAAAAAGCGCTAGAGCTGATAAAACCCGATGCTACATCGGGTTTTTTTATATCTGATTATTATGGCTTGTCCTGGTTAGCGGTCTCAGCTTCAACCGAAGATTAGTCTAGATTGTTTGTTTATTGAGCTGAATCGGCAGGTTGCTGATCGGTTTGTTGGCTTCGTAAGGTAAGTCAAAAAAATGACTTAAGTAATTAACCTTGAGCATAAAGCGTCTTATGTCGATCTCGACATGACGTGCTTGGTTTGCTAACCGACATACTTTACAACTGCTGACATTTTGATCCCCAAATAAACCCCGCTCAGGCGTAATCTAACCTGTACCTCAAAAAAGACAGGAGTCCTCATGAACGCACTGCGAATCAACGATCAAGCCCCCAACTTTACCGCCCAGACCACTCAAGGCGAGATCAACTTTCACGACTGGATCGGTGACAGCTGGGCGATGTTGTTCTCTCACCCCAAAGACTTCACCCCAGTGTGCACGACCGAGCTGGGTTTCATGGCGAGCATACAGGGCGAGTTTGCCAAGCGTGACACTAAGATCATCGCGCTGTCCATCGATCCGGTGGACGATCACATGGCGTGGCTTAAAGACGTGGAAAAAGTTGGCGGCACGACTGTCAACTATCCGATCATCGCCGATACGGATCTGAACGTCGCTAAGCTTTACAGTATGTTTGAAGCCGACGCCGAGGGCGATGCTTCGGGCCGCACCGCGCAAACCAACGCCACCGTGCGCACGGTGTTTATCATCGGGCCGGATAAAAACATCAAACTCATGATGATCTACCCCATGACCACCGGCCGCAACTTCAACGAGATCTTGCGTGTTCTTGACTCCATGCAGTTGACCGCCAAGCACAAGGTGGCGACTCCGGCTAACTGGAAGCAGGGTGACGATGTAATCATCTCGCCCGCGATCAGTGATGAGCAGGCGCGTGATATCTATACCGATGGTTGGGAAACCGTGACGCCTTATCTTAGAAAAGTCGCGCAGCCTAAATAACCTCACGAACTTTACAAAAGCGATCTTCGGATCGCTTTTTTTGTGGGTGCTAGGTCGAGTGGATCGTGTGATCCTAAAGCTGGGTTCATATGGTTAGTTGATAAAGTGTGCGACTCAAGTTGGATCAACTAAATTTGATAGAACTGATCCACAGTGCAAGCAGCCAAGAGCTGGCCGCTTGAGCAGTGCGGGTATTTTAGGGCTTGGGTTTTACAGGAGTTAATTTGATGGGTTAGCCTCTCTTTGGTAAAGCCCGTAATACCTGCCACAGACTCCCGCCAAATGTTAAGATAAGTAACAGGATGCATTGATTTTTTACCTACTTGGCCGTCAGCTGAGTGCTCATATAACAGGGTGGTGTGTGGTAGAAAATCTGATTGAGCAGTACGGATACTTAGCGATCTTCATCGCGACTATCATAGAGGGTGAGTTGTCGCTGATAGTGGCGGGTTACTTGGCTCACGAGTCGCTGCTTAACTTTTGGGCGGTGGTGATCTTGGGTACGCTGGGCGCAGCCACGGGAGACAACTTCTCGTTTTATGTCGCCAAAAAAAGAGGCCGCCAGCTGCTGACCCGAACTCCCCGAATCCAAGCTAGGGCAGATGCACTGTCTAACCACCTTAGGGTGACCAGTCCGCTCATGCTGTTTGGTTCTCACTTTTTTATCGGCTTTCGCAGCATGATTGCGATCATGATTGCGCTTCGAGGGGTGCCGCAGCGCAAGTTTATCGTCTTAAACCTCGCCGGTTGCTTTGTCTGGGCGCTGTTGATTAGCTGTTTGGGCTTTTTGTTTGGGACACAGATTGAGCAGTTTTTGGGTCAGTTGACCCTGTTTCAGGGGGCACTACTCGCCGTAGCAGTGATGGTTGCACTGATGGGCTTGATTCGCGGGATAGAGGCGCTCTGGCTTAGAAGCTGAGCGCTTGATCCTGTGAGGGGGCCAAAGAGAGCAGGCATTTGATGGACCGCGCGTAAAATTTAGGCATAAAAAAAGACCCATAGGGGTCATCGGCTTTTCACTCATTTTTTATGCGTAACCAACAAAGTGGTGGCGATGGAGAGACTTGAACTCTCGACCTCACGATTATGAATCGTGCGCTCTAACCAGCTGAGCTACATCGCCAACGATAAACCGGTCTACAAGTGACCGCTTTAAGCGGGGTGCATTATGCAAAACAACCAAACGAAAATCAACCAAAAATAAAGTTTGAGCGGGCCGATAAGCCGGGTCCTGTCGAGGACGATCATTCATCTAGGCGACGCGTCACCGCGCCGCTCAAGCAACCTACCCGCTCCCAGCGCGGGCCACGCCTATAGGGAGCCTATTTGGTCTTGCTTCAGGTGGGGTTTACCTTGCTACGAACTGTTACCAGTCGCACGGTGCGCTCTTACCGCACCCTTTCAGCCTTACCTGTGCTGTTGCCAGCCATCGGCGGTCTACTCTCTGCTGCACTTGCCGTCGGCTCACGCCGCCCAGTCGTTAACTGGCACCTTGCCCGTTGAAGCCCGGACTTTCCTCCCGTAGCGCCCTAAAGCAACTACCGGCGATCGTCTGGCCCACTCAAGCGCGGGAGTATAGCAAACCTGTGCGTAAAAGCTTTAAGTAAAATGTCCTCGCAGTTCAGCAGCTGTCTTTGAAGCTGCATAATCTACGTAGTGAGTCACACAATTGCGGGTTGGCAAATTGATACTGATAAAAATATCGGATTAATTTGCTGCAATTGATGTTCTTTTTTGCTGTAGCGATTGACCAATCAATGCTTAGCGGCTTATGTGGGTGGCTGCGCCACCATACGTCCTAAGCCGCTGCGCTTTGTCAGCCCTAGTGCGGGGCGTTATAGAGTTTCTCACTATCTAAAATAGATAAGTGATAACCCTAAAGTGGTAAACTAAAAAACGTTTATTATCAATGTTTTAGCTGATTCTACGGTTGAGGTTGTGTTGGATTGGGTTTTTTATCTTTAAATAAACTAGGATAAAGAGAAACTCACTAATTGCTTGTTATATGAGAACGATCTCTAGGAAAGGACTACTATAAATGGGAAGGGATGTAATCTTATACCCAAAGAAAGCTACAAGGGATGAGCTTAAAAAATATCTTGAAGGCTTAGGCTTTGAAAAGAGCAGACATTTATGGAATTGGCCTAAGGGGACGCTTAATTACTCTTGGTTCGATTATGAAGATTATAAATCTATAGATGGTGTGTCCGCTGATATTTATCCTGTCTCCGGTGAGGAATTAAATATTACAGGGAATGAGTGGGCATTACACGTTCGTAATTTATACAGTGCCAGTTGGCACGATGTGAAGATGCTAAATGATGTTTTGAAGGGAGCCAGGAAGCTTTTCGGCGGCACTATACAGGGTGATTTTGGAACGAATCGATACGCCCCGTTATGGGAAGATGATAGTACCCCTATCAGCAGGGGAATGTCTGCGATCTATAGACATGTAAAACAAGAGATATCAGCAATAAAATTTGCTTTATCTGACCCATCTATGAAACTGCAAAAACCTGTTGATGGAAAAATAGACGACTTTATAAAGTTTACTGAAAGCATGGACCCGAGCAGGGTTCTATATAACGGCCTTGTGCCATTTGCCGTTTCAATGTTTGAGTATTTTTTCTCACAAGCTTTTCAAATTCTGATTAAATATGATCCAGTGGCACTGGAAAAACGAAATACTCACAGGCAGAAACTGGATTTTGAAACATTATTAGAAGTAGAGAAAAAAGAAACAACTGTTGAGAGTATTATCGCTAGAAACTATACGTTTCAAAACCTTAATCAGTTAAACAGGGCCTATAAAGATTGGCTGGATATTGACGTAAGAAAGCTCCTATACAAAAAGAAGAAAATAGGAAATTCTGTAACTTTCTTGGAAAATCGGATTTCTGACATTATCCAATATAGGCATGGTATTGTTCATCACTTCGCAATTGATCGTTCGCTTACAAAAGATGGATATATTCACATGCTGGAAGCGGTCGAGAAGAGCATAGGCGAATTTATTTCATTTGCAGAGAAAAAGTATATGTTTAAAGTGGAAGAGCATTAAAGTATCAAACAACAATCGAGTCAATTAGGATATTCGCAAGCTCGCGCCTATCACACAGGTGTTAGTAAAAAAAGTAAATGGCAGGTCTCATGACTATTGAAGCGCTTCAAGATTGTTTGCGAGACCCTATTCCGGAAATCTATGAAGCCGCTAGGCTTCTAGATGCTGCTGTCACAGCACACAATCGAGGCAACTCCAAGATTGCGTCAGAGCTATTTAAAATGGCGGATGATCCCGTCGTTCGAGACTGGTCGGAGTCCTTGTGGGGTAAATCCAGTCCTTACGTCAACAAAAAATTCATTTCTAACGCGCCACCTTCGTTGGAAAAAGATCAGCGTACCTCCGTTCGAATGCCCAATGCGTCTGAACGAGAAG
>OJBY01001228.1_pt1 | contig 10257 bp, 10 predicted proteins | sample 1591731 | NCBI WGS metagenome assembly OJBY01 (sample SAMN05416837, study PRJEB24817) | seawater metagenome | isolation source: Sea water | place: Canada:Atlantic | collected 2013-07
TCTACACTATCCTCTTCGTCGGCAGCGTCAGATGTGTATAAGAGACAGGATCCAGCACCTGTTTGGACGCGATGAAGATCGCCCCCATCAGCACGAGCATCAAGGTCGCAGTCAGCCGCATCGCGCGCGCAGGGTCGGCCGCAGACCCTGCCGTGCCCGGCGCTAAAGTGTCCACATCCTTCACTCTGCGGGCACAGGTCCCGAATGTTTAGGGTCTTCGATATCCGTGTGGTTGTCACCCGGCTTGTAGGTCAGGAACTTGCCGCGCATCCACGGTCCGATGCGGCGCTCCAGCCCATCTGCCAGACTGAAGCCGGCAGGGACGATCAGCAGGGTCAGCACGGTCGACAGGAGCAGTCCGCCAATCACCACGGTGCCCATCGGTGCGCGCCATGCGCCATCGCCGCCCAGTGACAGCGCCGTGGGCACCATGCCCGCTGTCATGGCCACGGTAGTCATGACGATTGGCTGCGCACGTTTATGCCCAGCATCGACGATTGCTTCCAGCTTGCGGCGGCCGGTCTGCATTTCCTCGATCGCGAAATCGATCAGCAGGATCGAGTTTTTCGACACAATGCCCAACAACATAAGGATACCGATCATAACCGGCATCGAAACCGGCTGGCCGACCACCCATACCAGGAAGATACCGCCCAGCGGTGCCAGCGCGAGCGAGCACATATTTACCAGCGGGCTCATAAGACGCTTATACAGAAGGACCAGTACAGCGAAGACCAGCAGAACGCCCGCGACCAGTGCAATGACGAAGTTCAAAGCCAGCTCGGCCTGCCATTGATCTTCGCCAACAACATCGCGGATCACGCCTTGCGGCAGTTCCTGAAGCACCGGGAGCGCATCGATCTGTTCCTGCGCGGTACCCTTGACGATATTCGGAGCAAGGTCAGCGCCCACCAGAACACGGCGGTTCTGGTTATAGCGCTGGATCGTAGTCGGCCCAGAACCAAAGCTGATCGCGGCTACCCGTTCCAACGGTACGGAACCGCCGGTTGCCGTCTGGACAGGCAATTTAGCAATGGTGTCCAAGCTCTCCCGGCTGCTTTGCGGCAGTTTCACGCGGATGGGGATTTGCCGGTCGGACAGTGAAAATTTCGCCGCGTTCTGTTCGATCTCGCCCATAGTCGCAATGCGGATCGTCTGGCTGAGCGCAGCCGTGGTGACGCCCAGTTCCGCAGCGATATCGGCCCGCGGGGTGATGATGATCTCGGGCCGGTTGATGTCCGCGTTGATGCGCGGGGCGACGACCGTATCGAGGCCTTTCATCTGTTCGACCACAGTGGCGGCGGTGTCTTCAAGCAATACGGGATCGGAGCCTGCCAGCATTACCGTAATATCCCGACCCGAACCAAAACCGCCGGACTGGGACTGGAACCTGACGCGTGCGTCGGGGATCCGCGCCAGCTCGGCAGCCAGATCACGCTCGAATTGGATGGAGGTTTTCTCGCGGTCTTCGGTCAACGTGATGTAAATACGTGCACTACCTTCGTCCACCCGCTGAAGCGCGCGCTCGACCTCCGGCTGTTCGTATAGAAGGGCAGAAATCCGCGCTGTCACACGCTCGGTCGCTTCCAATGTGGTGCCAGGCACCATTTCGATGCTGACCTGACTGTTATCGTCGTTGATTGTAGGCTGGAATTGCTGCGGCGTACTCCAGAACAACAGGATCGTAAGCAGGAAAGCGAAGTAGCCTACGCCCAACATCCATACGCGGTGATCGTAGAACCGCGATTCCAGCCAGATCCACGACGACTGTATCCGGCCGCCGATAATTCTCGTGAAAAACCGAGGTATGGCGAGCAGAACGAGAACGGACACAAAACCGATCATCATCACGATGGCCAGCATCGACAGTTCTATTATCCGGGCAAAGGCAAAGCCGATGCCTTCCGTTGTATCAGTCGCGACCATACCGGCAATTGTCGCGGGAATTTCCAGCTGGCTCACCATGTCCCACACCGAGTAAACGATGACGGCTGGAAGGCCGATCATGGCCAGCAACAGCAGAGACCCGCCCAGAATATAAAGAAACCGGCTGCGCGGTCCTTCGATATTGGCGCGCAAGGCGTTCATGTTACCACGATCGAGTGTCCAGCGCAGAACGCTCATATAGCGGTCCATCCACTTGCCTTCGCCATGGGCGGCGGTGCCCTTGGATTCCATGAAATAAGCCGCCAGCATAGGCGTGATTGCGCGCGCTACCGCCAGACTCATCAGAACGGCGATCACGATGGTGATGCCGAAGTTTTTGAAGAATTGCCCGGAGATGCCGGGCATCAGACCAACCGGCAAGAAGACGGCCACGATGCACATGGATGTGGCGACCACCGGCAAGCCGATCTCGTCGGCAGCATCGATGCTGGCCTGATAGGCGGTTTTGCCCATCCTCATATGTCTGACGATGTTCTCGATCTCGACTATGGCATCATCGACCAGAACACCCGCAACCAGTCCCAGCGCCAGCAACGACAGAAAGTTCAGGTTGAACCCCAGCAGGTCCATGAACCAGAAGGTCGGTATAGCGGAGAGCGGGATCGCAATTGACGAAATTATCGTCGCGCGCCAGTCGCGCAGAAAGAAGAACACCACAACCACGGCGAGGATTGCGCCTTCGATCATCGCGGCGATGGAGCTGCTATACTGGCTTTCGGTGTATTTTACCGTGTTGAACAGCGGGATGAAATTCACACCCGGATTTTCCGCCTGTATTTCGTCGATGATTTCCAGCGCAGCGTCGAAGGCGGTTACATCCGATGCGCCCTTGGCCCGGGACATGTAGAAATTGACGACTTCTTTGTTCTGCACCTTGCTGATCGATGTGCGTTCGCCAAACCCGTCGCGCACGGTGGCGACATCGGCCAGCTTGATCGTCTGTCCGCCCGCCACACGCAACTGGCGCTGCGATAATTCGAATGCACTGGCATCGTTGCCGAGCACGCGGACGGACTGACGGGTTCCGCCCACCTCTGCCATTCCGCCTGCTGCATCGATATTATCGAGCCGTAGAACCTGATTGATCTGGCTGGCCGTGACACCCAGCGCCTGCATCTTCTGCGGATTGAGAATGACTTCGATTTCACGGTCCACGCCGCCGAACCGGCCAACTTCGGCCATGCCTTCAATCGACAACAGGCGCTTGGCCACTGAATCGTCGATAAACCAGCTCAGCTGCTCGATTGTCATGTCGTCGGCTTCCACGGCGTAAATGCCTAGGAACCCACCAGAGATTTCGATTTTGTTGACCCGCGGCTCCAGAATGCCGTCGGGCAGGCTGCCCCGCACGGTATCGACCGCATTCTTAACCTCGGCGACAGCGTCGTTGACGTCAGTACCGATTTCAAACTCGACCGTGGTGCTGGAACTGCCTTCGCGTGCACTGGACGAAATCGAACTGACGCCATTGATCGATCGCACGGCGCTTTCGATCCGCTGCGTGATCTGGTTCTCGATCTCTGTCGGGGCGGCACCGGGCTGCAGAATGTTAATATTGACTGCCGGAAATTCGACATCGGGATTGTTGACGACATCCATCCGCGCAAAGCTGAGTATGCCGGCAAACAGGAGCGCGGTAAAAAACACCAGCGGAATCACCGGGTTGCGGATCGACCAGGCCGAAATGTTCTGGAAGTTCATGTGTTTACCCGCCCGTTTCCGCGACTAATTCTTGATCAACTGAGGCGCGACGGTTTCACCTTCTGTCAGGAAGCCGCCCGCCCGCATTACGATCCGCTCGCTGCCATCGATGCCTTCACTGATCGCAATGCCTGATGCGGTGACGATACCGGTCTTCACACTGCGGCGCACGGCCTTGTTGTCCTTGTCGATTACATACACGAAGCTGCCCTCGTCATCGGACAGAATTGCCGATTCCGGCAGCATCGGCGCTACGATCGTGCCACTCTGGAACGTTGCCGTGGCAAATCCGCCGGGCCGAAGCTCTGCTGCATAGGGCAAGGCAATGCGCGCCGTTCCCTGCCGGCTTTGCTGATCGATTGTCGGGGCCAGTTGCCAGATCTGTCCGGTAAACACCTTCTCCGTGCCAGCCGGAACGACCGCCGCGCTGACACCGGTCGACAGACTGGCCAGATCAGCTTCGCCGACCCGGGCGAGCAATTCCATTTCACCACCGCGTGCAATCCGGAACAGCGGGGGCGAACCTGCGCTGACCGTCTGCCCCGGCTCTACAGTACGTTCCAGAACAAGGCCGGAAACTGGCGATACGATGTTCAGCCGCGCATTACGGGCCTGCAGTTCGGACAATTGCGCCTGAGCGACATTCACGCGCGCGCGCGCCGCGTCACGGGTTGCAGTCAGCCGGTCGACATCGGCTTTCGAAATAAAGCCCCGATCGACCAGTTGCAGCGCACGATCCAGATTGCTTTGCGCCAATTGCGCATCGGAACGTGCAACATCGATCTGGGCCGATTGTGCGCGCGCCTGCTGGTTCTGAACGGAACGGTCGACAGACACGAGCACCTGACCGGCCTTGACCCACTGGCCCTGCTCGGCTGATACCGCGACCACGCGGCCCCCTTCACCAACCACACCTACGGGCACATCGCGCCGTGCGGCCAGTGTGCCGGTGGCCGTAATCTCGCCTGCGATCGTGCCGCGCCCGGGAGTGATAACGGAAATTGTCGGCGCCTGATCATCCCGGTCGGCCGCAGGTGTGGCCGCCGCCTCGCCACTGGAAGCGAAGAAATAGGCCGCAGCGATGATCGCCGCCAGCAGCCCGGCAATGCCCAGCCACAACCAGATCGAACGGGATTTGGTCTCTATCGGCTCGCCATCCAGCCCGATGGGTGCCCCGTCGATGCGGGGGGCGGTTTCACTGCGTATCGAGTTGGGCTGATAATTCATAAAGGGCCTGCCGCTGCTTTCCCAAGTGTATTAGACGGGTAAATCACCCCACGCAATCCTATACTCTGCCCTGCGCAGGATTGGCAATCGGCGCTTCTACCAACGGCTTAATCGGGGAGACGGGCGGCAAGATATACGTTCGACAAGCAAATAAAAAGGGCCGCCCGATTAGGCGACCCTTTTAACTGTACCGAAAGCTACGGCGTTTTAACGTACACGGCCACGCTGAACAACGTTTACAATGCCGAGGAGTACGATGGCACCCACAACGGCAATAATAAGGCCGGTGATGCTGAATTCCTGAATGGAACCGCCAATACCAAAGAATCCCGCAATCACGTTACCGATCACCGAACCGATAATGCCTACTACGATGTTCCAGAAAATTCCCATGGACGCATCGCGGTTCATAACCAGACTTGCCAGCCAACCGGCAACGCCGCCTACGATAATTGCAATAATCCAACCCATAACCCAATCCTCCTGTTGTCTCTACGGTCGGCTTTCAAACGTGCCGTAACGCAGGCCGTTCCCCGGAAACCCGTTTGCGGCCGAAAAGAGCTTAGGACTTTAGCAGGGGGTTGCCTAGCCGGTTAGTATTTCAGCTGGCGTTCGTAAAGATCGCGGTAATGCTGAATCCGCGTCACCCGCAGGCCCTGCATTCCCGAGCGATCCACCGAACGCTGCCACGACGCGAATTCCTCCAGCGTCAGATTGTAGCGTTCCAGCACTTCATCCAGCGTCAGCAGACCGCCGTTTACAGCGGCAACCACTTCCGCCTTGCGCCGCACGACCCAGCGCTTTGTCTTGGGGGACGGAAGATCCGCCAGAGTAAGCGCTTCACCGAGGGGGCCGATGACTTCTGCCGGCCTGATTTTTTGATTTTCGATCATAGTGTCTCTCGGTCGACATGCGCCGCGTCGCTTGCGGCGTCGGCACACAATGCCGGGGTAGCTTTGCTGTCCAATAAACCAACAAGGTTAATCGAGCCTTCATCTGGCGGAGGCAGCTGGACGCGATGATCCGGTGCCCTGCTGGCGGCGCTCAGAAAGCTTCCGCCATCGCGGCTTCCAGCTTTCTGCAGAATGACACGCGCATCGCGGGCCGCCGCAAGACGCGCGGACAACTCCGACCACGAAAATGCCCGCAATTGCAGGCCTTCCGTGGTGCCACCGGCATGGTCGACGGCGTCTTTGAAAGAATCGGGATTTTCGAACATGACCCTGCCAATAAGGCGTGATGGTCAACATCAGGTAAAGGCTGGAGTTACCGCTGGTTAGGACTATCGACTGCTTTGTACATTTCTGGCGGAGAACCGGGTGTCTCCAGCTTTTTCGCAGACTTTGCGCAAACCTGTTTCACGGCCTATATAAGCACCATGCCCAATGCACTGACCCTTCCTGCGGCCAAGGCTGCCGACCTGTTCGACCTGTCCGGGCCTATGGCAAACCGGCGGATAGTCGTGGCGATGTCGGGCGGCGTCGACTCGTCCGTTGTTGCTGCGCTGGCAGCGCAGAGCGGAGCGGAAGTAATCGGCATAACATTGCAGCTGTATGATTACGGTGCGGCAACCGGGCGCAAGGGTGCCTGCTGCGCGGGCGACGATATTGCCGACGCCAGAGCCGTGGCCGACCGTCTGGGTATCGCCCATTACGTATTCGATCACGAAAGCGCCTTTCGTGAAGAGGTGGTCGAGCAGTTCGCTGACGATTACCTCACAGGAAAAACGCCGGTGCCATGCATTCGCTGCAATATGGGGCCCAAATTTACCGATCTGCTGCGCATGGCGCGCGAGCTTGGGGCCGATTGCCTTGCCACCGGTCATTACGTCCGCCGCGAAAGGGGTTCTGGCGGATCGGAATTGCACCGTGCCGTCGATCCGGCGCGCGACCAGTCCTATTTTCTTTACGCGACCACGCAGGAGCAGCTCGATTTCCTGCGCTTCCCCTTGGGCGGCCTGCCCAAGACCCAGGTGCGCGAGCTGGCCGAGGGGGCGGACCTACGCAACGCGGCGAAGCCAGACAGTCAGGACATCTGTTTCGTACCCGACGGTGATTACGCCAAAATCGTCAAGAAAATGCGGCCCGAAGGCGGACGCAAGGGCGCGATTGTTCATGCATCGACTGGAGAAACGCTGGGAGAACATCCCGGCGTGGTCCATTACACCGTCGGCCAGCGGCGCGGCCTTGATATCGGCGGCCAGCCCGAACCGCTCTATGTGGTGGGCATCGATGCACCCACTGCGCAGGTTCGCGTGGGCCCGAAGCGGATGCTGGCGATTGCCGAAGCCAGGCTGATCGAGACAAACCGCATAGGCCCCCTGCCAGATGCGCCCCTGACTGCGAAGGTGCGGTCCTTGTCGAAACCTGTTCCGGTCACTCTTGAAGGTTCGCTGGGCGACGGGGCATCTGTGACGATGCGCTTCGATACGCCGGAACTGGGCGTTGCACCCGGACAGGCAGCAGTGATCTATGCCGGAGAGCGCGTTGTCGGCGGAGGCTGGATCGATACGACGACCAATGCGGGATGAAGCCTCCGCGTAACAAAACGGGCGCATTACTCCTGCAGCCATAGCGGTACTGCTGGACATCATCGGGCGCACCAATGGTCGATCCGCGCATCGGTCGCGCACCATCAGCGGGGTGGCACATGCTTTATGCCGGCACTCTGATGTGCCCGTTAAAAATTCTCCAATTGAGCAGGTAATCTTAGCGTTACCACCGGACTAACCCTCCCACCGGTCCAGCACGCAGCCATAGCCATCCTTCAGGCGGGCTGTATCTCTCGACACCAGCGGAAACGTCGCGGTCACGCTTCGCTCTTCCATGTCCTCGCTCAGCATTACCAGTTCCATGCCGGTCAGCTGGTCTTTCCCGCAATCATCCAGATCTCGTCCTGCGACAAAGCGGCACGAACACGCCACCCGCGCCGAATAGGCTGTGCCGGCATCGCCATAACCGGTGATCGGCACGCGGAAGGCGTATACCAAACCCCCGATGGTGACGGCGAGGAGCAACAGGGCCCACGGCCAGCGTCTGCCGCGGTGCCGCGCCGGGGAAGAGGGGCGGGATGCGGTCCGGGAAGCCGGTTTTGCCATTGCAGGGTCAATTCCATCGTGCGAGTGCGACGCGCATCATGCCGATACGCTACCGCCCCCCTATCGCCTCGCCGGTCCGCTTTCCAGCCGCCTTTGCAGGCTTTGCAGCCCTGTTGTTGGCGGGGTGCGATAGCGAACCTGCGGAGCCCCCTGCACTGACCGAAGCGGCTCTGGCCGCCATTGCCGAGAATCCCGGCGCGCCTACCGACCAGCTCGCTCGCCAGTTCGACGAAGTGTTCACCAACGAAGCCGTGGGCGAAACGCGGGCAGCCGTGCTTATGCATGGCGGGACAATTGCAGCCGAGCGGTATGGTGAAGGCTACGATGCCGATACGCGTTTTGTCAGCTGGTCGATGGCCAAAACGGTGACTGCAGTGATGATCGGGATGCTGGTGGCAGACGGTAAGCTGGAGCTGGATGACAGCCCGCCGATTCCCCGTTGGCGGCGCCCCGGCGACACCCGCGGCGAGATCACTTTGCGCCAATTGCTCCAGATGCGGTCCGGGCTGCGCCATACCGAGGCTGGCACCCCCCCTTACGAATCGGCTGAAGTACGGATGCTTTTCCTCGATGGCCGCGACGACATGGCCGACTTCGCCACCGTGCAGCCGCTGGAGGCGGAACCGGGACGCAAGTTCGAATATTCGAGCAACACGACTGTCATACTGGCAGACATTGCTGCACGCGTTTTGACAGAAGGCAGCGACGATCCCGAAACCCGCCGAAAGGCCGTGGCCGAATTTCTGCAGGCACGGCTGTTCAGGCCGCTGGGTATGGAATCGATGGTCCCCGAATTCGATGCCGCAGGCACGCTGATCGGCGGCAGCCTGATTCATGGCACCGCGCGCGACTGGGCACGGTTCGGTGATTTCCTGCGCAACGAAGGCTCCTACCGCGGATCGCAACTGATCCCGCGCAGCTGGATAAAGTTTATGACTTCGCCCAGCCCCGCATCGGAATTTTACGGTGGACAGACCTGGCTCAATCGCGCTTCTGGAATCGACCGCGATGAAAAATTGGCCGATCGCGGACCGGACACGCTGTTCTCTGCCATTGGTCACATGGGCCAATATGTGATGGTTTCCCCCGCCCAGAAACTGACCTTGGTGCGACTTGGCCATTCCGATGAAGCGGAACGCTCGGCTTTAATCGCCGAACTGTTCGATATCGTGGAGCTTTACCCCGAAACGTAAAAGCGTCCCTCGACCACGGTCACACACTGGCCGCCAAGCCATGCCCGATCACCGTCGGCCTTCCGTTCCAGCCTGCACACCAGCTCGCCGCCGCGCTGCGATGCCTGATGCGCAGTAAAGCTTTCCCGCCCCAGCTTTACGGCCCAGAACGGAGTGAGGACCGCATGGGCAGAGCCGGTCACACTATCTTCGTCCACTCCGGCACCCGGCACGAACACGCGGCTCACTACATCTGTAGAATCGCCCGGCGCGGTGCAGGCAAACTGATCATCACCCAAAGCGCCAAGACCCCGCATGTTTGGCGTAAGAGCGCGCACTTGCGCTTCATTCTCAAACAGGAAGACATTGTAACGATCGGGGTGGCGCCAGACTTCGGTGGGGGTGGCCCCCAAATGCTCGACCGCCTCCGGCCAATCGCTCTGCTCCGTCGAAATGGCGGGCAAGCCCACTTCATAGCCATCACCTGAGCGGGCCACCTCGAGGATACCGGCTTCGCGCGTACGAAACGTCACGCAGTCGCCAGCGCGCGTCTCCCGTTTGGCCCGGCCCAGCAGGACATGGCCCGAAGCCAGGGTCGCGTGGCCACACAGCCGAATCTCGCACGCCGGTGTAAACCAGCGCAATTCCCAGTCCGCAGCGCCCGTATCATCGCGCACGACAAAGGCAGTTTCGGCGAAATTGTTCTCTTCTCCGATAGCCTGCAGGACATCGTCGGAGAGCCAGCTTTCCAGCTGCATTACTGCGGCTTGATTGCCGGTAAACGGTTGGCTGGCAAAGGCGTCTACGTGCCAATAGGGAATGCGGGTGGTGGCAAGGCTCACTGTGCGGGATCCTCCAATTCTTCAAATTCGTCAGTTTCGGCCAACGGATTGTCCGGTTCGTCCACATGGCCCTCCGGGTCGATATGGATCAGCAATTCAGTACCGGGAAATGCGGCAAGCAAATCTTCTTCCACCCGGTCGATAATCTCATGCGCTGCTAGCACTGTCATGGTGCCAGGCAGATCGACATGGAACTGGACGAAATCCTGATTGCCCGATGTCCGCGTGCGCAGATCGTGCAAATTGGAAAGCTCGGGGTGCCGTGCCGCCC
>OJBY01001242.1_pt1 | contig 10181 bp, 9 predicted proteins | sample 1591731 | NCBI WGS metagenome assembly OJBY01 (sample SAMN05416837, study PRJEB24817) | seawater metagenome | isolation source: Sea water | place: Canada:Atlantic | collected 2013-07
CGAGATCATGCCTAGTCTCGTGGGCTCGGAGATGTGTATAAGAGACAGCTTCAGTTTCATGGGGACAGTTCCTTGCAGAAAAGTTCGCTTGGTCTGGGATCAGGGTGCGTTGTTAAATCTGGAAGATGCGCCAGCGATTGCTGCGGCGCGCCGATGCCTGCCCCTAGCGCCACAAATTGTTGCGGCAATATGACACTGCCGCACCAGTGAGACACCTATGGCATCATCTGTCCGGAAATATGCGGAAAAAGCTTTCTTTCCCAAGCGCTAAGACAGTGTTGCTGCAATGCAACATATCATCTTGATTCCAAAATCTGTGGAACCTTAAGCCAAAATCAGGTGAGATTGATCTCGCGCAATCGCTCCAGCAGGAAGTCATGCGCGGTAATCGGTGGCTGAGTCGCTCCAATCGCACCGCCACGGCGGTCCGACTCGGAATCCTGCGCTGCCATCAATGTTGCCGGGTCAATCAAATAGTCGGGCCGAAAATGAAGAAAGAACGGCATGGAATACCGCGCATGCCGGGCCGCTTGCCCGTGGGGATTGACCACGCGGTGGGTGGTGGATCGCAGCACGCCGCCCGTCAGCCGTTCGAGCATATCCCCGATATTGACCACCAGAGCACCGGCCGGAGGATCGACCGCCAGCCACTCACCGCTTTGCGTCAACAGCTCCAGCCCGGCTTCCTCTGCGCCCAGCAGCAGTGTGATCGTGTTGATGTCGCCATGCGCTGCGGCACGGATGGCGCCCTGCGCATCTTCGCTGTCAAGCGGCGGATAGTGCAGCAGCCGCATCACCGAATTGCCATCGGCAACTGTCGAATCGAAGAAATCGCGTGGCAGCCCCAAATGCAGGGCAATCGCCTTCAGCACCCGCGTGCCCGCCGCGTCGAATGCGCCATACAGTTCCTCAAATATCTCTCGAAATTCGGGTACTTCGGCGGGCCAGATATTGGGCGCCATGTACTCTGCCAGCGCATGGCCTTCGGGCAGATCTCGCCCGACGTGCCAGAATTCCTTCAAATCATGGACTGCCGCATCCTTGGCTTTTTCCGTCCCGAACGGGGTGTAGCCGCGCGCACCGCCGCCGCCTTCCAGTTTGTAAGCACGCTTGGTTTCCTCCGGCAGTGCGAAGAACGCTTTGGATGCTGCTTCCGCCCGCTCGATCAGGACAGGATCGATCCCGTGGTCGCGAATGACGCCAAAGCCGTATTCGGCGAAACTGCGCCCCAGCTCGTTGGCAATATCGTCCAGCGGGCGGGACAGCGATACAGAGGCAATGTCAGACATGGTTGAACGCTTTAATAGGGCAGGAAGAGTCCTGCCAGAGCCGCGCTCATTAAATTTGCAAGGCTGCCGGCAGCCAGTGCGCGCAGGCCCAACCGCGCAATCACAGGCCGCTGGTTGGGCGCCAGCCCGCCGGTCACCGCCATCTGGATCGCAATTGAGCTGAAATTGGCAAAGCCACATAGCGCAAAGGTGACAATGGCCGCCGTCCGCTGGCTGAATACACCCGGGTCCAATGCGCCCAGTTCGATGAAGGCAACAAATTCGTTGAGCACGATTTTGGTGCCGAACAATCCGCCCGCAATTCCGGCCTCGCTCCACGGCACACCGATCAGGAACATCACTGGCGCAAACACGAAACCCAAAATCTGCTGAAAGCTAAGATCGGGATAGCCGAACCATCCGCCAACCCCGCCCAGAATGCCATTGGCTAGCGCCACCAGCGCAACGAAGGTCAGGACCATTGCGCCCACCGCCACCGCCAACTTAACCCCGGTTTGCGTGCCCTGCGCGGCTGCTTCGATAACATTTGCCGGGCGGTGCCCTTCTTCGAATGTCTGGGCAATTTCCACCTCGTGCGGGACGCCGCCTTCGACCAGCGCGCCGGGGCCTTCGGCGCTGATGCGCGATTTCGGCAGATGGATGTCAGCTTCATCAAGCCCTGCCAGTTCCGCCGCGCCTCGCGCCAGAGTGCTGTCGTCGTCCGGCATGATGATCTTCGCCATCAGGATACCACCGGGCGCCGACATAAATGCCGCCGCCAGCAGAAAAGGCACAGCTTCCGAGCCTATGAAACTGGCATAGGCGGCCAGGATTGTTCCCGCGACGCCTGCCATGCCAACAGCCATCAGGGTAAACAGGCGACTGGGCGAAAGGGACGCCAGATAGGGTCGCACGACCAGCGGGCTTTCCGATTGTCCGACGAAAATATTGGCCGCAGCGCCCAGCGCCTCGACCTTACTGATGCCAGTGATCCAGCCAATCGCCCCGCCGACCCAACGCACCAGTTTTTGCATGATGCCCCAGTGATAGAGGATCGATACCAGGGCCGCGAAAAAGATGATTACCGGCAAGGCTGCAATCGCAAAAGTGTTGGCAAAGGGATTGGTCGCCATCGGACCGAACACCGCCGTGATACCTACCTTGGAATAGGCCAGCAGAGCAATGACCCCGTCGGACAGCCACTGGATTGCGGTGACCCCGAACGGTGTACGTAATACAAGCAGTGCCATCAGCGCCTGCAGCGCAAACGCTGCGCCTACCACGCGGAGGGAAATACGCCGCTTGCCGGTCGAGAGCACAAAAGCGACGGCTAGAATCGCAAGAATGCCAAGCAGGTTGGTTAGAATCGGCGGCATGATGGTGATGGTTCCCGTCTACGACATGCGCAAACCGATATGTTCGGTTCCACGCACCAATGTGCAGGTCTGCCCATCGCCGACGCTTGCAAGCGAGTCAAACGGCCCCTGCGGAAAGGTCGCCATCCTGTGCTTCCCTTTTCGCGGGCACAGCCATAGGAACCCGCCATGGAAACGCAGACCGATCGCCAGCCAGCAGCCCCGCGCATTCCCCGGGGGCTGTTTGTATTCTCGCTGCTCTATGGCGGGATGGCCACATTTGCTGGAGTGCTAGCCTTCAAGCAGGTCCAGATTCCATTTACTAATCTTGCGGTCGAAGCTGGGATTTTTGCATTCTTAATCCTTGTCGTCATCTCAAGTTCAGTCGCTCAACTATACAGCGAGATTACAGCTCGTCATATGGTATGGTGGGGCTTCTTACCTTTGCTTGTTGCCATCCTACTGATGTTCCTCGTTTTGTGGCTCCCGCCATCTGCGGATATGGTTTCACAAAGAGGCGAAGAACTCGAAGCCTTTGAGGTTGTCCATAATCAACTTTGGCGCATAATGGCGGCTGGACCGGTTGCCTATCTCGTATCGCTGTTGCTCAATGTGTGGCTGTTTTCCAAACTGCGCGGAAAGACAACCGGAGAAGGCAACGCACTGGGCCTGATGATCCGCGGCGGCATTGCCTCTGCATTAAGCCAGGCGATCGATTCGGTAATATTCGTAACTCTTGCCTTTTACGGCGAGTTCGACATCACTAACCTGTTGATTGGCCAAGTGATTGCCAAGGTAGTTCTGTCGCTGGTTCTGGTTCCGCCACTGATTGTCGCCACAGTGAAGCTGTCGCACAAGCTGGACAGCTCAACATAAAATGCAATCATCATGAACTGATTGCAGATTACCGATTTCAGGAAAATTCGGTGGTGAGCCCTGCTGGGTTCGAACCAGCGACCTACTGATTAAAAGTCAGTTGCTCTACCAACTGAGCTAAGGGCCCAACCACCGGAGGGAGCGACTAGGGGGATGGCATGGGCCGGTCAAGGTGGATTAGGCCCTTCGACCGTTCTTATTGCCATTCTCACCAAGCGATACAGTCGTGGCTAACACTTTTCCTGCGGTGACCGGTGCTGCATTAAGCCTTTCCGACCCGCTTTTTTAGCCGGGCCTGCAAATTGCGTATCTTCAGGCCGGAAACGGGGTCACGCCAATGCGGGGCGATGTCGGCTGCCGGATCCAACACGAAACCCCGCTCCCGGAAATGCGGGTGCGGTATGGTCAAGTCGGTGCAGGTAAATCGCCCGCCCGACCACAGAATAATGTCCAGATCGAGAGTGCGGGAACGCCATCGCTGTCCGCGCCGGATGCGTCCGAAATCGCGCTCTGTCTGTTGAAGCAGCGTCAGCATTTGAGGCGGTGGAAAATCGGTGCCAGCCAACAGGACCGTATTTGCATATACTCGTTGCGAAGGCCCTACGGGGGTGCTGATATAAACAGGTGCGATCGCGTGCACTGCAATGTCCTGCGTCTCCAGTGCCTCTGGCACCGCCCGCACTATCGCGGCGGGCGTGCCGTACCGGACATGACGCTGATTCGATCCCAGCGCGATCAGATAACAGTGTGTGCTCATGTGGGCGGTATCAGGTATCCTCGCAGATACGGCCATACAGTTCAGGCCGCCGGTCGCGGAAGAAACCCATACCCGCGCGGTGTTTCTGCGCCAGAGCAAGATCCAACGTGGTAACCAGTACGCCTTCCTCCTCGCGCCCGAACTCGGCGACTTTAGTGCCCCATTCATCGGTTATGAAGCTGTGGCCATAAAAGGCTTGCCCGTCTTCTGTGCCGATACGGTTGGCGGCAACCACTGGCATACAATTGGACACTGCGTGCCCCTGCATCGCGCGTTGCCACATGATGCTGGTATCCAATTCGGCATCATAAGGTTCCGAGCCGATGGCGGTGGGGTAAAGCAGAATTTCTGCGCCCATTAACGCCATTACCCGGGCGGCTTCGGGATACCATTGGTCCCAGCAAATGCCGACGCCGATACGCGCTACGCCTTCGCCCACCGGCACATCCCATACGCGAAACCCGCTATTGCCAGGGCGAAAATAGAATTTTTCCTCATAGCCCGGGCCATCGGGAATATGGCTTTTGCGATAGACGCCTTGTATCTGGCCGCGCGCATCGATCATTGCCAGTGAATTGTAGTAATGCTGGCCATCCCGTTCGAAGAAGCTTGTCGGGATCGCCACGCCCAATTGCTTGGCCACTTTCGCCATAGTGCGCACACCGGGATGCTCGTCAGTGGGGCAGGCGCGGGCGAACAGCGCCTCGTCTTCTGCTTTGCAGAAATACGGGCCGTCGAACAGTTCAGGCGGCAGGATCAGGTCTGCGCCGCGATGCGCGGCCTCAGCCACAAGATCGGACACTGCCTCTATATTGGCTGCGCTGTCAGCTCGCGACAGATCGAGCTGGAGCGCGGCTACACTAATTTTGGTCATAGCCGCGCTCATCCTCCCTTCTTAATTTAACGCTTGCGGAACAACAGTGTCATACGGTCGCTTTCGCCGATCGCGGCGCGGGCCGCACGTTCTTCGCTGCCCTCTTCGGCACCGCTAAACGAAGGCGCTCTTGTCCATACACCACCCTCATAGTCGGCCGTGTCATTTGGGTTGGCGTTGATTTCGCTGGTGGAAACCAGCTGGAAACCATGCGCCTCGACCAAGGCGACCACGTCTTTCTGGCGTAAATAGCCATTGTTGCCCAACGTGTAATCGGCTGGTGCATCGGCACGCGCGCGGTGCTGGACGACGCCCAGTATCCCGTCTGGCTTCAGCAGACCGCGCAGACGCGTCAGCTCGGTGTACATCACGCCGGAACGCAACAAATTGTGCATTTCACGGAAGATCAGGACCCGGTCGACCGTGCCGTTCGCCGCTTCGCCCAGCTGATCGGAAGATACCACGTTGTATGGTGCGCCGGAAAGACTCCATTCGCCGGTCTTCTCGCGGAAAGCATCAGGCAGACTGCCGAAATAGTTGGCGAAACGCTCTCCATCAGCGGCAGCCGGATCGGGCGTCACACCCAGATAGCGCCCACTCGCCCCCAGATAAGGAACCAGAACGCGCGTGTACCATCCACCGGCCGGCATGTAATCGACCACGGTCATCCCGGGTTGCACACCGAAGAATTGCAGTGTCTCACCCGGATTACGCTGATCATCACGGTCACGGTCGCCATCACGACGCGGATCGGCCAGTACTGATGCCATATCCATGGCTGCGGCAGGTGCGGCGGCTGCAGTTTCATCCGCCTGAGCCTGCTCCGTAGGTCCGAGTACGCGCTGGAGGATAGAGCCTAGAATACGCTCGCTGGTCGAAGGTTGCTGCGTCTCTTGCGCTGCAGCAGGCACGGTGAGCGCGGCCGCACACAGCGCCGCCGTAATTGTGGTGAATTTCACGTATTCTCTCCCTGTTACGCCATTTGAAAGACGCTCTAACTGGCTTGCTATAGATGACAAGCCGCCATGTCATACCTACCTTGCAGGCAAAGGAGAGTTCCCATGAACACAACAGAAACAGCAATACTCGCCGGCGGATGCTTCTGGTGCACAGAGGCCGTGTTCAACGACGTGGTCGGCGTGAGCAATGTCGAAAGCGGTTATATCGGTGGTGATACAGAGAGCCCGACTTACAAACAAATCTGCACCGGCAGTACAGGCCATGCAGAAGCCGTAAAGGTCGAGTACGACGCCGATACGGTCAGCTATGCCGAGATCCTCGATATGTTCATGGGCACGCATGATCCCAGCCAGTTAAACCGTCAGGGCAACGATGTCGGCACGCAATATCGCAGCGCGATTTTCCCTCTGGATGAAAGTCAGCGTGCCGAAGCGGAAGCTGCAATCGGCCGGTGGAATGAAGCGAATGGCAGTCAGGCTGTAACCACCATAGAGGGCCCTGCACCATGGTATCCGGCTGAGGGTTACCATCAGGAGTATTGGGAAGGGGAAGGCCAGAGCAATCCCTATTGCCAAGCATTGATCCCACCAAAGCTGATGAAGCTGCGTAAGAGTTTTCAGGGCAAAGTTAAGGCAGAGGCATGAGGACTGGGGCCTGACCCGGTGCCGCTGACGGGGTTATTTCCGCCAGCGAGCCACGAAAAATCCGTCCAGGCCGCCATGCTCCGACAACATTCCAGGATCGGTGCGCAGCCAGCCTTCCGGGGTGTATTCCAGTCCGGCACGAAGCTGCGCTCCGGAGATGGGTAGCGGGTCTAATGCGACTTTGAGGGCCTGCGCAGCGCCTTCCTCTTCTTCCAGTGAACACACTGCATAGACCAGCGTACCACCTTCGGGCAGCCAGCTTATTGCACGGCGCAGCAAAGCTGCCTGCAAGGTCGTTGTCTGCGCCAGTTCTTCTTCGCCGATCCGGTGCAGTACATCAGGATGGCGGCGGCAGGTGCCGGTGGCCGTGCAGGGTGCATCCAGCAGAATTGCATCGAACGGCTTTGCCGGTGTGTATGTCAGCGCGTCGGCAACTACGATTTCCGCTTCCAGGCCCGTGCGCAGTAGATTTTCGCGCAGGCGCTCCAGCCGCTTCTCGCTGATATCGAGCGCCGTGACCTGCCAGCCTGCGGCAGCCAGCTGCAACGTCTTGCCGCCAGGCGCAGCGCATAGGTCCAGCACGCGCCTGCCATCACCGGGACCTAGCAGAGATGCAGGCAGTGATGCGGCCAGGTCCTGTACCCACCATGCACCCTCTTCAAATCCGGGCAAGCGATCCACAGGCGTCCCGCGCGGCAGACGCAGATGGCCGGGCGCAAGGGATACGGCCCCCATCGCCTTCGCCTGCGCAGCGGTTTGGCCAGTGTCCTTCAATTGCAGGTCAAGCGGTGGCGGCTGGGTAAGGCCCATAGCAATCGCCCCTGCCCGTTCCCCCCAACGTGCCTGTACATTCTTGGGCAAAGTGGGAGCGGCGGGCAAAGATGCATCCTGTTTCAGCAAGGCTGAAAACACGCCGTGGGCCAAACGCCGCTGGCCGCCGGTAAGCAGCGGCAGGGCAGACGCAATCACCGCGTGCGGAGGGGTCTCCAGCCGCAACGCCTGCGCCAACATGATCCGCAAGATGGAGCGAGCCTTTGTATTGTCGTCCAGACGCTTTTTAGTCGCGCCATCGATCAATGCATCGATATCGACCAGCCAGCGCAGGGTTTCACCCGCAATGGCGCGCGCAAAGGCCTTGTCCGCCGGACTGCTGAGGCCCGACAACGCATAAGAACCGGCCTTGTCCAGCGTTTCTCCACGTTTCAGCACGGCATCGAGCAGGCGTATCGCAGCGCGCCGCGCTGGCAGGCCTGTAGCGGTGTCCTGAACCTCGTTTTTTTCGGGGGCGTTCATGGGCACGGCGGTTAGGCCCTATTGAAACACTGCGCTACCCCGCGCATTGTATGAAATATGGAACGCGCAACCAAACGGCCTGAAGGGTTTACGAAGCCCAAGCACTGGACCAGCGAGCCACCCCCGGCCCCCAAACCCATCGATGCGGGTGCGGACGATCCGCAAGGGCTCAACCCAACCCGCTATGGCGACTGGGTAAAGGACGGCATTGCGATCGATTTTAGCTAGAGCTTCACTAGGTTGATCCGCAGCCCGTCCTTGGGCTTGGGGATCGGCCACGCTTGCCATTCGGGATCATAACCCTCGGCCACTTCCACGCGGTAGGTGGTCAACAAATGCGCCATCAACACCTTGATCTGCATATAGGCAAAATGCAGGCCGAGGCACATATGTGCTCCGCCGCCAAACGGCACCCACGCATATTTATGGCGCGCCTTCACCTTGTCCGGCGTGAAACGCATTGGATCGAACGTATAGGGATCGGGCCAATGCTGCGGATCGTGGTGCACATAATGCGTGTTGATCCCGACCGCTGCTCCGGCGGGAATACGGTAACCACCGAATTCGAAGCTTTTGAGAGCACGGCGCGGGGTCGACGGCACAGGCGGCACCATCCGCAAGGCCTCCTTGAAGGCCATTTCAGTCAGTTCGACAGACCCAAGCGCATCGTAATCGAGCATGCCGGTATCGTTTGTCGCCGCACGCAATTCCTCACGCAGTTTTTCCTGCCATTCGGGGTGTTTGGCCAACAGCCAGACCAGCGACGTGCCGCTGGAAGTGATGGTGTCATGCGCAGCCATCATCAGGAAGTTCATGTGATCGACCACCTCGTCGACCGGCAAAAGCGAGCCGTCTTCGCGTGTCGCAGTGGCGAACTGGCTGAACATGTCCTGTCCCCCGCCCTGTGCCCGGCGGCGTTTGGTTTCTTTGGTGAAATACTCGACCAGGAATTTACGGCCCTCTGTGCCGCGGCGCATTTGTGTGAAGGGCAGCGACTTGCGGACCGGAGCGACGGAGGCCTGCACCATGTCGATAAACGCCTGATTGATCGCGTCTGCCTCTGGCCCGAACGGCAGACCGATGAAGCTTTCGGCCGCCAGATCCAGCGTTAGTTGTTTAATCGCAGGGTAGAATTCCATCGGTCCTTCACGCCATGCGCCTACCTGCCGCGCGATCCCTGCATTCAATTGACCGGCGTAATGGCGCATCGGGCCGGGCTTGAAGGCGATCGACAGTGCGCGCCGGTCCATCCGGTGATGGTCGAAATCCATCAGCATCAATCCGCGAGGGAACAGCTTGTCTAAAATGGGGCCCCAGCCCTGTTCGCTGGAGAAAATTTTCTCGCGGTCGAATAGCAATAGCTCGTTCGCATCGGCCCCCACCATCGCAACCTGCCACCCGCCAAAGCTGCGCACCTTGTACACAGGCCCGTATTTTTCGACCATGCGACGCGTAAATTTATGAGGATCGGACAACTGGGTAAAAGTATGGCCAATCATGGGGTAGCCCTTCTCCCCCGGAATATGGGCCACCTTTTCCTCGGTCATGCGGTTCTCGCTCCAATGCTTCGGAGCGGCCTGTAGCGGTGCGTGCGGAGCGTGCGGGGCGAGAGTGGCCATGATCTTCATCCAGTCCTTAACTGTTACTTACACGAGTGTAAGTTATTTGAGAGATGGAATCCAGCCCGCCAATTCCTGTGTGATTAAAGTCTCCAGCATGGTCATACCGGGTTTGCTGTCATTCAGGCAGCTGAGAGCTGCGAAATGACTGCCGCCCGCCTTCAAAAATTGGGCTCGCCCCTCGATGGCGATTTCTTCCAGAGTTTCCAGACAGTCGGCGGAAAAACCCGGCATCGCCACTGCCATGCGCTTCGTTCCGGCGGCAGCCTCAGCTTCTATTGTAGTATCGGTGGCTGGCTCCAGCCATTTGGCAGGGCCAAAGCGAGACTGGAAAGTCGTCATAATCCGCATTCCGTCCCGTCCGATACGCTCGCCCAGCAACCGCGCTGTCTTGTGGCAGTGGCAGTGGTAGGGGTCGCCCAGTTCCAGCGTACGCTGCGGCATGCCGTGGAAGCTGAGCAGCAAAATCTCGGGCGTGAAATCAAGCGCGGCTAATTGTGCGCTCAAATCCGATTCCAAAGCATCCAGATACGCT
>OJBY01001254.1_pt1 | contig 10121 bp, 8 predicted proteins | sample 1591731 | NCBI WGS metagenome assembly OJBY01 (sample SAMN05416837, study PRJEB24817) | seawater metagenome | isolation source: Sea water | place: Canada:Atlantic | collected 2013-07
GCAAGGTCCGGCGGTGCATGTTCAGACGCCGCGCGGTTTCGCTGACGTTGCGGTCGCACAATTCGTAAACCCGCTGAATGTGCTCCCACCTGACACGGTCGGCGCTCATGGGGTTTTCCGGCGGTGGCGGCAATTCATCCCCCCTCGCCAGCAGGGCGTTGGTGATGTCGGTCGCATCGGCGGGCTTTGCCAGATAATCCGTGGCCCCGATCTTGACCGCGGCCACGGCGGTCGCGATGGCCCCATAGCCGGTCAGCACGACAACCCGGCAATCGGGGCGCTTTTCACGCAGCACCTCAACCACGTCGAGACCATTTCCATCGCCCAGTCGCAGATCGCAGACGGCGTAGGCAGGCGGGCGGGCGGTGGCGATGGCACGACCCGCAGCCACAGTTTCCGCAGTCTCGACGTCGAAGCCACGTTTTTCCATCGCCTTGGCGAGTCGCTTCAGGAACGGCTCATCGTCGTCCAGTAGCAACAGGGTCCTGTCCTGGCCCAAGTCGAGATCATCGATCATGCAAGAAGTCTCCCGGCGCTAAGCCCGTTCGCGGTTGATCGGTTCTATCCCGCAGTCAGGCCAGCGTCAAATCGTCAGAAACGACTAGGCAGCGTCGAGGAAACAGGCAATCGAGTCGGCCATTTGATCCGATGGCTGGTCACGGCGGAAAAACTCGACAAAACCGGACTCCGGCAGCGTCAGGTAGCTGAAGGTCGAATGATCGACGAGGTAGAATTCATCGTCCTCTCCCGATTTATGCGCATTGTAGTAGGTGCGATAGGCTTTGCTCGCCGCCTTGATCTGCTCTGCCGATCCGGTCAGGCCAACCATGCGGGGGTGAAGGTAGTCGGTGAATTCCGCCAATTGTTCGGGCGTATCGCGTTCCGGGTCGATGGTGATGAAGACTGGTTTGACCGAATAGCCTCGGTCCTCCAGCAGGGTGACCGTCTCAACGTTGCGTGCGACATCCATCGGGCAGATGTCCGGGCAATAGGTGTAGCCGAAATAGATCAGAGCCGGTTCGTCGATGACCTCCGCATCGGTGACAGTCGCGCCGGCCTCGTCCACCAGGGTGAAGGATCCGCCGATCTGATCGGAACCGCCGGCAATCGCGCTGGCGCGGCATTGTGCAAACTGATCGTCGCTGCCGTCCCTGCTCACCACCCATAAAACAGCGGTCAGGGTGACGATCACGGCGGCGGCGGCAATGGCGTAAATTCGGGTCATGTCGATCCTCTGTACGATAGCGGGTTCCCCCGAACGGTTAAGCCCGGTTAAAACTGCCTGTCTGGATTGGCCGGTATGGCAAGACACAAGTATCAAGGCCGCATCGCTATGCACACCAGACACAACCGCACAGCCCGAGAGGGAGCCGCGATGAGCGACACGCATTTCAACGTACTCAAGGGCCGCGACAGGGGCAACTGGATCCGGTTGCGCACCATCATCCTCCTCCGGTGGATCGCGATCAGCGGGCAGATGGCAGCCTTGCTCGTCGCGTGGCAGATCTACGAACTGTCGTTGGCCTACGGTCTGTGCTTCGTGGTGGTGGGCACCTCTGTCATCGGCAACCTCGTCGCCAGCTTCATCTTTCCCGAGAGCAAACGGTTGTCCGAGGTCGAGAACCTTCTGATGCTGCTATTCGATCTACTGCAGCTGGGCATGCTGCTCTATCTGTCAGGTGGTCTGCACAACCCGTTTTCCATCCTCGTCGTGGGGCCGGTCACCGTCTCGGCCATGGCGTTGACGGGCCGGTCGACCCTCTTCATGGGCACCATCGCCATCGGGATCGTCACGCTGCTGACAAAGGTTTACCTGCCTCTCAAGACGGCGGAAGGCGCGACCCTGCAAATCGCCGATGTCTTTGTGTTTGGACAATGGCTGGCGATCATCATCGCGATCATCTTCCTTGGGATCTATTCTCGCTGGATCGCGACCGAACTTCATTCCATGTCGGATGCGCTGCAAGCGACCCAGCTGGCCCTCGCGCGCGAGCAAAAGCTCACCGACCTCGGCGGCGTCGTTGCTGCGGCGGCTCACGAGTTGGGGACCCCGCTGGCAACGATCAAACTGGCCTCCTCTGAACTTGCCGAAGAGCTAACTGACCGCCCCGATCTGGCCGAGGATGCGCAATTGATACGCCAGCAGGCGGACCGGTGCCGCGACATCCTGCGCTCCATGGGGCGGGCGGGGAAAGACGATCTGCACTTGCGCCAGGCACCTCTGCCCACCGTCATCGAAGAGGCCGCCGATCCGCACCGCGACCGGGGCAAGCGCATCCATTTCGACATCGCGCCGGAAGCAGACTCCCAAGCCAGCACCCCTAGCATCCTCCGACGTCCCGAACTGATTCACGGCATGCGCAACCTGGTGCAAAACGCGGTGGATTTCGCCTCTGCCAATGTCTGGGTCGAGGCACGCTGGTCGGAAAAGACGATCGCGGTTCGGATCATGGATGACGGGCAGGGCTACGCGCCACAGGTCATCGGCCGGATCGGCAACCCCTTCATGCGGCGACGCCGCACTGCCGATGAGCCCGTCCAGAGACCGGGTTACGAAGGTATGGGTATGGGTCTGTTCATCGCCAAGACCCTGCTAGAACGTACGGGGGCGGAGTTGACCTTTGCCAATGGCACGGATCGTTACGCCCTTTCGGATCAGCACGCCGAGCGAACCGGTGCGGTCGTAGAGGTGCTCTGGCCGCGCGAAAAGATCGATGCGGTGGCGGGGGATACACCTGTTCCCGCCGGGGAAAACCGGTTGATCGAAATATGACGTCAATCAGCGTCGAATACGCGAGGTATTAACTGAACCTTTACCTTTATGCGGTTCCCTTGCTGGGCAACAGATGGGGCATATCGTGTATCTTGGATTTGTTGAATTCGGCGTCATCATCGCCGTTTGTCTTGGGACTGCAACGATGGCCGGGCTGTGTATCCTGGCGACGCATCGAACATATAGACTAAACCGGCCAAAACCAGCCTCTCGGGGCAGCTTGCGGCTGGTCAAGGGACGCATTGTCGAGGGGGACTCATCGCTTCGCAATTTGCTGCGGCAGGAGGCATGGGACAATTCTCTACCCGGCCTGCACAAGTTCTTCTCCTTCCGATTTGCCGGTCTGCCGCTTGAGTTTCTCGGCGGCGATGCCTCCGGCAGTGACTTCGACTTGTCCTTCAAGGCGCGCAAAGCCGACGACTCGGCAGAATTGCGGCTGGTGCGCAAAGGGAACACCGCTTTTCTGGACCTGCGGGATCCAGACAGCGTGCACGCCATGCCCAAACATTGCACCAAATACAGGGCTCATGTGCAGCAACTGACAAGCTGGGCGTTCAGCAATTCGCCGCACCCGGTGTGGATGACAGATAGCGACGGGTTGGTTTGTTGGGCCAACCGCGCTTACCGCAAACTCGAAACCGAGGCAGGCGGACCGCGCCCGGATGGGCGACCCGTCATACCCGATGCGCAATCCACGCCCAGCCTTCCGGACCGGGAACAAAGGCGCGTGCGGTTTTCGACCGGCGAAGGTCAGCCGGATCGCTGGTTCGACATCACGGAAGAGGTGAACAAGGGGGTCCATACCTTTCACGCGATCGACGTAACTGCGGTTGTCCAGGCGGAATCAGCACAGCAGAATTTTGTCCAGACCCTGACAAAGACCTTCGCGCAACTGGCCACCGGTTTGGCGATCTTCGATCGAAATCGCCGCTTGGCGCTGTTTAATCCGGCACTGCTCGACCTGACGTCGCTCGACACCGAATATCTACTGGGCCGACCGGGTTACCTGTCGTTCTTCGACAAACTCCGCGACGAAAAGATCATGCCGGAACCGCGCAATTATGCATCCTGGCGGGATCAGATCCTCGACCTTATCGCCGCGGCGGAGGATGGCAGATATCAGGAAACCTGGACCTTGCCCACGGATCGCACCTATCGCGTTACGGGGCGTCCGCATCCCAACGGGGCCGTTGCCTTCCTCATCGAAGATATCAGCGCCGAGGTGACTTTGACACGACGGTTCCGCGAACAACTGGATCTGTCACAGGCCGTAATGGAGTCGCTGGATGACGGGCTAGCGGTGTTTTCGCCGCAAGGTCAATTGAGCTACGTCAACGAATCCTATCGTGCTTTGTGGGGTCTGGCACAGGATGCGCCCTCGCTGGACATCTCGGTCAGTGATGCGTCGCGGCATTGGCAGTCGCTATGTGATCCCGATCCGATCTGGGGCGATTTCCGCGACTTCGTCGTCGGTTTCGAAGAACGCAGCGAATGGGACGCCACCGTGCGCATGTCGGATGGTCGCCTGCTGGATTGCCGGTTCAAACCCTTGCACGGGGGCGCCACCCTCGCCGCCTTTCGCACCACGCCAGCCCTGCGCGAGGTGGCGTTTCAAGGCACCGCCTGACCGCGCCCTCTTGCAGGTCGGGTGCAGGACGATAATGTCGGCGCATGACCGATTTGCGCCGCCGCTATCAATCTCACTCACCCGACGACACGCGGGACTTGGCACGGCGCATCGGGGCACGGCTTTCTGCTGGCGCAGTCATCCTGCTCGAAGGGCCAGTCGGTGCCGGTAAAACCCATTTTGCGCGCCAATTGATCCTGTCCCTGCTGCCTGAACCAGAGGATGTGCCCTCACCCACTTTTACCCTCGTACAGACTTATGAGAGCGACGCGGGCGAAATTTGGCACGCCGATCTCTACCGATTGACAAGGCCGGATGAAGTGGTCGAACTGGGCCTTGAAGAGGCTTTCGAAACCGCGATTTGCCTGATCGAATGGCCCGACCGTCTCGGCGACCTTGCGCCCTCGGACGCGTTAACCCTGAGCTTCACCCATGACGACGTCGACAGCCGCGAGATCACCGCGCGCGGTCCCCTATCTTGGGATACGATTTTGCCCGGAGACCTTCATGCCTGACACTTTGCGCGATGCCCAAGCCGAGGCTTTCCTCGCCACGACAGCTTGGGCCCAGGCGACACGGCGACCCCTGGCCGGGGACGCATCCAACCGGAAATATGAGCGCCTCACCATGGCTGGAGAAAGCGCTGTCCTGATGGATGCCGCGCCGGAGAAGGGTGAAGACGTGCGCCCCTTTGTCGCCGTGGCGCGCTACCTCACCACGCTCGGCCTCGCCGCGCCGCATATAATAGCCGAAGATACCGCCAACGGTTTCCTGCTGATCGAAGATTTAGGTGACGATCTGTTCGCCCGCGTTGTTGCCGCAGACAACAGCACGGAACTGGCGATCTATACTGCCGCCACCGACGCGCTGATCGTCCTGCATAATGCTACGCCAATGCCCGGACTTGCCAATTATGACGTGGCTGTCATGACGCCATTGGCTGGTTTGGCCTATGATTGGTACCTGGGGCAGACACTTGGCGCCGACCCGGAAAAGAAGGCGGCGTTCAGTGCGGATTTCGACCCTATCTTGGCCAAACACTCGGAAACTACCGTGACGATCCTGCGCGATTATCACGCGGAGAACCTGTTGTGGTTACCGAACCGGCAAGGGTCAGCGCGGGTGGGTCTGCTGGATTTTCAGGATGCGATGATTGGCGATCCGTCATACGATCTGGTCTCCCTGCTGATGGATGCACGGCGCGATGTCGCTCCAGCCGTCGAAGCCGCGATGAAGGCGCATTACGTGGCCGCACAGCAACTCGATCCGGCGCTATTCGACGCGCAATATCATGTCATGGGCGCACAGCGAAACCTGCGGATCCTCGGCGTCTTTGCCCGCCTGTCGTGTCGGGACGGCAAGACGCATTACGTCGATTTAATCCCGCGAGTCTGGGCCCATCTGATGCGCAATCTGGAGCATCCTGCCTTGGACCCCATCGCAGTCCGGATCCGTGCCGACCTTCCCGCGCCGACAACGGATGTGTTGGAGAGGTTGCGCCGATGATGCCGCGAGGTCTGATGTTGTTCGCGGCCGGTTTCGGCACGCGGATGGGTGCCCTGACCGCCGACCGGCCAAAGCCATTGGTCGAGGTCGCCGGTCGCGCGTTGATTGATCACGCCTTGGATGTGATCAAACCGGTGGTCTCCGGCCCCACCGTTACAAACCTGCACTATAGGGCCGATCAACTGGACGCTCACCTGGCCGGGACGGGCGTTCGGACGATCCGGGAGACACCGAAAATCCTCGACACAGGTGGGGGACTGCGACATGCTCTGCCGCTTTTGGGGAATGGCCCGGTCTGGACAATGAACTCCGACGCGGTCTGGGGCGGCGTGAACCCGCTGCGTCTGCTTCAAGAGCATTGGCGCGAGGGGATGGACGCCTTGCTCTTGGGTGTGCCGCCCGAGAAGGCCATCGGCCACGATAGTCCCGGTGATTTCACGCCGGGCCCTCCTGTCGCACGCGGACCGGGCCTGATCTATACCGGCGCTCAGATTATCCGGACTGAGGGGCTTGCCGATATTCCCGACACGACTTTTTCCCTGAACAAGCTGTGGGACGGGATGTTGGAACGCGGCACGTTGCATGTCATTCCCTACCCGGGCGAATGGTGCGACGTCGGCCACCCAGCAGGCATCGCCCTGGCCGAAGAAATGTTGGCCCGCCATGTTTAAACCCAGCGACAAGCCCCGGGTGTATGGCCTGCCGCCGGGGGCGGATTTCCCGCGCCTGTTGATCGAGGGCTTGCTACACCGCAGCGCTGGCCGCCCCCCCGAAGCGCTGGCGCGCACAACGCTGATCGTCAACTCTCGACGCATGGCGCGGCGTCTGCGAACGCTGTTCGATGCCGGCCCGCCGCGCCTGTTGCCCCGCATCCAGCTGGTGACTGATCTTGGCGAAACTTTTGCCTTGGGTGCTATCCCCGCTCCGGTTTCGCCGTTGCGCCGCCGCCTCGCGCTGGTGCAGCTGGTGCAGGCGCTGATCGAGAAGGAGCCCGACCTTGCTCCGCGCGCCGCGCTCTACGATCTGGCCGACAGTCTGGCGCAGGTGTTCGAAGAGATGCGCGGCGAAGGCGTCAGTTTCGACGCGATCCGAAACCTCGACGTCTCTGCCCATTCCGATCATTGGGCCCGCGCGCTGAAATTCCTGACGATCGTGCAACAGGTCGAAAGCCGCGATGCCGCGCCCGATGCCGCGGGTCGCCTGCGCATGGTGGCAGAGCATGTCGCCGACCTTTGGCAAGAGGCGCCGCACCCCGGACCGATTATCGTGGCCGGTTCGACCGGGTCTCGCGGGGCGACGAATGTGCTGATGCAGGCCGTAGCGCGACTGCCGCAAGGCGCAGTGGTCCTGCCCGGATACGATTTCGATCTGCCGGAGGATGTATGGACGCGTCATCTGGATGATGCGCTAAGCGGCGAGGATCACCCTCAATTCCGGTTTCGCAAGTTGTGCGCGGCCCTTGGGTTGGGTCCGTCGGATGTGCAGCCCTGGGTCGGGTCGACACAGAACGATGCGCGCAATCGCTTGGTTTCGCTCGCCCTGCGACCCGCCCCTGTGACCGATCAATGGCTCTCCGAAGGGCCCAATCTGCGCGACCTCGACAGCGCGATGTCAAATGTCACTCTGCTCGAAGCGCCCTCCGCGCGAGAAGAGGCGCAGGCCATCGCCCTGCGGCTGCGTCAAGCGGCAGAGGATGGGCTTCGCGCCGCGTTGATCACCCCCGACAGGCTGCTCGCCCGACAGGTGACCGCAGCGCTGACCCGGTGGGATATCCTGCCTGATGACAGCGCGGGCGAAGCGTTGCATCTGACGGCTGCCGGACGGTTCGTGCGGCAGGTTGCGGGGCTTTATCATCAAACCACAGGGGCCGCTGGCCTGTTGGCATTGTTGAAACATCCGCTGTGCCATAGGGGCGCGGACCGTGACATTCATCTACGACTCGCTCGCGCGCTGGAGATGAAGCTGCGCCGCGAGGGCCCGCCCTTTCCCGACGCCGATACGCTGCGGAGCTTTGGCGCCGATCAGACGGACGAGATGGCGCAGGACTGGGCCGATTGGGTGACGCGGCTGGCCTTGCCGGTCGACGACACCAACCCGCGCCCGATGGTTGACCGGGTGACCGATTTGCAGACCCACGCCGAAGCGCTGGCGGCTGGCTGTCGCGCCACGGGGTCAGGGACGCTATGGACCGGAAACGCCGGCGAAGATGTGTTGGGTAAACTCAACGACCTGGTCAGCGCCGCCGATGTCGCCGGTGACCTAGGGCCGGAGGATTTCGCCAACCTCCTGACCTCCGTTCTGAGCGAAGCAGAAGAACGCGACAGCACCACGCCGCATCCGCATATTGCGATCTGGGGCACGCTGCAGGCACGCGTTCAGGGCGCGGACCTCGTCATCCTTGGCGGGCTGAACGAAGGGAGCTGGCCCGAGGCCCCCTCCCCCGATCCCTGGCTGAACCGGGCGATGCGCGCTGAGGTCGGGCTACTGCTGCCAGAGCGACGCATTGGCCTGTCCGCGCATGATTTTCAACAGGCGATCGCCGCCCCCGAAGTCTGGCTGAGCCGCGCCCTGCGAGGGTCGGAGGCCGAAACCGTCGCCTCTCGCTGGTTGAACCGGATCACCAATCTGCTTAACGGGCTGGGCGGTGAGGGACGCGAGGCCCTGGCGGGCGCCCGAGCGCGTGGGCGACACTGGCTGAACCTCGTGACGCAACTGGAGGCCGTGGATCAAATAGAGCCTTCCCCCCGACCGGCCCCCTGCCCGCCCGTTTCAGCGCGGCCACGCAAGCTTTCCGTGACGCAGATAAAGACCCTGATCCGGGACCCTTACGCGATTTATGCGCGCGAGGTTCTGCGCCTGCGCCCGCTTGATCCGTTGATGAAGGCGCCCGATGCCCTGATGCGCGGAATTGTCAGTCACGAAGTGATGGAAACCTTTGTACGCAACGCGATGGCCAATCCGGACCTGCTCACCTCTGAGCAGCTGGTGGCCTTGACCGAGGCGACGCTGAACACCGCTGTCCCCTGGGCGGAGGCTCGATTGCTCTGGCTCGCTCGTATGGCGCGTGCTGCCGATGATGTCGTCGAGGGTGAAGTCAGGCGCCAATCCCTTGGCCGACCGGTCGCTTACGAGGTCCGAGGTGCGACCCCCCTGGCCGGGTTGAATTTCACCCTGACTGCCAAGGCAGACCGGATTGACCTGGATGATCGTGGCAGTGCGCTGATCTATGATTACAAAACGGGTGCGATGGCCTCTGCCGAGCAGCAGAAAAGCTTTGATCTCCAGCTTCTTCTGGAATGTGCAATGGCCGAACGCAACGGATTCGAAGGGGTTAACCCCCGGCACGTGATCCGCGCCGCCTTTATCGGTTTGGGCGCGGACACGCGTGAGATTGAGGCACCACTTCAGGACCTCTCGGCGGATGAAGTTTGGGCGCGCTTTGCCACGATGATCGAGAAATACCTCGATCCCGCGCAGCCCTTCGCGTCCCGCAGGGCGATGTTCAAGACCGAAATGGCGGCGGATTACGATCACCTCGCAAGGTTCGGGGAATGGGACATCGCGACCGACGCAAGCCGGAGTTTCGTCAAATGAACCGCGACACGGCCACGCAGCGACAGGTCGATGCGGCCCGTCCCGACGTATCAACCTGGCTGGCCGCGAACGCCGGATCGGGCAAAACGCGGGGGTTGACGGACCGGGTGGCGCGCCTTCTGCTCGACGGGGTGTCGCCGCAGCATATCCTGTGCCTGACCTACACCAAGGCCGCCGCGACCGAGATGCAGAATCGCCTGTTCCGTCGGTTGGGCGACTGGGCCATGCTGCCGGACGCTGACCTGCGAAACGAATTGGGCACTCTTGGCATCGATGGGCCGGTTGACGCGGGCCGGTTGCGCCACGCCCGGACTCTGTTCGCACGCGCCATCGAGACGCCGGGCGGGCTCAAAATTCAAACGATTCACTCCTTCTGCGCGTCATTGCTGCGTCGCTTCCCGCTGGAGGCTGGCGTCAGTCCGCAATTCACCGAAATGGAGGATCGCGACGCTTCTCTCCTCCGGGGTGAGGTCATCGAACGGTTGGCGAACGGGCCGGATCGCAAGGTTCTGTCGCGGATGGCGTTGCAATATTCCGGGCAAACGATGGAATCACTGACCGGGGCCGTTACCTGTCTCTTATACACATCTCCGAGCCCACGAGACTAGGCATGATCTCGTA
>OJBY01001260.1_pt1 | contig 10091 bp, 10 predicted proteins | sample 1591731 | NCBI WGS metagenome assembly OJBY01 (sample SAMN05416837, study PRJEB24817) | seawater metagenome | isolation source: Sea water | place: Canada:Atlantic | collected 2013-07
CTGGAGATAATGGGGCGACCGACGGGATTTGAACCCGCGACCTCCGGTACCACAAACCGGCGCTCTAACCAACTGAGCTACGATCGCCACAACAACCAGGCACTCATGCCGAGAGGCGGCCTGTTAGGGGTCTGCGCCGTACGGTCAAGCCGCATTCGGCGCGGGCGCGAGCCTGTTGCACAACTCATGCCTCATGCAAAGTGAAAAGTGCTTCAGAACCGTCCAAACGCAAGAAAATTTCGCAGGTTGATCGAACCAAGTGCGCGGTTAAACATGAGAACATGACGACTCCGGGCGTGACCACTCCAGAATTCCTCTTGCGGGACCAACGCGTTCGTCGCGTGCCCTCACCCCGCTTGACGCTGCTCGATTGCCCCGGGTTTGTTCCGCCAGATCTTTGCGCCGGTCTCATCACGCTGATCGACAAGGATCGCCGCCCTTCCACGATCGCCGATCCTAATGGCGACGATTACTTTCGCACCAGCGAAACCTGCGATCTAGGCGCCGAGGAAGCGGCGGTGAAAGATCTGGAAAAAATGCTGTTCGAACTGAACGGGATAGACCCGGCACATGGGGAACCTGTGCAGGGCCAGCGCTACGACGTGGGACAGGAATTCAAACCGCATACCGACTACTTCGAACCGCAAGGCGCCGACTTCGACAAGTTCTGTAGCGTGGCAGGCAATCGTACGTGGACGTTCATGGTCTATCTCAACGAAGTCGAGGCCGGTGGCGGCACCCGCTTCAAGGTGATCGGAAAAACCTTCCAGCCCGAAGTCGGCAAGCTGGTGTGCTGGAACAACAAACGCGCTGATGGGACACCCAATGCCGCCACGCTTCACCATGGAATGAAGGTGCGCAAGGGCGTGAAATACGTAATCACGAAATGGTACCGTGAAAGGACGTGGGGTTGAGGTAACGGCGCCGATCTAAGGCCGCGCACGGTTCGCTCGTCTGAGTCATGCGCAGCGCGGATAATGCCACCTGTCTCGACATGTTATTCTTCAAGAGCGCAACGTCCGCGCGGGCAGGGATTGCCTTGGCAATCGTTCTCATTGGCGAGTTTGCACTGGCTTTTTCCGGATTGGCGATTGATACCGCGCACGCAGAAAGGGCGGCCCGACCGGACCGCCCTTTCCTGAAATCCGTACAAAGTCGCGCGGGTGCGCTTACTTCTTTTTAAGAGAAAGACCGCCAAAACGCTTGTTGAACTGGGCAACGCGGCCGCCATCTTGAAGGCGCTGCGGGCCGCCGGTCCAAGCCGGATGGCTGGTGGGATCAATCTCGAGGTTCATCGTGTCGCCTTCCGAACCCCAGGTGGAGCGCGTCTGGAACTCGGTGCCATCGGTCATCTTGACGTTGATCATGTGGTATTCGGGGTGAATCTCTGCCTTCATGGCGGTATGTCCTTCGATGGTGTGAACCGGTTCCGACCGGTTTGCCAATGTATAGAAAGCGCGCCGGATAGTGGTATGCGTGCCGTTTGGCAACCTGTTTGTTACTGGATCTAGCACCCGCCGGATCGTTCTCGGTGCGCTTCGCCTTGCGGCAGATGCGGGCGACGAGATGGCCTTCTGGTCTGTCAGAGGCGGGCAGTTTTACGCGCGCCTCTCAGGGCTCAGCGTGAAAGTTGGGTCGGGATCAGGCAATCATCGCCGTGATGCTGGCTTCGCAAGTCACCTTGCCATCCACGCTGGCCTTGCAATCGAACTTGCATACCTTGCTGCGCTGCTGGGTGAACGTGCTTTCCAGGGTCAACAGACAGCCCGGCGTCACGGGCGCACGAAACTTGGCATTTTCGATGGCCATGAAATAGACCAGCTTGCCTGTTCCCGCCAGTTCCAGCGTCTCGATGCCGAGAATGCCGCTCGCCTGTGCCAGCGCCTCGATCTGCAAGACGCCCGGCATGATCGGACGGCCGGGGAAATGGCCCTGGAAGTACTGTTCGTTCATGGTCACGCCCTTGATGGCCGTGATCCGCTCGCCTTTCACGAGTTCGCTGACCCGGTCCACCAGAAGCAGCGGGTAGCGATGCGGCAGGGCCTCGAGGATACGTACGACGTCGTAGTCTTGCGTTTCATTCATGGCCCTGCCCCTCTTTTCTGTCTCTTAGCGGCCAGTGGTGGCCGGTGCGGCACCGCCCTGCGCGGCGGACTGCTGCTGTTGCATGGCAGCCATCATCAGGAGCTGCTGGATCTGCTGGAACAGGCCGACTGCGGCTTCGCTGGGCTGCCAGTCAGCCGGCGGCGTGACCTGCACGTTGGGAACGCGCGTATTGAGCGCCGTTACCACGCTGTTGGTGACGTCGGCGGCTTCGGGCGCGTAGACGATCGATTCCGGCGTCATCACGAACTGGATGTTCTGGTCGCTGATAACCTGCTGAAGAGCGGCGGAATACTGCTGGGCCACCTGCTGCACCACATATACGCGGGCACGGTTGATTGGCTGCTGCAACGCGGCAATTTCCTGGTCGATCGTCTGGACCTGCTGGACGGTTGCGTTGTTCGGATCCTGCGTCGCGGCTTGCTCGGTCTGGTCGATCTGCCCGTCACCATTGGTGTCGAAGGCCTGGATCAGCTGCTGGCGCTGCTGGGTACGCTGTTCGATAGTGGTACGCTGCGCCTGATACTGCGTGGCGATCTGTTGATAGCCAGTCTGGAATGCCTGCGAATTTGCCACTGCAAAACCGATATCGGCCGTGGCAATACCGTTTACCTGCGCGGCAGCGGGAATGGCAAGGCTGGCACCGGCAACGGCACATGCGGCGCCCAGCGCCGATTTTGCAAAAATATTCATTAGAATTGCGTTCCTACATTGAAGGAGAGGGTTTTGGTTTCGTCCCCGCGCTCCGATAGCACATCGTAAGCTACATCAATCCTGAACGGACCGAATGGGGAGTTCCAGTTAACGCCGATACCGGCGGTTACACGCGGCTTGGGCGTGTCGCCGAGGAATTCCTCGGTAAATGGTGGCAGGCTCTGGCCAACCGGACTGTTCTCGGTACCGTCAGGCGCAACGGGGTTGATCGTGAGTTCCGAGCTGACGATGTTGCCATCATCATCGAAAATCGGCTGGGCGAAGAGGGGATTTCCGTCGCCGTCCCTCTGTGGGATGAACAGGCCATCGGGCAGCGGGCTCTGCACCAGTTGCGGAGTATCGACCCCGAAAACCGAACCGACATCGACGAAGATCGAGGGGCGCAAGCCAAGTTCGCGCGCGCCGGAACCCAAAGGAATTTCTATCTCGGCACGGGCGAGATAGTAGGCCTCGCCGCCCAGCGCATCATCCTGATTGCGGTCATCGCCGAGCGGAATAAGAACCTGGTTGCCGTCATCGTCAGGCTCGTAGAAGCGGCGTACCACACGCGGCCCCACGCCACGAATGTCGAAGCCGCGGATCTGGCCTTCGCCCAGGAAGAACCGGTCCGTCAGCAGCACATCGTCGCCAAGGCCGTTGATATAGCCACCTTCAAGGCGAAGCGAACCGATGAACCCTGCACCGAGCGGGAAGTATTTCGCAGCATTCACGCGTGCGCGAACATAACGCGTATCGCCGCCGACCCCGGCAAATTGCACACTGGTTGTGATGTTCTCGCCGCGTGTCGGACGGAGGCGGTTATTCAGTGTACTATAGGTCAGCGAAAGCCCGAGGATGGATTGCACGCGATCACCCAGGGCATCGCAAAGGTAGCGCCCTGCCAGCAGCGGCTCGCATTCGGAAACGCCGTCGCCGTCAAAATCGGCAAAGAACTGCTGCTCTGCAACTGTCACTTCCTGATAGTTCAGCGTATAGCTGCCCAGCAGGCTCATGTACTCGGTCAGCGGAACGCCCACGCGCACCGATCCACCGGTGGTGGTCTGCTCGTAAGTGGCGTTATCGCGGTCGAAATAGCCGTTGTTATAATCCTGGCGATACAGATCGAAACCCAGCGCGATATCGCGGTCGAACACCTTGGGCTCGGTAAAGCTGATATTGGCAGAGCGCGAATAGCGCGAATAATTGACGCCCAGCCCGACGGTCTGTCCGCGCCCACGGAAGTTGTTCTGCCGGATAGAGCCGTTAAAGATGAAGCTTTCCAGCGAGGAGAAGCCTGCCGACAGTGAAAGTTCTCCGGTCGGCTCTTCCTGCACATTGGCCTGCAGAATGATACGGTCGGGACTGCTGCCCTCGACCTGCTCGACTTCGAAGTTTTCCTGAAAGTAACCCAACGAGTTTATGCGGGCAGATGAACGCGCGACCTGCAGAGAGCTGAAGGCATCGCCTTCCGCAATACGGAATTCGCGGCGGATCACCTTGTCCTGCGTCAGCGTATTGCCATTGATCTCGATCGCCTCGACATAGACGCGCGGCGCATCGGAAACGGTGAAGGTCACATCCATTGTGCGCGTTTCGGGATTGCGCGCGATGCGCGGCCGCACCTCGGCAAAGGCATAGCCGAAGGCACCGGCGGTTTCGGTCAGACCCTCAACCGTGTTGTCGATCTGCTCGGCATTGTACCAGTCGCCACTTTCCATCGAAAGACCGGCAGTCAACTGTTCGCTGGAGAAATCGCGCAACTGGCTGACAACCTCGACATCGCCGAATTCATAGCGCTCGCCCTCTTCCACCACGTAGGTAATGATGAAATCGCGCTTGTCGGGCGTCAGCTCGGCCACGGCAGAGACGACGCGGAAATCGGCATAGCCTTCGGTCAGGTAGAACTGGCGCAGCTTTTGCTGGTCGAACGCCAGGCGATCGGGATCGTAGCTGGTGTTGGAACTGAACAGCGCGAACAGGCTATCTTCCCGCGTTACCATCTCGTCGCGCAGGTCGCCGTCGGAGAACACCTCGTTACCGATGATGTTGATCTGGCGGACCTTGGACTTGGGGCCCTCGGAAATCTCGAAAATCACGTCAACGCGGTTCTGGTCCAGCATGACCATCTGCGGTTCTACCGTTGCGGCAAAGCGGCCCTGTCGCTTGTACAGTTCGATAATGCGGGCAACATCGGCGCGAACGCGGCTGCGGGTAAAAATCTGGCGCGGCGAAAGGTTGATCTCGGGGACGATCTTTTCGTTATCGATCCGGCGGTTTCCCTCCAGGATGATACGGTTGATGATCGGGTTTTCCTCCACCGTGATGACCACGTTGCCATTGTTGTTGGCGATGGAAAAGTCCGCGAACAATTCGGTATTCGCAAGGTCGATCAGCGCCTGATCGGCTGCCGCAGCGGTGTAGACCATGCCGGGGCGCAGCTGAATGTAGGAGACGATCGTCTCCGGCTCCAGCCGCTGGGCACCTGATACGCCGATGGAACGGATGACATCGCCTTGCTCTTGCGGGGCGGGCGCAGGTGCAGGCGTTTCCTGCGTTACGTCGACCTGATCCTGCGCGGGCGTTTCGGCAGGCTCGTCGCCCATCGTCGCCATCGCATCTTCAAGGGCCTGCTCTTCCTGTGGCGCATCTTCGCCATCCTGTGCCAGCGCGTGCGCGGGCAATCCTGCCAACATCGTGCAACCCAGCAAGGTTGCAGCGTAATGCTGGGAAATTATCGTCCTGGCCTTGGAACCCATTATCCGTCCACTCTTGTCGACACTTGCGCACCGGCGAAATTACAAGCCGCATCACCGCCCCCGGCGGGTATCGGCTTTTCCAGTTTCTCACGCGAAGAGCGCCCTTGCCCCATGCCAGTCCGGCAATCAAGCGAAGTTGCCCCGATATGCGCGATAAACGTGGTCCTTTCCCCACCTAAAGCTTTTCGGCCTAACTGCCGAAAATGGGCAGCTTGGCTATATCGATCACCGTCACGAACAGCATCAGCGCCAGCACGAGAGCCATGCCGGTACGAAATGCCCATTCCTGACTGCGCGGGCTGGCTGGCTTGCGACGGATCGCCTCGACCGCGTAGAAAGCCAGGTGCCCGCCGTCGAGCGCGGGGATTGGCAGCAGGTTGATGAATGCCAAATTAAGTGAGATCAGTGCAGCGAAACTGGCGAATTCCAGCCAGCCGAGGCTCAATTGCTCTCCTGATACTTTGGCAATGGTGATCGGTCCGCCCAGTTCCTTCACGGAGCGTTCGCCAGTAAAGATCTGCCCGATACCGGTAATCATCAGATCCACCGTCTCGATACATTGCTGCCATGCCATGCCAATGGCCGAGATCAGGCCAACCGGTTCGAAAATGCGCTCGCCCGGGCGGCCCTCCACGCCGATCCGACCGATCACGGTCTGGTTGCCGAACTGGTCACTCACCTCGATGCGCTCGGCGACGATGGGTACCGTGAAGGTTTCTCCATCACGTTCGACGGAAATGTCCAGTTCACGGCCGGGATACAGCATGATCGACTGGGCAATCTCGCGAAAGTCACGGGTTTCCTCACCCTCCACGGCCACGATCCGGTCTCCCAGCTGGAGGCCGGCGTCTTGTGCGGGCGAATCCTCGGCAAAGGCCGCGATAATGGTTTCCTCTGCCGGGTCGGCGGCAACAGGATTACCGAAGATCATGAAGAATGCAGCGAAGATACCGATCGCGATCAACACGTTGGCGACAGGCCCCGCCGCCACGATCAGGGCACGTTGCCACAGCGAAGCAGCCTGGAAGTCGCCCTTGTGGACTGGCGCTTCGGCATCCGGCTGGCTGGCCGGGTTCATGTCACCCTGGAACTGTACGTAGCCGCCCAGCGGCAATGCCGAGAGTTTCCAGCGGGTGCCGCGCTTATCGGTATAACCGGCAATCTCCTTGCCGAAGCCGACCGAGAAGGCTTCTGCGCCCACGCCGAACATGCGTCCGACGAGGTAGTGCCCCAACTCGTGCAACACGACCAGCGGACCAAGCATGAGCAGGAAGCCGAGGGGGTACACCCAGAATGGCAACGTTTCGAACATGGGTCAGGCGATCTCCAGCATCTCTCCGGCGCGCGCCCTCGCTTCTGCATCGACGAATAAGACTTCGTCGAGCGTTTGGGGCGCAGGCGGCGCGTAATTGTTGAGGGTTCTGGCAGATATTGCCGAAATTTGCGTGAACTTGACCTGACCGGCGAGGAACGCGGCCACAGCCACCTCGTTCGCCGCATTGAGAACGGCGGGCGCTGCGCCACCTGCATGCGCGGCCTCGCGCGCCAGCCTCGTCGCCGGAAAGCGATCCTCGTCAGGAGCAAAGAAGCTCAGCTCCCCGATAGTCGCAAGGTCCAGCGGCTTGCAGTTGGTGTCCATGCGCGCCGGATATGCCAGTGTGGAGGCTATCGGCACGCGCATGTCGCTGGGGCCAAGCTGGGCGAGCGTGGAACCGTCGCGGTATTCGACCATCGAGTGGATCACGCTTTGGGGGTGGACGATGATGCGCAGCCGATCCAGTCCCACGGGAAAGAGGTGGAACGCCTCGATAAATTCCAACCCCTTGTTCATCATAGTGGCGGAATCCACGCTGATCTTTGCGCCCATGTCCCAATTGGGATGCGCCACGGCCTGTTTGGGCGTTGCCGCATCCAGTTCGGCCATGGACTTGGTGCGGAACGGCCCGCCGCTGGCCGTCAACGTGATCCAGCGCACGTCCTCCGGCTTACCCCCTTCGAGGCACTGAAAGATGGCGTTGTGTTCGGAATCGACCGGCAGCAAGGTGGTGCGGTGCTTCTCGACAAGGCGCGTCATCACCTCGCCCGCAGAAACCAGCGCCTCCTTGTTCGCAAGTGCGACGGTGTTGCCTTGCTCTATCGCGCGCATGGTGGGCGCAAGCCCCGCGCATCCGACGATGGCGGCTACCGTGATATCGGCAGGCCGCGCCGCCGCATCGCACAGCGCCTGCGCGCCGCCAGCAGATTCTATGGCTGTACCGGAAAGGTACTGACGGAGTTCGGACAGGCAGCCTTCGTCGCCCACAACCGCCAGTTCTGCACCGAATTCGATAGCCAGCTTTGCCAGCTTCTTCGCCGAGCAATTGGCAGTCAGCGCAACGACATTCCACTTGCCGCGATCGTTGCGAATAAGATCGAGCGTGGAATCGCCGATGGAGCCGGTTGCGCCGAGGAGAGAGATCGAGCGGGTCATAAGATTGGCAATACCACCAAACTTCCCACAACGATAACCACGGGTATCAGCCCGTCGATCCGATCAAATACGCCGCCGTGGCCGGGTATGAGGTTTGACGAATCCTTCATCGCAGCCTTCCGCTTGAGCCAGCTTTCGAAGAAATCGCCAGCCTGAGCAACAACTGCCAGCACCGGCGCGAGAAGGATAAGTGGCCCCCCGCCGTGCGGCCCGGCAAACGGCGCCCACCCTTGTGCAAGTGGAAGGCCGACAGCCAAAGTCGCCCCAACGGCTCCGCCGAACAAACCGGCCCATGTCTTTGAGGGGCTAATGCGCGGCGCGATTTTAGGACCTCCAATGCTCCTGCCAAAGAAATAGGCGAAAGTATCGACCATGATCACGACACCGATCAGAAGCAGCAGCATCGGAACGGAATCGATCTTTGAGAGCAACCAGACCGCGTAGCCGATATAAGCCGCGCCAAGCACGACGCCGACCACACGGCCCAGCGCATTGCGCGTGCCGCGCATGACCAACCTTACGAATTCGGCAAAACAGATCAGACCGATGCCTATGAAAAACAGATCGCGTATAACGCCGCCCAGCAAAAGCGCCGTGCCCGCGATGACCAGCATTACCAATGCGCTCGCCGCACGTTTGGGCAAGTCGCTGGTACGCACCGACAGCGGCACGGTGGCGTAGCGTTTCGCCAGCGCCTTTATCCTGTCGCGGCGGCGTTCCGGCGTGAGGTTCTCAACGTCCTCCAAAACGGCGCTCCCGTCTCGCGAATTCCTCGCAGGCTTCGCGCAAGTGATCCTCGCCGAAATCGGGCCAGAGCACGTCCATGAACAGCATTTCGGCATAGGCCGATTGCCACAGCAGGAAATTGGACAGCCGCACTTCTCCGCTGGTGCGGATCAGCAGGTCGAGCGGGGGCAGGTCGCTGGTGTAGAGATGGCGGTCCATGGTTTCGGGCGTTACCTCGCCCTCCTCTGCCGCCAGCCGCGCCGCGCGGGCGATTTCCTGCTGCGCGCCGTAATTCAGCGCCACGGCCAGGGTGCGCTCGCCGCCTTTCGTACGCTCCAGCGCGTCTTCAAGCCGATCGACAATATCGGGCGCGAAAGCCTTGTAATCGCCGATGATCTTCAAACGTACCTTGCGCTCGATCATGTCCTGCAAATTCGCTTCGATAAACCTGCGCATCAGGTTCATCAGGTCCGAAATCTCGCTCTCGTCGCGCTTCCAGTTCTCGGAAGAGAAGGCATAGAGCGTCAGGCATTCCAGGCCCAACGTTTCTGCCGCCTGCACCGCACGGCGCACGGCTTCCCCGCCCTGCTTGTGCCCAAGCGCCCGCGGAAAGGCGCGCTTTTTCGCCCAGCGGCCGTTGCCATCCATGATGATTGCCACGTGGCGGGGAAAGTTGGAGTTCAACATCTAAAACATAATCGGAGGAAGGCCCCGTCCCGGCTTACTGCGCCAGGATTTCCTTTATCTTGGCCTCGGTCGCGGTATCAATGTCGGCGACGTACCTGTCAGTCATCTTCTGGACTTCATCCTCCAGTCGCTTGCGATCATCCTCCGAAATTTCCTTCTTCTTTTCGTCTTCCTTCAGTGTTTCGTTCGCATCGCGGCGTATGTTGCGCACGGCGATCTTGGCCTTTTCGGCGTAGGTGCCGGCCAGTTTGGCCAGCTCCTTGCGGCGCTCCTCGTTTAGGTCCGGCATGGGTAGCCGCACGGTCTGGCCGTCGGTCATCGGGTTGAGACCGAGGTTGGCCTTGGTGATGCCCTTTTCGACGGCGCTTACATTTGCCTTGTCCCAAACCTGCACCGCCAGCATCCGCGGCTCTGGCGCGTTGACCGTGGCAACCTGATTCAGCGGCATCATGGAGCCATAGACTTCCACCACCACGGGATCGAGCAGCGAGGTGTTCGCACGCCCGGTGCGCAGGCCTGAAAGATCGCCTTTCAGGCTTTCGATAGCGCCCTGCATGCGACGTTCCACATCGGCCTTGTCATACTTCATGTTCAGTCATCCTTCCTGACCTGTCTCTTATACACATCTCCGAGCCCACGAGACTAGGCATGATCTC
>OJBY01001263.1_pt1 | contig 10074 bp, 12 predicted proteins | sample 1591731 | NCBI WGS metagenome assembly OJBY01 (sample SAMN05416837, study PRJEB24817) | seawater metagenome | isolation source: Sea water | place: Canada:Atlantic | collected 2013-07
CTATCCTCTTCGTCGGCAGCGTCAGATGTGTATAAGAGACAGCCGTTTGACCCGGTCTCGATGTTCAAAGTGCTGGTGGTGCAGGCGCAGCACAACCTTTCCGATGCGCGCATGGAGTTCATGATCGGGGACCGGCTATCGTGGATGCGCTTTTTCGGCTTTGATCTGGGCGGCACCATGCCCGACGAGAATACTATCCGCCACTATCGCAACCGCCTGATCGAGAGCGGCACGCTCGAAGCATTGATGCAGGCCTTCGAGCAGCAATTGCGGGAGCGGGTGCAGCGCGACAATCAAGGTGAGAAAGCCTGACAATCAATATGAGAATCTGCCGGGGTGGATTGGCGTAGGGCGTAGCCCGGAGTCAGTTCACCCCGGCAGGTCGATCCTCAGGAGCCGATGATGAGCGCGGTCGGTCAGGTAAGGTGAGGTTTTCCCTCGTGGAGGACCTTTTTGTGCCTGGCTGCCACATCAACGATCATCCACTGAGGTTATTTATGCGCTACAGAACGACAGACACCGTATCCCTGGCGTCAGCAAAGGCCGGGTTCAGTCCGGCGACAGGTTACCGGATAGCGGCCGACACCAAGCTGCCTTCAGGGGCCAAGGCACCGCGTACGCGGCGGCGTCCCGATCCACTGGAACATATCTTTGATGCCGAAGTCGTTCCGCTCCTGGAGGCGGCACCTGGTTTGAGGGCGATTGCCATTTACGAGGAGATGCGCCGGCGTTATCCTGAGCTGCCTGCCGGGATCCGGCGCACGCTGGAGCGCAGGATACGCAGCTGGCGCGCTCTTTACGGTCCGGAACGCGAAGTGATATTCCGCCAGGTTCACGAGCCGGGCCGACAGGGCCTGTCGGATTTTACGGATATGGCCGACCTGAGCGTATCCATTGCCGGCGCCGTACTCGATCACCGTCTCTACCACTTCCGGCTTGTCTGGTCGGGCTTCGAACACGCCTATGTCATTCTGGGCGGCGAGAGCTATGTCGCTTTGGCAGAGGGGCTGCAAAATGCGCTTTGGGCGTTGGGTGGCGCGCCCTCGGAACATCGCAGTGACAGCCTGTCGGCGGCATTCCGCAACCTCACGGCCGAGGCGGCCAGCGATCTGACACAGCGGTATGATGCATTGTGCATGCATTACCGCCACGTGATCCATAGTCTGCGCCGCAAGCCCATGGCGCTGCTGGGGCTGGTCTATCGCGACAGCCTGTTCCCGCGCGATGCGTATCGCCGGATGTTCGAGCGCCTTCTTGAGAGTTCGAGTGAGCGTACAGCGTGCCGGACCATGGTTGAACTGCTCGGCATTGCGCATGACCGCGGCTGTGAAGCCGAACTTGGCGCACTGCTCGAGCGGGACATTGCGGACAAACGCTTGCCGGACCTCGATGCCGTGCGTGCCCGGTTCGCCCCCGATCCGGGGTCTCTGCCTAAGGTGGTCGTCACCCTGGCTTCGCTGTCCGCATATGACAGCCTGATCATGACCGGAGAAGCCGCATGAGCCAGAACCCCGTGATCGACAGCCAGCGCCTGACGCTTATGCTCAATGAACTGAGGCTGCCTGCCATCAAGCAGATGTGGAGCGACTTTGCCGTCCGCAGCGACAGGGAGGGTTGGCCCGCTGCGCGGTTCCTTGCCGCATTGACCGAGCATGAGCTGGCCGAACGCGACCGGCGCCGGATGGAACGCCACCTTAGCGAAGCACGCCTTCCGCCAGGCAAGACGCTCGACGGCTTTGACTTCAATGCCGTACCGATGATCTCGCGCGCGCAGGTGATGGCGATGTGTGCCGGCGATGGCTGGCTCGAGAACGGCGCCAATCTCATGCTGTTCGGCCCGCCGGGCGGCGGCAAGAGCCATCTTGCCGCGGCTATTGGCCTGGCACTGGTGGAAAAAGGGTGGCGCGTATTGTTTACCCGCACCAGCGACCTGGTGCAGAAGCTTCAGGTTGCACGGCGTGAGCTCGCGCTCGAAGCGGCCCTTGCCAGGCTCGACAAATACCATCTGCTGATCCTTGACGATCTGGCCTATATTACCAAGGATCAGGCTGAAACCAGCGTGCTGTTCGAGCTGATCAGCGCGCGTTACGAACGACGATCAACTCTCATCACCGCCAATCAGCCGTTTGGGGAGTGGGGTAAAATCTTCCCGGATCCCGCGATGACGCTCGCGGCCGCGGACCGCCTTGTCCATCATGCGACCATCTTCGAAATGAATGTCGAAAGTTACCGCCGGCGCACCGCGACAGCGACAATCTGGAGCGGGACGCCCACCAACCTACGCAACCAGGAAATCCGTCGCCGAAAACTCCAGCGACAATCAAACCGAGCAGCAAGACCAAACTTAGGTCTTGCCAACGACAATCTCGCACACCAGAACCCAAATTACCGCGTCAATCTACTCTCATCCTGATCGCCGGTGTCTCTCATCCAGAACGTCGCGCTACATATAACCCGGCATTTACCCTACCCCGCCCTTCCGAAGACGGACAAGCGGATCAAGAGGGTCAACGTGGCAGACGTGCCCCCACGGATTTCATCCCAGTCCATCTAAAGTCCGGCCCTCAGCGATGGATGGACGAGATAAAGAGAACGAGGTATTCTGAAGAGCAGTTCATTGGCATCGACCTTGGCCATCAAGGCTTATTTCTTCTCACAGTTGAAGTAGGTCGCCTGGCTGATCCCAGCCTTGCGGCAGACCTCCGCGACCGGCGTGCCTTCCTCGCCCTGCTTGATGACGAACGCCTTCTGCGCGTCCGTGAACTTCGATGCCTTCATGCCGTAACTCCTCGTATAGCAAAGGAATAATAGGGCGGAAAACTCTAATTGCGAATGGTCCAAAATTCAGGTGGCAGAGCATTTACTGCGAGCCCCTCCGAGCCTGTCCATATTCCACTCGACTTTGCAGCGCAGCCAAGCATTGGTGCTCTTGCCGCAGTAGTGGAAGCGCAGAACGCCGCCTGGTCCAACAAAACCGGTGGCTCGGGTCAGTGCAAGGCTCCGGATTATCCGGCCTTGCTCAAGGAGATCCCAAATGATCAACATTTCCACGCCCAACGATTCTTCGCCCAAATTCAAATCCGATAACGTACTCCGGATGCTGCGGCGTAGACATGGCGCGAAGATTGATGAAGTGATGGAAGCAACGTCCTGGAAACCGCATAGCTGCCGGGCATTTCTGTTGGGTGAGCGGAAGTCGAATGTAGGCTTGGTCAAGGAAGAGCGGGCAGGTGGCAAAACCGCGTACCGAATCATCGCTGAGGTCGAGCTTATATCATGAGTGTCACCATGCTAAAGAAGCTCTCTTCCATGCGGCCAGCCGAACTTCGGGCTGCGTGGCGCGAGCAGTATAAAGCACCCGCTCCCGATATTGGGCCCGACTTGCTTCGGCGCGCAATCGCCTACCGGATACAGGAACGCCAATTCGGAAAATTGTCTCCCTCGACTCGCCGTGAGCTTGATCGCATTGCCGCAAAGGTGAACCAGGGCGGTGAGTTCGTGTCCGGACCTGCCAAACTCAAGGCAGGAACGCGCCTGATCCGCAGCTGGCATGGCAAGGTCCACCACGTTCTGGTGCTCGAGAATGGCTATGAGCATGAAGAACGGCGCTACCGCAGCCTTAGCCAAATAGCAGGAGCCATTACTGGAGCGCATTGGTCAGGACCGCGCTTTTTCGGCCTCAGGAAAGCCAGGGCCAATGGCTGAGAAAAAACGCTGCGCCATCTACACCCGCAAATCGACCGAGGAAGGGCTAGAACAGGCCTTCAACAGCCTTGATGCCCAGCGTGAGGCCTGCAGTGCCTATATCCTCAGTCAGGCGCATGAAGGTTGGGAGCAGGTTAGCGAGCTGTATGACGATGGCGGCTGGTCAGGCGGAAGCATGGAGAGACCGGCGCTCAAACAGCTGCTGGCCGATATCGAAGCAGGCAAGGTCGATATCATTGTCGTCTACAAGGTCGACCGGCTGACCCGTAGCCTTGCGGATTTTGCCAAGATCGTCGAGATCCTCGATGAAAGAAAAGCCAGCTTCGTTTCGGTGACGCAGGCATTCAATACCACCAATTCGATGGGGAGGCTGACTCTCAATGTTCTTCTCTCCTTCGCTCAGTTTGAACGCGAGGTGACCGGCGAACGCATCCGCGACAAGATCGCAGCGTCCAAAAGGAAGGGTATGTGGATGGGGGGCGCAGTGGCGCATGGCTACCGGGTCGAGGAGCGCAAGCTGCTGATTGACAATAGAGAGGCAGAAGAGGTCCGCCATATTTTTCAGCGCTATCTGGAATTGAAGTCGATCCCCAAACTTGCAGATAATTTGGCTTGCAGCAATATCCGCACGCGCCGGCGGTTCCTGGTAAGCGGCCGGGTCATCGGCGATGTCCACTTCGGGCGAGGCGCTCTCGCGCTGCTCCTCAAAAATCCGATCTACATCGGCAAGATAAGGCACAAGGAGTGTATCTACAAAGGCGAACATGAAGCAATTATCGGTGACGATATCTTCCAAGCTGTCCAGGAGATGCTCGAGCACAACAACCATGATAAGGTTTTCGGCACCAAGACCAGCCAGCCTTGCCTGCTAACCGGTATGCTCACCGATCCGGATGATAACCCCACGTCGCCGACACGGGGGAAAAAGGGCGCCAAATCCTATTGCTATTATACGACCCGCCACAGGCCGGGTGAGGAAAGAAGCAAGGCATGGCGATTCCCAGTCGGCGAAATCGACCGAGTCGTGCTTGAGGCCGTGTCTCGGCATTTGGAGGCGCTGGTTTTTTGCTCGACCGAAGAAACAGCACAACTGCAGCTAAAGATGGAGGCCAGCAGCGCCATGGCCGAGACCTTGAGCTGCGGATCCACGGTCGAGCAACGCAAACTACTGTTGGAACTCAAAACTTCGGTCCGGTTGACCGTGGAGTCGATCGACATCGCGATCACATGTCCGGAAGGCAAAGAACCCGAAACCATATCAGTTTCAGCAAAGCTGGTCCGCAAGGGTAACGAACTGAAGCTCGTGCAGCATCCCGCCGGCGTATCTTCAATCGCCCCACCCGATCGAATATTGGTCAAGCTCATGGCCCAGGCCTTTACCGCACGTGATTACCTCATGAGTGAAAAAATTACTCCATGCATATCTGGCTACAGCAAGCGCCATTTGCAAAAACTGGCCCGGCTCTCCTGGCTCGCGCCTGACATTGTCTCAGCCATTCTCGAGGGACGTCAGCCGCCGCATCTCACTGGCCGTTATCTTTTGCGCTGCGGAGAAGTTCCGCTGGAATGGAAAGCGCAGCGAAGTTTTCTCGGATTCGCCTGAAGGGCGCCCAAACTTCCCACGAACCCCATCTGCAACTGGTGCCAGCGTTTTGGCCCCTTAGAGATATCTGCCTGGATCCGCAGATATCTGCGGCTTCCAAAGCGGCTCTGACCACCAATGCAATTCGGCAGACCGCCCTAACCCGCGGACTTTGCCTGATTAAATGGGCACCCCGAGAGATGGTTAAGTTATTATAACAGAAGGATAAACTAAATGGTGCCACGAGAGAGAATCGAACTCTCGGCCTCACCCTTACCAAGGGTGCGCTCTACCACTGAGCTACCGCGGCTAACCGAAACAGGCGCGCCCTATTGTCGTCTCTCCCTCGAAAGTCAAGCCATGCTTGAGCCGAGACGCGCCTTGCGCCAATGGTATGCGCCATGAGCAAGGAATTGTCCCGCGAAGAAAGACTGGCCGCGCAACTTCGCGCCAATCTCAAACGGCGCAAGGCGCAGAAAAAGGCCATGAGCCAACCGTCCGATCCTGGCAGCGCCGGTCTCGGTGGGGAAGGTGATTCGCCAGACCTTTCCAAGACCGCCCGCGAAAGCTAGTGCGCGCACTCCTGCAAGTTCGTCCTCGTAAACTAAAGTGAGAGAAACATTGCCCAAGCTGATTCTCGTGCGCCACGGCCAGTCCGAATGGAACCTGGCAGACCGTTTCACTGGCTGGTGGGATGTCGACGTTACCGAAAAGGGCGTGGCCGAAGCGAAAGAGGCTGGCCGCCTGCTGAAGGAAAAGGGCGTTCTGCCCACCCTCGCCTTCACCTCTGTCCAGAAACGCGCGATCAAGACGCTGCATCTGGCACTGGAAGAATGCGACCGGCTGTGGATTCCGGAAACCAAGGACTGGCGCCTGAACGAGCGGCACTATGGCGGGCTGACCGGGCTGAACAAGCAGGAAACGCGCGACAAGCATGGTGACGAGCAGGTGCATATCTGGCGGCGCAGCTTCGACGTGCCGCCCCCGCAAATGCCGCAGGGCGACGAATACGATCCCGGCGACGATCCGCGTTATGAAGGTATCGAGGTTCCGCAGACGGAGAGTCTGAAGCTGACGATCGAACGCGTTCTGCCCTATTGGAAAAGCGACATCCTTCCCAAGCTGGAAGCGGGCGAGACGGTGATCATCTCTGCCCACGGCAATTCCTTGCGCGCGCTGGTGAAGCATCTGTCGAACATTTCCGACGACGAGATCACCGGCCTGGAGATACCCACTGGCCAGCCAATCATCTACGAGTTTGACGGCTCTGCTCCCTCGGGCGAGCGCTATTACCTGAAGGACGCTTGAGCTTATGAGCGCCCCTGTTGCAATCGTGATGGGCAGCCAGACGGACTGGCCCACGATGACAAAGGCCGCCGCCGTGCTGGACGAGCTGGGCGTCGCATACGACGCGCGCATCGTTTCTGCGCATCGCACGCCGGACAGGTTGCATGCTTTCGGCAAGGGAGCAGCGGACGAAGGTTTCAAGATCGTAATCGCGGGCGCAGGCGGCGCAGCGCACCTTCCCGGAATGATCGCCGCGCTTACGCATCTGCCTGTCCTTGGCGTGCCAGTACAGAGCCGCGCATTGTCTGGCCTCGATAGCCTGCTTTCCATCGTGCAGATGCCCGCTGGCGTGCCCACAGGAACGCTGGCAATCGGCGATGCGGGCGCGACGAATGCCGGGATCATGGCGGCTTCCATCCTTGCCCTGAACGACGAAGCGCTCACCCGTCGGCTGAAAGCCTATCGCGCAGCGCAGACGGACAAGGTGGCAGACAAACCTTCGGACAATTCATGAACGCGCTTCCTCCCGGCTCAACAATCGGCATTCTGGGCGGCGGACAGTTGGGGCGCATGCTGGCCATGTCTGCCGCGCAGCTAGGCTATCGCTGTCACATTTTCGCGCCCGAGCGGAACAGCGTGGCGGCAGAAGTCTCCGCCAGCTTCACCAATGCGGACTGGCACGATACAGGGGCGCTGATCGACTTCACGCGCGACTGCGACGTGATTACCTATGAATTCGAGAACGTGCCGGTCGGCCCGCTTGCCAGGTTACCCCAGGAACTTCTCGCTCCAGGCCCTCGTGCGCTGGAAGTGGCGCAGGACCGTGTGCGCGAAAAGCGTTTCATTCAGGATGCGGGCGGCACACCTGCCGATTTCGTGGCCATAGACCACGACAGCGAACTGGCCGATGCGGTGGAGCGGATCGGCGTTCCCGGCATCCTCAAGACCCGGCGCGATGGCTATGACGGCAAGGGCCAGTGGGCGATCAACGAGCGCGCCGATGCGCACGGCGTACGCATTCCCGAAAGCGGCTGCATCTACGAGGCGCGGCTGAACTTTGAGTGCGAATTCTCCGTCATCCTGGTGCGCGGGCGGGACGGCGCAATGCAGTTCTGGGATTCCACCCGCAATCGCCACGACGACGGCATTCTGGCCCACAGCGAACTGCCTGCCCCCGCCATCGTCGATGCGCAGCTGGAACAGGCGCGCGAAATGGCGCGCAAGGTGGCCGATGCGCTTGGTTACGTCGGCGTGCTGACGCTGGAGTTTTTCGCCACGGCCCAAGGGCCCATCTTCAACGAAATGGCCCCCCGCGTTCACAATTCCGGCCACTGGACGATAGAGGGCGCGCGCACCAGCCAGTTCGAGAACCACATCCGCGCCATCTGCGGCCTGCCCCTTGGCGCGACCGACAGCCTTGCTGAAACGATCGTGATGGACAATCTCATCGGCGAACAGGCGCTGGACCTTGCCGGACACTTGTCTGACCCCCGCGCCCATGTGCACCTCTACGGCAAATCCGAAGCCCGCGCCGGGCGCAAGATGGGCCACATCACGCGGGTGGGATGATGGGCCGGGACGTGCTGTTCATTGTCGCGCGGGCGACAAACGGGGTGATCGCGAAGGATGGCGTTGTGCCATGGGCGATTTCGGAAGACCTGAAGCGCTTCAAGCGGCTCACCATGGGCCATGATGGTTCAGGAAGGCCCATGATCATGGGTCGCAAGACTTTCGAAAGCCTGCCCGGTCTGCTCCCCGGTCGGCGACATATCGTGCTGACGCGGCAGGTCGATTGGCAGGCGGATGGGGTAGAGGTTGCCTCTGACCCTGCACAGGCGCTGGCTCTGGCGGGCGACGGCGATATCGCCGTGATTGGCGGCGCGGAAGTGTTCGACCTCTTTTGGGACGAGGGCACGACCTTTGAACTGACCGAAGTGTTCGAGGATACGCAGGGCGATGTCACGATGCGATCGCCATCGGATGATCCGACCTGGCGCGAGATCGCCCGCGAAAGCCGCCCTGCCAGGGATGGCTTCCCGCCCTACGACTTCGTGACGTTCGAGCGGACAACTCTGACATGAAGCGTTTCCTGATCGGCTTTGGCGGCGTGCTGCTGCTGGCGGGAATCGCTTTCTTCACCCTCGCCCCCGGTATCGTGGAGCGGCAGCGCAACCACATCGACGGCGAGCCGCTCCCGCAAGTCTCGCAAGAGGCGCGGGCGCTGCATGACACGCTCACTATCGTCGATCTGCACGGCGATACGCTGCTGTGGAAGCGCGACATGCTGGAGTCTGCGACGCGAGGCCATATCGACTTGCCGCGCTTGCAGGCGGGGAACGTCGCCCTGCAGGTGTTCTCCAGCGTCACCAAGACGCCCAAGGACCAGAACTACACCTCCAATACCGACGAGACCGACAACATCACCCTGCTCGCCATCGGCCAGTTGCAGCCGCTGCGCACCTGGAGTTCGCTGCTGGAGCGGACGCTTTGGCATGGCGAGAAGCTGGCACGCGCGGTGGAGAGCTCTGACGGTAAGCTTACGCTGGTGCGCGGACCTGCGGATATCGTGCCCGTGCGCGCGCCCGATAGCGCCCAGCCGCCGGTCGCGGCGATGCTGTCTGTCGAGGGGTTGCACAATCTGGAAGGCGATCTCGCCAACCTCGATACCCTGTATGATGCAGGCGTGCGCATGGCAGGGCTGGTGCACTTCTTCGACAATGAACTTGCCGGGTCGATGCACGGTGTGGAGAAAGCGGGCCTCACCCCGATGGGGCGCGAGGCCGTGCGGCAGATGGAGCACATGGACATGATCGTCGATATTGCCCATTGCAGCCACGCCTGCGTGGCCGACGTGCTGGCCTTGGCGCAGCGTCCGGTGGTGTCCAGCCACGGCGGCGTGCAGGCGACCTGTCCGGTCAATCGCAACCTGACCGATGCGGAAATTCGCGGGGTGGCGCGCACCGGCGGCGTGATCGGCATCGGTTACTGGCCCGGCGCTGTATGCGATACCTCGCCTACGGCAATCGTGACCGCGATGACCCATGTGCGAGACCTCGTCGGTATCGAGCATGTTGCGCTCGGCAGCGATTTCGATGGCTCCGTCACCACGCGGTTCGACACAGCGCAACTTGTGCAGGTGACGCAGGCGCTGATGGAGGCGGGCTTCAGCGAAGAGGACATACGCGCGGTCATGGGCGGTAACGCCCTGCGCGTGCTGGAAGCGGGATTGGAACCGCAAGGCATGGCAAGCGCATGACCCGTCTCTACCACCGCGATCCGATGCCCGAAAACCTGCGCGGTGCCATCATCGCTCTTGGCAATTTTGATGGCTTCCACCTTGGCCACCAGCACGTGGTGCGCGAAGCGGTGGAATGGGCGCAGGAGGAAGGCCGCCCCGCAATCGTCGCCACTTTCGATCCGCACCCCGTGCGCCATTTCGCGCCGCATGTGCCGCCGTTCCGCCTTACCTCGCTGGACCAGCGGGAGGCGTTGTTCGAGAC
>OJBY01001265.1_pt1 | contig 10060 bp, 10 predicted proteins | sample 1591731 | NCBI WGS metagenome assembly OJBY01 (sample SAMN05416837, study PRJEB24817) | seawater metagenome | isolation source: Sea water | place: Canada:Atlantic | collected 2013-07
CTTCGTCGGCAGCGTCAGATGTGTATAAGAGACAGAGTATGTCGAGCCGGTCGAGATCACCAAGCCGGACATGCTGAATGTGCCGGAAGCCCTGCTGGTCATCCCGCGCGTGGTCATCGTGTTCGATCATATCTATCAGGAAATCCTGCTGATCGGCCGCGTCGAGGCTGGCAACGAAACCGAGATCAACACCCTGCTGGATGAGGTCGAGGCGCGACTGGAGCGCCTGCCCCAGATGCCGCCCAAGGACCAGCCGTCCGCCCCGGTGGAGCTTCAGTCCAATACGTCCAAGGAGCGCTATTTCGAGATCGTCGAAGCCTGCAAGGACTATATCCGCGCCGGCGACATCTTCCAGGTCGTGCCGAGCCAGCGTTTCTCCGCGCCCTTCCCGCGCCGGTCGATCAGCTATTACCGGGCCCTCCGCCGCCTGAACCCGTCCGCCTTCATGTTCCACATGAATCTCGGCGCGGTCAGCCTGGTCGGCTCCAGCCCGGAAATCCTTGTCCGGGTCCGCGATGGCCGCGTCGCCATCCGCCCGATCGCCGGCACACGCCCACGCAGTGGCGACGATGAAGAGGATGCCCGCCGCGCCCAGAGCCTGCTGAATGATCCCAAGGAGATCGCCGAACACCTCATGCTGCTGGATCTTGGCCGCAATGATGTGGGCCGCGTCGCCGCCTATGGCAGCGTGACGGTCACAGAGCAGTTCATCGTCGAGCGCTATTCCCATGTGATGCACATTGTCAGCCATGTCGAAGGCGACCTTCGCGAGGGCCTGGACAGCGTCGATGCGCTGTTCGCAGGCTTCCCGGCGGGCACCGTCTCCGGCGCGCCGAAGATCCGGGCCATGCAGATCATCAATGAGATGGAGAGCCACCGCCGCGGCATCTATGGCGGCGCAGTCGGCTATTTCGGCTGGAATGGCGATCTCGACACCTGTATCGCGCTGCGCACCGCCGTGCTGAAGGATGGCCAGCTGCACATCCAGGCGGGCGGCGGGGTCGTGCTCGATTCCGTGCCACAATACGAATTTGATGAAACCGTCCACAAGGCAGGGGCGCTTCGCCGCGCTGCCGAACTGGCCGCCGCCTATGAGCCTGACCAATGAGCGCGTCCAAGAAGCAGATCCTCGTCATCGACAATTATGACAGCTTCACCTGGAATCTCGTCCATTACCTGGAAGAGCTGGGCGCCGAGACGCGCGTGGTTCGCAATGACGAAATGACGGTCGAGGAAGCCCTCGCCAGCGGCGCGGATGGCGTACTGCTCTCCCCCGGCCCCTGCTCTCCGAACGAGGCAGGGATCTGCGTGGGGCTGATCCAGAAGGCACCGGAAGGCTTGCCGATCCTCGGCGTCTGTCTCGGCCATCAAGCCATCGGACAGGCCTTTGGCGGCGAGGTCATCACCGCCAAGGAAATCCGTCATGGCAAATTGTCAGAGATTCGCCAGACAGGCGGCGATCTGTTCGCCGGCCTGCCGGAAACCTATCAGGTCGTGCGCTATCATTCCCTCGCCGTGAGGCCGGAAGACCTGCCGGAAATACTGGTTGCCGATGCCTTCACCGAGGATGGCGAAGTCATGGCCCTGCATCACAAGACGCGCCCGATCTATGGCGTGCAATTCCACCCGGAAAGCATCCTGACCGAGCACGGCCACGCCCTGCTCAAGAATTGGCTCGACAAGCTCTAGAAGCTGATTTCGAAATGTTCGCCAATGTCCGGTTTCTCATCCGTGAGATTGGCCTTGGCAATTTCATAGAAGAATTTCGGGCCGCCCTTTGACGTCCAGACTTCGCCCGTGTCGAGCGACAGCTTAAGGAGCAGGACGTCCGGATCCTGCTTGCCATCCTCATACCAGCTTGCCGCGATGAAGCTCCAGTATTCGTCCAGCTTTTCCTTGTTCATCTCCGCCGTCAGGCGGCCGGACAGGCTGGCATACAGGCCTTTGTTGTCGTTACACAGAACAAAATGCGCGTTCGCGCCCTTGGCGTGCTCGGCCATATAGGTGCCCTTGGCCGTGATGAACCAGAGATCCCGCTTGTTCTCATCCACATAATGGGACATCGGCACGGCGCGGCCATCGATCACAAGCATTCCGGTCCGCGTATCTTCAATACGGTCCCAGAAGGTTTCGGTGAGATCCTTGTCGGCGAGTTGGGTCATTTAGGGGGGCTCCTGTTTGCTTTCCTGTTCAACGCCTGCGGGCGCGTCCGGTTCCTGACGGGCCTTGCGGCCGCCCCCGAAAAAGGGCCCCGAAAGGCCCTCTCCCGATTTGGAAGATGAAGGCGTCTATTCCGGCTTGCGGAAGCGCAAAGTCATCCGGTCAGACTCGCCGATCTCCGCCATGGCCGCGCGCTCTGGCGTGCCTTCCTCGGTCGTGGCGAAGCTGGGCGGCAGGCGCCAGACAATGTCGCCTGGACCGGCATCATCGACCGGGTTGGCATTGAGCTCGCTCGACTCCTCGAACTCGAACCCGGCCGCCTCGAACGCGTCCACGACGAAGCTCGTCTTGAGATAGCCGGCATTGCCGTCGGCCCACGCGTCCGGCGTGTCTTCAGAGGCGCGGTGCTGGACAACGCCAACCACGCCGCCCGGCTTCAGGATGCGATAGGTCTCGGCGATCGCATCTGTGAAGGTGCCGAGTTCCGCCTCGGTGCGGTTGAGATTGTGCAGCGCCCGGATGAACAAGGCGGCGTCCGCCGTCCCGGCCGTCTCGTCTGGCAGGGTCGTCAGCTTGTAGTCGGAGACCTTCGCGCCCCTCTCCCCGGCCCAGCCTTCTGCGGTTTCGGTCCAGCCTTCAAGCCCGGCCAGGATGCCTGCGACGCGCGCCTCATCCGCGCCCGGAATGATGCGGATCCACATCTCGTCCGGATAGTGCGCCCCGATCAGCTTGCCTTCAGGGCCGAGATACGACAGCAGGATTTTCGAATACCAGCCCCCGCCCGGCAGCGCCTCGACCACGGTCATGCCCGGCTCGATGCCGAAAAATTGCAGGGTCGCCCCCGGATTGCGCGCATCATAGCGCGCCTGAACATCCTCAGGCTGGGACGCGAGCGCGGCGGCCAACGCGACCGAGTCCGACACATCCATGGCTTCGTCGGCGGTCTCCGCCATTTCCGCCATCTCGGCGTCCGACGACAGGTCGACTTCCATCGACTCCTCGGCGTCCATCACCTCTTCCACCTCAATCGTCTCTTCAGCGGTGAGGCTGTCCGACGCATCCTCGGCGGGGGCCGTCTGGCAGGCAGCCAGCAAGGCAAGCCCGGCGACGCCTGCGAGCAATAGATTGGATTTCATGGTTTCCTCCTCGGGTAAGTCTGTTTTCTCTTGGAATGTCCCGTGCCCGGCGAGCCTAGCGCAAACCCCCTGCGAACGCGATCACGTCTGCGTGTAGCCTGTCGGAAGCTTTCATGGCGGATGTCGGCCTGCGGCGTCGCCAGACTTGATCTCAAGCCCCCCGACCCCCTATGCAGGCGCGAACCAGATGCGGATGATCCAGCATGCAGTCAGACAGTCTCACCACAGCCCTGCAGGCGATTGCGCGCCGACAGCCTCTTGATGCCGCGACCCTTGAGGGCGCGTTCGACAAGCTCCTGTCCGGCGAAGCGGCCCCCGAAGAGATCGGCGCGTTCCTGATGGGCCTGACCGTGCGCGGCGAAACCGCAGATGAACTCGCGGCCGGGGCCCGCATCATGCGCCAGCACGCCCGCAAGGTGCATGTCGAAGGCCCGGTCCTCGATACGTGCGGTACGGGCGGCCTGCCGTGGAAGAGCCTGAACACCTCCACCGCCAGCGCCATCGTCATCGCGGCAGCGGGCGGACGGGTTGCCAAGCATGGCAATCGCTCGGTGCCGCCCAAGACCGGCTCGGCCGACGTGCTCGAAGCGCTCGGCGTCAATCTCGACATGGATGAAGAGACCTTCCTTGAGTGCCTGAACGGGTGCGGCGTCGCCTTCATGTTCGCGCGCAGCCATCACAGCGCCATGCGCCATGTCGCGCCGGTCCGCGCCAAATTGGGCATCCGCACCATTTTCAATCTGCTCGGCCCGCTCAGCAATCCGGCGGGCGCCGAATACCAGGTGCTGGGCGTGTTCGCGCCGGAATGGGTGCGCCCGATGGCCGAAACCCTGTCGCGCCTCGGCACCAAGCGTGCCTGGGTCGTACATGGCCTGGACGGCATCGACGAGCTTTCCATCGCTGGCACGACCAAGGTCTGCGAAGTGGCGGGCGACGATCTCCACGAATTCGAACTGACCCCCGCCGATGCGGGGCTGGAGACGAGCCCGCTCTCAACGCTGGAAGGCTCCGGCGTGGACGACAATGCCCTCGCCATCACAGACTTGCTGGACGGCCAGGAAGGCCCGTTTCGTGATGTGGTTCTACTGAATGCGGCGGCCGGCCTGCATGTCTATGGCAAGGCCGACACGCTCAAACAGGGCGCCGCCATGGCCGCCGAGGCCATCGACAGCGGCAAGGCTGCCCAGACCCTGCGAGCGCTAGCCAACCTCTCCAACGGACAGGAACCGGAATGAGCACTGCCCTTGATCGGATCATCGCCTACAAGGTCGATGAAGTCGCCGCCGCCAGACGCGAGACCCCGCTGGCAGCGCTGGAATCACGCCTGCCGGAGGCCAGCCCGCCGCGCGGCTTTGCCCAATCCATGTCCATGATCGCCGGCCTCGATGAGAACGCGCTGATCTGCGAGCTGAAGCGCAAGAGCCCGTCGGCCGGGGATATCCTGCCCGGCGCGGACCCTGTCCAGATCGCCCGCGAATACGAATCCGGCGGCGCCGCCTGCCTCTCTGTCCTGACGGATGGACCGAGCTTTGGCGGCAACCTGGAGGATTTCGCCCAGATCCGCTCCGCTGTGGGCCTGCCCATGCTGCGCAAGGATTTCATGATCGACCCCTATCAGGTGATCGAATCCCGCGTACACGGCGCCGACTGCGTGCTGGTCATCATGGCCTGCCTCAGCGACGCCCAGGCCAGCGAGCTGACGGACACAGCGCTTGGGCTTGGCATGGATGTCCTGCTCGAAACCCACAATGAGGAAGAGCTGGAGCGCGCCTTGCGCCTGCCCTCGCCGCTCATCGGCATCAACAATCGCGATCTGAAGCGCATGGTGACTGATCTGGCCACCACCGAACGCCTCGCGCCACTTGTGCCGGACGACAAGGTCCTGATTTCCGAAAGTGGCGTCTCATCCCCGGAAAACATTGAAAGATTGCGCAAAACAGGCGCGAGACGCTTCCTGATCGGCGAAAGTCTTATGAAAATGGGCATAAACCGCCACAAAAGCGTTACACAAATGAGGGTAGCCGGCACGAATTGACCCGAAGCATGAACACATGTAGAACATAAGTGAACAGAGATTCGCCTGAAGGGAGTCACCCGTGCTGACGAGTAAACAAAAGGAATTGCTGCTCTTTATCAATGAGCGCATTCAGGAAACCGGCGTTTCGCCATCCTTTGACGAGATGAAGGATGCGCTGAATCTGGCGTCCAAATCCGGCATCCACCGTCTTATCACAGCGCTTGAAGAGCGCGGGTTCATCCGGCGCCTTGCGCACCGGGCCCGCGCTCTTGAAGTGCTGAAACTGCCGGAATCGGTCACGCCGGGCGCGCCGCGCGGCCGCAAGGAGTTCAAGCCGGCCCTCGTCTCCAGCGGCAAGCCTGCCTCCGCGCCGACCTCGCATACGGTGCCCCTGATCGGCCGTATCGCTGCCGGCCTGCCGATCTCCGCGATCCAGCAGGACAATGGCCACGTCAACGCGCCCGACGGCCTGGCCGATGGCGACGAGCATTTCGCCCTCGAAGTCCAGGGCGATTCCATGATCGATGCGGGCATCCTCGAAGGCGACATCGTCGTCTGCCGCCGCACCGACACGGCCAATACGGGTGACATTGTCGTCGCCCTGATTGATGGGGAAGAGGCCACGCTGAAACGCCTGCGTCGCAAAGGCGCCTCGGTCGCGCTCGAAGCGGCCAACCCGGCTTTCGAGACCCGCATCTTCGGGCCAGACCGCGTTCAGGTGCAGGGGCGCCTCGTCGCGCTTATCCGCCGCTACGACTGATCGGTTTTCACACCGCAAGGTTTCCAGGGCCGCGCCTCACAGGGCGCGGCCTTTTTTGATGTCGCGCCCTCCGTGTTGAGCGTGACCCCGCCCTGCCGGAGCACGTCTAACCAGTAGACCGGCTGGGCGCAGCTGGCAGTCCGCCTGTCCGGGCGGGGGTCCCCAAGCGGGATCAACTCATACGCCACATCGGACGCCAGATAGCAGGCCCCAGGCTCCAGATCAGGGTGGCGCAACGCAATCCGCCCGATCTCGCTGTCCAGAACACACGGCCAGTCAGAACACAGCCCCGACGGGTCCAGCGTGCTGAACCGCATGGGCGACAGGCCGTCCCCATCGACATAGCTGATCTTGTGCACCACACCGCCTGCCAGCCGCAGGAACAGATCGCCCGAGGCCGACCAGTGCAGCGCCATCGCCGGCGCAGCGATCCAGAGCCAGATGGCAGGCCCGCTGAGCGCCAGAGCCATCGCCCAGCGCCAAAGCCCCCGCGCAATCACGGCCAGCGCCAACGCGGCGCTGAACAGAACCAGCGAGCCACCCGGCATCTGCTTGCCCGGCGACAGCGCGCTCGGCGCCTGTTCGGTACAGGTCTCCGCGATCCAGAGAATGGCTTCCAGCGAATAGCCGAAGACGCGCAGGCCGAGATCCCCATACCCAAACGGCGTCAGGATCAGGGCTGCGGCCGCCGCCGGTGCGGTGACAAAGGTGATGACCGGCATGGCGGCGAGATTGGCCAGCAGGCCCAGCCCTGCCAGCCGGTCAAAATGATAGAGCGCATAGGGCGCCGTCGCCGTGCCTGCGACCAGGGACGTCACGGCCAGCGACGCCCAGCTATAGCTGACCCCGCCCATCACCCGGTCCGAGGCTGACCGGCGCGCGGTCCAGGCTTCATAGGTCGCGATCAGCGCGCCGGAGGCCGCGAACGACATCTGGAAGCCGGGTGTCATGACGCTCTCCGGCTGCAGCAGGATCACGAGGATCATCGCAATCGCAAAGGAGCGCAGGCTGAGCGCCGCACGGTCAAACAGGACCGCGCCGAAGACCACGGCCAGCATGATGAAGGCCCGCTGGGTCGAGACGCCCGCCCCGGAAATCACGAGATAGGCAAGGCTCGCCCCCAGCGCGATGACCGCCGCCGGCTTCTGCACCGGCACCCGTAGGGCCAGCGGCTCGATACAGGCCAGCAATCGCCGCATCAGGTAGAAGACCAGCCCGCCAACAATCGCCATATGGAGTCCGGAAATCGCCAGCAAATGTGCGAGGCCGGAATTACGCAGCGCAACCTGGTCCTCGACGCGCATATAGCTGCGGTCGCCCGAGACCAGCGCCGCCGCGAAGCCACCCGCGCGCTGGCCCGCCGCGACATTCACATGCGCCGCCAGTCTCCGCCGGAAGGCGGCCACTTTCATCCGGACATCGGCAATCACACCGTCTGGCGCGCCAAGCGCGCCGCCCCGGCAGCGCCCCTGCACATAGCCGACGCCGCCCAACTGGTCGAACCAGGCCTGCCGACGGAAATCATATTCGCCCGCCATGCTTGGCGAAGGCGGCGGCCTCAGCACGGCCCAGCAGCGCACGAACCGGCCGGACGAGACCTCAAGCCGCGAGCGATGCGTCAGCCGCACAAGCTTCGGCGTGGCATCGGGCGTGAGCCCGGCAATGGCATGGACTTCAATGCGCAAACGCGGCCCTTTGGAGCCCGTCTCGACTTCCGACAGCCAGCCTTCGACCATGACGGGGCCGGTCTCATTGGCGATCACGGGCGCCGCCACGAGCCGGGCCCGCACGGACGCCGCACACATGCCAAGCGCAACCCCGAACGCAAGCCATGCCGCAAGCTGCAAGGCGGAGGGCAGGCGCATCCGGCGGCCCAGCGCGATCCCGCCGACGCAGGCAAATGGCGCCAACAGGACGAGCCAGAATGGGGGCTCAGAAGGCGCCACGAAATAGGCTGCGGCCCCGCCCGCCATGGCAAAGGCCAGCAGCAAGGGCTGGGCATCCACGGCCGCAATCGACCAGATTTGGCGGGGCTGCACTGCATCATGCGAGGCCCGCCCCTTGCCATTGGCTGGGGAGTTGTGTTTCTGCGGCGCAAGAGCCTCACCCGCGACCATCAACCGGAGCCTGCCTGTCCTATGAGCGTCACCACGCGATTTGCCCCCTCTCCCACCGGCATGCTGCACATTGGAGGGGCAAGGACGGCACTTTTCAACTACCTCTTCGCGAAACGGCACAACGGGAAGTTTCTTCTGCGGATCGAGGATACCGACCGCGCCCGCTCTACCGATGAGGCCACCGCCGCCATTCTGGAAGGCATGGAGTGGCTCGGCCTGACGCCGGATGCCCCGCCGGTCATGCAGTTTGACCAGGCCGCCCGCCACACCGAAATCGCCCTCGACATGATCGCCCGTGGCACCGCTTTCCGCTGCTATGCCACGCCGGAAGAACTGCAGGCGCGCCGCGACCTTGGCGAGGAAAAGCGTCAGGCTGCCAAGGCCGAAGGCATTTCCGAGGATGAGAAAACCGCCCTGCTGGCCGAAGCCAATGAGCTGCTCGCCCCCTATCGTTCGCCCTGGCGCGATGGCGCGGCGGCGCCTTCAGAGGATGCCCCCTATACGGTCCGCCTGCGCGCGCCGGATGGCGGCGACCGGGTGCTGGAGGATGGCGTACAGGGCCGCGTGACCATTCAGGCCAGCGAACTGGACGACATGATCCTGCTGCGCGCCGACGGCACGCCGACCTATATGCTGGCCGTCGTGGTCGATGACCATGATATGGGCGTGACGCATGTGATCCGCGGCGATGACCATCTCCGCAATGCCTTCCGCCAGATCCCGATCTATGAGGCGATGGGCTGGGACATTCCGAAATTTGCCCATGTTTCCCTGATCCATGGTCCGGACGGGGCGAAACTGTCCAAGCGCCACGGCGCGCTCTCGACGCTGGCCTATCGCGACATGGGCTATCTGCCGGAAGCCATGAAAGCCTATCTCCTCCGCCTTGGCTGGAGCCATGGCGACCAGGAAATCTTCACCGAAGACGAAGCCATTGCCCTGTTCGACATCGGCGGCATCAACAAGGCCCCGGCCCGGCTGGACCTCGAGAAACTGGGCCAGATCAATGCCCATTTCATCCGTCTGGCGGACGACGAGCGCCTGTTCAGCCTGCTCAAGCCCTTGCTGGAAGCCGAGGCCCCTCTGACCGAGGCGGAGACCGCGCGCATTCGCGCCGCACTGCCCGGAATGAAGGATCGCGGCACGACGCTTCCGGAGCTTGCGGCGGCTTTTGCCTTCCTCAGGGATATCCGGCCGATCCAGATGAACAAGAAAGCACGCAAATCCCTGTCCGAAGAAGGACTTGACCGGCTCGTCGGTCTGCGCGACGAACTGCAGCAATTGCGCCAATGGACCGCAGAAACTATATCGCACGTTATAAGTTCCTATTGCGCTGACCGAGACCTCTCCATGGGACAGGTAGGTCAACCGCTCCGAGCTGCGCTGACGGGCGGCTTGCCTGCGCCAGATATTGCTCCGGTCCTCGAATGGCTGGGCAAAGACGAAACGCTGGGACGAATTGAAGATCAAACTGCGCTGGACCGGGATTGACCCCAGGCCGCGCTGGACGAAACAAGACTTGGAAGGGCTAGAGCTGATGGAAAATAAGACCAAAAACGCTGGTACAGCGAAGATTGAAATTGACGGCAAATCGTATGACATGCCCGTCCTGTCCGGTACGCATGGGCCGAACGTCATGGATGTGCGCAAATTCTACGCGCAATCCGGCCAGTTCACCTTTGATCCGGGGTTCACCTCCACGGCGAGCTGTGAAAGCCAGATCACGTTCATTGACGGGGAAGAAGGCGTCCTGCTGCACCGCGGCTATCCGATTGGCCAGCTGGCTGCGCAAGCAACCTTCCCGGAAGTCTGCCACCTGATCCTGAACGGCGAACTGCCGTCCCTGTCTCTTATACACATCTGACGCTGC